>Ga0194112_10006490_pt1 | contig 15447 bp, 12 predicted proteins | sample TA2MahC400mmetaG_FD_146191 | JGI IMG/M metagenome (GOLD analysis project Ga0194112, IMG submission 146191) | Freshwater microbial communities from Lake Tanganyika, Tanzania - TA2015016 Mahale Deep Cast 400m | ecosystem: Environmental > Aquatic > Freshwater > Lake | place: Tanzania: Lake... | reverse complement strand
CCCCCCTCTGAAGCCCTTCGGCCTATCCCCCAATGCCTCTGAAAACTCCGACTGGCCGAAGGCCAGTCGTCGGTCTGAGTCTCTTATTTCCGAGGGCCGTTTGTCCAGTTCACGCTGAACCAGTACACTAGTTCCCACTGACCCCGCCGACGGCGGCCGGTCGAAGAGCACCTGGGAGATTGACGTACCTTCTCCTCTTTACAGGGAGAAGCCTGAGCTTCGCCCCAAGCTGATCCTCGAGTTCGCCCCGATCGGACGCGACTATCTGGCCGGCATGACACATAGCCTCGCGCGCATCTGCGACCGCTCGACCCGCTTCGGTTATCGCGGCGGCTACGGCACAAGCCACAAGCTCTCGATGGCCGCCAACGAATTCGAAGGCTTCCAGGTCATCCTCTACCCGATGCTCGAAGACCTGAAGAACGTCCGCTTCACCTGGAGCGACCTGAAGGGCGATGGCGGCAAGGCCATCCCCGCGACCGACGTCGAGTGCTTTACCGAGGACTGGTACAGGCTGCGCGCAAACTGGAAGACCCGCGACGTGTTCTTCCGCGGCAAGCTCTACGACATCGTGGACCCGCTCATTCCGTTCAAGCCGACCACGGTCAAGCGCCACGTCCACACCCCCTTCTACTTCCGCGTTCGCACACGGCCCGACACCGCGGCGGGCACTTACCGCGGCACGATCACCGTCCAGGCCGACAATGCAAGACCCACCGAGCTTTCCCTCGATGTCAAGGTCTGGCCCTACGCCATCCCGGAGAAGTGGAACTTCCACACGATGGGCCAATTCGTCTACGACAACGTCACGCGGTTCCACGGCAAGGACTTCAACGACGAGGTCCGCCGCCGCTACTACGACTTCCTCCTCGACCACCGCTTCGCCCCGACCGAGCAATACATCCCCATCCTCTCGCCGCGGGCGGATATGGAGTACTGCCTCAAGCGGGGGATGAACACCATCTACCTGAGCGGCAACTTCCGCGGCTCGGATGCGGAGATGGCGGAGCTGAGGAAGCGTTACGACGCGGTGATCAAGCTCGGCGCCCTCGACCACGCCCTCGTCTACATCGGCGACGAGACGGACAAGTGGGACACAATGCACCGCCTCGCCAACCTCGTCCACGCCCACCTCCCCGGCGCCCTGGTGATGATCGGCGGCAGCTTCCCGCGGCCCGAATTGCTCAACTACATTGACATCTACGACCCGCAAACCGGCGGCGGGAGCAAGGTCTACAGCCTCGAGGAAGAGGGCCTGAAGCTCATCCGCGAATCGCAGGAGCGCGGCGAAGAGTTCTACTGGTACGTCGCCGCCGGGCCGCAGTACCCCCACCCGAACGTCCAGATGGAATACCCGCCAGTCATCGGCCGCACCTACTTCTGGATGACCTGGAAGTACGGCGTCACGGGCTTCGAGTACTACTGCTACAACATCTGGGAGAAGAACTACCCGAAGGACCCCGCCGAGCGCTACCCGAACTCGAAGTGGCAAGCGGACGGCTGGAGCCGCGGCTGGCCGAGCAACGGCGACGGCATGCTCTTCTACCCCGGGCCAATCTCAGGCCTCCGCTTTGAGGCCATCCGCGACGGCATCGAGGACTGGGAGAGCCACCTCGCGCTGCGCGACTGCGTGGAGGCGGTCCGCCACCGCAAGCACGCGGCGAAGCACAAGGACCTCATCGCCGAGGCCGAGAAGCTGCTGAAGGTGGACGAAGATATGGTGGCTGGCTTCACCAGGTACTGTCTCGACCCCGACAAGCTGCTGGCCCGGCGCGAGGCGCTCGGCGACCTGATCGCCCGCTTCGCCGCCGTCCTGCCCCTCACCGAGAAGTGGGATGCCGGGGCCTACACCCTGGCCAAGGCCGCCGAAGTTCGGATTGCGAAGGAGACCGCGCGCCGCCGGAAGATGCTCCGCGAGCGCCACATCACGGCCTGCGAAGCCCTCAAAGCTACGCCACTCTCCGATGAACAATGGGCCGCCCTCTGGCCCCAGCGCGTCCTCTTCAAGCAGGACTTCGAGTCAGATGGCGACTGGGATGGCGACGTAGTGGATGTGGGCGGGGCCTCCGCGCCCCGCGCCGCTCCACGCGGGGCAGAGACGCCCCGCCCACAACGGGCGTTGGCGGGGGAGATGAAGAACAAGTATCACGCCCGTTTCGCTCGCGTCGGCATCCGCACCGACCACGCCCGCGCGGCCACCGCCACCTGGCTCAAGTTCCGCTACTTCGTCAACAAGCCCGGCCCCATCGAGGTGATGGCCTTCGACCTCACCCAGGGCGACAACTATGCGGGCCGCATCGCCGAACCAGTGGTCGGCAAGTGGGCCGAGGCCACGCTGAACATCACGCGCGACTTCCGCCGCAAGGACGGCTCCGCCGCCCGCCTCGCCCCCGGCGACGCCCTCGACGACCTCTTCCTCGGCGCCGGCAAGCCCGGCGACAAGGAGTGCCAGCTTCTCGTGGACGATGTGCGGCTGCTTGGCCTCGACTGAGCCAACGCCGCGCATCACGCTCAGAAATCGGTCGGCTCGGGCTTGCGGACGGAGGGGGTGAAGCCGAGGGGGGAGACGGTGTTCTGGCCGTTGTCGAGCGGCTCGATGATCACGCCGCAGAAGCCGTGGCGCCACTCGCGCAGGAAGCCCTCGCCCTCGAACGCCAGCTTGCCCCAGCCCGACGAGCCGGGGAACCGCTGGCCGTCCTTGATCTCGAAGGACAGGGGCTTCGCCCCGCGGACCTGCGCCGAAACTACGACCTCATCCTCAACCTTCATCTCATACGAGCCGTCGGGCAGGAGGGTGCTGGTGATGCGGTACGCCTTGTCGTCCTCCAGCGGGAAGTGCTTCTTGAAGGCTTCGGCGGGTTGGAGGGCGGTGCGGTCGCCGCCGCCGTAGCCGGCCTCCGCCCACGCGCGCGAGGTGGAGAGGCCGACTCCCTCCTTCTTCACGTGGGTGATCACCTGGCCGTTCTTGAAGGGATGAATGATCTGGAGGCCGAAGGCCGAGCCGCCGCGGGCGTAGGAGAGGGTCCAGCGGGTGCCCAGCTTCGCCCACTCTGGGCCGGCGCACACCAACAGGCCCTTGGCCCCGCCGCGTCCGTCGCCGCGCGGCGCGTCGAAGGCGATGGCAAGAGGGTTCGCTCCCGCGGCGCCGCGCTTGCCTTCGAGCCTCGCGGCCACGAGCACCGGCTCCGCATCGTCCAGCGTCGCGGGCGCGTCCGGCGGCTCGCCGGCGAGGCCCGCGGCCGAGCCGAGCGCCGCGATCAGGCTAACTGTGATCGCCGCCTTGCGCTCCATTTCCTCGTCCTACCCGCCACCTCCCCCTTGCCCTTGATAGACGCACCCCCTGCTCGGGGAGTTCCCGACTTCTCGCCACTGCCCGTCTACTCGAAGGGCACGAGCGGCGCGCCGCTGCCCTTGAAGCTCTGGAGCGTCGCCTCGCGATTCGCTGCCGTGAGGTCGAGCTTGAGCGTCGTGTCGCCGTGCACGACGGCCACGACGCGCTTCTCGCCATCAATCAGTGCGACCGCGTAGGGCAGCCGCAGGCGATAGACGTCCCGCGGCAGCTTGCCGAGCTGGTCGAGGGAGTACCGCGCGCCATACTTCGCGGCGTGCTCCGCCACGACCGCGACGAGGCTGTAGGAGAAGCGCTGGTGCATCGAGGAGTAGAGCGTCGTCGTGCCTGCCTTCGCGGGCACGAGCGGCACGGGCCGTCCGCCGATGCCCTTCGAGAGGTTGGCACGGTCCCGCGTCTTGTTTGATGCCTCGGGGTGGAAGGCGATGGCCGTCTGGTTCTCCGGCTGTTGCGGCGGCACCAGCGTGCCGGCTGCGTCCTCGATCTGGTAGGGCTTGCCGCGCTCGTCGGGCTTCTCGAACTTCGCGTCGAGCTGGCCCTCGGCGAGGCGCCCGAGCCAGGCCGCCATGCTCAAGCCGCCCGCGCCTCGGCCGGGCTTCAGCTTCACCTTGAGCGCGAAGTGGTCGAGGTAGCCCAGGAGCTGCGTCGGCTCCGTCGGCGGGCCTTTGTCGGTGCACTTCAGGCCGGAGACGCTCGGCGCGCCGTCGAACTCCAGCGCGGCTTCCCCACCATCCGCGGCACCCAACCAGAGCGTCACGGCAGTGGCGACGAGCAAGCCGCGTGAGGGCTGCCGCGTCATGTCCGCACTCCTTCGGCCTCCCCGGCCGCCGACCGCTATTGTACGCGGGCCGTGAGCCGACTTCAATGCCCAACGCGGCTGCATTGACTTCCCAGGACCTGTGTGGTAAGAATCGAGGGCGTGTTGCACCGGGTCGGTCCAGGGCATCCACCCCGTTCGGAGTCCCGCCTTCAGGCGGATTTGGCCGCCAGATGACCGCCTGAAGGCGGGACTCCCAACGAGTTCGCCCTTGGGCAACACGCCCTCATTGGCCGACACTACTCGGAGGATGCATGGGCATGGTCATCTCGCCTCGCGTCACGTCGCCACACGCGACCGACTTCAGCAGCCTCAAGGCCCTGTTCGCCAGCCCGCGGTTGGCGAGCAAGAAGGGGCAGGACCTCGCCATCGCCATCTGGGAGCTGATCGTGGACAAACGGGAGGGGCTCTACCACTCCTGCCCGCCCATCGAGCGGCTCACCGACCACTTCGTGTGGGACCCGCTGAAGATCTTCAACTGCTTCGGCTGGAGTATCTGCGGCCTGACGGCGGACCTGATGGCCGTGCTCTACAAGGCGGCCGGCTTCGCCGACGCGCGGATTGCGAATCTCAAGGAGCACGAGGCAGCCGAGGTCTTCTACGACGGCGGCTGGCACCTGCTCGACGGCGATCTCCAGGCGTTTCATCGCCGCCATTCGCCGCACCAGGACGTCATCGCCAGCCACGCTGAGTGCCTCGCCGATCCCACGCTTGTGAGCCGCCAGCAGAACCCCTCGACGCCCTACTACCTTCCGGACCGGCCGCCAGACAAGATGGCCGAACTCTACGAGGTTGCCCCCTCCTACGACCGCGCCTACGCCGAGCCCGCGCACACGATGGATTTCGTGCTCCGCCCCGGCGAGCGCCTCGAACGCCAGACCTTCCACGAGGGCAGGTGGATCTGGTTCTCAAACTACAACGAGTTCAAGAGCCGTTGGCCGAGCGAGTGGAAGGACGACGGCCCGTGGGAGCGCTTCCCGCCCCATCGCCGCTTCGGCAACGGCCGCTGGGTCTACCGGCCGAACCTGACACGGGGCTTCCGTGACTTCGAGTTGGGCGTGCTCGAAGCCGATGGCATCGAGGCCGGCGAGCGCGGGGCCACCGTCGTGCGGCAAGGCGCCGCCTCATGTACCTTCGAGTTTGCCTCCCCCTATCCCTACGCCGGCACGCCCGCGCGCGAGGGGAAGGAAGCGCCCCGTAACGGCTGCCTCGTGGAGACGACGATTGCCGTCGCCGAGGGCAGCGCGGCGCGGCTGCGCCTGGCCGTGGACCCCGACCTGCCCTGGTTCACCGTGTGGGAAAGCCCCGGGCCGGGGTTGCACAGGATGCGCCTCGACCTCACCGAGCACGTGGTCAACGCCTATCGCTACCTGCTGAGGTTCGAGTTCGACGCCAGACCGCCTGAAGGCGGAACTACGAACAGCGGCATTGAGAGGCTGCGGGTGGAATCGTGGTTCATGGTCGCCCCCGGCTCGCTGGGCCGGCTGGTCGAGGGCGACAATGAGCTGACCGTGCGCTTCGGCGACGAGAAGGGGCTGCCCACCCGCCGCCTGCTCGTCGAGACCAACTTCCGCGACGAGGCCGACGTGGGGCGCAAGGCCTGCCGCCTCGACAACGCGCGCTTCGTCCCCGACCCCGCCGACCGCATCCTGCCCGCCGACCCTGCCCGGCCCTACGAGGTGGTCTTCAAGGTCGAGGCCCCGCCGCACGGAATGCTCCAGCGGCTCTACGCCTTCGGCGCATTCCGCGGGAAGGCCCCCGACGATCCGGCCGAGGACCGCGTGGCGGCCTATCTGGGGGAAACCCAGAACGGCCCGTGGCATCCCATCTTCGACGACACTCTCATCGCCGAGCGCCATCGCTGGCACTTCGACGCGCAGGGCGAGGCCGTGTTACCCAGGCCCGCCAAGACCGTGTTCGTGAGATTTGCCGCGCGCGTCGGCCTCATCAACGGCAAGATCCGCGCCCACTACCTCGACGACCGCGTGGCGGCCATCCGCACTCCCATCCTCGTCACCCACGTCTGGGAAGAAGCCGGCGCGCGCAGGAGCCACACCGAGCGCATCGAGCGCCCCGGCGAGCCCCACGCCTACCGCATCGCCTGCGGCTCGGAGCCGAGGTTCCGCTCGGTTCTCATGGCCGTGGGACACATTGCGATGTAGAGGCTGCGGCTGGCCCCTTGACAGGGTCCTGGCCGCCCGATATGATGCGGGGCGGCGGTTGCAGGACGCTTCGGATCCATCCATGAAAGGAGGACGGAATGGCTGGCATCATGGCGCAGCTCTGCCGGAGTTGTGGGTCTGGCAGCAAGGCGGGTCGGTGCTTTGGGTGCGGCACGAGAATCACCAGCGGAGGCGCGATGGCCCGGCTGTGCAGCACCTGCGGGTCCGGCAGCAAGGCAAAGCAGTGCATTGAATGCGGCAAGACGATCACCAGCGGCGGCGTGGTCGCCCGCCTCTGCTCGACCTGCGGCTCCGGCAGTAAGAAGGATAAGTGCGTGAAGTGCGGGAGGTAACCCGCCTCAGCTCTCTGCTGCCAGCGCCGAGCGGCGGCGCGCCGGCGCCTGCGCGCAGGAAGGGGGAACACGTGAAGACGTCACGAATGCTGCCATGGCTGAGTCCCGTCGCTGATGTAGTGTTCATTCTGTTGTCTATCGCAGCGGCATTGTACTTCCTGCTCCCCTTCTGGCTGGAGGAGAAGTATACGGGATTCGCTATCAACCTGGCGGCCGGCGGTGCGATCGTGCTCGTCACAATGCTCCTGTTGAAGGCTCAATCTGCTGCGGAGATGCGCAAGGAGCACGATGTTGAGCTCCTGAAAGCTCGCCTGGAGTTGTACGGGAGTCTATCGGATGAACTCAAGGGGATAATCAAGGCGGGGAAGGTAACAGACGAGAACCGGATTGCTGTCCTGATCCTCAGTCAGCGGATTGCTGCCATCGCAGGGAATGAGGTCGTCAAGGGTTTTCAGGACTTCGCCCGGGAATTCGCGAGGGCGGCAGAGGACAACGAAATCGACAGGGACGAGATACCCAGGCTGCTGAAGGCCTCAGCCCAGTTGAGCGCGAAGATGCGCGAGGACCTTGTGACCAGAGAGGAGCTGGGGACGCTTCACGCCGCAAGTGTGGCGCAGGCCGCTGAGAGTGTGGTCAATATGCTCCCCAAGCCACTGACACCCGAGGAGCGCTTTGTGATGCTATGTTCTGGCGAGGAGAAGGCGTACTACAGCCGAGCGCTTGAACACCTGCGGTCGAAGAAGGTCGAGCCTATCTGGGGACAGCCTGGCTTCTCGGTGAAAGATGCAGATGGTGCCCCCGTCATCTGGGGCGCGCCGTCAAGCTCCAAGCAGGCATCTGGCATACGCATACACAAGGAGAACCTCACCGAGGAAACGCAACGGCAGTTGGCCGAGTTCCTGGTGCCCAAGTGGCTCAGCCAAGGCAAGCTGGAAGGAAAGAAGCAGATTCGGGTCACGCCGAAGGATATGCCCGTCGAGGACCTCTGCCAACTGCTGGACATTGTTTTGGCATGAGCCGAGAGCCTGCCTTACGGTCGTGTTCTGGTGGTTCACAGAGCCAGCGTCTCTCCGTCGCGCAACAGGCGTAGAGGCGCGCTGAAGCGGGTGTACGCTTCGGGCCGCATGGTGTGGATGGGGATGAGGAGGCGGGGGCGAATGGCGCCAACGAGCCGCGCAAGGTCGGCGGGGGTTGCGTGGCCGCTTGTGTGAATCTCCTTCAACTGGATGCCGTGCCGTTCGCAGAACGGCTTCAGGTACTTGTCGTCGCGGAGATACCCTGACCACATAGACCAGACCATTTTCAGGCCTTCGACCGGGAACTTGGCAATGAAGCGCCCAAAGATGGAGTTGGAGCGACCGAGCATGAGAATCCCCGCGCGTCGCTCGACAATCTCCGGCGTCCTGATGCCATGGCCCGAGCGCATGACCGACCGCACGAAGTCTCCGTGTCCGTTCTCCTCGAGGGCCTTCTGCTGGTTGTGCCAGAACTTCACCCGCACGCCGTCCCAGGAGAACTGCGGGATGTTGCGCGAGAGGGGCGCCAGGACATGGAGTACGAATGCCCCATAGAGGTCCACCACAAGCGTCCGCCCCGTGCGACGAGCGACCCGGAAGGCCGTGACAATGCGGTCGAGGTTCTGCGCGGAGCAGAACAACATTGCCAGGTTCCCCTGGCCCTCCAGGTAGCTCAGAACTGCGCACTCAACGGCGGCCTCTGTGGCGTACTCAGGCGCACCCCTGTCCAGCGTCGAGCCCTCCATCAGCAGCACATCCACGTTGCACGGTGGGCGAGCAACTAGGTGTTCGAACAGGGCCTTCTTGCGTCCGTGCCCTCGCAGATCGCCTGAGTACAACACTTTCCTGTCGTCGGCCTGAACTTCCACGGCGATGGCGTCGGGAGCGGAATGGTCCACCGGGTGCGCTCGCACGAGGAAAGGCCCGATGGAGCGAGGCTGCCAGTTGGCTGCCAGAGGCACGAGGTGGCGGATGGCCCCCGAACGCTTGAGCATCCGCTCCGTGACGCGTATCAGGGCAATCGTGCCGGGCGTAGCGTGAACGGGAACATCGGCGCGCACAAAACGCCCGAGGCCATAGTGGTCGAGGTGGGAATGAGTGAGGATGACGCCCACGGCGCTCGATGCCCCGTGGCCGTACAGGCCAGGCACATTCGGCAGGATGCGCTGGGCGAGCAGTGCCTCGGTCGCCTTGCTTTCCAGTTGGGCTTCGTCGAATCGCGTGCCGTTGGGCTCAGACAGCGGCATGCCAATGTCGAGGAGCAAGCTCTGCCCTTGCGCGCGGAGTTCCACACAGCTTCCCCCGATTTCATGGGTGCCGCGATGAATTGTCAGCTCCATTTCGGTCAGCCCTCGCTTACGCGGTACTCATCCCAAAGCGCGTAGCCCACGCGGAAGAGCTTGACCTGCTTCGCAAAGTGCAAGTTGTTGATCGCTTGCCAGTTCGGTCGCTTACTGCCCGGGTTGAGTTCGGCCAGCACAATAAGGAACAGGACATCCTGGATGTGCGCGCTGATGGTGAGGGTTGCGAGCGCCTCGAGCACACCGCGCGGCTTCCTGAACAGGCCAAGTGCCAGCTTCTGGCGAAGCACGGTCTGCGTATCCTGGACTATCGCAGTCAAGTTCGCCGCGACGCCATCATAGTACCGCCCAAGTTGCTCGTGCAGCCGGCTCAAGTCCTGGTTCCGGCAGCCGAACTTCATCTCAATGAGTGCAAGGGAGACCGCCTGGTTCCTGCGTCGCTTGCCACGGGGCCAATATATCCCGACGAGGTCCGGCCGATCGGTCTTGCCCGCGGTTCCCCTGGATGCTTTCGAGACAGACGGGCCAACAATCTGTCGGTCAATAACGAGGTAGTCGGGATTCAACGTCGGCTCGTGAACGCTCGCCCTGACGAGCATCTGCTCGCATTCGATCTCATTGAGACCCACGCGGAGTTGCGATATGGCTTGCTTCATGGCGGGGACGCGCTCGACGAACGCCTGTGTATCAGCGATGGTGGTCAGGGAGCCGCCATGCGGAACGCCGCTCGCGAACTTGGGATGCACCGCAACCTGATACTGGCTGCGCCGCCGCGCAAGACGAACGAGGCTCTGTCCCTTGGAGTACACGTTGACTGCATCGTCGCGGATCTCAAGGATCAGGTCCCTGTCCTTCTGCACGCACTTCAGCAGCGGCAGGAGCATGCCGCTCTTGAGGTCAGCCATGAACTCGGGGCTCAGGATTCTGGGCATGACTCTCTCCACCCATTCACGTGTGACGCATCACGCGTCCTACTTCCCCTTCGGCACCAGGTCCACGATGCCGAGGTCAATGTACTGGCCGCCCATGGTTTGCTTGCAATGGACGGCGATGACGTTCTTGCCGGGCTTGAGGGCGGCGGCGCCTTCCTTGGTCATCTCGAGTTCCTCATACTGCGTGGTGAAGCCGCCGATCTTCAGGGCAAGGACGCCATTGATGTAGACCTCGGCGTCCTCGTCGTGGTGAATCGAGAACGCGGGGTTGGCGAGCTTGCCCTCGGGCAGCTCGACGGTGCGCCGCAGCCAGATGTCGCCCGTCCGCCATTCGGTGCGGACGGTGGTGCCCGGCGTGCCCTTGGTGCCGAAGCCGGCGGGGCCTTCCTTCCAAGCCTTGTCATCGTGCTCGGGCTTGAACCAGTCGTCGCCAGGCTTGTCGGTGGTGTAGCGCCAGGCGATGCCTTCCTTCTCGGTGGTCGGCACGATGACCTTGATGTCGGGCGGGGGCGGGAACTCGCCGCGGTTGGCCTTCGCCGCCGCCTCCAGGTCGAGCTTCACCAGCTCGCGGTCGTAGGTCATCAGGCCGTTGCACTCGGTCTCGACGTCGCTGGTCTGGGTGTAGATGCCAGCGCAGAGGCCCTTGTCGCGGAGCTGGTAGAGGCGCTGAAGGAGTTTCACATACTGCTTCGTGAGGTCCTCCTTGCTGGCCGCGCCGCGGTAGCCCCAGTGCTTCTGGGTCCAGGTGTGGCCGTCAATGCCCAGGCCGAGCCCGCCGAACTCGCCGAGGACGGCGGCCCGCTTCTCCTCGACGGGCGGCATGCCGGGGCCGGGGTAGGCGTGGACGTCGTGGATGTCGCCGCACTTCATATCGGTCCAGCCGCTGGCGTTGCTCACGAGGCGGGTGGGGTCGAGCTTCTTGATGAGGTCGCAGTAGCGCTCGGTGTCGTGCTGGCCCCAGCCCTCGTTGAAGGGCACCCACATGACGATGGAGGGGTGGTTGCGGCGGCACTCGATCATGCGGACGAGTTCGGTCTCGAAGTTCTTCTTCGCCTCCTCGAAGCGCTTGAAAGCCTCGGGGCCGGGCTTCGTGACCTTGCCCGCCTTGTCCTTGCGGTCCTGGGGCGGGCCTACGAACATGCTTGGCATGTCCTGCCACACCAGGAGGCCCAGCTTGTCGCACCAGTAGTACCAGCGGCTCGGCTCGTACTTGGTGTGCTTGCGGGCGCAGTTCATGCCGAGCTTCTTCGTCATTTCGATGTCGTAGCGCATCGCCTCGTCGCAGGGCGCGGTGTGGAGGCCGTCGGGCCAGAAGCCCTGGTCGAGCGGCCCGATGTGAAAGACAGGCTTGCCGTTGAGCATCATCCGCATGATGCCAGCCTCGTCCTTGCCCAGGGCGATCTTGCGCATGCCGAAGTAGCTCTCGACCACGTCGTCACCGAAGCTGACCGTTAGGCTGTAGAGGAAGGGGCTGTCGGGCGTCCATAGCTTCGGCTGCGGGATCTTCAGGGTAACCGCGCTCAACAGCGGGCCTTTGGCCCTCGCGATTTCGTTGTCGCCGTCTCGGACGACAAGCTCTGGCGGCACGGGTCTCCCCCCCGGAAGCAGGAAGAGCTTCGGCGTCACTTGCACGGAGGAGCCATCCACGTCCGGATCGATCCTCAGAGACTCGATGTACTGGCTCGGCACGGGCTCGAGCCAGACGGTTTGCCAGATGCCGGTAGTGGCGGTGTACATGATGCCGCTGGGGTTCCGCCGCTGCTTGCCGATGGGCTGGAAGCCGGCGTCCGTGGGGTCGAAGACGGCAAGGACGACTTCCTGCGCGCCATCGGCCTTCAGCGCGTCGGTGATGTCGAAGCTGAAGGGGTCGTAGCCGCCCTGATGTGTGCCCAGCTCCTTGCCGTTCAGCGTGACCGTCGTCTCCCAGTCAACCGCCTCGAAGTGCAGGAGGATGCGCTTGCCCTTCCACGCCGCGGGCACGTCGAACGTGCGGCGATACCAGAGCGTCTGCTTCTCATCCACCTTCTTCATCACGCCCGAGAGGGCGGATTCGATGGGGAACGGCACGAGAATCTTCCCCTCCCAATCCTTCGGCTGGGCATCGGCCTTCGCCGCGATGGCATAGTCCCAAAGGCCGTTGAGGTTCTGCCATTCCTTGCGTACCATTTGCGGGCGGGGGTATTCGGGCCAGGCCTTGTCGGGCGAGACGTCCTTCGCCCATCGCGTCACCAGCGGCCCCTTGGCCATCTGCCATTCGGCGGCGAAGCCCGATACGGCAAGCCCTAGCGCGGCGGACACCAACAGCGTCGTCCTCACGGGAAGGCTCCTTCCTGGGTCGCGGGTGGAGGGCGTGTTGCTCAAACCTGGCTCAGGGGATTAACCCCGTTCGGAGTCCCGCCTTTAGGCGGATTGTGGCCGGCCAAGACCGCCTGAAGGCGGGACTCCCAACGAGTTCACCTTTTGGGCAACATGCCCCGCAGAGGCGATTGCCCCTTTCCTCAGACGGCCCCATAGGATACACTATTTGCCTCTCGCAGCCAAGAGGAGCCTGGATGCGCAGCAGCCACGTTCCCGAGATCACGGTGAAGGTCGTGGTCCTCAGCGTGGTCCTCACGCTTGCGATGGCGGGGGCGAACGCCTATCTGGGCCTGCTGGCGGGGATGACGGTCTCGGCCTCCATCCCCGCCGCGGTGATCTCGATGGGGGTCCTGCGCTTCTTCCGGCGCGCGAGCATCCTCGAGAACAACATGGTGCAGACCGCCGCCTCGTCCGGCGAGGCGCTCGCCGCCGGCGCCGTCTTCACCCTCCCAGCCCTCGTCCTCCTCGGGGCGTGGAGCGGGTTCGACTACTGGCAGACCACCCTCGTGGCCACGCTCGGCGGAACGCTTGGCGTGCTCTTCACGATTCCGCTCCGCCGCGCGCTCATCATCGAGGCCAAGCTGGCCTTCCCCGAGGGCGTAGCGACGGCGAAGGTGCTCGAGGTCGGCGACCGCGGCGGGGCCGGCGTGAAGCTCATTGCCGCAGGCGGCGCGCTCGGCGCTATCGCCAAGCTCGGCGAGACGGGGCTGAAGCTCTGGACAGGCTCCGTCGCCGTAGCAGGCAGGGTGTCCGATTGCGTGTTCTGCCTGGGGCTGAGCCTGGCCCCGTCGCTTGCGGCCGTGGGGTTCATCGTCGGCATCAACATCGCGGCCCTGGTCTTCCTGGGCGGCGCCGCGAACTGGTTCGTCGAGATGCCGCTGTTCACGGCGCTCAACCCCATGCCGCCGGGGCGTGAGCCCGCGGCGTGGGCGCGCAGCGTCTGGGAGAGCCAGACCCGCTACATCGGCGTGGGGGCAATGATCGTGGGCGGCCTGTGGGCCGTCGTGCGGATGTGGCCGAGCCTCGTGCGCGGCATACGCTCGGGCCTCGCCGCCTATCGCCACACGCGCTAGGGGTCACATCTTCATTTGGCACATGGCGGCCATGTGCCAAATGAAGATGTGACCCCGCGCACGGACCGCGACGTGCCGATGCAATGGGTGGGCCTCGCGCTCGCCGTGTCCGTCATCCCGCTGTTCTTCCTCTTCCGCCACTTCACGGGCAGCAGCGCCATCGCGGCGTTCATGGCCGCGGTGATGCTGGTGGCCGGCTTCTTCTTCTCCGCCGTCGCCTCGTACATGGCGGGAGTCGTCGGCTCGTCAAACAACCCCATCTCCGGGGTCACGATTGCCACAGTGCTCACGACGGCCCTGCTCCTGCTGGCGCTGGGAACGGGGAGCGCGACGGGGCCGGCCGCGGCCATTCTCGTGGGAGCGGTCGTCTGCTGCGCCGCGTCAATGGGCGGCGACACCCTCCAGGACCTCAAGGCCGGCCAGCTCGTCGGCTCCACCCCCTGGAAACAACAGGTGGTCGAGGTGGGCAGCGTCCTGGTCTCGGCCGTCGTCATCGCGCCCATCCTGTCGCTACTCCTCGACGCCTACGGCATCGGCACGGCCACGCCGGCCCACCCCGAGCCCCTGGAGGCCCCGCAGGCCACGCTCATGGCCTCCGTCGCGCACGGCGTCTTCGCCGGTGGCCTGCCCTGGGACATGGTGGCGGGCGGCATGCTGGTCGCCGTGGGGGTGATTGCGCTCGACGAGGCCCTGCGGCTGCGCGGCAGCCGCTTCCGCACCCCCGTCCTCGCCGTCGCCGTGGGCATCTACCTGCCGCTCAAGCTCGGCGTCGCCATCCTCGCCGGCGGGCTCGTCGCCTGGGCGGCCGAGCGGGCGCGGCGCCGCCGTGGCCGCGCCGAGGACCCCGGCCAGCCCGGCGTGCTCTTCGCCGCCGGACTCATCACAGGCGAAGCACTCCTCGGCATCCTCCTCGCCATCCCCATCGTCCTCAACGCCGGCAAGAACCCCCTCGACCTGGAGAAAGGCCCGTTTGCCTGGCCCGGCCTCCTCTTGGTCCTTGTGGTCCTTTATGTCCTCTACCACATTGCCACCCGCTCCCCGCAAACGGAGGCGCCCAATGCGAATCGTTGACTGCCACGTCCACCTCACCGGCCCCACCGACGCCGCCGAAGCGCTCCAGCAAATGGACGCCCTGGGCGTCCAGCGCATCATGCTCATCTCCGAGACCGAGCGCGTCTCGCTCCAGAAGACCCGCGAGAACCTCCTCGCCGCCAAGAAGGTCTTCGACGGCGCGCCCGACCGCATCAGCGGCCTCGCCTGGGTGAACCCCGTCATCCCCGGCATGGCCGCCCTCGCCGAGGAGGCCCTCACCGAGATGGGCTTCACCGGCCTCAAGATCATCCCCGACCACTGGTACGCCTACGAGGAGCGCCTCGAGCCCTTCTGGGAGCGCATGCACGCCCTCAAAGCCTGCATCCTCTTCCACACCGGCATCCTCTACGGCTACGACGACGGCTCCCGCTTCTGCCGCCCACTCTGGCTCGAGAAGCTCCTCCACTACCCCAACATCCGCTTCGCCATGGCCCACATCTCCTGGCCCTGGTGCGAGGAGGCCCTGGCCGTCATGGGCCGCATGCGCGCCGCCGCGGGCTACGACAAGGCCCGCTGGCAGAGCTACATAGACACCACCCGCGGCACCCCCCCGCACATCCGCAAGGCCGCCCTCGCCAACGCCATCGAGTTCTGCGGCCCCGAGCGCATCATGTTCGGCACCGACGGCTGCCTCCCTGGCCGCCTCGCCGGCCAGAAGTGGCACATCGAGACCGACCTCGCCATCTTCGACGAGCTCGGCCTCACCGCGGCCCAGCAGGAGCGTCTCATGGCCGGCACCGCCGACGAACTCTTCCCGCCCAAGGGTTGACCCACTACGCGTAGAGCTCTCGGGGGTCACATCTTCATTTATCATTTATTCCACCAGGCAGCGCCCGAATAAATGAAGATGTGGCCCCTTCGGCTACGATGGTCCCGCAGCAACGGACCTATGCCGTTCACGAAGGCCAAGAGCCCTATGGCGCGACGCCCCCTTGATCGCCTCATCTCTTCAGTCTTCTCACGTTTCACGCAACGGCCTTAGGAAACGTCTTGC
>Ga0194112_10006486_pt1 | contig 15449 bp, 10 predicted proteins | sample TA2MahC400mmetaG_FD_146191 | JGI IMG/M metagenome (GOLD analysis project Ga0194112, IMG submission 146191) | Freshwater microbial communities from Lake Tanganyika, Tanzania - TA2015016 Mahale Deep Cast 400m | ecosystem: Environmental > Aquatic > Freshwater > Lake | place: Tanzania: Lake... | reverse complement strand
GGACGTATTTCATGGCCCGCTCGATGCCCGCCACGTACCTGCCCCTGGGGAACCAGAACTTCGTCCTGGGCTACGTGATTACCGAGGCGGGTGCGAGCGTCGAGCACAACCTGGGGGTGGCCCGGGAGATCGAGGGGCGCGTGCGTGCCCTGCCGCAGTGCCGGCGGTTCTTCATCGTGACGCTGCCGGACGTGATGTTCTTCGGCGCCCGCGCAGCGGGCGGGAACCAGGCGCGCGAGATGGCCTCGGCCATTCAGACGACCGTCGGGTCGCCTCCCCTGGCATACCTGCCCCAGAACATGCGCGAGGCGTGGTGGGAGAGGTTCAAGGCATATTACCGCGATCCCATTCCGGGCATCGTCGTTGACGCCCAGCAGGTCAGTATCTTCGGGCGTCGCGGCATGGCGGGCGGGCAGAGCATCACGCTCACGGTGCGCGGCGACCGGCTGGACGAACTGTACAACATCGCCGAGACGATGAAGCCCATGGTCGCCCGCACGCCGGGCGTCCAGTTCATCATCCCGAGTTACAAACTGGGCAAGTGGGAACTCAGGCCCGCGCTGGACCGCAAGCGTGCCGCCGACGCCGGCATGACCGCCGCCGAAGTCGGGTACGTGGTGGCGGCGCTGGTCAACGGCGTCAAGGTGGCCGACTTCCGCCAGCAGAGCGGCCGCGAGATCGACCTGACGCTCCGGGCCGGCCCGGAGCACCGCCGGCACATCGAGCAACTGGCGGACCTGCCCATCTGGACGCCCACCGGCCGCACGGTCACCCTGGGCCAGGTTGCGCCGCTTCAACCGGCGTCGGGTCTTACGAGCATCAACCGCACAGAGCAGCAGCGGAGCGTGAGCCTGACGTGCGTCGTGAGCCCGGACGCCCCCGTGGGCGCCGTCGTCGATGGCATCCGCCAGGGCGTGATTGAGCCGCTACAGAAGGACGGGACGATACCGCCCGACGTCATCGCCGACCTTCGCGGCACGGCGAGGGACCTGGCGCGGATGTGGGACGCCATGAAGTGGAGTTTCGCCCTGGCGATGGTCATAACGTACCTGCTGATGGCGGCCCTGTTCGAGAGTTTCACTCACCCGCTGGTGGTCATCCTGAGCGTGCCGCTGGCGGTGGCCGGCGGGTACGGCATGCTCCTGTTCATGATGTTCTGGAACGGCGTGGTCATGGGCCAGCCGCCGCCCATGCTCGACGTGGTGACGATGCTGGGGTTTATCATTCTCGTCGGCATTATTGTGAACAACGCCATCCTGGTGGTGGCGCAGGCGCTCGCCTACATGCACAAGGAAGGGCTGGCGATGCGCGAGGCGGTCCTGGCCAGCGTTGACAGCCGCATACGCCCCGTCTTCATGAGCACGCTGACGAGCATCCTGGGTATGCTGCCGCTGGTGTTCCGGCCCGGGCCGGGGTCGGAACTGTACCAGGGCCTGGGCGCGGTCATCGTGGGGGGCTTGATGGTCTCGACCGTTTTCACGTTGATTCTGACGCCGGTCCTGTTTACCTTCGGCTATCGGTTCGAGGAGGGCTGGCACCGGCTGCTGGTGAGACTCCACGTGCTGGCCTCGCCGGAGGGCGGCGGCAGCGATGGATGAGCGCAGCGCGAGCGACGAAGACCTGATGCTCCGCCTTCAGCGCCGCCGCGACGAGGATGCCTTCGGCGCACTGTTTGCCCGCTACCGCGTGCCGATCACCAGTTACCTGTTCCGCCTGGTGGGGAACCGGACGGAGGCCGAGTCGCTTGCGCAGGAGGCGTTCCTTCGCGTCCTGGAGAAGGCCGACCATTACGAGCACCCGAAGCGCTTCAGCACGTGGTTCTACACGATCGCGCGGAACCTGGCGACGGACTTCCTGAAGAAGAAGCGCGCGGTCGTGCCCGACGATTTCCACGGCCTCACCGAGTCGCTCCTTGCGCCCGGCGATCCTGAGCCGGAGGAGCGGTCGGCCTGGCAGGAAGACCTGCGGCGCCTGGCCGAGGCGCTCTACGAACTGCCGCTGCCGTACCGCGAAGTGGTGGTGCTGCGGGCCCTTCAGGAACTCTCGTACCGCGAGATAGCGGCGATTGTCGGATGCCCGGAGTCCACGGCCCGCAGCCGCATGGACTACGGCCTGGACTTCCTCCGCAAGCGCTACCGGCGCCGCCAGCGCGAAAAATCCGCCCCGGGCGCCGACGAAACGCGAAGTTAGTCGTATAAAGTACGGAGTCCGCAGGATGGGCCGATGGGTGGCATGCTTTCGCGCCGTTGCGAGAGCATGATGTTGGGCCGCGGGGCGCATGCTTTCGCAATGCCTGCCCGCCGAGGCAGGCGAAAGCACGGCACCCGGGGGCACTTCGCTGGGCCGCTGCGCCCGAGCGCTTCTTAGGCGCGGCTATCACGCGACAACTGGCGCTCAGGAATTGCCGGGGGGAGACACGCTACTATGATTTGCCCTGGAACACACGAGTGGTATGAGATGGAACGCGGGAGCCTCCCGCGGGAAGAGGCCGAGCGCCTCCGCCGCCACCTGGCCGAGTGCCCCGCCTGCCGCGCGCGGGCCGAGAACACCCGCGACGTGGCGGCCGCGCTGGAGAACCTCGTCGGCTGCACGCGCGTGGAACTGCCGGCCGAGGCGGGCGAAGCGGTGCTCCGCCGCGGCCGGGTGCACAGCCTTATCGGCCGCCGCTACCGCCGGCCGCTCGTCGTGCGGCTTCAGCGGTCGCGGTGGGTGCGTCGCGGCCTGCCGCTGGCGGCCGCCGTGGCCGGGGCGGCACTTATCCTCATCGGCCTTCAGATAAGCGGCGGCCTCGACACCACGCCGCGCGGCGCGCTTGACCGCCTCGTCTCTCAGAGCGGCGAGGCGGCAGGGGTGAAGGATATCAGGCGTCTTGAGCCGCTCGTTCGCGCCGCCGTCAGCGAGGAGATCGCCAGGGCGCAGCCGTCGCCCGACCAGGTGGCGGACCTGCTGCTGGCATCATACATCGGCCGGCGCCCGCGCGAGGACCGCCAGGTGGCGGACTTCAGGTTCCTCGTGGCCTCGGCCTGGGCGCGGCACCATCAGCGGGTGGCGGCCGGGGGCGGGCCGCGAGCGGGCGCCGTGCTTTCGCGCCTTTGCGAAAGTATGGCCGTCCGGCCGATGCTGGCGTCGGTCCTGCTGCCCCAGGCGGCGCTGGCGGGCGCCGATGCGGCCGGGGCGGACCCGATGACGATCGCCAAGCGCCACGTCCTGGACGGCGACTACGCCGGGGCGCTGGCCGCACTTCCGCCCGCCGAGTACGCCCCCGTGCTGAAGGCGTGGTGCCTGGAATCGCTCGGCCGGTCGGGTGAGGCTGCGCAGGTGCTGGCGGGCGCCGAGGGCGCCCTGTCGCTGGTGCTGCGGGCCGACCTGGCGCTGGCGGGGCAGGACGTGGCCGGGGCACTGCGCCACTACGAGATGCTGGCGGCCGGCAGCGACCGCTACTGGTTCGCCGCCGGATACCTCTGCCGCTACGAACTGGCCGACGCGCGAGCGGCGGGGGTGCGGTTCCAGCAGGTGCGCGATGCGGACCTGCGCGACTTCGTCTCGCGGAACTTCCAGGGAGAACTGGTCGCCGCGGCCTGGCCCGCGCCCGACAGCCTCTTCGCCATGGACTTCGATTCATGGGACCTCGGCGCGCCCACCGAGATGGCCCTGGTGCGGACGCGGGGCGGCGAGTTCCGCGTCGTCGATTCCTCGCGCGGCAAGGCCCTGGAGCAGGACGAAGTGGACGCACAGGGGGCGGAGTTCCTCGTCGGCGATGCCGACTGGTCCGATTACACCCTCCGCCTTGACGTGCGCGTGCTGGCGTCGCGCGGCGACTGGCGCCTCGGCGCGGCGGCCTACCGCCGGGCCGACGGCACGGGCTACGTGCTGGCCCTGGGGCCCGGGCGGCTGGGACTCGTCAAGCAACTGGTGGCCCGCGAGGGTGACCGCCGGTCCGCCGCCGGGCCGCCGCAGCGGATGCTCCTGGCGCCGGAGCAGGCACAGATGGGCCTGGACGAGCCGCTCGTCCAGGGGTGGTGGTACACCGTCCAGGTGCGCGTTCAGCACGTGGCGGGCGGCGTGAGCGTGGCCGGCAAGATGTGGCGGACCGATGCGCCGGAGCCTCTGGCGCCGCAGGTTGTCTGGACCGACACGGGGCAGGTGGGCGGCGGGCCGCTCGTAGGCGGCCTGGCCGGCGTCCAGATAAGCGGCGCCAAGGTGCAGATCGACAACGTGGACATTACGCGCAACGAGGCGCCGAGGGACCCGTTCTCGCGGCTGAGATAGCAGTGACGGCCACTTCGGGCAGTGCGCGGTGGGTCTTATGACCCACCGCGCAAAGTGGCTCGTGGCGGCAGCCCTGTAGTGTTGCCTCGTCGGCAGAACGCCGCCGGTCCGGCCCTGGGGGGAACGGACCGGCGGCTGTTTTTATTGTGGATCTCAGATCTGAGATTTCAGATTGCAGATTGAACGGCTGAGAGACCCGCGGCCTGCGCTGCGGCCGTGGCACGTCAATATGCAATCTGCAATCTACAATTGGGCATGGTTCAAACAAGCCCCACGCACCGCGTGGGGATGGATGGTGCGGGCCGACCATCCCCCGGCGGTGCCGGGGGCTTTGAACCATGCCTACAATTGCTTAGAGCCACGGGTTGCTTGCCGCCTCTTCCCCCACCGTCGTCGCCGGGCCGTGCCCGGGGTACGCCGCCGTCTCAGGCGGCAGCGCGAGCAGCCGCGCGCGGATGGATTCAAGGAGCGTCTTGTGGCTTGAGCCGGGGAAGTCGGTCCGGCCGATGCCGCCGGCGAACAGGGCGTCGCCCGTGAAGACGGCGCCGCGCCCGCCCGGCCCGTCGGGCGTGTAGAGGCTTATGCCGCCGGGCGTGTGGCCGGGCGTCGCCAGGACCTGGAACCGCGCGGCCCCCACCTGGACCACGTCGCCGTCGGCCAGGAGGCGGTCGGCCTTCGGGCTCTTGACCCACGACATGAGCACCGCCGAGAGGTTCCGCAAGGGGCTTTCGAGCATGGCGGCGTCGGCGGCCCCCACGGCGATGGCCATCCCGGGCCACCGCTTCTTGAGCATGGCGTTGCCGTGGATGTGGTCGGCGTGGCCGTGCGTGTTGACGAGGGTGCGCGGCACGAGGCTGCGCGCCTCGCAGAACGCGACGATCTGCTCCGAGCCCTGCGGCGCATCGACGAGCAGCGCCTCGCCGCCCTCTACGACCACGTACGCCGACACGCCGAACGAGCCCAGGGTGAACGTATGGATTTCCATTTGCGCCTCCGCCGCTGCCCGGCGCATTATAGAACGCGGGCCGGGATGAAATCCCGGCTTTTTCCTTCGCCCCGGCCGACGCGCCGGACCGCCGTGTGAAAAAAAGGGGAGCCGCGGTAGGGGGCATCGCGGCTCCGTGTCGCGCGGCGGGGGGTGGCCCGCCGCGCAAAATGTTCTGCCGCCTGGGCGCGAGCGCCGGTTACGTTTCCAGGTCGGCCTCGTTGTCCGTCAGGTGCTTGTCCCTTACGGCGCCGCTCCCTGACGGTCGCGGCTCTGAGGCGTTCTCGTCGGCCTGGCGTTGCTTCTTGAGGGCCTGCCACTGTTCGAGGGTCAGGAGGACCTCGCGTGCCTGGCTGCCCTTGTAGTCGCCCACGATGCCGTCCTCGGCCATCTGGTCGATGAGGCGTGCGGCGCGGCCGTAGCCTATGCCCAGGCGCCGCTGAAGCAGGGAGACGCTGCCGCGCTGGTGCTCCAGGACGATCTCTATGGACTGGTTGTACATGGGGTCGTCTGCGCCGAGGGCCAGCAGTCCGTCATCCTCATCGCCTTCTTCGTCGTCGCCTTCCGCGCGCAGTTGCACGAGTTCGCGCTGGTAGTTCGGTTCGGCCTTCGAGGTGACGAAGGCCAGGACGTTCTGGATGTCCTGGTCGCTCACGAACGCGCCCTGGGCGCGGACGAACTTGTTGGCCCCCGGGGTCATGAAGAGCATGTCGCCCTGGCCGAGGAGTTTCTCGGCGCCCATCGAATCGAGGATCGTGCGCGAGTCGATGCGGGTGGCCACCTGGAACGAGATGCGCACCGGCAGGTTCGACTTTATGAGGCCCGTCAGCACGTCCACGCTGGGCCGCTGCGTGGCCATGACCAGGTGTATGCCCACGGCCCGCGACTTCTGCGAGAGGCGCGTAACGTGCATTTCGACTTCCTTGGCGGCCACCATCATGAGGTCGGCCAACTCATCAACGATTACACAGATATGCGGCATGTGGAAGAGCAGTTTGGCCTCCTCCTGGGGGCCCTCGGGCTTGAACCTGGCGACGATCTCCTCGCGAGACAGGCGGTTGTAGGCGGCGATGTTCCGCACGCCGCCCTGAGACAGCACGCGGAACCGCTCTTCCATGCGGTCCACCAGCCACCCCACGATGGCCTCGGCCTTGCGCATGTCGTTGACGACCGGGCACAAGAGGTGCGGCAGGCGGTTGAAGACCGAGAGTTCCACCATCTTCGGGTCAATCAGCACCAGTTTCAGGTCGTCCGGCGTCCGCGTCAGCAGGAGCGACATGATGATCGTATTCAGGCACACGCTCTTGCCGCTGCCCGTGGTGCCCGCGATGAGCAGGTGCGGCATGGACGCCAGGTCCCTCACCAGCGGCTCGCCGGTGGCGTCTTTGCCGAGGAACAGGGGCAGGCCCATCCGCTCCGGCGCATCCTTGGCCGCAAGGACGATCTCCTTCAGGCACACCACCTGACGGGCCGTGTTGGGCACTTCGACGCCGATGGTGTCCTTGTTCGGCAGCGGGGCGACGATGCGCACGCTGGGCGCCTTCAGGGCGATGGCGATGTCTTCCGACAGGCTGATGACGCGGCCCACCTTGATGCCCGGCGCCAGGGCGACCTCGTACTGCGTGACCACCGGCCCCGTCTCGATGGCCACGACGCCGGCCTGGACGCCGAACTCGGACAGCGTCTTGGTGAGCACGTCGGCCTGCGCGCGGATGTGCGATTCCTGGTCGCCGCCCTCGCCGTACTGCGGGTCGTGAAACAGGTCGAGCGTGGGCAACTGGTACTCCTGGTTGCGCGGCGTGGACGGCAGCGGCGTGAAAGCGAAGTCGTCGTCTTCCTCGTCCTTCGGCTTGGCCGCGGGCCGCGAGTGGCGGATGATGACCTGTCGCGCCGGCGTCGGGGCCGCGGCGTCGGGGTCGGCGGCCGCGCCGCTCTTTGCGCCGGCCTGGTCCTGCGAGGCTTTACCGGCCTGCGGCTTGGCGGTTCCTTCCGCGTCGGCGTCCCGGCGCTGCTTGCGGACGACGGGGCGGGGCGCATCCTCGCCTTCTTCCGCCTCGGCGACGCCCGCGCCGGCGGCCACCGCCCCGGCGAGCCGCCCGACGGCCGCCCCCGCCGTCGCCAGCGAAGCCGCCGCAAGGCCGCGGGCCGGCCCGGCCGCGCGCCGCCCGAGCCACTTCAGGACCATCAGCGGCACGGTAACCAGCAGGGTGTCCGTCAGGAGGATGAGGCCCACCAGCGCCACGGGTATCATCAGGAGGGCCGTGCCGAAGGCGCCCATGCGCGGCTCAAGATATTGCCATATGCCGAGGCCCAGGATGCCGCCGTTCGACTCCGGCATCCGTGCGTCGGTCGCGATCATGGCCGAGGCCACCGACACGTCGAGCACCAGCAGGGCCGCCCCGACGACGCGGAAGAACTTGTCCTCGGTCGTGATCCTGGCAATCCACAGGAACGCCCCGGAGGTGAGAAACAGTATGAGCGGGTAGGCCCCGTCGCCGACGGCCGCCAGCACGCTCCACGCCGCGTACGCCCCCACTGTGCCGCACAGGTTCCGAGCGTTCTCGTTTGGCGGCCAGACGGCGTGGCCGGGCGGATCGGCCGGATCGAACGACAGGACGGCCACCATGACGAATGCGCCGGCGAAGAGCGTGACGACGGCGGCGATCTTGGCTGTGCGGCTCACCTGGTCCACGCTGGCCTCGCTTTCGGCGGCGGGGCCGCGCGGCCTGGCCCCGCCCTAGTGCGTGCCGCTGTGCCCGAATCCGCCGTCGCCGCGGCCGGTCTGCGGCAACTGCTCCACCTGCCGCACGTCGGCCCTGGCGACGGCCGCAACCACCAGTTGGGCGATGCGCAGGCCCCGCGTGATGGTGTAAGGCTCGCGGCCGACATTCCCCACGATGATGCCGACCTCGCCGCGGTAATCGGCGTCGATCGTACCGGGCGAGTTGACGATAAGAAGGCCGTGCTTCAGGGCCAACCCGCTCCTGGGCCGCACCTGGACCTCGTACCCCTGCGGCACGGCCACGTACAGGCCGGTCGGGATGAGGCGGATGTCGCCCGGGGCAAGGACGAGCGGCTCCTCGACCGCGGCGCACACGTCCATCCCCGCCGCCGCCTCGCTCATGTACCGGGGCAGGGGAAGGTCGTCACAGCCCGCTTTTCGTCGAACCAGAAGGCTTATCGGCATGGCGAGCCTGGCTCCTTAAGGCAATTTTCAGGTTATCGGACCCACCCCCGGCGGGATGATAGTGGCACGGCGGTCGGGCCGCCAGCGAAATGGCGGTCATCGGCACTTCTTGCGTTCCCCCACGCACCTGCACGCGTGATTCTCCGCCCCGGGCGTGTTATACTCCCCACAACCGGCTACGCGAGGAACCGCGCATGTACGAGCCGTCGAAAGAGCAGTTCGTGGCCCTGGCCCGCCAGGGGAACACGATTCCCGTTTACCGGACGCTCCTGGCGGACCACCTGACGCCCGTGCTGGCGTTCTCGAAACTCCTGGCCGAGGGCGAGCAGGGGTTTTTGCTGGAGAGCGTCGTCGGGCTCGAACGGGTTGCGCGATACACGTTCCTGGGCGTGCGGCCGCGAATGACGGTCCGCACCTTCGGCGAACGCTTCGAGATTGTGCGCCCCGACGGCACGGAAACGCTCTCCTGCCCCGACCCGCTGGCGAAACTGGGTGAACTTCTTGCGCGGCACAAGGCGGTGCACCACGGGAGTTTGCCGCGATTCGCCGGCGGCGCCGTGGGCTACGTGGGCTACGACATTATCCGCCACTACGAGCGCCTCCCCCGTTGCCCGAAGGACGACCGGGGCCTGCCCGACATGGTCTTCGGCTTCTACGACACGATGGTCATCTTCGACCACGTGCTGAAGACCGTGCAGGTGGTCTCGCACGCCATCCTGGATGGCGGGCTGGACCCGTCGTCGGCCTACGACGAGGCCTGCGGCCGCATCGACGCCGTGTGCGACCGCCTGCGCCGCCCTGCGCCGCTGCGCATGGAGGACATGGTCCGGCAGGAACTCGTGCGGATGCCGTTTGCGTCGAACTTCGAGCGGGCCGATTTCTGCCGGGCGGTCGAGGCCTGCAAGGAATACATCCGCGCGGGCGACATCTTCCAGGTGGTCCTGTCGCAGCGGCTGCGGGTGGAGTCGGGGGCGCCGCCGCTGGACATATACCGGGCGCTGCGCGTCATCAACCCGTCGCCGTTCATGTTCTTCCTGCGGGCGCGCGACGTGACGCTCATCGGCTCAAGCCCCGAGATCATGGTGCGCGTGGAGAACGGCCGGATCACCAGCCGGCCGCTTGCGGGGACGCGGCCCCGCGGCAAGACGCCCGAGGAAGACGCCGCCCTCGAACGGGAACTCCTTGCGGACCCGAAGGAGCGGGCCGAGCACGTCATGCTCGTGGACCTGGCGCGAAACGACGTCGGCCGCGTGGCACGCTACGACACCGTGCGCCTGGCCGACGTGATGCACGTGGAGCGGTACAGCCACGTCATGCACATCGTGTCGAACGTGACGGGCGACCTGCGGGAGGGCCTCTCTGCGCTCGACGCCCTGCGCGTGAGCGTGCCCGCGGGCACGGTCTCGGGCGCGCCGAAGGTGCGGGCCATGGAGATCATCGACGAGTTTGAACCGACGAAGCGCGGCCCGTATGCCGGGGCGGTCGGGTATATCGACTACTCAGGAAATATGGATACGTGCATCGCCCTGCGCACGATGGTCCTTGCCGGGGGCCGCCTCGACGTCCAGGCCGGCGCCGGCATCGTGGCCGACAGCGCGCCGGAAAGGGAGTACGAGGAGACCCTGAGCAAGGCCCGGGCGCTTCTGCTGGCCGTCCAGATAGCGGAGCGCGGTTTCGGCCCGGCGTAAGTTGATTGCGGGCTGCGGATTCGGCCGCAATCGCCAGGGGCCGGCCGAACCGATTCATCTCAGCAGAAGCAAGGACGGCAGCGAGAGAGCCACAATGCGCGGGTCCGGAACGGAAACGTTGTCGTGCATTGTGACGAGGACGCCAAACGGCGCGTTGTACACCGTTTTCTCGATGAACGCGCGCAGTCCGAGCGTATCGCGGTGAACGTCGACGAACTCGCGGTACTTGACTTCCAGCGGAATGCGGCGTTCACCCACGGTCAGAACGAAGTCAACCTCCGGTTCCGCCCCGCGCTCCGGGAAATGCGCCAAGTCCAGGTGGGGAAGCCCGCCCAGGTAATACCCGACGAGGCTTTCCGCGAGGTGGCCGGCCAGGTCGCGCAGGTGGGGCGCCGGCGACAGCGCGGAGGGGTCGAGCGGCACGACCTCCTGGAGCCAACTGGCCCTCAATGAATTGTCGCACAGGCAGAGCTTGAGGTTGCCCCGCTTCCGCTTCAACCGCAACTCGAGCGGCCCCACGAGTTTCAGCAGAAGCGTGGAGTCCAGGAACCGCAGGTAGGTGAGAATGCGCGGCCACCCGATGTTGGCCCGCAGGGCCTGCTTGATCTCATTTGTGTAGATTGCTTGGCCCGGGCTCTGCCCGGCGTACCGGCAGGCCATCCGGAAGACTTCCTCCAGGAGGTGGGGGTCGCGCTTCTGTCCCCTCCGGCCAAGCCTGAGGTCGTGCTGGATGGCGCGATGGATGACCGTCTCGTTCAACTGGTCGGCCATCTCCGGCCAGGGCACGTCCCATCGTTCCTGGGCGGTCGGATACCCGCCGCGCTGCGAGAAGGCCGCGAAGGCCTTGTCCCGCGCTTCCACGCTCGCCAGGCCATGGCGCTGGAGTTCCCGCCAGAACTCGCAGTGAAGAAGCGGCTCAAGACCGTCTTCAGGCAGGTGAGGTCGGATTTCGAGTCCGAACCGCATCCCCGCGATCTCGCGCAACAGAAGCGTGCCGAGTTCCACCTGCGCGATGCGTCCGGCCAGGCTGTCGCGGCCGGCCTCTATCCGCAAGGCCGAACTTCCCGTCACGAGCACCTTGACGGCATGATGGTCCACCAGGGCCTTCAACTGAGGCGCCCAGTCGCGTAAGTTCTGCACTTCGTCCAGAAAAAGGTAGGCCGGGCGATCGGCGGCGGCCGCCTCATTGAATGAAACGCCGAGGACGCGGTTCTCGAACCACCGCGCCAGGGAAAGAACCGGGTCTGTCAGGCCGCGCAGCGAAGGAATCTCGTCAAACTGCACGCGCAGGATGCGATTTGGCTCGACGATCTTCTGCGAGAGGAAGTGCTGGATCAACTGCGACTGGAGAATCGACTTTCCCACCTGTCGGGGTCCCCTGAGAACTGCGATCGGCGCCAGCCCGCTGCTTAGTTTCTTCAAGGTGACTTGGAATGCCCAGCGGCGGTACGGCGGTAGCGGTTTGTCCGGCTTGCCTTCCCACCACGGATTGGTGTCCCGGATGAAGGAATCCAGTTCGGGCGGCAACCGATCCTTGTCGAAGATATCGCGGCTCATCTGACGCGTCTCCGCTCTGTGTACTCGTCCAGGACTTCATTAGAGCATCGAGCGGCTCGATGCAGCAAGCGCCAATTCAGTCGGCATCTTGCGGGTTGCGTCGGCTTCCGCCGCCATGGAGGGCAAAGGAGCGCTAATTCAGCATCTCCACCACCACGGCCGCCTCGACCGTGGCCACGATGTTCATGACGGCGTGCATCAGCATCGTCAGCGCCACCGACCCCGTCCACAGCCGCACGCCGCCGAAGACCAGCCCCACGACGAAGATCGTGCCCTTGCCGTACCAGTCGTACTGCGTGTGCACGAGGGCGAAGAAAGCGGCCGTGAGCAGGATCGCCATCACCCCGCCCAGCCGCGAAGCGGCTATGCCCCGGAACACAAACCCCCGCATGAACGTCTCCTCGAAGACCGGCGCACCCACGACCAGCGCCGCCACCAGCAGCGGCAGCCACCCCGCCGACCGGTACGCCTTCGTCATGAACTCCGGCACGATCGGCCGCCCCAGGGCGTGCGTCACAAGGTCCGTCGCGACCATCAGCGCCGCCAGCGCCAGCAGCGACACGGCCGTCTGCCGCCAGGGGGGCATCCGCAGACCCAGGTAATCCCGCACGCCCCACCCGCGGAGCCACGCAAAAAGGGCCAGCAGGCCCGCGCACGCCGGGGCCGTAATCATCGTGGCCACGGCCAGCAGCAGGCCGTTGCTCTCCAGGGTTTCGACGTACGAGTTCACGTCGAGCGCGGGACGGTCGATCTTCTCGGAGAGCGTGAACGCCATCGCCACGATGCCGCCGATGAGAATCCAGAAAGCAAAGCATGCCAGGCCCAGGCCCATCGTGGCCCAGAAACCGTAGGGTCGCGGCGTTGTCGCGGCCGGAGGGGGCGCGACGGGGGCGGCGCGGGCGGACTCAAGTGTGTCGGGTGGCACGTTTCCTTTCTCTGCGCGGCTGTCTCGCGCCGGATAGTCGAGCCGCGGGTGTAAACCCGCGGCTATCTGTCGATCATGGCCGCCGCTTTACAGCGGCGGCTCGATGGGGCGGCGGCACGGGGGGCCGGCCAGTTTCTTCCGCAGCGCCGCCCGCACGTGCTTCGGGACGAGGCCCGAGACGTCGCCGCCCAGCGCGGCCACCTCGCGCACCAGGTGCGACGAGATGTAGGCCACCCGCTCGTCGGCCGCCACGAAGACTGTCTCGATGCCGCTGATGGTCCGGTTCGTCAGCGCCAACTGGTACTCGTACTGGAAGTCCGAGTGCTGCCGCAGGCCCCGCAGGATGACCGATGCCCCGTGCCGCGCAACGTACTGGACCGTGAGGCCCTTGTAGGAATCGACGGCCACGTTGCGGAGGCCGGCCGCGGCCCTGCGGACCAGGGCCAGCCGCTCCTCGGTCGAAAAGAGCGACTGCTTGGCGGGGTTGTTGGCCACGGCCACGATGAGGCGGTCGAACAGGGCGGCCCCGCGGCGGATGATATCCAGGTGCCCCAGCGTCAGGGGGTCGAATACGCCGGGGAACACTGCCACGCGAATCTGGCTCATCCTGGCGACCTCCGCACTTCTGTGCAGCCGTGCCACGTGCTCGCCCACGGCCCCAGCAACGGCAGGATTCTAGGGCGCCGCCTCGCGGCGGGCAAATGAAATGGCGTTGACATGTCCGCCAGCCGCCCTTATGGTAAACCTTATGAGACGGACGGAACTGGCGGCACTAGTGGCGTTGCTCGCGCTGGCCGTCGCGGGCTGCGGCGGGGCGGCCTCGCGGGCCTGGCAGCGGGCGGAACTCTCGACGCACGACTGGCAGCGGGCCTTCCAGGCCGCACAGGACGTCTTGGCGTCGCACTTCGAGATCGCCGAATCGAGCCTCCCCCGGGGCGCCATTGAGACGCGGCCGGAACTTGTTGACCGGCCCCGCACGGGCACGCTGGCCGACATCCGCGGCGCGGGCGGCCGCTGGCGCCGCACGGTGTCGCTCGAACTGGAGCGGTCGGGGCTGGCCGTCGGGGCCCGCGCGGCCGTGCGGCTGGAACGGGAGGCGACGGCCTCGGCCGTGGCCCTTGCCGACTCGGGCGGCTACGAGCGGCGCCCGGCCGATGTGCCGCGTGCGGCGTCGCCCGGGGCCGAGCCGGGCGCGGCTGCGCAGCGGCCCGTGTGGGTTGAGGTCGGGTACGACGCCGGCATGGCACGCGAAATCCTGGCCGAGATCGCGGAGCGCGTGCGGAAACTGGAGCGGGGCGACGCCGTGCCTGCCTTCCCGTCGCCGAAAGAGGCCGCCGAGGAACTCCGCAAGATGGGGCCGCGGCCCAGCCCGTGAGCGGCCGCCTGCCGCACTACATGGCCGGCTTGGCTGCCGACACCGGGGTCACGTCCACCGCGAGTTCACCCTTCTTCACGGACACCGTTACGGCTGCGCCGTCGGGTATTTCACCGGCGATGATGGAGCGGCCGATGCGGGTCTCAAGTTCGCGCTGGATGAACCGTTTCATCGGGCGGGCGCCGTAGACCGGGTCGAAGCCCGAGCGGGCGATGAACTCGCGGGCCTGGGGGGCGAGTTCCAGGCGGATGTCGTGCTCGCGCAGCCGGCGCCGCAGGTCTTGGACCTGGAGGTCCACGATTTTTTCGATCTCGGCCAGGGTGAGGGGCCTGAAGAGCACGATGTCGTCCACGCGGTTGAGGAACTCCGGGCGCATGGCGGCCCTGAGTTCGCGCATGACGGCCTCTCTGGCGGCGGGCCCGATTTCGCCCTCCGCCGTCACGCCCTCCACGAGGTGCGGCGACCCGATATTAGAGGTCATGATGATAACAGTATTCTTGAAGTTCACCGTGCGGCCCTGGGCGTCGGTCAGGCGACCGTCGTCGAGGACCTGGAGCAGGACGTTGAAGACGTCGCGGTGGGCCTTCTCGATTTCGTCGAAGAGGATGACGGAGTAGGGCTTGCGGCGGACGGCCTCCGTCAGTTGCCCGCCTTCCTCGTAGCCCACGTACCCGGGCGGGGCGCCCACCAGGCGCGACACGGTATGGCGCTCCTGGTACTCGCTCATGTCGATGCGGACAATCGCATCCTCGCTGTCGAAGAGGGCCTCGGCCAGCGTGCGTGCAAGTTCCGTCTTGCCGACGCCCGTGGGTCCCAGGAAGATGAACGACCCGATGGGGCGCCGCGGGTCCTTGATGCCGCTGCGGGCGCGGATGACGGCGTCGGCCACAAGGCGCACGGCCTCGTCCTGGCCGACGACGCGGCGGTGTAGGACCTCGTCCAGGCGCAGCAGTTTCTCGCGTTCGCCTTCCACGAGGCGCGCAAGGGGGATGCCGGTCCACTTCGAGACGATCTCGGCGATCTCCTCGTCGGCGACCTCTTCGCGCAGGAGGCGTCCCGCGCCGTGCCTGGCGGCCAGGCGTTCCTCCTCGGCCTTGAGCGTGCGTTCCAGTTCCGGCAGCCGCCCGTGCACCAGTTCGGCCGCGCGATTCAGGTCGTACTGGCGCTGTGCCTCCTCCACCTGTCGGCGGACGTGCTCGATCTGGCCGCGGAGGTTCTGGACCTTGTGGATGGACTGCTTTTCGGCGTCCCACTGTGCGCGCATGGCGTCGGCCCTGGCGCGAAGGTCGGCCAGTTCCTTCCGCAGGGCGGCCAGGCGCTCCTCGGAGGCCTTGTCCTTCTCCTTCCGGAGGGCCGCCTCCTCGATCTGGAGTTGCATGACGCGGCGGGTGGCCTCGTCGAGTTCGGCGGGCATCGAGTCGATCTCGGTGCGGATCATGGCGCACGCCTCGTCCACCAGGTCG
>Ga0194112_10006485_pt1 | contig 15451 bp, 11 predicted proteins | sample TA2MahC400mmetaG_FD_146191 | JGI IMG/M metagenome (GOLD analysis project Ga0194112, IMG submission 146191) | Freshwater microbial communities from Lake Tanganyika, Tanzania - TA2015016 Mahale Deep Cast 400m | ecosystem: Environmental > Aquatic > Freshwater > Lake | place: Tanzania: Lake... | reverse complement strand
CATTACGGAAAGGACCTCGGAACGGTCCGCCGGGAGGAGTCGACGTTCCTAGACAGCAGCATTTTTATCGGGGCGTTTTTCGACGGCAAGCTAATTGGCTTCGTCAAGCTGGTGCCCGACGAGACCTGCACGCAGGCGGGGCTTATGAACATTATGTCGATGGTAAAACACAGGGACAAGGCGCCGCAAAATGCCCTCGTGGCCGGCGCGGTGCGGGCCTGTGCAAACCGGGGTATTCGATATCTTGTGTACTCGAAATTCGACTACGGGAAGCGGCGGCACGACGGTTTGCGCAAATTCAAAGAGCACAATGGTTTTCGGCGGGTTGACACACCGCGGTACTGCGTTCCCCTGACGGCAGTCGGTTGGGTCGGCTTCCGCTTAGGATTTCATCATCGCATCGCGGAGCGAATTCCGGAATCTGTTGCGGGCAGGCTCCGGAGCCTTCGGGCGGCTTGGTACGAGCGAAGGTATCGTTCGGTGACGGAGGCGGTGTAATGCCCGGCATCGTTGGGCTGATTACAAGGGTTCCGAGGCCGCGCGCCGAGCGCCAATTGGTCGCCATGGTGGACACGCTTCGCCACGAGCCGTTCTACGTTACCGGGACGTGGATCGATGAATCCCTGGGCGTGTATGTAGGGTGGAGTGCACTGGAAGGCTCCTTCGCCGATGGGATGCCCGTATCGGACGAAAAGGGCGATGTCATGCTCTTTTTTGCAGGGGAGGAGTTCCCCGAGCCCGGAACGGCGGCGCGACTGAGGGCGCGCGGGCACTCACTCAGTTCCACCGAGGCGTGCTACCTGGTGCACCTGTATGAGGAGGACCCGAGTTTTCCTGCGGGACTGAACGGATTATTCCACGGAGTTGTGGTGAACAGGGCACGGGGAACGGTCGCCCTAATGAACGACCGCTACGGCATGCAGCGCCTTTACTACCACGAATCGAAGGACGCCTTTTACTTCGCTGCGGAAGCGAAGGCGATTCTTGCGGTTCGCCCCGAACTCCGCTCGGCGGATCGGGTGAGCTTGGGGGAGTTCATCGCGCTCAACGCGGTTCTCGAGAACCGGTCGCTATTTGAAGGGGTATTTGTACTGCCGCCGGGCTCGCTCTGGACGTTCCGCAACGGCGCGATCGAACACCAGGGCGCCTATTTTAAGCCTCGAGAGTGGGAGGCCCAGTCGACCCTCGAGCGGGATACGTATTATCGTGACCTCCGCGAGATCTTCCTCGAAAATCTTCCGCGCTACTTCGCTGGTCGGCAGCGTGTGGCGATGTCGCTGACAGGCGGCCTAGACACGCGGGCGATCCTGGCTTGGTATAGAGGCCCCACGGGTTCTCTGCCCTGCTACACGTTTGGAGGAATGTATCGCGAGTGCCGCGACGTTCTGGTGGCGCGCCACGTCGCTCGGCAGTGCGGGCAGCCGCACCAAGTGATCCAGACGGGCACAGATTTTCTTCGACGATTTCCGCAGCTCGCTGAAAGGACCGTATACCTCACGGACGGCTGCGCCGACGTTAGCTGCTCCCCGCCGCTCTACGTGTGTCAGCACGCGCGCGAGATTGCCCCGGTAAGAATGACGGGCAACTACGGCGACCAGATCCTTCGCCGAGTCCGGGCGTTCAAGCCAATCATAACCGCCGCCGACGTATTCCAGCCCGAACTCCTAGCGCAAGTAACTGCCGCCCACGAAACGTACAATCGCATCGCGGACACGCATCCGCTTTCTTTCTCCGCCTTTCGCCAGGCGCCGTGGCACCACTACAGCCTTTGGGCCCTGGAACAGACTCAGCTCGTCCAGCGTTCGCCCTTCCTCGATAACGAACTCGTCCGCCATAACTTCCGGGCGCCGGCGTCCGCCACTGAGAACAACAGGGTTCGCCTGCAGCTCATCGCGGACGGAAACCAAGCTTTACGGAACATGCGGACAGATATAGCCGTGGGAGGCCGCCACGAGGTCTTTCCGGGCGCGATCCTTCGTCGCTATCAAACCTTTACCTTCAAGGCCGAGTACGCCTACGATCACGGAATGCCGCAGTGGGTGGCCCGCATCGATCACGCGATTTCGGCGCTTCATTTGGAGCGGCTATTCCTTGGACGCCACAAGTATTATCACTTTCGTGTCTGGTACCGCGATGTGCTTTCCAGATACGTACAGGATATGCTCCTTGACCCCCTCACGCTATCCCGGTCCTATCTGGATCGTAAAGCGGTGGAAGCTGTTGTGCGGGCCCACCTGAAAGGCAACCGCAACTACACAACCGAGATCCATAACCTCTTGTCGCTCGAGCTCCTACACAGGTCTTTAATTGACCGGTAGTCGAAGTGCCTTGTGTTGTCCGGTTCTGGCCGCTTGCTGAATCCACGGTCATGCTGGAACTGGGCGCCCAATTTCAGGGGCGTTGACGCTACACGTTAAGGAAAGCTCGTCAGCGTTACGCTCCGATCGCGCATCCAGGATCTTCCCGCGGTGAGTTCGTGCATGAAAGTGGACCAGATGGTAACACCCTTGGTATCGATCCTCATTCCAGCCTTCAATGCAGAACAATGGATCGCCGATACGGTCCGCTCCGCGCTTGTCCAGACGTGGGAGCCGAAGGAGATTATTGTGATTGATGATGGTTCCACCGATCGCACTCTCGAGGTCGTAAGACCGTTCGAACGCAACCGGGTTCGCATTGTTACACAGCAACACCAGGGTGGAAGCGCCGCTCGAAATACCGCATTTTCACTCAGCCGGGGTGACTATATTCAGTGGCTGGATGCGGACGACCTGATGGCTCCCGACAAAATTGCCCTACAGGTTCACGCGTTGCAGCGTTGCGCAAGCAGCCGCACACTAGTATCCTCCGCGTGGGCGCAGTTCATATACGATTGGCAGCGCGCAACGTTCAAGCCCACAGCACTGTGGTGTGATCTCTCGCCCGTGCAGTGGCTGTCCATAAAACTGGAAATGAACGTCTATATGCCAATTCATTCGTGGCTGGTCAGCCGCGAACTGAGTGAGGCTGCCGGCGCCTGGGACACAACACTCACCGTCAATAATGACGGCGAGTACTTTTGTCGCGTTCTGCTCCAGGCGCACGATATCCGATTCGTTCCCGAAGCCCGGGTGTACTATCGCGCGTCCGGATCCGGCACGGTGAGCAACATCGGCCTTTCGGCTCGGAAACTGAGCGATCAATGGCGCGCCATGCAATTGCACATGCGCTATCTCCGGTCATTGGAGGATACCCTGGCGACTCGGGCCGCATGTTTGCAGTTCCTGCAAACCTGGCTCGCGTACTTCGAGCCGCTACGGCCTGACATCGTAAGCGAGGTACACAAACTGGCCGCGGAACTCGGAGGAGAACTGGAGGCTCCACGACTGCCCTGGAAGTATTCCTGGATCGGTGCCCTGTGTGGACGGACCGTAGCCAGACGTGCCGAGCTGTTACTGCCCCGTTTTCGATGGTGGGTGGTAAGGCCCGTGCGCTATATTCTGTTTCGTGTAGAAGCGCATAAGTCGGCCGCGAGTCTAGAACCGACCCCGAGGCGTTGACGGGTATGCAATTTGCGACTGTCCTATGGCACTAAGTCGCCCGCGCCCTTGCGCGACCCGCACTCACCGAGCTGCGCTGCTAGGGAGGCGGAGGCGCATGCGGTGCTGATCGGCGCCACGTTCGTAATTGGTACAGGGATGCACTGCGTAAATGGGATGACCAACGATATTTCATCCGCTGGCGGTGAGATCGCCGTGTCTGAGTCGCAGAGGACTTGGCGATCGCCGCTACAACGAGAGTCAGCGTTCGCAAGGATGCACTGAGTGCCTCCTGTCGTAGCACTGGTCATTTTCGCCAGCGGGATCGCGGGCCTCTTTTTTCTCAATCGAGGTAACAAGGGCCGGGTGTCCGAGGCCTTTTGGATTCCGACAGCGTGGTGGTTTATCATCACCTCGCGACCGGTGTCCCAGTGGCTAGGAGTGAGTCCTACGGCAGATCGGACCGTTGTCTATCTTGAGGGCAGTCCTGTTGACCGGGCCGTTTTCGCATTTCTGGAGGCGCTTGCCCTCCTCGTGGTCGTCAGTAGGCGGCGGCAGGTGGGTCGGATCCTCCGAAGGAATTGGGCGATCGCGCTGTTCTTCATTTACGCGGCGGTGAGCATTTCGTGGTCCGATTTTCCGTTTGTCACGTTGAAACGGTGGATCAAGGGGATCGGAGACGTAATGATGCTTCTGATCCTGCTCACCGAGCAGGACGTCACCGGCGCAATCAAATGTCTGATCACGCGTATCGGCTTCGCGCTCCTGCCGCTGTCAGTGCTCTTCATCAAGTACTATCCGTTGCTGGGGCGAAGGTTGACTAAGAGCTGGACCATGGAGCCGATTGGCGTCGCCGTACAGAAGAACAGCCTCGGTCAATTGTGCGCTTTCTTCGGATTGGGGCTTCTTTGGTGTCTGCGCACGGCCTATAATAACCGCGCGGACTCGAGCCGGAAACGTCGCCTGCTGGCGATTGGCGTAGTTCTGCCGATGATAATATGGCTGCTCTGGATGTGCAACTCACTGACGTCGATCTCCGCGCTTGGCATAGGAAGCGCCGTAATGTTCCTTTCCACCCGGCCGACCATCAGCCGCAGACCGGCTCTCGTGCACGTTGTGATTATTGCGGCACTTGCCATTGCGCTCTACGCGCTTTTTCTTCAGCCCTCAGGCGCTCTGATACAGGGGCTGGGAAGACACCCCACGCTGACCGGCCGGACTGACGCCTGGCCCATCCTGATGAGCGTTGAGAACAATCGCGTAATCGGCGCCGGTTACGAGAGTTTTTGGCTGGGTGCGCGGTTCCAGAAGGTCTGGGAGGAATTTGAGATCAATTCGGCTCACAACGGCTACGTCGAGATCCTTCTGAACCTGGGCTGGATTGGAGTGACGTTGTTGGGATTCATGATCGTGAAAGGTTACCGCGACGTTATCCGGGCGTACCGTCGCGACCCTGATATGGGCAGTCTCAGGATAGCCTTCCTCGTCGCGGCTCTTCTCACCTCGTTTACAGAAGCAGCTTTTCGGCTGATGAGCCCGCCGTGGATGGTTTTCCTGCTGGCCACCGCCGTCACCCCGGTACAGGCCACAGAGGGTGGTGGCCGTCGTCGCCTGGCCAGGCAGCCACCGCTACGTCATTAGGAGGATGAGGGCACCGCCACCCTTCAGCCAGCGGCTGTGGCAATCAATTTTGGCGCACTTCCGCGGACCACGCGCTGGTCGGCACGCGTGGGAACATAACCGTGCTCGCGCGCAAGTGGGAGGCGGTGCGCACTCTCATAGAGAGGCGAAATGTGCCGCTGGACGGCACGACAACGTTGGCAAATGAGTACAGAATCTATGAGTCGCTTACGCATTTTGGTGTTAGGGCCTAATTGTAATCCGGAGCAGGTCAGCATTCCGTTCGTCACCTATTCTCACGCAGCAGCGCTGGCTCGACTCCACGATGTCACCCTGGTCGCTACATCGGCCGTTGAGGACGCTCTGCACCGCGCGAAGGCGCCGTTCCGCGCCATCGAAATGGTCCGGACGCCACTGCTCGACCGCCTCTATGACTGGACCTTTCGTAGGATTTTGGGATGCGACTATGACAGTCAGGCGCGCACCGCCTTGGGTTATCCGTTTCACATTGCCTTCGAATGGCGCGCCTGGAAGCAGTTGCGGCACCGGATCTTTGCGGGCGAGTTCGATGTGGTCCTGCGCCTCACGCCGATGACACCGGCGCTTCCCAGTCCGTTCGCTCTCTTCCTGCGCAGGGGGCCGATTCCCTTCGTGCTTGGGCCGCTCAATGGAGGTCTGCGGTCCGCGCGCGGATTTGGCGCGCCGGACAAGCGGGAATGGAACTTTCGCATCAGGAGTCTGTACCGGTTCCTGCCTTTTGCCCGGTCCACCTATCGCCACGCGGCGGCGATCATAGCCGCTACGTCCCACATGCGCGCCGAGTTTGCCGCCTATCGCGACAAGTTGTTTTTCATTCCAGAGAATGGCATTGCCCGCTCTCTGTGTTCGGCTAACTCGCGCAGCCGGAGGGCAGGCGCCAAACTGGAGCTGATTTTCGTAGGGGGCTTGGTTCGCCGAAAGGCGTGCTATCTTGCTCTGCGGGCGGCTGCTCCGCTTCTGCGAAAGGATTTGGCCCGCTTCACCGTGGTAGGCGATGGACCGGAGCGGAACCGCCTCGAGCAACTGGTGAAATCTCTTGAGATCGAGAAGGCTGTTTGCTTCTGTGGTTGGCTCAACCATGCGGAAGTTCTCAGTCGATTGCGATCCGCAGATGTGGTGGTGCTTCCGGCCATTCGCGAGGGCGGTGGGGGTGTGGTCTTTGAAGCCCTCGGGAGCGGCGCCGTGCCTGTGGTGCTAGACTACGGCGGACCCGGGGATATCGTTCACCCAGATGTTGGGTACAAGGTCCCCCCTACCAATGAGCATGATGTGGTATCACGGATGGAGAAGATTCTGAGCGATCTTGCGGGAAGTCCAGACCTTCTTAATCGCCTACGGCAGCAAGGCATTTCGTATGCCCGGGAATGTTTGACCTGGGATGCGAAGGCACAGAGCACTACTCTAGTTCTTGATTGGGTTGTGGGACGAGGTGCGAAACCAGACCTTCCGTGGTCAAAGATGGCCCAGGTAAAGTGTCTGAGTTGAGCTCGAGAACGGCAGGCCGGGCACCCTGCGCGACGCTGCGCCCAATGAAGCGGCGCTGGCGGGCGACGGCATCCTGCGCGCTCGCTCCGTTGCTCGAACCGCCACCGGGCACTGCTAGAAGATGGGCGCATTCCGCGACGCTCAGAAGCGCCATTAGGCCTCAGGTAACCGAATACACGGCTATGGGTGTTCTGCTACTCACACAGGCACGCTTGACGGAATCACAGCCTGGCGCTCGATCGCTTGGGACGCGACCTCTGAGCGAGAGTTGTGGGCCACCATTTCGCCGGATCTGCGACGTGGTTTGAGCGCTTCCTGAGAGACGACGTCCCGATCGCCTATTCCGTTCACTTGAAACCCAACCTGCAGGCCTTCATAGGCGACACTCTCGACGAGATACCCAACATCCGGCTGTTCGCGCCGCTGGACTACGCCTACATCTTGCTGACCGGTTCCGGAGAGATACAGAAAGAAGGCCCCTCGCTGGGCAAGCCAGTTCTGATGATGCGCGAGGTTTCAGAGCGCCCTGAAGCGATTGCCGCCGGTACCGCGTGCCTGACGGGTACAGTCACCCAGCCACGCGCATCCTTCCGATTCCGGGGCACGGCGAATTCGTGTCGTGCCTGATTCCAGTGGGACTAGATTCGTTAGATGGACCGAGGACTCATATGGAAATAGTTCTACCAAAACGGCGCTATGCGCCTCTGCGTCGGGCCCTTCGTCGATACATGCCTGGTGTCTACGGCTGGATGCTCGGAAATGCAACATTGCGCCGCGCGTTTAGTATTATTAAGGGAAAACAGAAGATGATGGTAGGGGATGATCCCACCCAGATATTCACGGCCATCTATGAAAGCCGGTATTGGGTAGACGATGAATCCCGCTCGGGTGGCGGCTCTAATCTTTATGCGACTGAGAAGATCCGACAAAGGATTCCCGGCTTATTGTCAAAGTATGGTGTTCGTTCTGTACTTGATATTCCGTGTGGTGATTTCTTCTGGTTCAAAGAAATGCATTTGGATCTCGACAGCTATATAGGCGGCGACATCGTGGTTCCGCTGATCGCATCGGTGGCCGAGAAATACACATCGCCTACTCGGTCCTTCCGCGTCATGGACTTAACCAAAGATGCGCTGCCGGATTGCGATCTCATTTTAGTGCGCGACTGCTTTATCCATTTCAGCTTTGAAGCGGTGTTCGCGGCTCTGAGAAACATCCTCCGATCGAAGATCCGATACCTGTTGACTACCCATTTTGCCGATGCTCCAGCGAACGCGGATATCGAGATCGGCTCGTGCCGGCCAGTGAACCTTTGCGCGCCTCCGTTCAATTTTCCGCCGCCTCTGGAGCTGATGGATGATTATGCTAGAGGAATGATGCGCCATCAACTTGGGCTGTGGCAGGTGGATGACCTGCGTTATGCCGGGCCGATCGGTGATGCCTAGCGCGCATGAGCTGCTGAGACCGAAGGGCCCATGGGCGGCGAGGTCAGGAAAAAACTCCTCACGGTAAAGCCGCTGGGCGCTTCGGCAGTCGAAGACGATTGACAGCCGCGGGGCCGTGAGAAACCGATGTGGCGGCCGGATCGACCCATAAGCCTAAGGGATGACTCCATTTGATGCTAATGGCGCTTTCCGGCCCGTAGCTGGAGGCAGCGAATTGCGAAGGCTCGCCGTCGGTGGTGCCGCAGCGACGGTGGCCGCCGCCGCGCTGACGCTCGCGGTACGCGTGGTCGGCACGGTCGTCCTGGCCCGTCTGCTGACGCCTGCCGATTTCGGCTTGGTAGCCATGGTCACCACGTTCAGCCTCCTCGTGGCCAGCTTTGGTCACACCGGGTTTACGGAGGCGGTTATCCAGTTCGGTGAAATCGACCATCACACTGCGAGCAATTTGTTCTGGCTGAACTCAGGCGCTGGGCTGGTTCTTGCAACAGCGTTCGCGGCGGCTGGGTCGCTCCTGGCGGTATTCTACCGAAATCCGCTCGTGGCGAATGTCGCCATCGGCCTGTCGCTGGGGATGTTCCTTGCCGCAGGGTCCGTCATACACCTAGGTCTCCTAAAGCGAGCCATGCGGTTCGCGGCCGTGTCAGCCAACGAGGTTGTCGCGATTGCGGCGTATACGGTTGTACCGATCCTGCTGGCGTTGAGAGGCTGGGGACATTGGGCGCTGGTGGCAGGAATCGTCGGTCAACAGCTTAGCATTACGATCGGGGCTTGGTGGCTTTGCCGATGGGTTCCGAGCTTGCCGCGGCGGACGGGCAAGACAGTCGCCATGGTCCGGTTCGCCGTGAGTGTATATGGCCGGTTCGGCCTGCGCTACTGCACGCAGAACATCGACATCCTCCTGATTGGCTGGAAATTCAATGCTGCGGCCCTTGGATTCTATAAGAGGGCTTATGACCTGTTCGCGCTTTCGGCCAGCCAGCTCACTGGGCCGCTCAACAACGTAAGCCTCGCGACGTTGAGCCGGCTGAATCAGGACCGGGCTCGCTTCGGGCGATACCTCGCCAATTCGCTTGGGATCATTGCCTTCGTTGGGATGGGAGCCGGTGCCGATCTCACCTTGGTCGGCAAGGACGTGGTGCGCCTGGTCCTTGGACCCCAATGGTCGGAATCCGGAAGAATCTTCGAGCTATTCGGGCCCGGAATCGGGGCCATGCTCCTATGTGGCACCGTCGGCTGGATCCACCTCGCTGTGGGGAAGCCGGGGCGCTGGCTTCGCTGGACTGTCGTGGAGGTAGCGGCGATCGTCTCGTTGTTTCTGGCGGCGTTGCCCTGGGGGCCATCGGGAATTGCAGCGGCGTGGAGCGTGTCCTACTGGATCCTTTTGATTCCCGGCTTCTGGTATGCGGGGCGGCCAATCGGGTTTGGTGTTTCATTTTTGATAGCCGCTGTCTGGAAGTATGCGGCCGCGTCGCTGGTGGCAGGCTTGGCAACTGCCGCTATTGTTCGAGACACGCCATTTACGGGCACCAGTTCAGGCACGACCGCTGCGCTGGCGATCATCGTCATGTCAGCGCTGTTTTTCACGCTGTACCTGGGCGCGGTCATACTGTTGCACCAAGGCCTGGCGCCGCTGCGCCAGCTCGCGGCACTACTACGCGAACTCGCCCCTCCGCGAGGAGCCACGAGCCCGGCGGCCGAACCTGGTTAAGGGCTCACCTGGGTCAGCCAGCGGCTCACCCGCACAGGGTGAGCCGCCAGCCACCTCGCAGTCGCAGGAGGAAAAGCTCACCCGCCCACCTCGTGGACGGCCTCAGAGCCGTGTTCTCAACGCACCGTCGCCGCAAGTCCTGTCGGACTGGCAGGCCCCGTTCCCGTGCCGGACGATGCGTAGCAAAGGGCAGCATCAAAACTTAGGACGTTCCCGGTCCCATCAGGAGGACCACGCATGACATTCAGATAACAGTCCTGCGCCGGTATCGAGTTCGCATGACCCGCCCACGCGCTGGTTAAACTGCCCCCCGTGCATTGGCCTGAAGCCGTGGCCTGCGCTCCGCCGTAGGTTCCGCTGCAAATCCCCAGGTTCCCTGAGGTTACATCCGGTCCGACCGCAGGCCACACCTTCGTTGCGGGCCACCAGCCGGGCCTGGAACTGTAGTACAGGGACGCGGGTAGACTGCGCGGCAAAGAAGAAAAGTATGATGACGTGAAGTTCGCGTTTACATAAGCAACCGCGCCAGGAGACGCCTCCCCGGAATCCCACCTGGTCCCCGCCGTCACCGTGTCGTAATTACCCCAGCGCATCAGCGTTGACCGGACGAGGGGATCGCAGCCGGGCGACCCCACTGCCGATCCGTTGCATCCGCCAAAATTCGCGCTATAGTCTACCGAGCCGAGTTCGTAAATGCTGGTGTTTGCGCCGGCTGCATTCGCCACCGTGGTCGATGAGGTCGCATAGGCTTCGTAAGTGCTTTGAACGGAGGGCTGCCCCAGGATGTTGCCGACAGCGTTGAAGGCCCGATGCTGAGAACGCAGAGCTATGACAAAGAGCCCGTACAAAATCCCACTCTTCCATCCACTGAGCTTGTTACGGAAGAATGTCTGCGCAGCCGTCGTCCCATGGAAATTGTCGGTCCAGATCCCATACAGATTGTTCCCCTCCCACAAGTTCATTCCAGACCCTGGGGTATGACCAGCGGACGACGATCCGGCCCAAGTGGTGACCCCTGGACCAGCCTGATATATGTTGTTAATACTTAAGTTGTAACCGATCACTGATCCGGTGGCCATCCCAAACATGATGGGGGAAGCGAGCTGCTGTAAAATGTTATTCTCGACCAGAATACCAGACGACTCCTGTGGTTCAATTCCGTAACTCGTAGAATAGTGGGACATGGACTGAAAGAAATAGTTATTGCGGACCACGCTCTGGGCGCTTTGGTAGATTCTAATATGATTACGGCCACCGTACAGTGAGCGGACGTTCTGCATCCAGCACTGGTAACAGTTATACATCGATACCGTACCGAAATAGGAGCTATCACCAAGTTGAGCACCGTCGATGGTCATGTTTTCCAGCCCGTCGTTCTGAACAAAACCGGGCCACCACGCACCGGGGGATTTGGCGGATCGGATGTTGTTGAAATGGACTCCGGGGGTTATCGTTACGGAGTATTTTCCATCGCCGATGTTGGTAATTCCGGTCACGTAGACCACCTGCGATTGGGAGTGACTCACGCCGCCAATGAGCCGGCCGCCTCCCCTGCTCGATTCCAGCGTGCAATTTGTGGTGGTGCTGTCGCAGATGTAGACCCCGCCCGTATCGGCGGTATCGTTGGCCTGATCCAAAATGATCGTCCGGTTCGTGGGAGGCGTGCCGCCGCAACTCGAGAGCGTTATGGTCGTCGTCCCCTTCGCGTATCCGCCCGTCCAGAGACATTGCTGCGTTCCACTGGGGGGCAGTACCGCAGCATTGCCGCCATATATTGCGGGGCTGCTTATCATGCACACGCCGGCATACATGCCTCCACAACCCGCCCTTGATGTCGGAATGAGGGTAGTGGACATTGGCCCCGCGCCTCTAAGCACCTGCTTGCCTTGCGGTTTATACGTGAAGCCGGCCACGTAGTATGTCCCGGCAGGGATGTTGACGACATTGCGCGTTGCGTCGCAGGACGCCAGGGCGTTCTCGATGGCTGTCTTGTTGGCAGGAGCGGCGCTTGGGTCATTGGGCGTGAGTGAAGGTTGAGTCGGGCAAGGGGTAGTATAGTTGGGTATCGTGAAGCCGACGCCCGTCCAATCGATGGCCCGCGAAGCATCCAGAAAGGTAGACCATGACTGCGGACTGGCAGACAGGCTGAACCAGGCCAGCAAGAAAAGAAGTCGGTGCTTCATTGATGGGTTCCTCCGTCAAAAGGGTTGGCGCAAGGTTGAATGTTCGTGTTGTCGCGGCCGGCCCCAGCGTTTACCGTATAGGTCAGCGCCTCGAGCGAAACAGACAAAGACAAACGACTCCAGATTGTTTTCAGGGGTAAAGGTTCGATCCGCACGTTAGCCGATGTCCTTTCGCAGCCGGGCGATGGCGACGTGAACTCCCAAAGCCGTGGGAGGAGCACTCCAGACAGTCATATCGACTCGTCCGGTCGGTCTGTGTACTCAATTTAGCAGAAGCAGACGGATGAAACAAGATGCCCAAATGGTATCACGGGCCTACTGACCGAGGATAGCGCCCGAAGGGAAGGCCTCCGGATGGCGCGACGGTGTGAGAGATCGATGGACTGAAAGACCCCTACAAGGCGGGGGTTCCGGCGACCGCGGCCGCGGCCGAGCAACAGGCAGTCGGCCAGGCGCGGCGGACGGTTCGAAGCTGGATACCTCGCTGTCGGACCGTATCCCTTGCGTTTTCCTATCGTTGCGGGCCGCTCGCCCAGGCAGCCGAAAGGGGGAAGTGAAGGGAATCACAATGGCAACTTCAACGGCATCTGCTGGCAGTCAGGGGTCCGGAGCTACGCTGAAGAACGAACTGTACGGTTCGATCTCTCGGCTCGTTGGGTGGCTCGAACGCTCCGACTATCGCGGCTATGATACCTTCGACGGCCTAAACGCGAGATTCCTGCGACCTCTGACTTTTGAAAATCCCCTGCTGCGTACCGCGCTTCTACAAGGAGTCCGGCGGTTCCCCATCAACCTGCGCCCAATCTTGGGAATCTCCAAGAGCCACTCCAGCAAGGCGATGGGCTTCTTGGCCCGAGGCTTCATTCGCCTGTATCAGGCAACGGGAGCCAGCCAGTGGCGTGAAAAGGCGATGACAACGTTCAAATGGCTAGTCGAGAATCCATCCCCCGGATACAGTGGTGCGTGCTGGGGAAATCATTTCGACTATCAATCGCGGAGCGGTTTCGCGCCCAAAGGCCTGCCATCGGTGGTATGGACGTCGCTGATCGGTCACGCCCTTCTCGATGCTCACGAACACTTCGGGGAAGGGCGGCTGCTGGACGTCGCCGTGAGCTCCTGTGAGCACATTCTGCGCGATCTGGACAAGATCGGCGATGAAGATCGCGTCTGTATCGACTACTTCCCAGGCCGGCGGCTCCTGGTTCACAATGCAAATGCTCTCGCTGCAAGCCTGCTCGCCCGGACGTATTCACGCACCGGTAACGACTCGTACCGACGCCTGGCCCAGAAGGCGATCCGCTACACAGCCGAACACCAGAAAGCCGATGGATCCTGGTACTACGGAGAGGCCGCCAATCTCCACTGGACCGACAACTTTCATACCGCCTACGTGTTGGACTCCTTCAAGCACTACATCGACAGCACAGGTGACCCCTGCTTTCGCCAGCAACTAGCTAACGGATACGAGTATTGGAAACGCACGTTCTTTCTGGCCGATGGCACACCGCGGTACTACAGCCACAAGACCTTCCCGATCGATATCCAATGCTGTTCGCAGGCTATCGACACCTTCGTGCTGTTCGCCGATCACGATCCAGAAGCGCCAGCACTGGCGACAACGGTCGCCAAATGGACAATTGAGAACATGCAAGACCAGACCGGCTATTTCTACTATCGCCGGTATGGGCGGTGGCTAGTCAACAAGACGGCAACGCTGCACTGGGGACAGGCGACGATGCTCTGCGCGCTGGCCGGGCTCTACAGATTACTGATTGGCAAGAGAGAGGCGGCTGATGGCCACTAGAGTATTGATCGTCGTCGAGAACAACAGTTTTCCGGCCGATGCGCGCGTATCGAAGGAGGCTTTCGCCCTTTGGAAAAACGGCTATGACGTAACGGTACTGTGCCCCCGGGACGGGTTCGGCGAGTCCGGATACGAGGTCGTGGATGGCATCCGGGTCTATCGCCATCCGATTTTCAAGGCGGGAAGCGGCCATGTCGGGTATCTGTGTGAATACGGTTTCGCTTTGCTTTGGGAGTTCTTGTATTCATGGTGGATATATTTGCGACATGGCTTCGAGATCATCCAGGGCTGCAATCCTCCGGACAATATTTTTCTCGTTGCCGCATCATTCAAGCTGCTGGGCGTGAAGTACATATTCGACCATCATGACGCGAGCCCGGAGTTGTATTTGGCAAAGTACAACAGGAAGGGCTTCGTATACAATGCACTGAGGTGGCTTGAAAGGCTTACATTTCGGTTTAGCGACTGCGTAACGTGCACGAACGAGAGCTACAAGGAGCTTGCCCTGACCAGGGGCGGCGTGGATCCTGAGAGTGTGTTCGTCGTGAGAAACGGTCCTGATCTCGATGCGTTCAGGCCGGTGCAGCCAAATGCGGCCCTCAAGCAGGGCAAGCCGTACCTCATCGGGTACGTGGGCGTGATGAACTCACAAGACGGTTTAGACATCCTCGTGGATGTGGCAGCGCAGATCCGAGACCAGGGGCGCCGTGATATTCAGTTTACGTGTGTCGGCAAAGGGCCCGCGTTGCCCGGACTGCGGAGGCGGGTACGAGAGAAGAACCTTGAGGACACGGTGAGATTCACGGGCTGGGTTCCGGAGGAGGAAATGCTGGAGGTCCTATCGACGGCGGATGTGTGCGTTAACCCGGACAGGCCGTGCGAGATGAACAACATCTCGACCATGATAAAGATCATGGAGTATATGGCTTTGGGCAAGCCGATGGTGCAATTCGACGTGAAAGAGGGCAGATTCAGCGCTGGAGAGGCATCGCTCTACGCCGACCCTGGGGAGCCCGTGACTGATTTCGCGGCGAAGATCCTGTGGTTGCTTGATCATCCGGAGGAGAGAGCGCGCATGGGCGCGTTGGGCCGCCGAAGGGTGGAGGAGGAATTGGCTTGGGAGTACTCTATCCGGCATTTGCTCGCGGCGTATGAAAGAGCTACGAGCCTCAGGTCGCCGGATGTTGTGCGAAAGCGAGTGTCTGCGAGGGGCGGGGAAAGTGACGAGACCGTCAAGGGATCGTGAGCGCTCCCGGAGCCAGGTAGCATTGACGTTTGTTCGCATTCGCGGCCAATAGAGATGACGTATGACGTGGACCCAATTCGGGATCCGCGGTGGCGGGCTTTGGTGGAAGCGCATCCCCGCAGCTCCGTTTTTCACACACCGGAGTGGCTGGGGGCGTTGTGCCGGTCGTACGGATTCCGGCCCCTGGCGGTAACGACTTCGGCCCCCGGCGAGGAACTGCGGGACGGACTGGTGTTCTGTCACGTGAAGAGCTGGCTTAGCGGCCGGCGGATCGTGTCGCTTCCGTTCTCCGATCACTGCGAGCCGCTGGTGGACGGGGAGGAGCAACTGGAGCGCCTGCTGGGGGCTCTGAAGCGCGAGGTGGCGAGCAGCAGGTCGCGGTATATCGAGATCCGGCCTGTCA
>Ga0194112_10006483_pt1 | contig 15454 bp, 11 predicted proteins | sample TA2MahC400mmetaG_FD_146191 | JGI IMG/M metagenome (GOLD analysis project Ga0194112, IMG submission 146191) | Freshwater microbial communities from Lake Tanganyika, Tanzania - TA2015016 Mahale Deep Cast 400m | ecosystem: Environmental > Aquatic > Freshwater > Lake | place: Tanzania: Lake... | reverse complement strand
TTTGTACGCCCTCAGCAACATTCCTTTGGTCGATGGGGCTGGTGTCCCGCCCTACGTCCTACACACAGCTCCCATCGAGGATCTGGAAATCCACCTCCATCCCAATTGCCTTTCGAAATCGCACTGGCAATCGAGATGCCGAGGCTGAAAGCCGGGGCAAGGAAACACTGCATCAATCCGAAGGGTTGCCACTTTCGACAGCACCCGTCATCTCACTGGATCCCAGGCCGGACAAGACAAGGAGTTGCTTCGTGTACAGATTCCGAGGATGGCGGACCAGAATATGTGTATCACCGTACTCAACGATCTGGCCATGGTGCAGCACTGCGATCTGATCACACAGCGACACGGTTGTCGAAACATCATGCGAGATGTAGATCAGTGTCAGGTTCCTCTCGCGACGGATTCTCTCAATCACATTAAGAATCTGATTGCGCGTCAGCACATCGAGCGCGGATGCAGGTTCATCAAGAATCAGAAGCTCAGGATCCGCCAAGAGCACGCGTGCAAGCGCCACCCTCTGCCTCTGCCCGCCGCTGAGCTCCCGTGGCATGCGATGAAGCACGTCAGCAGGGAGCTCCACCAAGCGGATGGCGTCCTCCGCTTGCTTCTCCCAATCGTCGTCTGCTCTCCTTCCCTCGGGATACCTCGCTTCGTGAAGCGACCGTTCGATCATCATTAGCGGATCGAGGGAGGATGTGTAGTTCTGAAACAGGTACTGTATCTTGCGCCTGACCAGCTCACGGTTTTGTTCGGCGGGATACAGGTTCAGGCCGACGAGGTTGATGATGCCCGATGTGGGACGGAGAAGGCCCGCGATGCACTTCGCCAACGTTGTCTTCCCGCTTCCGCTTTCGCCGACAATGCCAAGAGATCTCCTTCGCTCCAGCTTCAGGGTGATTCCAGAAAGAATCTCCTTCTGCCGTGGCAGGAAAAGTCTCAGCTCATGAGAGTTCACGGCGTATGAGAGATCTAGGACTTCCAGTAAGGGCATCGGACTTGTCTCATACTGTCGATCATCTGAAGCCGAGGTTCGTCGTCCTGACAATCATCCTGAACCTTCGGGCAGCGCGCATGGAACCGGCATCCCGGTTTAACGACGGGTGCACCGCCCCCAGCCACATGCTCTGGATAGCTCCCCGTGACCCGTGTCCCGGCCTCACTCCGTTCGACAAGTGCTTGAGAATATGGGTGGAATGGCGTCCGAAAGAAATCTCCTGCCGGGCCCAGCTCCACGATCCGACCAGCGTAGAGGACCGCAACCATATCGCCAAAACGGCGTGCAATTTCCAGGTCATGCGTCAGAAGCAGGATCGACAGCTGACCCCTCTCCTTCAGCGCATTCAGCAGCTCGAGGATTTGGAGCCGATGCATCGCGTCGAGCGAGCTTGTGGGCTCGTCGGCGATAAGCAACTTCGGAGAAGTGAGCAGCGCCAGAGCGATCATAACCCGTTGTGCCAAGCCGCCGCTGAGTTGATGTGGATACGCCTCAAGAACGTCGTCGCTGTTTTCGATTCCAACCTGTTCGAGAAGACGAGCCGCAAGCCCTTCGTCGCTTTCCGACAGTCCGGCGGCACTCGAGGCGATCCTGATCTGCGAGCGGATGCGCGCGAGCGGATTCAAAGCGAGCCACGGTTCTTGAAATACATAGCGTATCTTCCCGCGCCATCGACGCGTCGTGCCAAGATCGCTGATTACGAGCTCATCCCCATCGACCTCCACGCGGCCTTCCACCTGCATTTGACTCCCCGGAGCAAAGAGACCGGTAACGGCATGTGCGAAGGTCGTCTTCCCACTGCCGCTCTCTCCGACCAGGCAAAACGTCTCACCATGAGAAATGTTGATGGAGAGATCTTCGAGAAGGGGCATTTTTTTGCCCCTCGATGCGCTCGACACTGAGAGATGGGAGATGGTGATGAGAGGAACGCGCATTGTGAGAATGATTCGTACGACGCACCAAGAAGATAGAGCATAAACGAGACATTCTCAAATCCGTTCCTTCCTTGCATCGCAGACGGATATTGGGTAGATTCTATCGCCGTCACCCATCCGCCAATCGCACAAGGGAACCTGCATGATGAAGCTCTGGGCGTTTCTGCTCGGCGTACTCATTATCCTTTGTCTGGATCTGTACGGTTGCCGCTCCGCAGACGAGGACGCCAGAGAAGGGACGGTTGTGCTGGGAATCCCTGCCGACATTTCGACGCTCAACCCAATTTTCGTCCAAGAGGTGACTGAGGGGGAGATCTGTGAGCTGATCTACCCGATGCTTGTCGATGCCACATTCGATACAACCATCGGCATTCTTCGATTCGAGCCATCCCTTGCCCGTTCCTGGGAATTTCGCAACGAACATCGAGACGTCGTGTTCCATCTGCGCTCCGAGGCGAAATGGAGCGACGGGGTGCCTGTGACCGCACACGATGTTCGTTTCACGTATGAATTGTACGGTGACCCCGACCTTGGCAGCATACGCCAGTCCGCGCTCGACGGACTGGTGAAGACAGCCGGCGGTTCGGTCGACGTAGATAAGAGCATCGAAGTTGTTGATGACTCGACAATCGTTTTTCACTTCCAGCGCGCGTACGCCGGACAGCTTTTTGATGCAGGGTTACCCATCGTCCCGGCCCACATTTTCAATAAGGTCCCCCGACCAGAACTCCGCGCCTATGCACCGAACCGCCAGCCTGTAGGCGCTGGTCCCTTTGTGCTCGAGTCGTGGAAGCCTCTGCAAGAGCTCGTGCTGATCCCGAATGCTGAGTCGGTCCTCCCCGGTCCCGCCAAGCTGGAGCGACTCGTTTTCCGCATCCTTCCTGACAACCTCTCCAGGCTCCAGCAACTCAAGCGAGGAGATATCGACCTGATGGGTGGACTCAAGCCCATCGACGTCTCAGACGTGACGTCAAAAGCACCGTTCGTCCACATCGTCTCGATCCCTGGCCGTGAGTATTTCTTTCTTGGCTGGAATAACGTCGACGGCACTACCTATGCGGCCTCTGTGGGGGCATCGATACGACCACATCCGTTGTTCGGCTCGTCGGTCGTGCGCCGTGCCCTCACGCTTGCCATCAATCGGAAGGAAATGGCTGCCTCCCTGCGCGGGGGCTACGGACAGGAGGCTCTCGGCCCAATCTCATCCCTTTTCCACTGGGCGCTCAACGATACACTGGCTCCCTTGCCATATGATCCAGCCGCCGCTTCGCGACTTCTTTCCAAAGAGGGATGGCTCGATAACGACGGGGATGGCATCCTTGACAAGAGGAATCAACGGTTCTCGTTTCTCATCATCGTTCCGGCTGGAGATCAGTTCTATCTCGACATCGCGAACCTGGTGCAGCGCCAACTCCGGGAGATAGGAATTGAGGTAAGAATCCAGCCGATCGACGGATCAGTCTTCTTTCCAACACTCATAGAAAAGAAGTACGATGCGTGCGTGGCTGGTTTCGAGGTTCCTCTCCAAATCCAGATGGATGATTTCTGGAATTCAGACCTCCGTCGGTATCCTTTCAACATCGTGTCGTTCCGCAGTCGCCGCGTTGATCAGATTCTCGAGAAGGCAAGAGCAAGTGTAAATGAGATCGATGCGGCTCCGCTGTGGAAAGAGTTCCAGGCGATCCTCCACCAGGAGCAACCGTGCACGTTTCTCTTCTGGTCGGACAAGCTGGTCGGAGTGAACGACCGAGTTCAGGGAACAACGATCGGTGTCCTTGGAACCACATACCACGCGTGGGAGTGGCATACAGGGGAGAGCTCCGGGCGGTGATGCAAGCACCGCACCGGGCCACATCACGCCAATCATCGCTCAGGGATGGCCAAACGAATTGCAAAACGGGCGTTGAACGCGATCCTTCTCTCACTCGGCGTTGCGACCATCGCCTTCGTCGTTATCCACGTCTTGCCCGGTGACCCTGCCACCGCATTGATCTCCCCAAGGCTATCCTCCTCGACAATCGAGCAGCTAAGAACTCAGTACGGCCTGGATAGGCCACTGCACGTTCAGTACGGACTGTGGCTGTGGTCTCTTCTCCATGGTGATTTCGGGTTCTCATTCTCGCAGCAGCGCGACGTCCTCAACATTCTCGCCGCTGCACTTCCCTACACGATCATCCTCGCGCTGACGGCCATCCTGATTGAGTTATTCCTCGGGAGTCTCCTTGCGCTCCTCGCAGTGCGAACGCAAAATGGTTTCATCGACAAAATCGTCACCGTTGGTGCGTTGGTGACCTACACCCTCCCGACATTCTGGATTGCGATTCTCCTGATCTCCATTTTCTCATACTGGATAGGACTCCTTCCCCCGGCACAGGTTCATTCCGTGGGTGCAGAACGACTCTCATCGATCCCTTACGCAATCGACTTTCTTGGGCACTTGATTCTTCCCGCGCTGGCGATAGGTTTGCCCGGCGCCGCAGGGATAGCCCGGTTTCTCCGCGCGAACCTGCTGAAGGTTTATCAACTGGAGTACGTGCTTGCGGCATACAGCATGGGAATGAGCGAATTACGCATCTTCTTCTCATACGCACTTCCTAACGCTCTTCTTCCTGTCGTCACGATTCTGGGACTGGAGCTCGGCGCGCTGATCGGCGGCGCGCTCGTTGTTGAGACGGTCTTTGCTTGGCCGGGCATGGGACGTCTTACCGTCATCGCGATCTTTGCGCGCGACTACCCTCTGGTCCTGGCCTGCACAATTGTCTCCGGCCTGGGTGTAATCGGCGGGAACCTACTCGCAGACATTGCCGCCTCCGTCCTTGATCCGCGTTTGCGGAAGGAGATGTGAATGAGCCTCCCGGAGAAGAGCGAACACCATCACGGCAAGCAGAGGAGCTTGAGGAGAAAACTGATGAGCGGCGTGGTTTTGGCGTTGCTCTCCGTGATCTTGTACCTGCAGCTCGACATCATCGCCCCGGCCTTCACGTCCCTGATCCTCACGCCGCTGTCGCTGGCCGCTGAGCCCGGCTTGTTCGCGAGACTCCACGTGCTACGCGTCATCGAATACTGGATCGCGGCACTGGTTTGGACACTGGGAGTGGCAATCGCCCTTCGCGGCTTGTTCGCCAAGAGAGCGAAACAAGCCCCGCAGCGAGTCGGGGCTACCCAGCGGCTCCTCTCGACCGCACGAGAACGATACCGGCGTTTGGGGCTTGGGCTTCAGGTCATTCTCTTGTTTGCGTTCGTTGCCGCTGCAGCACCGTTTCTTGCATCGTGGGATCCCACTGCGCAGGGTTCACTCCCCGCCACGCGCCTTCTCCCGCCGCTGACCCGCGCAGCCTACGTCGAGTACACACCTGTCGCTGCAACCCCAACGGCTGGACCGATTTCCAAGAGACTCGCCGACGCGAACAACTATCTTCTGAACCGATTGATAAGGTTCTCCGCTCTTGAGGACGATACTATTCTGGCTGCTCCGTCACCCGAGGCAATGCAGGTCGTGAGGCGAGGAGACCGCTTGTTTTTTCTGGGCACGGATCACCTCGGCAGAGATTTGGCCAGCCGAATCATCTATGGGACCCGTGTATCGCTCGGCATCGCTCTTGTGGCTGCCGTTGGTGCAGTGATTGCAGGGGCTGTATTTGGATTTGCAGCCGGAAACTGCGGCAGAATCGTCGAGCGCCTCCTGATGAGGTCCCTCGATGTGCTGCTTGCCATCCCCTCCCTTTTTCTTATTCTCGCGGTCGTCACTTTTCTCGGCTCGAGCATCCCGATGATGATAGCTGTGCTGATCGCGCTCGGATGGATGGCACCCGCGCGAATCATCCGCACCGAAGTTGCCAGCTTGCGCGAGCGAGAGGATATCCTCACTGCCAAGCTCCTGGGAGTCCCGACACGGAGGATTGTCTTGGCGCACATGGTCCCCAACATCCTGCCCGTGGTTCTGACGAGCTTGTTGCTCCAGTTCAGCACCATGGTGCTGGCGGAGGCAACGTTGAGCTTTCTCGGACTCGGTGTTCAACCGCCCATTCCGAGCTGGGGAAGCATCATCGGCGAAGCGACCGGCTACCTCCATATCGCCTGGTGGATCGCGCTGTTCCCGGGTGTCGCCATCTCAACGCTTATCGTCGGTGCACACGTCGCGCTTGAGGGATGGCAGCGAGGGCCCGGATCCTAAACGAGGCAGCCCACTATGGCTCTCTTGAACCACCGCTTCACGATCGTCGAGCCCCTCGGGGGAGGAGCAACCGCCAGCGTCTACCTGGCGTCGGATTCTCTCTATGACGGTGCCCGCGTCGCGATTAAGCTCTTCCATCGGAAATACCTTCAGGCCCCTGACTTCAAGAGCCTGGGGCACGAATTCCTCACACTCCGGCAGATGGATCACCCGAACCTCGTAAGAGTCTTCGACTACGGACAGATCATTGCCTCCGATTCCGGAGCCCACCTTGGCGATCCGTATTTCACGCTCGAGTACGTGGAGGGACCGTCGCTTCTCGAAGCAACGGAGAACGCATCCGCGGACGAAGTTTGCGAACTCTTCTACCAGCTCGGCCACGCACTCTTCTACATTCACTCACACGGTTTGATCCATGGAGATATCAAGCCTGGAAACATCCTCATCACGGAGACGGGGGTTGATCAGGCGCGTCTCCCCCTGACGAAGATCATCGACTTCGGTTTCGTTTCGACCGGCGCCCAGGCACGAGCCGCAGCACTGCGGGGAACGCTTCCGTACCTCGCCCCCGAACTCATCGCGGGTCAGCAGTTCGACCACCGAATCGATCTCTACGCGCTGGGAGTGACTCTCTATCAGGTGTTGACGCGACGCCTACCGTATCAGGAAGAAGACGTTCTTCAGCTCTTGAAAGACCATCTCCTTTCCCCCCCTCCGCCCGTGGCTCCCCTTCGACCGGATGCACCCCAAGTGCTTGTCAACCTCGTGGAACGGCTGATGCAAAAGAGCCCGGCTGCACGTGGTGCGAATGCCCTGGAGATCTCGCACGCGCTGAGGACGCTAACATCGCATGAAGGAGTCTACCTTGACCTCATCGGTACCCCCCACGTGAAGAAACTGGTGGCAAGGAAAACTGAGTGGAGCACGCTCCACGACTTGTTGGTGCCGCTTCGGACTACAGACACACAAACGGCTCCCGCCACCTCATTGCGCGCTGCCGCCCTCATCGGCGAAACGGGAATCGGGAAAACAACTTTGCTCGAGCACCTCCTCCACACGGCACAGGTGGAAGGAATACCCTTCGTGTATGTGAGATCCTCCGCCCTCCGGACATCAGCGATCCAGATTGTGCATCAGACGCTGAGGCAGTTGTTCTTCGATGTTCTTGCTACAATCGAAGGTGGCGCATCGCTCTTCAACCGATTTCAGTCGCTCTTTCGCACGATCGCCCCCGAATTGTCCATGCAGGATCTGGAGGAAAGAGGGCGCGATACCTCCGCGCGGGAACCTCCATCGCTCAACATCTCTGATGCGTACGTGCGTTTTCTGCAGGCCACCGGCGCCATGAGCTCGTTCGCTCTCTGCATCGACGACATCGAAGCCCTGGATGAGGAGGGGCAGTCACTTCTCCGGTATGCGGCACGCGCCCTGGCTGACCGCCCGGTCGTCCTCCTGCTCTCAAGCGAAACGGAGGCCGCCGTGAGGTCAATCCTCGGGGCGGCGGCCGAAGAGGCCCTGATGATCGTGCTGAAGGGGCTGTCCGACGAAGGCATTCAGGAGCTGATGAGCCTGATGCTTCAGTGTGAAAGTACTCCCGGTGACGTTGCACATCGCCTCAGGGAAGAAGTCGGAAGCTCACCCTACATCCTCAGGGAGTTTCTGACGCAATTTGCAGCGGTGCCGGCGGATGAAAGGATTGCTGCGGTGCAGAGGGCGCTCGACCAGCCAGGTGGATCACTCGCTTTGCCGAAGACTGTTCAGGAAACCTACGCCCGCATCCTCTCAAGCCTGAAACCCGAAGAGCGGTACGTCGTGAGGGTCGTCAGCTGCTTTCGAGACACGGTGCCCCGGTCACTCCTCGTCCAGCTCTGCCCTTACCCGCCACGCCGGCTTGATCATTTTCTGACGAGACTCACGAAACGGGAGATACTGTCAACCGAAGGAGGTGGAACGCTGTACCGCTTCAGCCAGGCTCGGTTTCGCCAGTACGTGTACGACGCTCTGGATGAGACCAAGCAGCAACTTCATTCCCTGATCGCACAGAAAGAGGAAGATCTGGCTGGCGAACCTGAAGAGCTCGCATTCCATTTCCACCAAGCAGGTGATTCCGAACGCGCGTACTCAAACTACCTTCGCGCGGCGGAAAAGGCGAGACTGGACTCCGCCTTCAGCGAGCAGATTCGACTTCTCAATGCAGCTCTCGAGCTCGCGCCAGATCGGGAGAAGCCGGACCTTCTTGAGCGGCTCGCCAAGGGATATGCACACGTCGGTCAACACAAGGAAGCGACCGATCTCTATCGCTCTCTGCTGCAACAACCGGGCCTCCGCAATGCTGATAAGAAGCGTTACCTCATCGCGCTCGGCGTGTCACAGATCCAGCTTGGCCAAATGGATGAAGCCGAGAAGTCGCTGCTTCAAGGCGCCGGTTTCATCGAATCGAAAGAGGAGCTGCGCGAAATCGAGGAGAACCTTGCTTCACTCGAGCTCGCACGCGGCAACTACCGGGAAGCACGAGCGCATTGCCTCCGTGTTCTGGAGATGTCGGGCAGACCGAACGACGATCCCGCTGAGACAACTGTGTTCAACATCCTTGGTGTGATTTCGTTCTATGAGAGTAAGTACGATGACGCAATCCAGAATTTCGGCAAGACACTGCAACGTCTCATGTCATCCGGAAGAAAAGACAAGCTGATTGCCGCGCATATCAACCTTGGCAACGTCTTCAGCGTTCAGAAGCGCTTTCAAGAGGCACGTGATCACTGGCAGGTCGCTCTGACCCTCTGCCAGGATGTCGGAAGCCTGGAGCAAGAAGCGCAGATCTGCAACAACCTTGGTATCGCCCACTACTCCCGGCAGGAGTACTCCGAGGCACTCCGGTGCTATGAACGGTCTCTCGATTTGTTCAAGCGTACGGGGAACCTCCCCGGTCAGGCCTACTGCCACACAAACCTGGGCGAGGTCTATCTGGCCGAATCCGCATTTGAAAAGGCGCTCTCCGCCTGGGGACAAGCCCAGGACCTCTATGAAAGACTGCAGGATGCACTTGGCCTGACTGAGACGCGCATCCAGCTTGCTCAGGCATATCTCGTTGTTGGCGACAGGACAAACGCGCGAACGTGCATCGACCGAGCCGCATATTACATCGAGCAAAGGGGAATTGAATCTCAGCGGGGTGCTCACTACCTTGTGAGCGGGACCTGCCTGGCTCACGCAGGGGAGTTTGAGCAAGGGCGAAAACTGTTCCAGAGGGCTGTCGAGTTCTTCGAGGCAGCACACGAGGAGAGGCAACGCTGCATCGCTCGCCTCAGGCTTGGGATCCTGGAAGCAGCGGCCGGCAACGATGCAGCGGCTCTGTCAATCCTCAGGGAGGTCGCAGCCACTGCCCAGCAGAAGGAGTTCAACGACCTTGGCGCCAACGCACTTTTCTGGATCGGTACCCTGAAGACAGGCAGTGCTCAGACAACGGGCGAGGAGCCCCTCACGCTCTACAAGCAAGCCTTTACGCTGTTGAAAGACCAGCCTGTGAGCGAGATCACGTGGAAGATCTGTTTGAACCTGGGCAAGCTCTACCTTCAACGTGGCCTCACTGAGCGGGGACACGAGTACCTGGCGCTGGCTGCTTCGGCGCTCCACCACCTTGTGTCGGGCTTCACGAATGAAGACCTCCGCTCAAGCTATCTTGAGACCGATGGGCGTGCGGCGAGGGAACAGGAGATCAGATCCTTGCTGGGAACGACGCCTCCATGAACAATCAGGAACAACTCGAACGACGTTTCATGATTCGGGCCTCAGCATCGGATGCAATCCTTCAGGTGCTGAGCGGGATGCTTCGACATCATAAGGATGTTGTTGTCGAGCCTTCGGAACATCCCTGTGTGTTTTCCGCTGCGAGTGTCGCACAGGCGATCGTATGCGAAATCGGCATGCCGATCGACGACGAGCTTCTCCAAACCGTCGCGGCGCTACGAAAAAATCACCAGTCAGTCCCCTTTCTCGCACTCTCCTGTCATCCCCATCATGCCGATGCCGTTGCGTTGACGAAGGCCGGATGTACGGAGTATCTTGCGTGGCCGGACGAGAAACGAAAGCTCGCCGAAGTTCTTGAACAGAACATCGTTGCATGGCGGACGGAGTTGAAGCGCACGCAGTTTGTGTCTCTTGCCGAGCAGACATACGACGTCAGCCAGATCATCGGCCGCTCTCCTCAGATGCGACGGGTCTTCACGTATCTCGAGAAGGCCACCAGCAACCCGGCATTGACCGTTCTCATCACGGGCGAGACGGGAACAGGGAAAGAGTTGATCGCGAAGGCCATCCACTACAACAGCGAGAACCGTCTCCAGCCTTTTGTCGAGATCGGGTGTTCTGTCATTCCGGAGAACTTGTTGGAATCCGAGTTGTTCGGGCATGAGAAGGGAGCCTTCACTGACGCTCGCCAGCAGAAAAAGGGATTGTTCGAAGTCGCTGGCAGAGGTACGATCTTCCTGGACGAGATTGGGGACATCAGTCCGGCAATCCAATCAAAGCTCATCAAGGTGACCGAAGAGAAGAAAATGCGCCGCCTCGGGGGCGTCCATGATATACCGGTATACGCCCGCATCATCGCCGCGACGAGCAAGGATCTTGAAGAGATGGTGGAATCGGGGACCTTTCGGAAGGACCTCTATTACCGGCTCAACGTTCTTACCATCGGGCTGCCGCCTTTACGCGAGCGGCGCACGGACATCCCCCTCCTTGCGAACCACTATTTGGAACAGTTCGCCAAGCTCTTCAAGAAAGGGGTCGAGGGTTTCAGCGAAGGTGCCATGAACCTCCTCATGCAGCAATCCTGGGAGGGGAATGTGCGTGAGCTCAAGCATGCGGTGGAACGCGCGGTCCTTCTCTCCGAATCGCGATGGATTGAGCCTTCGCACTTCGACAATCTTCCTCACTTCGACGATTCGTTTTCACCCGCTGAAGGGCATCACATCCAGCTTGATCCTGGAGCAATGACCGGATCACTCCACATCGACCTTTCCCTCGAGGACCTCAACCTCACTCATGTTGAGAAACTGGTCATCAGAGCGGTTCTCAAACGTTTCGGAGGAAACAAGAGCCGCACAGCCAGAGTTCTCAACATCTCCCGCCCGCGCCTCGACAGAATCATCAGCCAGGATCCCGGTTTCTTCAAATCTTAGTGCTGCTTCAAAGTAGTTTCACCGGATTTCAGAGGCGCTCCCTTTCTGGCATCGATCTGAAGCTCTTGTCGTTCCCTCAACCATACCTTCACGAGCGCTCAAAAATAGACAAGATTGCTTTCTTGGAGCAGCTCTCGCTCTCCCTTCAGGAATCGCCACCCCCTCCTACCCGGGATCTTTGACACATCCTCACACTGCAACGAAATGTTACACGTTCGATGCAACTTCTTGTTACAGCTCGGTCGCCTTAGACTCCTTTCATCCTCCTTTTCTCTCATCTCCTTCTTGATTCGATTACTGCAACCGCTGGGATTATCGGAGGGATGTACATGATGTGATCTTCGGCACAAGACAGGCACGAAGGTTGCACATTGATATCCCGCATCCTCCCATGCAATCCTCCCAACTGACAATTCCGAGTTTATGTCGTGGGGGATCGAGATTGCCAACCAAACCTCTCGAAGGATCGCACACAAGTGATAGGCACGGATACACGCAACGATTCTGACATTCACTCACAAACCAGAGGGGGCACGCTATGAGACGCACACTCATCCCGCTGACTGTTATGATCTTGCTCTCCTTGGTCGGAGGCTGTGCCGTTCATGACAATCCGGTTGAGAGCTCCACCTACCAGCCGCCGAGCAAAGCCCCGAAGATCGCAGAGGACCAGGAGCTCAAGTTCATCCAGCTTCCCAAGGACAACGCTCTTAGAAAGATTGTCTCTGCCACGGGACTTATCACCGCAAAAAAGGGAGGCTCCATTACACTCCAACACCGCGTAGGGTTTGCGCGAATCTGGATGACGCTCACATTCCCACGCGGAGCGGTGCAGGAGGATACCTATGTGACGATGAGCCTCGATGACGAGGTGCTTGCGACGACCGTAGAAGTCTCCTTCGGCCCGACAGGCACAAGCTTCTTGAAACCCGGCAGTCTTGACGTCCTGGCGATCGGTCTTGACCTCTCGTCCCTTTCGTCCAGTGGCTTCCATTCGGACGATGTGGCGTTGCTGTGGTACAATCCTACGACCGGCTTATGGGAGAAGATGGAGGCCGATCATATCATGGTCAGCACGCGAGTGGGAATGCTCGTCTGTAACAACGGAAAGATCCCGCATTTCTCACGTTATGCCTTTGGGATTATTCGAACAGACTGAGGAAGCCCCGCGATGATCCGAACAACATGTTGTTCAATTGCTTTGCTGCAGACCAAGGAGGAACAGGAATGAGCAAAGACGAGATTATCCTCGATCGCGTGTGGGCGCTTCTCTCTCGCTACTGCACAGATTCCATTGTTGCACAATTCCGGGAACACATCAAACAGATGCACAAGTCGGAATCTGAGCTCCTCGAAACTGCGAGCCAGCGAGGTGTGGAGAAAGAAGCAGAGGAAAATGTCTTCGACAGGATCCAGCTGGAGATCGTCCTTCAACAGTGCGAACATCACCTGCCAAAGAAAGAGAACCTGGGACTACTTCTGGAAATCGGCAACCTCTGCGCCGACTACGGCGATCACCAACGAGCCGAAGGTCTCTACACCAAAGCGCAGAACGCGGCCACCAGAAAAGCCGGCTTTGCATTCCAGGCTGGACGAGCATTTCTCCACCGTGCGGAGCTCTGCATCCGTCAGGCACAGTGGACTGAGGCACTCAAATGCCTCAAAGAAGGCAAGAAGCACTTCACCCGCACGAAGAACCAGCGCGGTATCGGACAGGTGGAGAACCACCTGGGAGTATATTTCGCCGAACAGGGCGACCTTAAGCAGGCAGCCCAACACTTCAAGAAAGCGCTCGCGATTTTCGAAAGAACAAACCAGACAGAGGAGCTGAGCACCATCTTGATGGACCTGGGCATTTTGTCAAATATTGCGGGAGACTGGGAAGAAGCCCTCCGCAACTACCAGCGCGCATTGCCTGAGTTCGAGAAAACAGGTTCTGTGCATCGTCTGGCGGAGCTCCATCATAATATGGGAATGACCTTGCTCGCCAAGCGGGATTTCACCTCGGCCATCGGTCAGTTCGACGAGAGCCTCAATTATTCAACTCAGATGCACTACGAGCATCTTGAGGGGATGGCGTTTCTCGGAAAGGCAACGGCCTATGCCAGAGCAGGGGATCATCCACTTGCAATGGCCTTCGCCAACCGGGCGCTCAACGCTTTCCGTCACGTGCGTGACCAATTGAGCGTGGCAGATAGCTACAAGGTGAAAGGCATCGTTCAGCGTGATTTGAAGAATCTCGACGTCGCTGAGCTGTATTTCGAGACGAGCATTCGGCTGAACGAGCAGTACAAGAACCCCCTGAGCCTAGGAGAGTCGTATTACGAGCTCGGTATCCTGCACTCCGCGCGGAACAAGACAAAGGAGGCCGCGGAGGCATTCAGGCAATCGGTGCACCTGTTCAGGCGGGTCGGGGCGCGGCACGAACTCGCGGCAGCTCGGCAAATGCTGACACAACTCAAGGCGTGATGCCGTATGAAACTTGAAGACCTTGTCCATGCTCTCCACAAGGATCGGGCGCAGACCGGATTGACGATCGACGAAGCTGACCGCGCCCGGGATCTTGAGATGATCCTGAATGTGGTGAGGACCATCAACCACTCCCTCATTCTTGACGAGGTCCTGCATCTCGTGCTGGAGAGCGCCATTCGCGTCACGAACGCAGAGCGCGGGTTCCTGTTGCTACAGAACCGGGAGGGAAAACTGGAGTGCGTCCACGCGTGCGATGCGAGCGGAACGCCGCTGAGCACGGAAGAACTCCCTATCAGCCGCAGCATTGTAGACGACGTGTTCGCGACCGGGGAGCCCATCTGTATCGAAAACGCGCTGACGGACAATGAGTACGACAGCCGGAAGAGCATCGTCTCGCTGAAACTCCAAACGATCCTTGCGTCGCCCCTTGTTGTTCGCGTAGAGAAGATCGGAGTGATCTACGTTGATAGTCGTAGTATCCAACCGGTCAAAAAGGAGACCATTGTCTCTCTGTTTGAGATCCTTGCGGGCCAGGCTGCTATCGCCATCAAGAATGCGCAGCTCTACGACAAGCTCCGCACAGCGTTCGCAGAACTCCAGCAGGCGAATGAACAGCTTATCAAGTCAGAGCGCATGGCCTCCAAAGGGGAGATGGCGGCCGAGATCAGTCACGAGCTAAGAAACCTCGTTGGTGTCGTGTCGATCCAGCTTCAGTCATTGATGCGCGTGTTCCACCGCTATTCACCGGAGGAGTCTGAGAGGAAGCTAGCCGATATCCTGCAATCGGTGAAGCGGATTGCTGTCTTCTCGGCGGGATTGCTCGAGAGCTCGGCCCTGAAGACGAAAAAGCAGCCTGGTGTCGTCAATGTCACCGTCGCCAACCTCGTCAGGTTCATCAGACCCCTCCCGAAGTACAAGCATACCGTGCTCCTGACGGACTTCGATGAGATGGTGCCCGAATTCCCGTTCGACGATCAGCAACTTCAGCAGGTACTGCTCAATTTCGTCAGCAATGCTGTCGAAGCATACAGCGAGGCAACGGTCCAGATCCGCACGCGTTACCTATCAGGCGAGCAGCGGGTGCGAATCGACGTCAGCGACAATGGTCCTGGCATTCCCGACGAGATCAAGAAAAAGCTCTTCAACGAGAAGATCACCACGAAAGTGGGCGGCCACGGCTACGGCCTCTCCATTTGCAAGAAAATCATCGAGAACCACAACGGGACAGTGGATGTGGAATCCAATCCCGGCCACGGAACAACATTTACCATATCACTCCCGGTCTATCAACCGCAGCCGAACTCCCTCCATTCGCCTGACACGCCGCGCAGCCCACACGCCGAGTAACTGATCCTCTTGGTCTGCCCTCCTTTCGTTGTACTGCTGGCCTTAAGCAAATGCATGCGCTTCCATCTTTATCTCATGGTTGATCGTCTCGCGACAGAGTATCACGCGTCCTCTGGCAGGTGATGCGTCAGTGGCAGAGGGGTTTGAATGGTTTTGAAAGGGGCACGCAGGATTGGAATGAATTTCCGGAGCCTGCTCTCCCCCTTGGTGGCGGTGACCCGACAAACAGCTCCCATCAAGCGCCTGGAAATCCACACCAACATCAATTGCCTCTTGAAAAGCTTGCGTTCCACTGCACTTCCGCGCTGTCTTGGGGACGAAATGTAATCTTCAAGAGATAGCCATCCCGCTC
>Ga0194112_10006480_pt1 | contig 15455 bp, 10 predicted proteins | sample TA2MahC400mmetaG_FD_146191 | JGI IMG/M metagenome (GOLD analysis project Ga0194112, IMG submission 146191) | Freshwater microbial communities from Lake Tanganyika, Tanzania - TA2015016 Mahale Deep Cast 400m | ecosystem: Environmental > Aquatic > Freshwater > Lake | place: Tanzania: Lake... | reverse complement strand
GTCAGACGCTGCAGCCGAGTGCCGATCTCCTGAGCACCCTCGCCCGCTGCACGCCGCCGCTGCAGCTCAGACACCAAAACCTCACGCTCACCCAACAGACCCCGTAATCGCTGCTCCGCCTGCTCAGAAAATATCGCCTGACCCAGAAATCGATCGGGATTGTACTGCAGCTCACGCTGACGACCCGCAAACTCACGCAATCGAAACAGCTCAGCACGCTGCTCGGAAAATAAATAACGCGATGCACTGGCTACAGCAAATCCCGGCGGATCCTCACCCCACCAGCTCCGAATGAGTTCGTCCACCGCCGGTTCATACTTCCCGCCACCCAGCCCGTGCACAAAGAAATCCGCAAACAACAACCGCAGCAACGCAGAAATCAGTCCGCCCCGAGGCACCAGTTGCAGTCCCCGCAACCGCAGCGATAACACCGCCTCACCCTCCAGCCCCGGCCACAGCTCAGATTCCCCCCGCAATTCCCCCCCGGATTCCGTCCCCAGCCAACGCTGACCAGCACGGCGCCACAACCATACCACTCGCCGCTCACCCCGCGGCAAATCCACCAGCCACAACGGCAGCTCCCAACGCTCCCCATCCGCACCCGCCACAAAACGCAGATCCGGAAACGGATTCACCGCATTCCGAATTCCCTGCTGCTGCCGAAATCGCTGCAAAACCTCGTTGTATGCACCAAAAAAATCTTTCGCCCGCTGCAGCACGCCGCACAAAAACCGCAACACCTCCGGCAACCCGCAAATCCACGATAACGGCAGTTCAAGCAGACGAGCACCAATGCCGCCACGACGACGCACCACCGTGTTCGCCTGCGACACCGAGACTCCAGACTCCGGTAACTCCTCGTACCAGCCGGCTGCCCGCCCGAAACTTTCCGCCGCACCCGCGCAGCCCGCACTGCTCAGCCACCGCCGCACCTGCTGCGATAACCGCTGACGCTCAGACACCGAACACAACTGACCCGATCCCAGCAAACTCGCCGCAGTACCGCCGTCGGTCTGTGCCGTCCAGGTGATCCGCCGCTGCGTCAGCACATGCCACAACCCCCCAGCCGCAACCGCCGGCTCAGTCACGCCCGCCGGCACCGCAAACTGTCCCGCATCACCCTCGTCCGTATCAATCTGCACGGCCACACCAATCGCCCCGGCCCCCCGCACAAACTGCTCAGTCACCTGATACTTAAACGCCAGCCCGGAATGAAACACCACCGGCTGATGGCCGGTCAGCACCAGCGGCTGAGTATCGGGGTCCCCGATCAGCCAGTCCGCCGAAGTCTCGCTGTGCCCCGGCAAAGCCGCCGTAAACTGCCGCGCCGTCTGCACCAGTGACCGGCGAGCTGACTGACGCAGCAGCTGCAGTCCGGCAGCCACAGGTTGCCACGGCACGCAGCCCCACTGCGACAGCTCCGGCTGCAGAATCGGCTTCTCTGAGTCCGTCAGATCGAACATATCGCGTGATCAATAATCCGTGGGCGGTGATTGAGGCACATGAACCGTCTTGGTGCGGCAGCGCCACAGACTACGCGATCAGGTGTACGAGAGGAAACCGGGGGCCGGGGACTGGTTTTCGGTTTTCGGTTTTCGGTGAGGAGACCCAGCAATGCCGTTCCCGGCCCGCCAGATGCTGCCTTCGTAGCTCGGGCTTTCCAGCCCGAGCACATTGCTGGCGTTTTTGAAAGTCTGGGTGGCGGATTCCCATGGGGATTTTCCCCTCACCCCCACCCCCACCCCGTTTCACGGGAGCGAGGGGAGCAATAGTGGTCAGTGATCAGTGGCCAGTGAGTCGCAGGGGGGCAGCGTCACGCGAAGACGCGAAGGGAAACGCACAGGGACAGAAGAGAATTGGCGGCATCCGTGTCGCACACCCGGGCACTGCCGTGCCCCGCTCGCCAGGTGGCGGCGCACCACTGGTCGACGAGCAAAATCTTTGGAAGCGCAAAAAATCTGCCGGGCTGGCGGTGGGGCTTACTCCGGTTTCCCGATAGACTTTCTCACCAGCGGGCGGCGTTGCTGTCGCCGAACGGATTCGGATCATGAACGTCAGTCTTGCCGATATTTCAGTGCCTTCTGCTGCCAAGCCTGCGTCTGACACCGCTGCTCGGACCGACTGCTGCGCAGCCTCTGCCAGCCCGGCGTGTGTCTTTCCGCTGCCTCTGTCTGAATTCGAACACTACATGCTGACAGACGATCGGCCATCACATCCGATGGTGATCGTGATGCTGGTGGACGGTCAGGGGCGACTGCACGAATCTGTATTGCGTCTCGCTGTCCAACAACTGGTGCTGGCTCACCCCCTGCTGAATGCTCGCATTGACAACCGCGATGGTCAGCTGCAGTGGATTGCCGCGGAGCCCCTGCCTGACAGTTCACCATCCACTGCGACGATCGAGTGGCATGCGACCGATGGCTGCGACCCGCAAACCCAACTCCCGATCGTTCGACCGCTGAACATCCTGGCCGGCGAATGTCTGCGGCTGCAGGTCTGGACGGGGCCGTCAGGGGGTGCTGATCGCTGGCGAATTGCACTGGAGGTGCATCATGCGTGTGCTGACGGCATCGCTGCCGTACAGCTGATTGCCGAGCTGTTCGCGCGTTATGGTCGGTTAAGCCTGGGACTGACAACCATTCCCGACGGAGCGAACGATCGTTCGCGACCGACATTCGAACCGCCTCGCCCCGAGCTGCTGCCGGACCGCAGCAATCTCGCCGCGCTGGAATCCACAGCCCCGGCTGACACGACCACCATTCCTCGCCGCTCAGCCCGCACCATCATCGCCAAACTGTGCCGCCTGTTTCTGCGTCGACCGGTGCGTTTGGCCGGCAGCAACCAGCCGGAACCGCACCGTCACCCGGCAATTCTGCTGCAGACGCTAAGCGCCGAAGGCACAGCGCAGCTGCGGGCACAGGCCACCGCAGCCGGAGTCACAGTGAATGACTTGCTGCTGCTGACATGCCTGCAGCAGGTACGCGAATGGAATACGGCAGCCGGCACGGCACATTCGCGGCAGTGGGTCCGTATAGCGGTGCCCATCAGCATGCGCAGCGGCGGTCATGCTGGTCTGCCGGCCTGCAATCGAGTCAGCTATGCCCTGGTCACCCATCGCATGGGTGAATGCGATGACCCGCAATCACTGCTGCAGCGGATTCATGAAAAAACGGCCGGCCTGATGACCGGGCGTGAAGGCGTGATTGCCTGGAAGTTGTTCCGTGTACTGCGACGTATTCCTGGCGGACTGCGCTGCATGCTGTCGTGGTGGTCATGTGCCGGCACGCTGGTACTGGCCAATGTGGGCGACGTACGCCGCCGCACCAGAGCTCGCTTTCCGCAGCACGACGGCTGCTGGCAGGTCGGGTCGGTCACTGTGGAACGCATCTGCGGCGTGCCCCCTGTTCGCCCCAACACCGTGGCTGCCATCGGTGTGGCTGAATACCGCGGTCGCATGACTATCAGCCTGCGCACGGATGGCCTGCAGCTGTCCCGCCAGCACTCGGAACTGTTCCTGCAGCAGTTCTGTGAACGGCTGCAGCGTGCGCAGTGAGCCGCACGTTACCACTCCAGCGTAGCTCGGACTTTCCAGCCCGAGCACAGTGCTGTGCGATTCGGCACCTAAGTGCTGCATTCCACGGCGACTTGCCCCGGCACACGGTTGCCACAGTGGTGCATGGCAGACAGTGCGGCTTACGCGAAGACGAGAAGGGAAACGCACGGGGCTGAAAGGAACGGGCGACATCTGCGCAGACCCCACCTGCGGTAAGCCGGTCTCACATTCGCATTCACGCCGACAATTTCCTCATCTGGCTGCGCCCAGCAAAATGCGAGTATCACTACTCGTTCGCGACTTGCATCATCCCCGCTGCACGAAGTCAAACCGGTGGAATTGCGGCGATTGAGGGCACTGTTCCCACGTGGTCCTAAACCCGTTTTCCAGCCGCTGTCACAGCTGAGTGTCACAGCTCCGTGGTACTGATTTACAGTCTTTTCCCCACGTAAAAACGCTGTCAGATGGACTCGTGCCACAACTTTTGTCACAGCTCATGTCACAGCTCCCGCAAACTGTATTCTCGGTTTGAATCTGTTGCACTGGCTGCTGAATACTCGATGATCGCAAGATCTGTCAGACGTTTCAGGTCACGCTGCAGAGTTCTGCGGTTGATGCGGGGGAACGAAATGCCACATCAGAGATCCTGATCTGCAGCCCATCCATGACGGACTGGAGAACGAAAACCTGACGGTCATTAATCGAGTGCTCGCGGATCAGCAGGTCCGTGCGGATCACTTTCCGACCCTGCTCAACCGTTTCATACATTTGTGACGCGAGCCCGTGGCATTAGTATTCCAGCCAGCCAGTACAGTTCATGTCGCTGTCCCCGTTTCACGGGGGCGAGGGGAGGATTTTGATATCCGTTGAAATGCGAGCCACAGAGGGCGGTCGGCGATCGCCGTTTACGGCTGCAGCAGAGGACGCAGCTGGTCCAGCAGCAGCTGATCAGTCGTGCCGGCGACACCGGCAAGACGGTCCAGCATCTGCAAGTCCTGAGCGTTGACCAGTTGCCGCAGCAGCCGTGACCATTCTCCGTCCTCCACCTGATCGTTCAGCAGCTGCGGATGCACCACCACGCAGTCCCACGAACTGCGGCCAAAATCCAGCGACCAGTTCATGACCCACGACACGCTGTAAATCAGCTGCTCGTCAGCCAGCTCCGGACGGTGCTCAGGAAATGTTAGCAGCACCAGATCGGGACGCAGCGGACGGACCAGCCGCTGAGCCTCAGCTTCCAGATCGGGCAGTGAACGCGGCACTGCCGCTCCAGCTTGCTCAACCACAGTTGGCCATACCGTCACCTCGCAGCGATCGGTCAGCCCCAACTGCTCCAGCACCCGCTGCAGAGGGAGCACGATCGGCTGCATCGCCAGAATCTTCAGTCGGCCACCTTCGCTCAGTACCCGCTGCACTTGCGGCAAACCCGACTGCGGTCGCACATCCATCAGACTGACCTGCACCCCGGTTAAACGCTGGCAAACGGTTTCGGCCAGCAGTCGATGCCCATCCAAATTCGGGTGAATCGCGTCACTCATGGCCAGCCGCCATGCGACAGGAGCTCTGTCACGGAGCCTGAGCCCGGCCTGCTGCACATCACAGAACGCAGCCTGCTGCTTGGTCGCCACAGTTTTGATCAACTGACAGAATTCCAGCAGCTTCTGTTCCGGTCGACCAGCCGTATCAATCACAGCATTTGGAGTACACAGCACCGGCTGAGCACCCGCCGCTCGAATCCGCTGCACCAGTTCCGCCAATCCTTCTTGAAACGACTGGGCACCGGACCGCGCCAGATCATTCAGGCCGAAACTGATGGTCACAATCTGCGGCTGATGCTGCAGCACGTCACGTTCCAGCCGCGCCAGTCCGTCCGTGACGGTGTTGCCGCTGATTCCGGCGTTGATCACCGAGCTGTCGCAGTCCGGCAGAGCCTGCTGCAGTGCCAGCTGGAGCAGCTCGGGCCACGCCCGGTGACCGCCCGTGTGATAGTAGACCCCCGTCACACTGTCGCCAAGACAGACAACTTTCAGCGACTGACAGCCGCTGACCAGCGGCGGTTCAGCCGCTGCCGCCGACCGCTGCTGCATCGCACGCCAGACAAATTCCAGTGCGTCGCGAGTGTCCGTGGCATTGGTATCATGCCCACCCTCGGGCCGATGCAGCGACAGGACCTGAGCCCCACCGGTCTGCAGATGCTGCAGCAGTCGCAGCACACTTTCCGGCGGCACCAGCGTGTCACGGCCACCCGTCGTCGCAGCCAGCGGCATTGTCAGGCCAGCCGCAAATAGCTCGGCAGACCGAGTCCGATAAACATCGCGATGAGTTTCCTTTGTGCCGCCGTACGACGCCTGAATCGCCTCCTGAAACTGCTCATACTCAAGCATATTGGCGGTACCATTCAACGACACAACTCCATCAACCAGTCGCGGGTGCTGAGCAGCGAAGGCAAGTGCAGCAGTGCCACCCATGGAACCGCCCATCAGCAGAATTCGACCAACCCGCTGCTCTCGCTGCAGCTCATCAATCAGCTGCACCAGATCGGCCTCCGCTGCCGGACCGAGCCAGGACGTCGGTGCACGATAATCGGGCGAAACGCAGATCATCCCCGCCTCGCGGGCAAATCGTCGGGCCTCGCTGCACTCCGGACGAGACTGACGAATGAACTGCCAGCGATCTGAACCATGCCCATGCAGCATGATCAGCACATCGCTCACCTTTGCCGGACTATGATTGTCAGGCCTGAGCAGCACATAGCGCTGCTCTGTCCCGTCCAGCCGCGACACAAACACCCGATCCTGCGGTTCCTGCCAGCCTTCTTCAGCAGCCATCAGGCTGCCAGTCAGCACAACAACAAGCAGGCTCCAGAACCATCGCATGATCGCCAGACTCCGCTCCATAACTTCACTGGCCTCGCTCACTTCGCTGCCGGCACAGAGACTGCAATCGGCTGCACCCAGGCTCGTTCGAATTCACCGGCCTCAGAGGGATTCGGATGCTGTCTCGAAGACGTCACCACAGCCCGCACATACAGCTCCTTGCCGGTCACTCGGTATTCTGCCACCGGCCCGTCAGCCGCAGCATATACTCGCCCCACCTGCTCGCTATAGACTCTGGTCAGTGTCTCCGCTTCCTCAGCCTTGTCCGTCGCGGGCCGGGATGTCTGATCAAAGTCGCGATCCGTTCCAATAAACTGGATCTGATACTGCACATCCGCTTCCTGCTGCACCTCGACTCGCAGCACGCCTTCACGAAACCGCACCGACTTCAGGCTGACACCGGACGATGAATAAAATCGACCAGCCTCCAGTGCATCCACGATGGCATCGGGTTCGAGTGTTTTGGCGAGCACAACGACCCAGCCACGACCGGGCTGAGCTCCCTTGCCAGCAGCAGACTCGAAATAGTTATGTCCGTCATCCGTCCCCAGCCCATACATCAGCGGCAGCTGCGGTATCTGCAGGCGGAAGCTGTTGATAATGTCCCACATGCGTTCTGTACCGGCATGCGTAGCATCACCACTGTTGTGCACCGTCGGATGACCATTATAAAGTTCAAAAAAGTTCTCGCCCACCACCTTCATCAGGTGCTCGGCGGTCACCGCATAGCCAAAATTTGGATGATTCAGATGCACCAGCGTTTTGACTCCGCTGCGTTCGCGGCGTGAGGTGGCAGCGTTGATATTCTGCTGAATGACATCGATAATGGAATCGCCGCCTGTCGGCGGCAGCAGCTCAGTTGTATTGGTGGCACACATGTGCACGGGCAGTTTGCCGAAACGATCTGTAATTTCTTCGCCCTGAATCAGCAGATATTCCTCGGGCACCGCCAGCCGGGCAAAGATCTGGTCAAAAGTTTTCAGGCGAATCTCGGTCGCGTCACCTTCCCCACGACTTTCAATCCAGTCGGCAGGCCACTGTTCACGCAGCCGCTGCAACGCCTTTTCAGAATCTTTACGTTTGGCCGGACTGAACCAGCGTTCCTTTTGCAGCAGTGTGTTGTGATCGGTGAAGACGAGGAACTGGTAGCCCTTGTCACGATACCATTTGGCCAGATTTTCGGGAAAGTCATCGCCGTCACTCCACAGCGAATGCGTATGCATATTGCCCTTCATCCAGCGCTGGCCATCGACAGCCTGCAGCAGGACATCGACCTGCTGAGCAAAAACGTGGCTGCAGTCCGCCAGCAGAGGCCACGGCAGAAAAACAGACAGGATCAGCCGACGCAGGCACGCGGTCATGGAAGATCTCAGGGAGGAATAGAAAAAACGTAGGACGATATTTCGAAGCACTGTGACAAATTGTGCTGCGAACCCGGTCGATTTGCATCAGACAGGAACCGGAAGTTCACAGAAAAATCGCGAAGCGGTGGCAGTGATCAGTGGAGCGGGGAGGGTGATCAGACGAGTTGCTAATGGCTCGCCTCACGCGAAGACGCGAAGGGAAACGCAGGGGGGACGGAGGGGAACTGGCGGCATCTGTGCCGCACACCCGGGTACTGCCGTACTCGGCTCGCCCTTGTACGTTTCCGCGGCTCGGGCTTTCCAGCCCGAGCACCGTCCCGCAATGCACTGCACGGGCGATTTTGATCGACTCGGTGGCGATTTTCCAGGGTGTCTTACCCCCTGACCCCCATCCCATCTCCCCTGTTTCACAGGCGGAAAGGTCGGATTTTGTGGTCAACCGCAAGTCCAGCTGCCCTGGAGAAACTCAGAACTTCAGCAGAGGTGCGGCCTGACCAGCTTCGAACTGAATTGCGGCCGACGTTTGCTGCGGTGTCAGATGAGCGGTACCGCGAGCTTTTCCGGTGGCCACGGAAATCAGGTTCACCTGACCCTCGCGACTGATCAGCAGCTCACAACGGGCTTTCAAATCGGTACCGGGCAAGGTCGTTTTCGACAGCGATCCGACAGACTCCGGATGCAGCTCAAAGTACGCCCACACATTCTTCACTTCCACTTCCATGCCAACCCATTCCAGCCGACATTCGGAGAAACTGCGCCCGCTGAGCTGAAACCTGTCGACGATGTACCGCTGCAGCAACTGCTCAGCGTCTGTCGTCGTCTCCAGATTCACTCGTCGCTGATGAATCGCAGACAACTCCTCTTCCATCACCAGACCGGGCAGCTGCAGCGCGACTTCAAAACAGGCCGTCTCGCTGTTCCACTCCACCTCGGCCGCTGTTGCGTGAAACGGATGGGCTGATGCCTGGCCACCGGCCACTGCAGCGCATGTTTGTGCCAGCAACAGCCCAAGGCACAGCCATGCGGACAGCCCCCGCCGCTGCCCGCTGTCCAAACAACTCAGCTTCATGGCTTTTTTGCCCCGTCAGCTGCCGGCTCAGCTTTGGGCTCTTCCTTTTTGCCGAGCCCAGCTTTTTGCATCTGATTCCGCTCCTTCTGATCCCGGAACAGCCTGAAACGGCTTTTCTGAATCTGCGGGGGGAAGTAGTTGTTGCTGCGATCAGTATCCGCCGTTTCAAGGTGCGGATCCAGCTCGACCGACACCACCGGCTTCTCGGAAATCACAAGCTTCGTGACCGCCAGATTGTCCCGCACCCACAGCTCCGCCGGCAACCGAACTTCGGTTGAGGAACCGTCCTCGTGAGTCAACTTCAGGATCACCGGCATCACCAGTCCGCCCGCGTTCTGCAGTTCAATCAGACAGAACGTATGCTTTGTGGCCAGCAGCTCTTTTTCACGATCGCTGAGCCCTGCCAGCAGTTTCTCAAAGCTCTTTTTGTCGTCCTCAGACACCGCCAGATCGTCGAACGAATTGTAGAAGTCCTTCAGCTTTGGAATGGCATCGACCAGCTTCGGCAGCGGCTTGTTTCGTGCCTCTGAAAGCGTCTCAGGCTCAGCCGCCCGCTCGGCTCGCTTCTGATCAGCTTCCTTCACCGGATCACCGTCCGACAGCGTCATCGTGCGAACATTTTTCAGAGCGACGTCAACGTGATCGGTGGTGTAAAACCAGCCGTGCCAGAACCAGTCGAGGTCCGTGCCGCTGGCATCTTCCATCGTGCGAAACAGATCAGCCGGATAAGGTCGGCGGAACATCCAGCGACGGGAGTATTCACGGAAGGCGAAGTCAAACAGATCGCGACCCAGCACAGTCTCCCGCAAAATGTTGAGTGCCGTAGCGGGCTTGGCGTACGCATTGTTGCCCATCTGCAGAATTGACTCGCTGTTGACCATGATCGGGACCTGATCGGTACTTTTCATATAGTCCACAATGTCTTTCGCCTCGCCCCGTCTGGCTGGATACGTCTCTTCCCATTCCACTTCCGCCAGATACTGCAGAAACGTGTTCAGACCTTCGTCCATCCACATCCACTGACGTTCGTCACTGTTGACGATCATGGGAAAGTAGTTGTGTCCGACTTCGTGAATAATCACGGTAATCAGGCCATATTTGGTGCGGCTGGAATAGGTGCCGTCCTTCTCCGGACGCGGCCCGTTGAAGCAGATCATCGGGTATTCCATCCCGCCGACCGGCCCGTTGACCGAAATCGCCGTCGGATACGGATAATCAAAGGTGTACTTTGAATAGACATTAAGCGTATGCACGATTGCGCGAGTCGAGTAGAGGCTCCACAGTGGCTCGCCTTCGTTCGGATAGAACGACATGCACATGACTCGCTTGCCACCAACGTCATGCCCAACGGCGTCCCAGATAAATTTGCGGCTGGAGGCGAAAGCAAAGTCACGCACGTTCTCAGCACTGAATTCCCAGGTCTTTTTCCCCTGAGTCCCGGTGGCCTGATTTTCAAGAGCCTCCTGCGGAGTCACAATGAACTGTAGTTCGCTGGCAGCACGAGCCTGCTCAAGCCGCTGCCGCTGAACTTCTGAAAGCACGGCATCCGGATTCTGCAGCACTCCCGTAGACGCCACGATGTGGTCATCCGGGACCGTAATCCGCACCACGTAGTCGCCAAATTCCAGAGCAAACTCGCCGGAACCCAGATACTCCTTATGCTGCCAGCCGACTGCGTCTGAATAGGCACAGAGGCGCGGGAACCACTGAGCCATTTCATACAGGTAATTCTTGTCCTCTTCAAAGTACTCGTAGCCCGTGCGACCGGGTGACACTTTGGAATTGTTGATGGCGTATTCCCAGGCGATCGAGAAGCGGAACTGTTCGCCGGTTTTCAGTGCACGCGGCAAATCGACACGCAGGCTGGTCTTGACCACGACATGCGGCAAAGGAACTCCGGACGCCACATCCAGCACTTCCTTAACCTTCACGGAACCATCGAACTGATCTCCGGTGAGCAGCATGTCGAGTGAATTGTAGCTGAGTCCGCCGGCCAGCGACGGAGCGGGTGCGGCAAGTGCACGGCCGGACTGCGGATGCTTGATGTTGGCATCCAGCTGCAACCACAGGTAATGCAGCGTGTCCGGGGAATTGTTGGTGTACGTGATGACTTCGCGACCGCTGATCCGCTGCGTGGCATCGTCCAGTTCGACATCAATCTGATAGTCGACTTTCTGCTGCCAATAGCGGTGTCCGGGGGCGCCCGAGGCCGTACGGTAGTCGTTGGGAGTCGGCAGCAGTTCTTCAAGCTGGCGAAACTTGTCGGCCTGCCTGTATTTGCTGTTGGTGATGGCCTGACCACTGGCTGCAGCGGACAGCAGCAAACAGGGCAACAGCACACAGCACAGGGTCCGCAGACGAGAAACTGCTGACAGTCGGCCAAAATTCAGCTTTTGAAAACGCACTACACACCTCAGTCAGTGATCGTGAAGCAGACACACATGCAAATCGGCAAGCTGCAAAGTATGGGTATTCCAGGCCGGTGAGCAAGCCCGCGGAGTAATTCTGCACTCTGGAAAGCCGGAACTCTGCGGAAAACGATGCCGGCTTTTCTGAGAGCCGTCTGACCACAGTCCAGCCCTAGCGAAAATAGCGGGGTGATGTGAAAAAGCCACAGCGGGCAGGTTTGCGTCTTTCAGAGTGGCACCGGCAAGCATTTCCAACCCCGCACCATGGCTCACCCAGACCTCCCAATGCCCCAAGGCATATAGAAAAACGCCTGTGGAGTGGCAAAAACGACGTCTGAAATTTCCGTCTTGACCTGTTCTGCCGGTTTCCTCTAACCTCCGAATCACTCGAGCCACGGTTCCTGTGGCACTTTGCTCCTCTCAAGTCTCTCCTCTCATCCGCCAGTTTCAGAACTGTTCACACTGCTTCTGACCCTGAGCACTCACCATCCCGCCCGCTGTTGGTTCCCGACAGCATCACGGAGGATCCTCTCATGTCCCGTCTGTTCAATCTGGCCGCTGGTTTGTTTGTTGTGTCTGCCCTGAGCGGTTGCTGCCTGATGGGTGGCTACTCACCGTACGGCGGATGTGCCCCCTGCGGTACCAACGCCTGCGGCGTGAATGCCGGCGGTTATCCGTCAGCCGGAATGTACAATCCGAACGTGCCGCAGACAGCGTTTCTGCTGCCTGCCGCAACCGGTCCTCAAACGGTCGCCGTAGACCCCCTGAAGACTCACTGATCCGCTTGCGGTTCACCTCGAATCCGCGAAAAACTGCTAAAAACTGTGCATTTGCATTTGTTTTTTGATACAGTACCGTCGGTTCGGCCTATAGTCGACATACTGCGCTTTGCTGCGCGCCTGCGGCTGGAGTACGCAGCGGTTCAACTGTGCCATGGATGTGCCTTGCAGGTGTCTCCATGAGCATTTCCGTTGTCCTGACTGTCGGTCCGTATTCGGCAGGTCGTCTGTGGTGTCTGCGGCTGCTGTGCCTTACTGCGCTGCTGATTTCGGGGTATCTGGCGTGGTCCGCCATTCGGCTGCAGCCGGTGATCGGCTGCAGCGGTTCACAGCTGATTGACTGCGAGCACGTGCTTAACAGCCACTGGTCAAAGGTACTGGGCGTACCTGTCAGTGTCCCGGCTGTCGGTCTGTATTCGTCGTTACTGGGCCTGCTGGCCTTTGCGGGCCGACCTGCACCACATGAATTTCAGCGGCTGCTGTCTCTGGTACTGTCCGCGGGCTTCCTGACGGCTGGCTGGGCAGCGTTATGGTTTATCGGGCTGCAGGTGCTGGTGCTGCAGCACCTGTGTCCGTGGTGCCTTGCGGCTCATGCCTGCGGACTGTCACTGGCTGTGCTGGCCCTGGCGTGGGGCAGACGTGCTGCCAACCTGCTGCCTGTCATGTCAGCGGGACTGGGTCTGGCGGGTGCGCTGGCTGCTGTGCAGTGGCTGTCGCCGGTGCCCGCCACATTCGAAGTGGTCGTTCCGGACTACGCCAAGTCGCCCGAGGGTCAGCAGCCGGCCGCTGAATCTGCCGAGGAATTTGCTCCGCCGGCCAGCGAACAGTTTTCTCCGCCAGCGGCCGAAGAGCTTGCACCACCGACGGCGGAACAGTTTGAGCCTCCGGCGGCTCGGAATCTGCCTGTGCCCTCAGCCAGACGGCTGTTTGCCCATGCAGGCGTGGCAGGCGCAGTGCGACCGTCGGTTGCGGCGTTGATTCAGATGCTGCCGGTGTTCACCGGTGACGAATCGGCAGGATCCGCGGGGACTGAAAAAGCTGAGTCTGCGGAAAAGCGCAAGGTCACTGTTCTGGGGACCGCCAGACCGATCGAGCTGGATCCGGCTGCGTGGCCGCTGCTGGGTTCAGTGGATGCTAAGTTCATTTTTGTGGAGATGTTTGATTATACATGTCCGCACTGTCGTGAGACGAACAGGGCGGTCCGCGAGGCTTTTGAACGATTTGGCAGCGATTTGGCAGTGATTGCGCTGCCGGTGCCGCTGGAGGACAAGTGCAACAAGGCGGCTTCTGGCAGCGGTCATGCGGGTTCCTGTGAGCTCAGTCGGCTGGCTGTGGCGGTGTGGCGGTGTGACCGCGCAAAATTCCGAGAGTATCATGACTGGCTGTTCGACAAAAGTCGGACTGTACCGGCGGCCCGCCGGCAGGCCGAAGATCTGGTGGGTCAGGATCGGCTGCGAGCAGAAATGAATTCCGGAACGCCGGGAAAATACATCGAGCGGCAGGTGGATCTGTACGTGAAAGTGGGCGCGGGGGTTGTCCCAAAACTGCTGTTTTCCGGCAGTACCGTGATTGGCTCAGTACAAAAGGACGCGCTGTGTTCTATGATCGATCAGCAAATGTTCCAGACACCGGCAAAGTAGTCCGCTGGGGATACTCTGAAGACCATGGCTGATCGCTGGGATTTGATACGAGTTTCGCTGGCTCGCCGATTTTATCTGGCCACACTGGCACAGGTTGCCGTGGTGCTGCTGGCAACGGTTTTGCTGGGCTGGCTGTTTGGCCGTCAGGCTCCTGCCGACAAGCTGCGGCTGCCGTGGGCCTTTCTGATCAGCACGATACTGCTGTCGGTCGGCAGCTGGTACATGGAGCAGGCGCGGTTCTTTGTCCGTCGCGAGAAGCAGATGGAATTTCGCGGCGCGCTGCTGCGGGCGCTGATTTCCGCAATGATCTTTGTCGCGGTGCAGGGCTACGGACTGTGGGCCATCGACAAAGGGCCGCGAACTTCCGAGAATGTTCAGCTGGGAGTGCACGGCTTTGTGATCATGTTCACAGTGCTGCATGGCATGCACTTTTTGGTGGCTCAGTCGGTTCTGCTGTGGGTGACGCTGTCAGCTTTTGCAGACCGCTACGACCACGAATACTCGTGGGGCGTCACATTCGCCTCGGCGTTCTGGCATATTCTGGGAATCGTTTGGCTGTGCATCCTGTTTGTGTTTGTCACAGCGAACGTGGGTTAGGCCGGCAGCGGCTGCTGTGGGTGGTCTGGGCTGCGCTGGCGACCACAGTCGCAATGCCGGACGCAGCATATTCGCAGCACTCTTTCCCTCAGCAAAACAGTGTGGTGGCGGACCTGCAGACTCCGCAGGCACAGTCGGGTGCCGCCATGGCGGGTCGGCGTGTGCTGTTTGCACCGGATCCGGAACGACCGCAGTTGCAGTGTGCGCTCTGGCTGCCTGCTGACTGGTCGCCGACACAAAGCTGGCCGGTGTTTGCCGAACTGCCTGGAAATGGCGGCTATCGTGACGCTCGTGGTGACACCTGCTCGGGCCGGCCTGAAGACTGCAGTCTGGGTTATGGGCTGACTGCGGGGCAGGACTGGATCTGGCTGTGCCTGCCGTTTTTGAATGCTGCTGGTGACCAGATTGCAGTGATCTGGTGGGGCGATGCTCCGGATCATTCCCCGACGGCGACACTGCAGTTCTGGCGGTTGTGCGTACAGACAATCTGCCAGCAATTTCGGGGTGATGCAAAGCGAGTCGTACTGGCCGGATTTTCGCGAGGGGCAGTTGCCTGCAATGCACTGGGCCTGCACGATAATCGGACTGCTGAGTTATGGGCGGCGTTTCTGCCATGCAGTCATTATGACGGAGTGCGTCAGTGGCCATTTGCGGGCAGCGATCGGCAGTCGGCAGCGGACCGCTTTCAGCGTCTGGCCGGTCGTCCGCAGCTGATTTTTGGCGAAGGTCTGCAGACGACAGAGACTGAGCGTTATTTGCGAACTCTGATCAGCGGGCAGCCGTCTGACAGTGGCATCACGCTGATGTCGACGGGGTTTGTGAATCATTCGGATCAGTGGTCTTTGCGTCCCTGCCAGGCACGCAAGACAGCTCGGGACTGGCTGCTGAAGATCAGTGGGCAGTGATCCGTGATCAGTGGACAGTAAGTCGCAGGGGGAGAGCTCACGCGAAGACGCGAAGGGAAACGCACCGGGCCACTGGTGGCCTCCCTGCTGTACCCGGCTCGCACTTGTGCGATTCCGTAGCTCGGGCTTTCCAGCCCGAGCACAGTGTTGGCGATTTTGATGGCTTGAGTGGCGGCTTTCCACGGTGTCTGGCTCCCTCACCCCCGACCCTTCTCCCCCGTTTCACGGGGGCGAGGGGGGGGGGGGGGGGGGTTAGTGGGGTGA
>Ga0194112_10006477_pt1 | contig 15461 bp, 13 predicted proteins | sample TA2MahC400mmetaG_FD_146191 | JGI IMG/M metagenome (GOLD analysis project Ga0194112, IMG submission 146191) | Freshwater microbial communities from Lake Tanganyika, Tanzania - TA2015016 Mahale Deep Cast 400m | ecosystem: Environmental > Aquatic > Freshwater > Lake | place: Tanzania: Lake... | reverse complement strand
ATTCAATTGTCAAAGAACGTTTTATTTTCAACCCTCACCCTAATTACGACACAGTCTCTTGGGGGAGAGGGGAAGGGTGAGGGGCAAACAAAATGTTAGAAGAAAATTCTCGAATTTAACAGTATAGGAATCTAGAAACAATTTTTATAGTAGAAAATTTAATTAATCAATTAAATGATACCAAATGGGAGGCAACAAGTAAAAAATATTTTATACTTACCCGATTGTCAAGCAAAAATCTGGATACCTCGAAGGAAAATTTGTCTTGACTTGTTAAAAATGTTAAATTATAAAAAAATTTCTTAAAACCGAAATTTGAAAGGAGGAGAATATGAAAAAGGCAATTCTTTTATTAGTGTTTTTTGGAATGGTATGGTTCATAGGCGTTCCAGTTAATAAGGGTGAGGCGGCAGCAAAAATTATGATCAATGCCGTCTCTTGCTGGCCTATCACCCATGTGGGGAATGATTATTACAAAGAGTTGATTAAACGGATAAATGAAAAATTTAAAGGAGAGGTAGAGATCAAACTCTTAGGTGGACCTGAAGTGGTAGCCGTCTTCGATCAATTAAAAGCTGCAGGGACTGGGACTGTTGATATGATCCATGGGGACCCAAACTATTGGGCAGGGATTGTGCCAGAAGGTGGCATGCTCACTATGGCAAAACACAATTTCGAAGTAAAGATCATCCGGGAGAGTGGCGTCCTCGACTTAATCAATCAGGCTTACCTCGAAAGGGGAAAGGTTTTATTTATTGGTGGAACATGGATTGGAATGCCATTTTACATCATGACCAATAAACCTGTATCGAAACTGGATGATATTAGAGGATTAAAGCTCAGAAGCATTGGTGGTGTTGCAGATGTCGTCTTAGGAGAGTTAGGAGTTTCAGTGGTTAAGATTGCAAGCGCTGAAACCTATGAGGGTCTCCAGAGGGGGATTGTGGATGGAGCCCTCAGAAATACCATCTCCCTCGTCGAATTTAAAGAGTATGAAGTGATGAAGTATATCCTCTTTCCTCCGATTGCCTCTCCATTTGGAGGTGTCTTTATTAGCGCAGAGAAATGGAATTCGATTCCTGCAAACCTCCAGAGTCTAATAAAACAGGTCGCGATTGCAACAGAAGCCGATTCTAACAGATATTATAACGATATGGATAAGGCCCGTTTAAAAGAGGCAACAGAAAAACATGGAATGAAAATTATCAATCTTTCAGAAAAAGATACTCAAAGGCTAAACGATGTCCGTAGCGGAGCTTCCGCAAAAGAGTGGATCGTAAAAAGATCACCTAAATTTGGGGCCCCCATATACGAAAAGGTCCTCCCTTACATAAAGTAGTGGTCCTCCTCACCCTTCCCCTCTCCCCACTGGGGAGAGGGTGTAGGTGAGGGGAATTTTGGTTGGAAAATGGTTTCTTCTCAAAAAATTCAGATCAATCCGGAAAGGTGTACGGGGTGCAGGATATGTGAGTTGATCTGTTCCTTTTCGAGGCATAAAGAGTTCAATCCCAAAAGATCAAGGATAAGGGTCGTAAAAATAGAAAGATTCTTTCTTGACGTCCCAGTTGTCTGCCAACAATGTCTAAACCCTTCTTGTGTAACGGAGTGCCCAGTAAATGCTTTAGAGCAGGATAAGGATGGCATTGTTCATGTTAATGAAGAACTCTGTACCGGTTGCGAACGGTGTATTGAGGTTTGTCCTCTTGGAGCAATATCTATTGACCCATCAAAGAACGTGGCCATTATCTGTGACTTTTGTGGCGGCATACCGGAGTGTATCCAATGGTGCCCGACGAAGACTCTTGAATTTAGTTCAACTCCCTTTACCCCTAATGCCATCGCTTTAACAGCCAAGTCTCTATTGGAGAAATGGGGTATTCCGAGGAATGAATATGAAGAATATTTTCAGAAATTCAACTGGCTAAAGAGGCATTCTAATGAGTGAGTGCTATGGTTGGGCGGGCACAATACTGAGGGTTAACTTAACTACAAATGAAATAACCCGGCAACCTCTTCCTGATGAATGGAAAGAGAAGTTTTTGGGAGGAAGGAATCTCAATTCAAAGATTCTATTTGATGAAGTTCCCCCCGGAGCAGATGCCTTGGGCCCGGAGAATATATTGATCATCGGCACCGGTCCCCTTACCGGTGTTCTTGGACCAGCCACGGGCAGATTCACAATGACTGCCAAATCGCCACTCACAGGAATTCACGGGGACTCCAATGCAGGCGGAGATTTTGGTCCCGAGATGAAATATGCTGGGTATGACCATTTGGTCATCTCTGGAAAAGCTGAAAAGCCTGTTTATCTCTGGATAGACAACGATCATGTAGAAATTCGTGATGCCTCCCATCTCTGGGGCAAAACTGTCTCTGAGGCAGATAAAATCATTAAGATGGAGGATATTGGCGATCTGGGGGTGAAGACCATAATCATCGGTCCTGCGGGTGAGAACCTTGTCAGATTTGCCTGTCCAATTGCCAATCTTTACCGAGCTCCTGGCAGATGTGGTATGGGAGCGGTGATGGGTTCAAAGAATCTTAAGGCTATCGTTGTCCGGGGCTCTAAATCTATCAAGGTAGCCAAACCGAAAGAATATCTTGAATATGTCAGGGGTCTTTTCACCCAAATATACCAAGCAGCCATTTACCCTATCTGGAGCAAATATGGGACGACCACACTCATCGCGCCTAAACAACAACGGGGAGAGATGAGTGTCCGGAACCAACAGGAAGCTGGCTGGGTGGAAGAAAAGGCAAAGGAAATCTATGGGGATACCTTTATCAATCGATTCGTTGTGAAGTCAAAGGCCTGTTTTAGCTGCCCCATTCACTGTAGTCATGGCTTTGTGATAAAGGATGGACCTTATGCCGGTACTTATGCGGAGGGGATGGAGTGGGGAAGCATCGGTTGTTTTGCCAATCAACTCGACAATCCCAGATTAGATTCCATCGGAAAGGCTCATGAACTGGCTTCCCAATATGGTATGGATACGATGTCGACCGGACTGATGATTGCCTTTGCCATGGAGCTCTTCCAGCAAAGGATATTGACCAAAGAAGACATTGGGGGGGTAGAGTTGAAATGGGGAGATCATGCACTGATTGTAGAACTCGTGCGAAAGATTGCCTATCGGGAGGAAGGAATCGGAGACCTTCTGGCTGAAGGAAAACGAGGATTAATCCAGAAATTGGGTGAGCGAGGCGCCGAGGCAGCCAAATATGCCAACCAGATCAAAGGGCTCGATGAGTTGACAGATTTTCGCAGTGACTTGGGACGGGCTTTGAATTATTCGACTTCAACCCGGGGCGCCGACCATCTGCGGGGATTGCCAACCTACTCCATATGGGAAGATACTGATTTCAAGAAACTCTTTGAGGAGAAATACTGGGATAAAAAGTTCAAATCACCTAAGGCGACTGACTTTCAAGCTTATGACCCGGTCAGGGCTGATATTGTCGTTTTTACTGAGATCGTCTGCGGGGGGGCTGATGCCCTGGAGATGTGCAAATTTAGTACAGAGTGGATGGCGCAGGAATCCATTAACTTAACCACAATGGCCAAACTGGTCACCTTGGCTACTGGATGGGAAATCAGTACTGAAAAACTCCGTGAGATTTTAGAACGAGGATGGCAGATTGAAAGAGCCTTTTCTGTTAGAGAGGGAATAAGCGCTAAGGATGATATCCCCTACCCCCGGAGTTTTGAACCTATACCTTCTGGGCCACAGAAAGGAAAGAGACTGGACAGAGAATCATTCGAAAAACTGCTTCAAATGTACTATGAAAGAAGAGGTTGGAACAGTGAGGGTATTCCAACCAGGAAGAGATTGGAAAGCCTTGGACTCAAAGAAGTCGCCGATCAATTAGATTCCCTTTCTATTCGCCCGGAATTGAAAATAGAACCAGAACCCTGATTCCCCAGAGGGAAAAATCTCCTGTGAAAAGAGAGCCTTTAACCAAAAAGGATGCCATTCGTGGATTCATAGAGCGTTACGAAGAAAGAAGCGTTAGCCCTCCACCGGATATTGAACACCCTACCTATCAGGTAATCAGTAAGGTTGAGCGCTATGACCAGCGAGACCATCCTACTGCCAGAGCCTATTTGCTGCCTGGAAGTGCGGAGTATGATGATTATTACAATCGCCATCCTGAGAGGAAAGAATGGGACGATGAGAACCGAAACCGCCGGGCAAGGCAAGAAGAGAAATGGCGACAGGTGGACCCCATTGCCTCTCAACTTGGCCCATCCGTATTTTATAGCCGGCGTGTCCTGGGGCTACCGGAAATCGTGGAAGGTAAAGTAGCCGCCAGGCATCGAGTCGATATCACCGGGAAGGTGAATGCCGATCCAGAAGAAATGACACGTATTATCAAATCCTATGCCCGCTATTTGGGTGCCCTCAAGGTGCGTATCACACGGCTCAACGAGGATTGGGTCTATACCCACTACGCCCGGCCCTACACCCTCGAGCCTTACGGAAAGCAGGTGGAGATGAACTACAAATATATCCTTTGTATGGCTTTCCCCCAGAACCGCATGATGATGGCCAGTGGTGATGGGATTGCGGAATATTTAGAAGTAGGCTGGATATATACCTACTCCTCTTTGATATCGGTCATCATGGCACAGTTCATTCGCTCTCTGGGCTGGCCTGCCAGGGCGCTTTCTTCGGAAAATTCACCTTATCTTGTAGTGCCCACCTTCGTTGATGCGGGTGTAGGTGAGCAGGGACGTTGCTCCTATGTGGTCACCAAGGAATTCGGCAATAACTTCAGGCCTGGTGCGGTAGCGACAGATATGCCTCTTTCGGTTGACAAACCCGTGGACTTTAAACTCCAGGACTTCTGCCAAAAATGTAGAATATGTGCCGAAGCCTGTCCTGCCAATGCGATCTCTTCGGGAGACAAAGAGTTGGTCAGGGGAGCGAGGGTGTGGTATTCCGATGGCGATAAGTGTCGCCGCTACTGGGACACGTTAGGCCACCCCTGTGGTATTTGCCAATATGTCTGCCCGTGGAATTTTTCCAATCACTGGTTTCATAACACAATCCGGGAATTAGCGCAGAGGTCTTCTTTGATGCGCTCGCTGGCTATGAAAGGACACCAGATCTTCTACGGCCATTTCCGCCGTCGACCTCAACCGGAGTGGGTGACCCGTTGAAAAAAACTTTGACACAGCAATTCTCGGTGAAAATACTGCGAGATTCTTCAGTCGCTAGTGTACTGTTACAGTGATCACTTTACAATCCGTTCGTGGTTAGCATGTCGAACCATGAACGGAACCCCTTGATATGGTTCAATAGTTCACCCTTCGACAAGCTCAGGGCGAACGGGGTATTGGAAAGAAGTGTTAGAAACACAACACTAGGGCTCCTTCAGAATGACATTACGAAACTTCCAGGCTGTCATTCTTCTGAGCGAAGCGAAGAATCTCAAGGCTTTATAAATTCACCGAGAATTGCTGACTTTGACAAAGACGGGTTGACATGGATGATACAAAAGATGTAAAAAGGAAATTCATTTTATGTCGGTCAAGGTGAATCTTTACCCCTGGTTAAGTCAGGCGGCCGGAGGCCAGAAAGCAATCGATGTGACAGGCAATACTATCGGGGAGTGTCTGAATAAGATCGATGCAGAGCATCCGGGGGTCAAAGAAAGGCTTCTCAACAAAGAAGGTAATATTAAATCTTATGTTTTGATCTTACTCAACGGAGAAAATGCCTATCCTGAAGAGCTATCCAAACCTGTAAAGGATGGGGACGAAATTTCTATACTCCTTTTTGCTGATGGCGGATAGAGGATATCACAAGGGATAAAGGGGGAACAATGATGGAAAAGGTGAGGGGGTTCTTGATATCTATTATTAAGAAGTTTGACTGGCTCCTTAACTCCTCGGCGCTCCTTGCTGGGGGAGTCATCGGCCTTACCACCCTCATTGTCATTTATGAGGTAATCATGCGATATCTAATCAAGAGACCCACTACCTGGGTGAACGATATCAGTGAAATATTATTGGTTTATTGTACCTTTCTCGGATCAGCCTGGGTGCTCAGATTGGGAGGCCATACAAAAGTGGATATCCTTATCGTCGTCATGAAAAAGAGAGGCCAGATGATCATAGGAATCATTCAGGATCTTCTCTCACTATTCTTCTGTATAGTCTTCACATGGATCTCCTGGGCCAGCTTTTGGGATGCCGTAATCACACAGGAGAGGACAGCGGGAGGCTTATTCAGTGTCCCTTTGTGGCCGGTCTATATCGTGATTCCCTTTGGGGCCTTTCTTTTGTGCATTCAGTTGATCAGACAAATTGTTGATGGATTCGTCTATCTCTCAAAAGGCCGTCCTGAAGAATCGAATGCCCATGCTGAAGGGAGGGCTGAATGATGGAATGGTACTGGATATTCGCTCTGATCTGCCTTGGGATTCTCGTTTTCTTTGCTTCCGGAACTCCGGTGGCCTTCAGTTTTGGACTGCTCAATATCATCTTCTTATATATCTTTTGCGGTGGGTGGCCGGCCCTGAGTATTGTGACTTTCAGCGCCTTTAGCGGTATTGCCAGCTTTGTCCTGGTGGCCATTCCCATGTTTGTTCTGATGGGAGATGCCATCACGTTTTCCGGGATGGCCAACCGGGCCTTTAATGTGATCGATAAACTCCTGGGCCGATTGCCTGCAAGGATTGCCGTGTTGACGATAATCAATGCAATGATGTTTGGTGCTGTGAGTGGCTCCAGCATGGCCTGTACCGCCGCTATCGGAAAGACGATGATCCCCGAGATGCTCAGGCGCGGTTATAATAAGATCCTCGCAATCGGTTCGGTGATCGGTGGAGCAGCCCTGGATATTTTGATTCCGCCCAGTATCATTGCAGTGGTCTATGCGAGTATTGCGGACCTCTCTGCGGGAAAGCTACTGATCGGAGGCATCCTCCCCGGAGCGATGATCGGAGGGATGTTTATCCTTTACGTTATCATAAGGGCTATGATCAACCCTAAACTTGCTCCTTCCTACATCCCACAGAAGGTGAGGACCATTGAAAAAATTCGCTCTTCCGTACATATCCTCCCCCTCCTCTTCATATTCTTCTTGGTCATGGGCCTGATCTACTTGGGGGTTGCCACGGCAAGCGAGGCATCAGCCCTCGGGGCTGGAGGAGCCTTCCTCCTGGCAGCTCTGATGGGAGATTTAAAATGGTCAAGCATCAAGGAATCCCTGACCGGAACAGTAAGGGTGTCGTGCATGGTCTTCTTAATCATTATGGGGTCCAAGGCCTTTGGCCAGCTCCTTGCCTATACCGGGGTAACAGCCAATTTAGCCCAGATCGTGGGAAACCTCCCTGTTTCGAGATGGTGGATCCTCATTGGTATGCAGGTGCTCGTCACTTTCCTCGGATGCCTGATGGATCCCACCTCTATCATATTTATCACCATTCCCATTTTTAATCCCATCATAAATTTATTAAAGTTCGACCCCCTCTGGTTCGCCATCATCATGATGATCAACCTTGAATTGGGATGCATCACCCCTCCTTTTGGACTCAATCTTTATGTGGCAAAGTCGATTTCACCGAAAGAGATTTCCATGATGGACATCTTTATCAGTATATTTCCTTTCGCCCTGATGCATATGTTAGGCATGGTGATCGTGATGCTCTTACCTGACTTTTTCCTCTGGCTTCCGAATAAGGTGATCAAATAAACCCCATTAGAAAGGACGGGGCTTTAACCCCACCCTTTCTGTAACGAATTGAAGGTTTATTTATATTATCCACGCCATAAATGGCGGGGCTTTCTAACGGGGTGAATTTCTTGGCAGTTGGGTCTAAATAAGATTGGATGCAGGTCATATTTCTATCATTAGCAACGGCACTTTTTTTCGGCTTCGACCCTTTCTTCGTAAAGAAAGGTCTTGTTGAAAACCCCAATCCCATTGCTGCAACAATTATTTCCCTTACAGTCAATGTCTCCTTCTTTTTAACGCTCTCTCTTATTACATCTCAATTTATATTTATTGGATCAGGCATAATCTATTTCATTCTGGCAGGGCTGTTTGCCCCAGGCATGGCAAGAATATTTTCTTACAAAGGCATCGATAAGTTAGGTGCTTCTGTCTCAACCCCTTTACAAAGCACGGAAACCTTATTCTCTTTTATCTTGGCCGTTATCTTCTTAGAGGAAAAAATTACCCTTCCGATCGTTTTTGGAACAGGCTCTATTTGCCTGGGGGTAATGATTTTGAAAAGAGAAATTGAAAGCCAGAGAAATATGACGGATCGGATGCGAGATAAAAGATATTTATTTTTTCCAGTTATTGCTGCTGCTCTTTACGGAATCTCAGTCTTTCTGCGAAAGCTGGGTTTAAATCAGGTTCACTCCCCGATCATGGGAGCAATGATGACCTCCCTATCCTCCTGGATTTTACTCACACTCTTTTTAAGCAGAAAAACGATCCGGAGAGATTTTATCAACTTGAATAGAAAAGCAACGGGTTTTTTTCTAATATCAGGGGGCTGTACTTCCCTTGCCTGGCTTTCTTTTTTTTATGCCCTCTCAATGGGTAAAGTCGTAGTGGTTTCTCCTGTCCAAACCAGTCATCCCCTATTCACTGTTCTATTAAGTTATCTCTTTTTAAGAAATGTGGAGAGGGTCACTTATAAACCTTTCATCGGAGCTCTTTTAATTATAGCAGGCATTTCTCTACTCTCTATAGGCGATTAAGACTCAAAAGGGGACACATAAATATGGAAGAAAAGAAGCAGGGAGTTAAGTTGGCTGAAGAATTTCATTCTGTGGGTAAGTCCCCTACACGTGTCGATGCAAAGGATAAGGTGATGGGGAAAGCCATCTTTATTGATGATATGAAGTTCCCTCACATGCTATACGGAAAAGTTCTTCGCAGTAAGTATCCTCATGCTCGAATTCTCGGCATTGACACCAACATGGCTCAAAGGCTCCCTGGGGTTAAAGGGGTTGTCACAGGTTCAGATTTACCTTTCCTCCATGGTGAATCCCTTTTGGATGAGCCTTTCTTGGCCAGAGATAAAGTCCGCTATTTAGGAGAGGGGGTAGCAGCAGTTGCGGCTATTGACGAGGAAACTGCAGAAAAAGCCTTGGGCCTGATAGCAGTGGAGTACCAGGAAATGCCTGCTCTTTTTGATCCGATGGAGGCTTCGAAACCTGAAGCCCTTCTGATCCATGAAAACCTCGAAAACTATGTCCATTTTTCAATCATCAATCCTATCAAAGGCACCAATATCTGTAACCATTTTCAACTTCGAAAAGGGGACATAGAAAAGGGGTTTTCAGAATCGGACCACATCTTCGAAGACACCTTCACCACTCAGATGCAGCAACACTGCAGTATTGAACCCCACGGTGCTATCTGCCTAATGGACGATGAGAGCAATATCACTCTTTGGGCCAACAATGATTCCCCTTACCGATGTCGTAAAGAAATAGCCAGCGCTCTTAAGATCCCCTTGACTAAGGTGAGGGTCATAAGTGCCCCTTACATTGGAGGTAATTTTGGAGGCAAGGGCGGCCTTAAAGCTGAAGCGTGTGCCATTGCCTTGGCCTGGAAAATAAGAAACCGACCAATAAAAGTAATATACACCCGGGAAGAGGAGTTCTGCTCCTCCCTGGTAAGGCATCCCACTGTGATTCAGATGAAAACAGGAGTAAAGAGCGATGGAACGATCCTCGCCCGGGAGGTAAAAATTTACTGGGCAACTGGTGCTTACGCTGAAAAAGGACCTACAGTATCCAGAATTGGGGGTATCTCAGCCGTAGGCCCCTACAAAATACCTAATGTAAGTATCGATTCCTATTGCGTTTACACTAACAGACAGGTAGCAGGAGCCATGAGAGGTTATGGAGGTCCCCAGGTATCCTGGGCCTATGAATCTCAAATGGACATCATTGCCAATCAGCTGGGCCTTGATCCTCTTGAATTTCGGTTAAGACATGTCTATGGGGAGGGTGATACTCACACCACAGGACAGAAACTTTATTCAGAAGGTATTAGAGAATGCATAGAGAAGGTAGCCGAAGTCATGCAGTGGGGCAAAAAGCCTCTTGGCAAAGACCAAGGGAGAGGCATTGCCTGTATGGAAAGAGGAGTTAAGACCCCTTTCGGGTCAGCGGCCTTTGTCAAGGTCAACGAAGATGGAACTGTAGATGTCTTAAGTAGTACCACAGAGGTGGGTCAAGGTTCATCAACCGTAATGTGCCAGATCGTGGCTGAGGAACTCGGTGTGCCCATGGATTGGGTGAGGAAGGCTTCTCCGGATACTGCCTTCACCCCCTTTGATGCCTCAACTACATCGAGCCGTTCCACCTTCCACATGGGAAATGCGGTTAAAAGAGCATCTGCCGATGCAAGGGAGCAGATTGTTCAGATGGCAGCTAAATTTATGGAAGCAAACCCTTATGATTTGGAGATCAAGGATGGTAACGTCTATGTCAGAGGAGTGCCAGAAAAGTCCTTTCCAATTGCCAAGGTGCTTAGTGAGCAATACGGCATGAGCGGAACTGTTCTTGGAAGGGGATTCTATTTCCCCGGGTCTGAAGAACCAGTTGAATATTTTTCACTGAACATGATTTTCTGGCTTCTCGGTGCCCACGGCGTTGAAGTAGAGGTGGACCAACAGACAGGACATGTTAAGATTTTAAAAATCTACGCAGCCCATGACGTTGGCAAGGCGATCCATCCAGAGAACTGTATCGGACAGATCCAAGGGGGAATTTCAATGGGTTTAAGCTATGGTCTGTTCGAGGAGATTTTATTTAAAGGCGGTACTGTTTTAAACCCCTCTTTACTAAATTATAAGATCCCTTCGGCCCTGGACATGCCTGAAATGGTTCCTATCCTTGTGGAATGTGCTCATCCAGATGGACCATACGGTGCCAAGGGAATGGGTGAAACCAACAATGTGCAAACAGCTCCAGCTATTGCCAATGCCATCTACAATGCTGTGGGAGTTCGTATCAAGGATCTTCCCATTACACCCGATAAGATTTTGGAAGCCCTGAGACGAAAAGCCGAGGAGGAGAAAGCTTAAAGATTTGGAATGTCAAATGCCAAAGTTCAAATTTCAAATGAAGCTCAAAATCCAAATAATTAAACCTAAATTGAGCAATTATGTGATTAAAGTAAGCACGGGTTGTCATTGAATTGAAATTTGCCTGCCGCAGGAATGGATTTTGACATTTGAACTTTTAAATTTGTTTCGAGTTTCGAATTGAAGTGGAAAAAGTATGAAACTTCCTCAGTTTGAATATCTTGAACCTAAGTCCATTGGGAAAGCTTGTCAGGTTCTGAAGGAACAGGGTGGTAAAGCATTAGCCATAGCTGGTGGGACAGACCTTCTGATGGCATTGAAGAATTGGTTGAAAACACCAGAAATGTTGGTAGATCTGAAAGGCATCCCTCGCTTAAATCAAATGATTTATTCTAACAAAAACGGCCTGGAGATTGGTCCATTGGTATCTCTTCGACATTTAGCTAATAACACCATCATCAGGAATAAATATCCCATTCTATCTCAGGCGGCCTCAGAAGTAGGCACACCCCAACTCCAGTCAATGGGGACGATTGGTGGAAATCTATGTCAGGATAATCTCTGCGTTTATTACAATCGTTCACCTATGTCGAGACAGATGTTTGATCCCTGCCATAAATTGGGAGGAAACGTCTGTCATGCGGTCAAAGGCAGTAAGACCTGCTGGGCAACTTTTTGTGGTGATATGGCCCCTGCCCTTTTGGTGCTTCGGGCAAAAGTGAAGATAAGAGACTCCAATGGGGAAAGTATCATCCCTTTGAGTGAATTTTATTCAGGTGATGGGAAGAAGCCCAATATATTAAAACCAGGAGAGATCATTTCGGAGATTCGTGTGCCCCCTCTTCCCTCTTATTCTGGAGGATCTTATTTCAAGTTGAGACTCCGTAAGGCAATCGACTATCCCTTACTGGGAGTGGCATTAAATCTAACGATGGAAAATAAGGAAGGAATTTGCAAGGATGTTGCCTTAGCTCTGACAGGAGTGGAGCGAGCACCGCTATGGATTAAAGAGGTAGATAGACTCAAAGGTAAAAAACTTGTTGAAGAAATAATAGAAGAATTAGCTGAAGCTGCTCACAAACAGGCCCACCCTTTAAACAACATCTGTGAACTTACTCCTGCCTATCGAAAAGATATGGTGAAGGTCTATGTGGAGAGAGCCTTTCACCAGGCTCTTAAGGTTGCAAAAAGAGGAGGCCAAGCTTGAAGAGAAATATTACACTCAATATTAACGGAGAATTTTATGAATTGGTGGTGAAAACGAATCAAACGCTTCTTGATGTTTTGAGGGAGCAGTTAGGTCTGGTCGGTACCAAAAAGGGATGTGATTCTGGAACCTGCGGAGCATGCACGGTGATCATCGATGGAGAACCATTCTTAAGCTGTATGACCTTAGCTATCAGATGTAAGAACAGGATCATTACAACCATTGAAGGTCTGGTCAAAAATGGACAGTTACATCCTCTTCAGAAATCGGCAATGGAGCATGAAGCGGTGCAGTGCGGGTTCTGCACCCCAGGATGGCTCCTTTCGGCCAAGGTTCTTCTGGATAATAACCCTAATCCGACACGGGAGGAGGTTCGGACTGCAATCGCTGGTAATCTCTGTCGCTGCACTGGATATCAGAAGATAGAGGAGTCCATCTTAGCCGTGGCCGAAGGGAAAGTAAAAGGGAAAATAAATTGAAAGGAGCTTGACATGAAAATCGATATACATTGTCATACTTATCCAATTGAGTATTTAAATGAGGTCGAGAGGCTAAGTGGGGGTGAAGCCGAGAAAGTATTATTTTATGCTGGTATCCCTATCCCGATTTGGGACTCTGCAGAAAGCCGCCTATCTAAGATGGATGATTTAGGCATAGACTTAGAGATATTATCGACCACATTACCACCTCAGAGTTTCGGTGATAAGGCTGACCTCAACCTTGCACAAATGACTAATGATTTCAATGCGAACCTATGCAGCAAATACCCAGGCAGGTTTAAAGCTTTCGCCAACGTCCCTTTGAGTAATCCATCCAATGCCATAAAAGAACTCAATCGAGCCATTAATGATTTGGGACTAATCGGTATCGCTACAGGAACATTCATAAGCCGAATACCATTAACTTCAACAGAGTATATTCCCTTCTTAACAGAGGTTAACAGGATGAGACTACCTATTCACCTTCATCCCTCGCTGCCAGCGGGGATCGAAGTAATGCGCCAATATCATTTAGGTGCCCTACTGGGTTTCCTATTCGAAACAACCATGACAGCTACGAAGATGATTTTCGATGGGGTCTTTGAGAGGTTCCCGGACATAGACTTAATCTTGTCTCACTTTGGTGGCACCATCCCTTTTATTTTCCAGCGAATAGATGATGGATTCAAGGGTTTTCCAGAGGTCAGGGAAAACATTTCGAAACTGCCAAGCGAATATTTCAGACGATTTTACTACGATATTGCCAGTTCATTCACCCAATCCTCATTCATGTTAACTTACGACTTTGTCGGCCCCGAAAAGATACTATTCGGGACTGACGACCCCTATGCTCGGAATCGATTAATAGAGATAAAGATCAGTCAGATAGGAGAGCTTGGTCTATCCCATGAGGTGATAGGGAAGATTTATAGTGAGAACGCAAAAAAGCTGTTGAAACTTAAGACATAGATACTTCTGGAAGTGAAAGGATCGAGAAAGAAAAATGAATATTCGAAGGGGGAAAGATTATCGAATTCGGTCAGATTGTCGCCGGTCCACTCATTTCAGAGGTTGTATAATAAATAATTTATTTAGAAAGGACAAGAGCAAATGAATCCAAAATTTATCTACAATGATCTTCGAAGCTGGATTGATCAGGCTCGAAAACTGGGTGAAGTGGTAGATGTAGAAGGAGCCACCTGGCAAGAGGAGATTGGCATGGCCACGGAGCTCCTTGAGCATTCGGACCCTGCTCCTGCTGCAATCTTCAACAAGATTCCCGGATACCCTGCAGGATACAGAGTCTTAACCAATTTCTTCGGTGGCAGACGAAAGAACATGACCCTCGGCTTTCCAACAGAACTTTCGCGCGTGGAGCTCTCCGAGGAGTTTCTCAAAACCTGTCAAGGAGCAGAACCTATTCCTTACGAGTTCGTAGAGGCCGGTCCCATTCTGGAGAATATTCAGATGGGTGACGATGTAAACGTCATCTCCTTTCCCTCCCCTCAGTGGCATGAGCTGGATGGAGGACGTTACATAGGTACGGGATGTTTTACCGTCACAAGTGACCCTGATGAAGGTTGGGTGAATTTGGGTACGTATCGGGTGATGGTTCATGACGAGAAGAGCGTAGGATGTTATATCTCTCCTGGAAAGCATGGACGCGTCCATCGTGACAAGTACTTTGCCCGTAGCAAGGTCATGCCAGCCGCTGTGGTCGCAGGCGGGGACCCCCTCCTGTTCCTCCTCGCCTCGAATGAGGTCCCCTCTGGCGTCAGTGAGTATGAGTACGCTGGAGGTCTGAGAGGCAAACCTTACCCCGTCATCCGAGGAAAGATCACAGGACTTCCCATCCCTGCCCACGCAGAGATCGTGCTTGAAGGGTTTGTCGATCCCAAGAGACGACTGAGGGAGGGACCATTCGGAGAATGGACAGGGTACTATGGAAGCGATGTACGAGATGAACCGGTCATGGATGTCAGGGCCATCTACTACCGAAACCGTCCGATCATTCTGGGAGTAGCACCCCAGCGTCCACCCGATGAACACGCCCGCTTCCGAGCAATCATTCGTTCTGGCCTCCTTAAGCAAGAGCTTGAGAAGGCGGGCCTCTCCGGGATCAAGGCCACCTGGGCCCATGAGGTAGGGAATTCGAGGATGCTGCTCGCTATTGCCATCGAGCAACGCTACGCCGGTCATGCGACCCAAGTAGGCCATGTTGCTTCCCAGTGTCATGTGGGAGCCTATGCGGGAAGATATGTCATTGTGGTGGACGATGATATAGATGTCTCCAATCTTGAGGAACTCATCTGGGCCATGGTGAGTCGTTCCGATCCTGCCACGTCTATTGATATTATCCATCATGCATGGTCCACGTCCCTTGATCCCCGTATTCATCCGGAGGACAAACGAAATGGAAAGTTGACCAATTCGAGAGCAATCATCGACGCCACACGGCCCTACGAATGGCGCGATCGTTTTCCTGTGGTGAACATGCCAAGTTCTGTGACGAGGCGCAGGACCAAAGAAAAGTTTTCATACCTCCTCCATGGTTTCAGCAGGGAGACTTGATATCTTTCATAAAACTGGAACTCCGATATAAGGATTGAAAAAAAATAAAATTTTTTTGGAAAAATTTATGATATTGAAATTTGGAGTAGTGATTGAAAAGCCCTACAAAAAAGCCTCTGAGTGGCCTTGTGTGGCTTGAT
>Ga0194112_10006475_pt1 | contig 15461 bp, 12 predicted proteins | sample TA2MahC400mmetaG_FD_146191 | JGI IMG/M metagenome (GOLD analysis project Ga0194112, IMG submission 146191) | Freshwater microbial communities from Lake Tanganyika, Tanzania - TA2015016 Mahale Deep Cast 400m | ecosystem: Environmental > Aquatic > Freshwater > Lake | place: Tanzania: Lake... | reverse complement strand
AATGACCGGAGTTATGCGGACGGGGAGCAATTTCGTTGATTAAGATCTTATCCTCTTTTGTCAAAAACATTTCAATTCCAAAAATTCCAAATCCGCCGACAGCTTTTACTGATTCAATCGCAATTTCTTTTGCTCGCAGTTTGAATTTCGGATTTATCTGTGCTGGTGCAATAACCATGTGGCAGATGTGGTTTTTCTGAATTGTCTGTACGACAGGATAAGCTCGAATTTCATTCGTTGTTCGCACGACCATTACAGCGAGCTCCATTCTGAAATCGATAAATTTTTCCGTAAGCAATTTTGAATGACGAGAGGATAATCTTCTATATTCTTGTTCGAAATCTTTTTTGGTTTTGATGAATGCATTGCCGTATCCATCGTAACCATGTTTCCGTGATTTGAGAACAAATGGCACTCCAAATTTTTTTGATATTTGCTCGAATTGACTCGGTGCTGAAACCGATAAGTAATCGGCAATGGGAAGGTTTTTCAATGAAAGAGATTCTTTCTGCAGGAACTTATCCTGTATCAAAGAAATTGTTCTCGAACTTGGGACGACCTTCTTTTTTATTTTTTCTAGAAAAGCTAAGTGCTGGTAATCGATGAATTCGTTTTCCAATGTTATCACATCACACTGCTTTGCGAAAGACCTTAAGATTGCGGCATCATTAACCCAGCCGAGAATTTCTTTGTGCGTGATTTGTCCCGCAGGGGAATTTTTTTCTTTTTCAAGAATTGCTACATCGAATCCGAGCCGATACGCTGCATACGCAGACATTCGTGCAAGCTGGCCACCGCCAAGAATTCCGATGCATTTACGCTTCATGATTTATCAATCCAGATTTTCGAATTTACATATTCTTGAAATGCGGACATGATACTTTTTGCCGAATCTCCAACATTTCTATCCCCAATTTTAACATCGTCGATACAAATCACCGGAAGAATTTCCTTATCTGTGGATGTAATGAATACTTCATCTGCCTGCAGTAATTCTGTAAATGAGACATTTCTTTCTTCAATGGAAAAATCATTTTTACAGATTGAAAGAATTAAATTTCTCGTAATACCCGATAATAAATTTTCTTTGGGAGTTACTAATCGATTATCTTTTATAAAAAAAATATTACTCGATGTGCATTCGAGCACAAGGTCATTTGCAATATATAAAACTTCACAAAATCCTTTCGGAGTGAACTCGTTAAGATACTTGATAGCATGAGTGTAGTTGATAGTCTTTGCAGTTGGAATGTCGCGAACATCTTGAACTGATCTAATTTTAATGCCAGTTGAATAAAGGGAGTTATCAATTTCATTCCGCGGATCGCAAGTAATAATTAAAGTTGGTTCTCCAAGCGATTTGCTGTTGATCCCAATTCCTCCGGTAACAACTATCCGAATACTTGATTCAGGAAAATTATTCTTCTTAACTAGTTCTTTGACAATATTGTTAATTTTATTTTTAGAGCGATTTATTTCCAATCCAATGAGTTTGGCAGAGTTGTAAAGTCTTTCAATATGATCAGACAAGTGAAATGGTATGCCAAAATAAGTTTTAAGGTAATCGAACACAGCAAATCCACGCAGAAGCCCAATATCGTTTACATGGATGAATGCATTCTTTTTTTCAACAAAATTATTGTTAATGAAATATATCGGTCTGTTCACAGAATCAAAATAGGAATCTTGTATTTGTTGTTCAAGTGGGTCAAAAGCCCAGCGTGTCAATTTAATCGAAGAGACTAACCGTAGTGCGTGACTAAGTTAAAGATGCCATCCCGACAAGTCGGGATGGCATCTTTTAGCATCTACTGTAGAAAGACAAATTTCTTCGTTGAAGAAAACGAACCTGCTGTAAGCTGATACAAATAAACTCCTGAACTCAATCCATATTTACTTGCATCGAACTCTATTTCAAATTCGCCGGCTTGCTTTGGCTCGTTTACGAGTGTAGCGATTTCTCTGCCGAGTAAATCATAAACTTTCAGTGTTACATAACTATTAACTGATAACCGATAACTAATAACTGTACTCGGATTAAACGGATTCGGATAATTCTGTTCTAGAATGAATCCCTCCGGTGAAGCAGTAACATTGTCGACATCGGTTGCTGTTTTTAATTCGATCATCCAAAGATAACCGTCACCAGCCCAAACAGAAAAAGATGTCCTATAATTTGCAACTATGTATTCATTCTTTCCGTCGCCATCCATATCATTTGCCGGAGAACCATAAAATAATCTTGGACTGATTGTCGGAGATGCCGTAGGTGAAAAACCACTATGTTGAAAGATATCGAATGCAATATTTACATCCCAGTTTTCTGCGAGAGCTGGATTGCCGCTCCCTTTATATTCGACATCGAAAATTTGACCATTAGTTTCTCCAGCAATCATTAAACTCATTTTCCCATCTTTATCTGTGTCGAATATTTGCATCGTCCGTAATTTACCGCCTGCGTTTTTAGGAAGTCGAGTTAACACTTTAAAATCGCTTGCTGTCAGATTCGCAACATCCGTAACATTTGTAACTATAAAAATAGTGTTGTCCGGTTCTGTACCTGCGATGTACATTTCATTAAAGCCATCACCGTTAACATCGGCAACTCTTACTCCATCAAGTGCCCCATAATCAACGCCAGTTGATCTAAATACTGTATCAATACTTTTAACAAGCTGATAAGAGTTCGGACCTGTAGCTTCAATAATACGGATGGTAAAGTAATTCCAGATAAGAGCATAAATCTCTTTTTTCCCATCATTATCTAAATCACCGGTGGTAACACTATATAAACTGCCGCCGGTCAGCCCCTGTAGATTATATTCAATAATAAATGATGCGAAACCGTCGAATTGTCCTACAACTGATGCAACAATAACTTCCCGTCCTCTTCCTCCTTGTCTTATGCCAACAATAAGTTCGTTCTGACTGTCATTGTCGATATCTTCGATAGTAAGACTATAAGGACGTAAATCTGTGCTTGCCGCGACGTCAAAGTTCCATTCATAATTTGGACCAAATGTATCTCCTGTGTAAAGACCATATTTGTTTTGTCCGGGAACATTGTTCCATTGAAAGACCCAAAGTCGGGGAGGATTTGGATTAACAGCTACTTGCGAAGGAAGGGTTGTTATAATTTCAACAACGCCATTGTTATCGAGATCTCCTACGACAAAGTTGGCGAAGGTATTTGCCGCAACGGGATATTTCCAGTACCATACCAATTCATAAGTATTATTATTGGTTGCTTCGTACATCAAAATGTAGTTGCTGTCTAGATCCGTATAGCTGCAAATAAATTCTCCCTTGCCATCTTGATCCGTATCAAACCCGGCTTTTACTGTTGCCATTTCAGATGCGGTTTGTGGTGGTTGAAAAGGTTTTTGATTAAGGCTCCAAACCAACTCGTAGTTGCTTTGGGAAAAAAGATTACCAGAAATGAAAAGAAGAACACAAACTGTTAGAATATTTTTCATCGATAACTCCTATTAATTTATTTTTTCTATTTATGAATTCAATAATTGGAGCATGATCATTTACATTCGAGTAATATTAACTTAATTAATATGCGATATAATGTTCATTTGTGCAAATTTAAGATGGGATTTTCTTTTGAAGGAATGTTTTTTCAGTTGTTCAAGAAAATGGAGTGTGAGAAGAAATTTTGTTTTAGCAGATAGAAAGATGCCATCCATGTAAGTTAGGATGGCGTTATTTCAGATATCAGATTAACTAATCAATCCAGAAAAGATACATCTATCGCAAGTACACAAATTTCTTTGTTGAAGTAAATGAACCTGTATTCAATGGATTCACTCCGCTCACTACTAGCCGATACATATAAACTCCTGAACTTAATCCATACTTATCTGCGTTAAATTCGACTTCATATTCACCAGCTTGCTTTGGCTCGTTCACAAGTGTGGCTACTTCACGGCCCAATAAATCGAATACTTTTAGTGTTACATACTGACTTATATCAGTTTGCATTTTATCCGCCATCTGGCGGATTGCAATTTGAAATTTAATCTTTGTACTTGGATTAAACGGATTAGGATAGTTTTGAAACAATTGGAATTCAGAGATACTAATTGCATTTTCTTCTTTGATAAAAGTCAATCCACCGTTAGTAGTCATTAAAATTTGTGCATACCAATCAGAATCTTTATTTGAACCAACAGTAAACCCCTTGATACTATCAAGCATTGTGATACCCCCGATGTAACTGAAATTTCCAATTTCATTTAGCTTACGCTGTAAGATCCAATTCTTGCCACCATCTGATGTTTTCATTATAACTCCATTCCATCCGGCAACCCAGCCAATTGAATCGTTAACAAAATAAAGGGATTCGAAATTATATTTTGAAAAAGGAGTAACAGGTTTTGGTTCATACCAGGATAATCCATTATTTATTGTTTTTAATACAAGTTCGTTCTCACCAACAATATAACCGATGGAATCAATAAACTGTACGTCAGATAAAAAACCGGCATAATTCTTTGATTGCGTAAACCAACTAAGTCCTTGATTTGTGGTTTTTCTAACAATGCCGTAAGTTGCACTGTCGCCGACGGCAAATCCTATTTCATTATTTATAAATCGAATTTTCAGAAAGTAAATGTTTGATCTATCTATTATTAACCAATTACTACCACCATCGGTAGTCTTTAATATCAAGCTATCTGTGGTAATAAATCCGACAGAGGGATCGATTAAACAAATGGAAGTAATTTTTTTATTAAAAGGGAGCAATATCTTTAACCAAGTTTCTCCCTCATCATTGGATTTAAGCACTGTCCCACTATCCCCACAAATAAAAATATAAGAATCAATAAAAAAGATGTCATTCAGATTTGACAATGTACTGGACGGTATTTCTCTCCAATTGCTACCACCATTAACTGTTTTTAATATTATTCCGTTAGTTCCAGTTATCAAACCAATATTTTTATCTTTCATTCTTAATTCATAAAAAGTTTTGTTGTAAATTTTTGGTGGAATTTCGAACCATTGAGAGAAGACACCTCCTGGAGATATTATTATTAGTAAGCAACTTATTATTATAATAGACGATCTCATTATCTAATTTTCACCAACATGAATAATTGATTCACGCTCTTCAACATATTCAGCCATTGGAGGGCACCAATCGTCAATCCATAAAGATATGGATGTACTTAAATTGAATCTAAATTTATGAATGGCCCAACTTGTAAAAGTATATGGGAATGAAATTTGCTTTTCTTTCACTGCATCTGTTACTAGTTGTTCATAAATCGTCTCAGGAACTTGGTTCCCTTTCTGTACAGTTATTAGTAAATTACATTTACAAGGTTGAAGAATTTTGATATAGATGTTTATAGTTTGATTTAAAACAACGGATTGATTTGGAGTAACTTCAATAATTTTTGATACAAACCATCCTTGTTTATCTATTAAATAGGGATCATCTATATCTATTTCCCCATGATACCTGTTTAAAATTCTACTTCGATTAGAATCATTATAAATTATTACTGAATATCTTCTCGCAACAAAACCATATGGTATTTCCCCCCCCATCGTTTGGTAACCATCTTGGGTGTCTCCAATGCATTAATTCCAAGGGTCTTTCATCATTTGTTGTAAAGACTTGATCAGACTGTTTTATAACAGGTTGGCAATAGCTATCCCATAATTCTCCATTAAGTATTAAGTCCCAATAAGCAGGTTGATCTAAATAGAAATCTACATCCCAAGGATATTGACGACCTTGAGATCCATACTGAATCGCCCAAAATAAAAAGTTTGACATAATTTCCTCTTTTCTTAAAATTTACTTAAAATTTTATTTTGCTACAAGTTGAAATTAATAAAATCAACTAATCGAATTAACTCATAAATATTGTAACCCAAGGATAGTTGTTTTTTGAGTCGGTGCTTTATAATATATGTAACCGATTATAACGGAGAGATATTATAATCAATACACCAAGTGTTGGTTTGTCAAATTTTATGCTATTTCAATTTTGTCTGTAAAATAAAATCCTTGAAAATGGATTCTGGAATTTCAAGATTGCTTATGATTTATTTCATTAAAATAAACTTTTTCACTGATGTGAATGAGCCTGCATTTATCTTATACAAATACACTCCCGAACTTAATCCATATTTACTTGCATCGAACTCTATTTCAAATTCACCAGCTTGCTTTGGTTCGTTTACAATTGTTGCGACTTCACACCCAAGCAAATCGAACACTTTTAGTGTTGCATAACTATTAACTGATAACCGATAACTAATAACTGTACTAGGATTAAACGGATTCGGATAATTCTGATAAAGCCGGAATTTATCTACTATTTGTTCCTCATCACTTATGGAAGTCAGAATTTGATTCCATTTATTTTTCGCAGATTGCATATGCTGTTTGAGTGCTGTTAAATTATCGCCTGCGGCTACAGCAAATACAACACCGAGGGTATCTCCGGGATTTATCGAAAAAGGTCCGCTTGCGACAACATGCGAAACATCACCTGCACCGGCATTTGGTTTTGTAATGCCGCCGCTGAGCGATTCCCATTTTTCTGCATCTGTAAATCCATCATAAACTCCCCAACCTCCGTCACTACCTGCATTAAGAATTGAACGATAATGGTAATTCGTATGCGAAACAAGTGCAGCACCTGTATAATAAGGAGTTGTTCCTGGCTGATTGTAAACATATCCCATCTTAGCTTCGTCATCCCATCGGGAAACGTCATCAGCACCTGTAGATGCAATTAAGTCCCAATCAAAATAAAGCCCAGCATGAAAATTTGTTATTTGTGAAGGTGTTGTGTTGATGAAATTATAATGCAGCAGGACAAAATCTTCATTCGGTGAATTTACAAATGAGTAAGAATGTAAGATAGTTTTTATGCCAATTTTATTTGTCCCCGCTCCATCGTCATTAAACAATGAAGTAGTCTGTAGATCGGCTTTAGCTCCGGGCTGAAATACTTTGATCGGAGTGATCATTGTGAATTCGTTGTTTTGAATACTTCCATTGTTCCCACGTGCTCGATCAGAAATTTTTGTTGCACTTGTTCCGATTATCAAAGCTCCCTCAAATAGCAGGTTGGCGCTTGTTTTGTATTTTAATCCTTCGCCTTGAGTGTTCGTTGGATAGTTGTTGAACGCAAGATTTCCTCTGCTTCCGATTGTTACGTTAATATTATTGTTATTCGATAAAACATAAGTTGGATTTGCAATGAAAGTAATAATTTGAAAATCTGAATATGTACCATCAGTAAAAGTCAGTAAAAGACGAACGTTAAAATCAGAGCCGATTGAACTTGCCGCCTGCACAACATACGGCGATGAATAGTTGTTAAAAGTTTCTCCGGTTGATTTTACATTTGTAAAGAAAGTTGCATTACTCACAGAAACCCCGCTGCTTAATGAAGTAAGAGTAATTGAGAGGTTGGAAGTTGCTTCCAATATATTTTTAAAACTAACTCTTATTTGTGCTGATTCATTAGGTTCAAGAATTCCATTACCATTACCGAGCGGTGAAGCATCGTTGAGGGTGTAATTCAACATTCGAGCAGATTTATTTATCGAGTCCTGAAGTGCACGCCAGGCATTAATTCTTCCTTTTCCTAACTGATAATTGTAAGAAGAATTTAGGGAATAAATGTCATCACACGAGACGCGAATTTTTTCACCTACTTGTTCTGCTGAGTACGTTGGATATTTTGCTTTAACTAATCCGGCGAGTCCTGCAGCAAGAGGCGATGACATTGAAGTTCCGCTGCTGTTGATATACGTATTAGTACTCCAGGTAGAAAGGATTGAGCTCCCTGGTGCGCAAACATCGACTGAGTATCCATAATTCGAGAATCCAGATTTTCTATCATCCGATCCAGTGGAGGCGACAGATAAAACATAATTATAACCTGATGGGAAATGCTCTCCTGACGAACCAGAATTTCCCGCAGCTGCAACGACAAGACTCCCTTTAGAATTTGCATAATTAATTACATCTTGCGCTAATGATGAATAACCCGAACCGCCCCAGCTGCAGTTGATAACTTGTGCACCATTGTCAGCGGCATAAGTAATTCCCTCATAGCCATACCAGATATAAGGCATTCCGGAGCCTGGATCTTTTTGATCATCGCGTGCAGTTTTAACAGCCATGATCTTGCATTTAAATCCGAGTCCCGCGATCCCAATTCCATTGTCGGTTGCCGCAGATGCAATTCCAGCAACGTGAGTTCCATGATATGGTGCATCTTCAGCGGGATTATTATCTGCTGTGCCATTCAATCCGCCAAAATCCCAGCCGCGGATATCGTCTATGTAACCATTACCATCATCATCAACTCCATTACCCGGAATTTCATTTTTATTCATCCAGATATTTGGAGAGAGGTCGGGATGCGTCCAATAAACGCCAGTATCAATAATCCCAATCACGATTGATGAATCTCCTTTAGAAATATCCCAAGCTGTTGATGCACTTACTTTACTCAAAGCATACTGACTTGCATATTGCGGATCATTGGGAGTGAAATCGACTCTATAAACAAAGTGAGGTTCAGCGTATTCGATCTCAGGATGATGTTTTATCTTTTGAGATAAAAAGAGCGGGTCAATGTCGGAATGATAATAAACTCGGAAAATTCTATCCAGCCCTGAGATTGATTTTTCCAGTCTATTAGTTTCAGAAGGAAAAACTTGCTCTATTCGATCGATATATGCGGCATCAACAAGCTTATTCATAGATAAAATTTCATTGATTTGGCTTGCTCTATCTTTGAAACTATCTTTAAATTTTAAAGTGATAATATTCGACGCATAATACAAATCACCACTCTGTATAACATGAATTTTAACCTCGTCACTTTGTGGATAGAATGCAAGCAATATGGGAATTGAAATTAAAACAAATAGATATTTGATTTTCATATTTTTCCTTTCTTAAAGACAGCAACCATATAAGTTAGTTAAAGATACGAACTTTAGAGCCAATTTTTGGATTTGTTTAATATTAGTAAATCGTTTTTTAAGAATTTAATTCCCTTCATTTTGTTCAGACTTTGGCAAAGCTAAATTAAAATAATAGAAAATTCGTACTTACCTATAACCTCATTAATGAATTCTTATAAAAATATTCCAAGATAAACTCCAGCACGGAGTGCGAATCCGTTGAATTTCATATCCGGGACATTCGTCAAGTCAAACTCGCCATCTTGACGCCACTTGCCGTTGATAATTCCAGAGTAATCTCCGGCGATGAAAAATTTTGTGAATCCTCCATAAATATATTCAATCACAATCGATGGCTGATAGTAGAAAAAACTCATACTTAAGTTCTTGGCAGAGTTAGAACTTGGTAAAAAAACTGTATTCCATGGAATTGAACTTTGAGATTTATTTATTAAATCCAAATCGACCGAACCGCCGCCGATACCAATGTCTATTGCAAATCTCAAGTCACCAAATTTTGCAACTTCATACCCCGCTACAAATAATCCATAGCCATAATCGAGTTTGGTAATCATCTCTCCGCCAGTTATTGACGTTCTGACTTCTTTACTTCCACCAATTCCGTATCCGCCGAGTCGAATGTTGCCCAAAGTTAATCCTCCTCCTCCGCCAAAGCCAAACATTCCGCCCTCAAATTCCTTTAAACCGACTTTTTGAAATTCCAAATTTAATTCTTTCAAATTCGGATTTAGCGAGCCGAAGATAACTCCGCCCCCCATTCCTAAACTCCCGATTATACTCATTTGAGCAAATGTTATTGATGAAAATATGAGAACGAATAAAACTAAAAATACTTTCCGCATAAAAAATTCCTTTAATCTAATTTGTCAATTGCACGCTGTGTCATGCGTTTAAGGCTTCTTTCACCGTAATAATCTTTAAAATCTTCGATATATTCAAATTCTTTTTTTGCGCCTGATTTATCTCCGAGATTTACCAGACATTGTCCGATATAATACTTTGAGTATGGTTTCAGCCAATTTTCTTTTTCGGTTTTTATGCTTTGAATTTCCCGAAAAATCGGCAATGCGGTTCTGTAATTTTTGTGAGAATAATACAATGATCCGAGCATATATCTTGCATAACCGAATTCATCTGCATTAAGATCTTCTTGAAGAATTATTCTTTCAAGCTCTGCGATTGCTTTGTCTCGATCTGAAGTAATTCCATTGTTGTAAATCTGCATGATAATTTTTTGAGATGTAGTCAGCGGATGGTTAACTCTCAAAATTGCAAAGTCATTATACTTCACCTGCTGAAAATATGAGACAGCTTTTTCTCTTTGCCCAAGAAAATCACAGCTCAAGGCAATATTGTACAAAGCGTTATCACGATTTCGCCATCTATCGTCTTTCTCGGAAACTAAATTGATAAAATTCTCATAATGCTTAATTGCTTCAGTGAAATTATTTTTTAAAAAATAATATCTCCCGAGTCCTGCATTAGCGAAGTATGTCAGCTTTTTCATTTCGGGGGCTTGTATCACAGATGCGCGTGAAAAATATTCAAAAGCTTTATCGATCTTATTCAACGACATCTGAAAATTTCCCATCAGGACAAGATAAAGAGTATTAGCTGGAAATTTTTTAAGAACTGCATCAAGACTTTTTGAAGCATTCTCATCGTCGTTCTCACCCATATAGAAAAATGTCAGCCACCAAAGAGCTTCATATTTTGTATATAGACCTTTTTCATTCGCAATACGCAGATACTCTATCCCTTTCTTTTTATCTCCTTCAAATCCAAGCACGCCTGCGATCCACCGAAATGCTTTTGGCAGGCTTCCGACTACGTATGTGAATAGTCCAAGTCCCATATAAGCATCGTACATTTGCGGATTCAAAGTGATTGCATATTCAAGCGATTCGTAAGCTTCTTTTCCCTCTTTAAGAACAGAAAGTGATGGAGAACCTGGAGAGTAAAGTGATTTTATAATTCCTCGGTATCCTTTAATTCCTCCGAGATAAAAATATGTTTTTGCCTGTTCGACTTGATTTGTGTTATACTTTAAATGCTTTTCACAGATTGTTATTACATCATCAGAGGCTTTGATGAATTTATCGAAATCTTCTTTTTCACTTAACAGAAAATATTTGTAGTAATAAGTCATTGCTTTAAAAAAATGTCCTCGAGGATCAGTTGGTGCTATGGCAATCACTTGATCAAAATATTTTACCGCAGAATTTATTTTCAATCCGTACAGCTCTTCAATGCCTTGATTTGTAAGATTATGAACTCTTTCCCAGTCCACACTTTGTCCAAAAGCTGGAACAGCGAAATACATTAGCAGAAGCAATACTCGAATTTTTTTATTTACCATACAATAGTTTTTCTCTAAATCTCTTTTGCTCATACGACATGTTCTCTGAATTGACAAGCTTTGATAATTCTCTTTCTTTCAAAATTGGATTAACATGTACAGAAATTGTTTTACTTTTCCGTTTGATATAAAAAGTCACAGAGCTTTCCGCAGGAAGTTCGTGCAGGAACTGCGTTATTGAATCAATTTTTGTGTCTGAATTCTCGATTGAATTTAGTTCAAAATCATTTATTCTCAAAAGAATATCGTTCTCTTTAATCCCGGCTTTTGATGCTGGAGAATTTTCTTCTATATAATCGATGGCTGTTTCGTCACTATCGTTCAGGAAAAAATGAATTCCAAAATAAGGGCGCAATCCTTTTCGGGTCAATCCAACAAGCGAAAGAAAATAATCGTGTGGCAATTCGATAGAGGAATGAATATAGTCTTTAAAAAAATCGTGAAAATCTGTGCGGGTTAATGAGTTTATAATTGTAATCAAATCGTTTTCTGTGAAGCCGAGTTGCTTTTTCCCGTAACCTTCGTATAGAATTTTGATTACATCATCGAGTAGGAAAACGTTGTCGGTTAGCTTTCGAATTTTAAGATCGAGATAAAAAGCAAATAATGTTCCTTTCGAGTATAAAGAATAGAAAGAATTATAAGCCGCATTTGCGCTTATCTCTGCTAAACTTGAGCCACCATCCAAGTATTGAACAAATCCTGATTCTTCAATTTTATTAATGATCTCCTCCCAAAATTTTTCTTCCTTAATTATTCGATTTCTAACCATCAGCAGATTTGAATAATATTCAGTTACTCCTTCACTGAACCAAAGGAGATTTGTATTCACCGGTTCGAAGTAATTAAAAGACTGCAATTCCTTCGGACGGAGAAGCTTGACATTCCAAATGTGAAATAGTTCATGCGAGATAGTTGAACCAATAAAATTATTTCTTATATCAAGTTCATATTTCTCGATGTAGGGCAGGTAATAGACGGATGATTGCAAATGTTCAAGAGCTCCGTAAAATCCTCTGAATCGATCGGAATCTTCATTAAAATAAAACAGAAATTTATATTTTGTGATTGGTGTGTCAGAAAAGAATTTTGTTTGAGCATTGATGATTTCTTTAATCACAGCAATAGTGCTGTCGGGAAAAAAATCTTTGGATGTTTGAACAATTAGAGAAAAGTCAATTCCTGTGTGAGCAAAATCCCAGCGTTTAAGTGCATTTCCAAGCATTACTGGAGAATCTGCAAGCTCATCGTAATTTTTAGCTTTGTAACAATTAGGCGAGATTGAATCGAGGGAAGTTTCTATCGACCAGCTATCCTGCAGAAAGAACTTGACTTGAAACTCATAATTTTCATAACCGATTGGGATAAGATAAATAGCAGTCCCATTGTAATAACCGAAAGTTGAATCAAGCTCGCTCGTATCGAGAAAATCAGCATCATCAAAATCCTTAACTTGATATGATAACCGATTCAATGATTGCGCATTGTTGATCTGCCATCTGATCGAATCGAGGCGAATGATCTCAAGTTCATTATTAAGAGAATCGAATGCCTGCAAGTTCTGAATCTTCTCCCAATAATTATTTATTGAATACGAACCAGGCGACCAGACAGGAATTCCAAATGTAATTGTTTGGGAATCGATCATTGGAGTGTGAAGTTCAATTTCGAAAATTTCAGATTTAGGATTTGAAATACTTATGTGGTAATTAAAAAAGACTTCCAATTGAGCGACAGCAAAGGAATTAAAAACAAAAATTGATAGGAAAATTCGAATCATTAAAGCTTGATAATTTTGATGTGCAAACGAATCTGCCCTAAGTTTGTTCCTTAATTGCTCAAACTTGCAGCCCTTGCTGTAGCTTTTCCGTTCTGTCTGCTAATTTTATTTTTTCAATTAATTCTTCAAGACTTCCATCAATGATTTCTGAAAGATTGTAGAGAGTTAATCCAATTCGGTGGTCAGTTATGCGATTCTGCGGGAAGTTGTATGTTCTAATTTTATCGCTCCTGTCACCCTTGCGTACCATTGAACGGCGCTGTGCCGCGACTTCTTTGTTCTGCTCTTCGAGCTGTCTATCGTAAAGCCGCGCTCTTAAAACTTTCATTGCTTTCTGCCGGTTCTTAAGCTGTGAGCGTTCGTCCTGACATTGCACAACAATTCCTGAAGGAAGGTGAGTAATCCGAACTGCAGTTTCGACTTTGTTTACATTCTGTCCGCCAGCTCCGCCGCTGCGGTAAATGTCAATCTTCAAATCGTTCTGGTTAATTTCAACTTCAACATCTTCAACTTCAGGCAGCACTACAACCGATGCCGCAGAAGTATGAACTCTTCCGCTTCCTTCGGTTTGCGGAACACGCTGAACACGGTGAACACCGCTTTCAAATTTCATTTCGCCATAAGCTCCATCGCCCTGTAGAGAAAAAATAACTTCTTTAAATCCGCCGATGCCTGTATCGTTCATATCGATCAGCTCAACTCTCCATCCTTTTTGTTCGGCGTAACGAGTGTACATTCTGAAAAGATCAGCCGCAAATAATGCAGCTTCTTCTCCGCCGGTGCCTGCACGAATCTCAACAAAACAATCTTTTGAATCATTTGGATCTTTTGGTAAGAGAAGGATTTTTAATTCTTCTTCGAGATGTGCTAGTTTAGATCGAAGTTCTTCTAATTCCGATTCTGCTATTGTAGTGAGTTCATCATCCATGCCTGAATCAATAATCTCAAGATTACCGTCAATGTCCTTCTGAACGGTTTTATATTTTTTGTAAATATCGACTACTTCTTCGAGCTCGGCACGTTCTTTATTGAGCTTAACATATTTCTGCTGATCCATTACGGTTTGAGGCTTCATCAATTCGTCATTTATCTCATCGAATCGAAGAATTATTTTTTCTAAATTATCGAACATATTTCCTTTTTGATTTCTCAATTCAAATATAGAAAAGTGTAGGTCTAAATAAAAGACGGCAAGTAATGCAGAATTGAAATAAAAAGTGTATAAAGTAAGTGCAAAAACTTTATGAACTTTAAGAACCTTACAAACCCTACCAACTTTATAACTAATGTCACTCGAAACTATAAGTTGATTTTATTAAATTGTTTCAAAGAATAACGGAGTAAAAGATGGCTCTAAGCAAAGAGTTGCTTGATGTATTATGCTGTCCCGAGACAAAAGCAGATTTAGTTTTAGAAGGAAACTTTTTGGTATCGACAGATAAAGCTACACGCCGCAGATATCGAATTGAAGATGATATCCCAATTATGTTAGTTGAGGAGTCGGAAGTTTTGTCTGAGGAAGATTGGCGGGAGGTTATGGAGAGGCACGGTAAGATATAAACGCCAAAAGGCCAAGGATGCCAAGCTGCCATGATGGATAGAAAGTTAAGTGAACCGAGTGCGTATGTAGATGAATTGGCAAGGAATGTGATTTCTGCTGCTATAGAAGTCCATCGCAATCTTGGACCTGGATTTCTTGAATCTGTTTATGAAGAATCTCTTAGTATAGAATTAAAATTGCGAAATATTCCCTTCGAAAGACAAAAGAAATTTGATATTTATTTTAAGAATTCGTTAGTTGGAGAGGGAAGAATCGATCTTTTAATTGATAATAATTTGATCGTTGAATTAAAAGCAGTTGAAGCGCTTGCTCCAATTCATTTTGCACAAGTTACTTCGTATCTTAAAGCTATGAAATTACAATTAGCTCTCTTAATCAATTTCAATGTTCCACTTTTAAAAGAAGGAATTAAAAGAATTATAAATTCTATTCATTCAAAATAGACATTCTCTTGGCTTCTTAATCCTCTTGGCTTCTTGGCGTTTCAAAAATGTTATGCTGGACCTAAACAAAATACTAAACGAAAAAATCTTGCTCTTCGACGGAGCAACGGGCACAAGTATTCAGAATCAAAATCTTAACGCTGACGACTTCGGTGGAAAAGAATTTGAAGGATGCAACGAACATCTCTGCGTAACGAAACCATCTGCTGTCGAAAAGGTTCACGTAGATTTTCTCGAAGCTGGTGCAGATATCATCGAAACAAATTCTTTCGGTTCAACTCCATTAGTTTTGAACGAATATAATCTTGCACATCTAAGCTATGACCTAAGTAAAAAATC
>Ga0194112_10006471_pt1 | contig 15468 bp, 12 predicted proteins | sample TA2MahC400mmetaG_FD_146191 | JGI IMG/M metagenome (GOLD analysis project Ga0194112, IMG submission 146191) | Freshwater microbial communities from Lake Tanganyika, Tanzania - TA2015016 Mahale Deep Cast 400m | ecosystem: Environmental > Aquatic > Freshwater > Lake | place: Tanzania: Lake... | reverse complement strand
GTTATATTAACTACTTTAGTAATTTTTCCGCTATTATTAAATAAAATCAATGAAAATGCTCCTTCTATCACATGATAGCTTTCGCTTTTTTTCATATGCATATGTGGTCTTATATATGCATCTCGATATGTACAAATTACCATCTCATTGACTTTATCAGAATCATTTTTATGAAGGCATATCCTTGCCTTCCTTGATTCATGAATTGCTGCTTTTTCCTTTAAAAATTCAAGCGCATTCTTATCAAGAATAAATAAATCTGATTTTACACGAAAAGAAGGTGATTTTGCTTTTTTTAAAGATACGAATTCTTCTTTCTTCATTTTAACAATCTTGTAATAAATTTCATTAAATCAGCATATCTTACAGGTTCCCTGTTGCATATTATCTGTGTTGCAAGGGATCCTGCTGCATTTCCTATAAAAGAAGTTAAATCCAAATTAAAACCGCCAGCAATACAAGGGGATACATAAGAGAAGAAAGCATCACCTGCACCAATAGCATCGACTACCTTGTATGAAAAAGCAGGGCACTCATTAAATCCTTCATCTGTTGAATATCCTATTGAGCCGTATGATCCTCTTGTAGCAATTATATAATCGCAATTTAAAAGATTAAATATTTCCTTTGCAAGTATTTTAAGGTCACTAACCCTGTCATGAGTTGCAAGCCTGAGTTCAAGGTCATCAATGCATACAAAATTTGCCCTCGGGTATTTTGTAACCATGTTAAAACCTATATTAGCACTGTTTGTCTGTACATTTAAAGCAAGATAACTGGATTTTTCACATATTAAATTAATTATATTCTTAGTCAGTAGTCCATGCCCGAAATCATTAGCGACAATCAGGTCGTAATTCTTTATGGTTCTATCTAAGTGATTCAGTATCTTTTCTTCCACAATCTCCGGTATATCCTCTCTTTTTAAATAACATATTTCAAATAATTTTGTATTTATGGCTTTACTTACAAATCTCCTCTTTACAACAGTTCCTGTGTCGGGCCAGATAAAATATAGGAGGTCAATATTAGAATTTAATTTTTCTGAAATAAAATCTTTATATGAATTTTTACCGCCTAAAACTGTAAGCAAATCAACTTTTTGGCAGATATTGGAAATATGGTTTGCCGTAGCAAGACTGCCCCCAGCAAAAGTTTCTTCAGAGTCATATAAATTTGCAACAAGATGTTCCTTGGACGATTTACCCAATGGTGTACAGTAATGATACTGATCAATTATTGAGTCTCCTATTACTAATACTTTTAATTTTTTTAATGAATTTATTTTATCGAATATATCATCAATTGAATATTTTTCTTTTATTTTTTTAAGATAGAGCGAGATCTCCTGCGGATAGACATCAAGAAAATTATTAATAAGACTGGAGGAACTGAAAGTTATATCATCAGTAAAAATCAGTTTTCCGCCTACTGAGCTTACGGCTTCTTCTTCATAATTAATCATACCTGTAACATCTTTTGATTCATCTTTATAATCAGAGCCTTTAACATAAAAATTGGGTTTGAGGATCTTTATGGCTTCAATAGAGGTTGGAAAGTCAATTATTGCCACATAGTCAATAATTGATATAGATGCCAGCATTTCAGCCCTGAGGTTTTCATTAAATATTGGGCGCCCCGGACCTCTTTTTACATACTTGTCACTTGTAAGAGTAACTACGAGTATATCTCCTTCTTTTTTTGCAAGATTGAAATAACGTATATGCCCCAGATGCACAAGATCAAAAACGCCGTGGCAGTGCACTATCTTTTTATTATCTGCCTTTAAGGCAGATAATATTTGTTCAAGGTCACCAAGATTTTTTATTTTACCTTCAGGTTTTATATCCAAATTAACCTCTTAATATATTTAAGTCTTATGTAAAAGTTCCTATCAATAACTTACAAATTTTAATATTATAATATCTTTTATCTTATTTTCAAGTAAGGGATTTTAGATATTACTGTAAATAATTATACAAAGGTAAGGTTACTTTGTGATAAAATTAATAGCTAATTTAGATTTATTTTGAGTAAAATTATTATAAGACGGCTAATTATCATAAAGCAATTCGCTTTATTGTATAATTAAATATCTTTACTATATAATATTCGTATGTATAAATCTATATCTTAAATACCTATAAAATTATTTTATATATTGATTTGGCTTGAAAATGGACACTTTAAAAATGAAAAAAATACCATTAACATTATCAGTAGTAGGATTTTTTCTCTTAACAATAGGATTTTTAGTAGTTTCTAATAAAAACCTTGGTCTTGCTTTTGTAAATCTTTTATCGAATATAAAAAAAATTTCTCCTTATTTTTTATTTGACAATTCATTCCCTATATATAAGCAATGGTTAGGACATTTTTATATATATGGGTATATAATCATTGTTTTAGGTTCTTTATTCTTATTTTTTTCTCTACTAATTACATTTGAGTTGAAATATTCTAAAATCTATTACATAATTTTTGTGTTTTTTTTAACTTTTATAATCTCTTCTTTTTTTTCAATAATTGGTATAGATCCTATTCATGATGGTGCTCTTTTCAAACCAGCTATTGATATCGTTGAAGGAAAAATACTATTTAAAGATAGTTTTTTGCAATATGGTCCTTTAACATCATTATTACAAGCATTGGCTATTTTGATTTTTGGAAAATATTTAGTAGTTATAAGATTACTGACATCATTTTTCTATAGCATAATATCAGTATTATTATGGATTATTTTTTCAAGGTTAATAGATAAATTTTTAAATACTTTTTTTTGTATTATATGGATTTTATTAGCTCCTTTTTATTTTTTCGCTCTACCGTGGTCATCAGTCTATGCATTATTTTTCCAATTGCTTGCATTGTATTTTTTGATAATTTTTATTGAAAGGAAAAAATTTTTATATCTGTTTTTAACTGGGGCTTCTGTAAGCCTTACCTTTTGGTGCAGACAGCCGGTGGGCATGTTTTTATTTATATTGATAGTATTTTTTATAATATTTCTAAAATTTTTATTAAAAAACAATACCAAATTCTTGTTAAAAAGCATTATTTTATTTATTTCAGGATTTATAAGTATAGGTCTTTTATTTATCATATGGCTTTTAATGAACAATTCCTTAAAAGACTGGTGGCTTCAAAACATAATACATTCAATAAAATGGAATTCTTGGAGGGTGGATGCAAACGACACTGGCCCTATTAAATTATTATTAAGATGCTTGTTTGTGGTAGGCTATAATTATAGTTTTATTTGGCAATTATTTCCTATAGTGAATTTAATAATTTTTTTTGGGTATTTAGCTAAGTTATTTAAAAAAAGAATTCTAGAAAAAAAAGAAATAATAACTCTTTCAATAGTTTTCGTATCTTTTGCATCATGGCTTCAATATTATCCAGGACCAGGTTCCCAACATTCTTTTTGGGCTGCTACTCCAATGATTGGTTTATTCATATATTTTATTTGGAAATTTATTGATACTCTTGTAAGTTTAATTTATAAAAAAATCAGAGAGCACCACAAAGATAAGCCCATTTTTCAGAATAAAGAGTCTAAAACCATTTATTTATTAAAAATAACTACAACCTTAATTATATTATTTTTAATATTTAGTGGTAGTATAGGAGAAAGATTAGAATTTGGTTTTAGTAGATTAGAGAAAAACCAAATACTTATTAATTCCCCAAAAGTATTAAAGGGACTCCAACTTAATAAGGATGATGCAATTAAATATTACAGGTTAGGAAAAATAATAGAAATTTTTACTGAAAATATTAAGGGGATAAATTTAATTACAACAGGAGAATCAGCTTTATATTTGACCTTTCAGGAAAATAATGAAAACTTTTCACCAATGTATTCCGATTTGGGGTTTTTAAATTTATTTTTATATCCAAACTACAAAGAAAAACTAGATAATTACATTATTAATAAAAGACCACTTATAATTATGAACCGAGGCCAGTTCATCCCTAATTATTATGAAATATATAGCTGGGATAATTATTTTATTAGTATTCCTGCAGAAATGAAATATAAATATTTTATGTTTTTTCAAAATAAAAACTTAAAAAATTCTTATAAATTATCTAAAGAACAAGAAGATTCTTTAGATAGTTCTTTATTGCAGCAAATAGCATTATATGGTAAAGAAAAATTATCTTTTAATTCCTTGTTTTTTGATAATTATTTCAAATTAATTCCAATGTCATCTGAATCCGATTTGTGGCTTAATCCACTTCTAGAACATAAAATACCTTTGACTGATATTATAGTTAGCCTTACAAACTCTAAAACTTTAAAACCAATTTTAGCAACATATGATGATGAAGAATTCATAAGATTCTTATATCTATTTATATTAAATAGAGAACCTGACGAAGGAGGTTTGATATCTTGGACGGATAGTCTAAAAAATGGATTAAAAAGAGATCAGGCAATAAAAGACTTCTTCGATTCTGATGAATGGAAAAATATTGAAGTGAGTTTTATTAATAACTCAAAGAGTTAAGTAAATTAAAAAAAATAATTAATTTTCTACATTAAAAATGGTAGAGTTTATCTATATTTGTTTAATTCTTATCTTTAATTTTAGGTAACAATATAGAGAGGATTTAAATGATTAAATTTGATATTATTCTTTTTGGATTTTTATCTTTTTTTATTATTTTTATTATCCATTTAATAACATGGAGGATATTCAGACCAAAAAATGATTTGGGATTATTGCTAATTTTATTTATTTTTATTCCTTTTACTATTTTTATTTTATTATTGATTTGCAATATAAAAAACAAAATCTTTTTAACTAATCCGGAAATAATATTAATTTTTTTACTTTATTTTTCCCTGGGATTATTTTATACTCAATTTTACCCTGGATTAAAAGAATCTTCTCCTACCCTTGCTATAATTAATCTTTTAGGAAGAAAGAAAGATAAAGTAGGAATTTCAACTATCAACGAAATGTTTAATAGTCATAATTTAATAGATAATAGAATTATCTCCTTAGAAAAAATAAGATTGATTAAAACAATAAAAAAAAACAAAGAAGAAGAATTGGTTTTAACCAAAACTGGTCAATTTTTTACAAAGTTTTTTTTAATCTACAGAAGGATCTTGGGATTAGAAGAAGGTAAGGGATAATTAAGATGCGCTTAATATGGCTATCTCTTTTTATTTTTATATCACCGCTAATTATTTTATTTTTTCATTCATTATTTGTAAGAATACTTCATTACTTTAAAAGAGATACACCCCAAATGAAAATTGCTATTTTAAGTGTTATTTTTACCAATATTCCAGTTTTGATAATTTCACTTATTATTCTTAATTTTGATTTTAAAAATATTTTTTCTTATGTGTATATTTTATTAACTTTTAATCTTCTTGGTTATTTCTATTTTTCAATTTTTAGTCTAAGTGAATCAAGCATCAGAATAAAAACAACAATTTTAATAATGAAGAACCAGATAAAAAATATTAATGATTTAAAACAATATTATTCTAAAAATAGTACTGGGATTAGATTAGAGAGATTAGTAAAATGGAGGCAAATTGAAAAAGTTGGGAATGATTCTTATATATTAAAAAAATATTTTTTATTTTTTCTTTCAAAAATTTTTATATTCTTTAGGTTTTTACTCGGTCTTAATAATTCCATTAATGATAAATACTTGTAATTTATGTATCTAAACCAGTGTTTATCTCTATAAGCGCCCTAACAATCTTATGCTTTTCCAAATCAGAAAAAGCACGATTTACTTCATCCAATGTATATGTATGGCTTAAAAGTTTCTCCAAAGGAAATTTGCCTTCTTTATAGAGTTTAGCAAACCGTGGTATATCTTTGTCAGGATAAGATGCACCTCCCCAGCTACCTCGAATCTGTTTGCCCGAAATAAGAGCATGCGGATCTAGTTTTATTTTATCACCCGCTTTAGGATGTGTAGCAAAAACACATAAGCCTCCCCTGACTCTTACTACCTCGAAAGCTTGCTCAATACTTAAAGTTTCTCCCGTAGCTTCAACACTATAATCCACACCTATTCCTTCAGTAATCTGTATTATTGTTTTTATTGAGTCTTCTCTGCTACTATTGATGCAATGCGTTGCCCCAAAATCTTTAGCTAACCATAATTTATCCGCTTCCACATCTACAGCGATTACCTTACTGCATGTAAAAAGTTTTGTAGCCATTAAAGCACTTAATCCTATCCCACCCAAACCAAATATCGCTATATTACTACCTTTTTTTGGCTTTATTTCGTTAAAGATAATACCTGCACCTGTAGGAATCGCACACCCAAAAAGCACTGCTATATTTAAAGGAATACCTACAGGAAGTTTTACACAGCGATTTTCAGATACTACTGCATATTCATTTAGAGTGGTTACTGCGCCTGCATTAATGGAAATATCTCTTTTTCTATATTTAGTACTTCCAGCCTCTATGCCCTCACCTTTTATCCAACCAAGAATAACATAATCACCTGGATTTACCTTGGTTACGTTTTTACCAATATTTACTACAACTCCTGAACCTTCATGACCTAATAGATGAGGTAGATATTTATCTTCGCCCCGATAACCACGAATTTCCATGAGCTGACTACGACAAATACCGCTGTAAGCAATCTTTACTAGTACTTGGCCGTTTTTAAGGTTTGGGATTTCTATAGAATCTTCAACAATTAAGCCTTTATTGTATAAAACAGCTGCTTTCATCTTTATAACTCCCAACTTTATTGTTTTTTAATTATAAGACTAAACAAAATCCATTGTTTTCTCAAAAGTCCAATTAATATTAATTATAAATGAGTGATTATAATAGGAATTATCATGGTTTGACTTACTAATTTCTCAATACCAAATGTAATAAAAGAGATAAAAAGCCCCTGATTAAAAATATACACAACCAGATTTAAGAAAACAAACTCCCCATACCTTACAAATTATATAAATATATTAATTATTTTCACTTTTTATTACGGTATGCCCTCCCTATTCTACGAATTAACAAATCTAAGAAAAAGTGACTAACTGATAAATAATTTTTTAATTTAAGTGCTGTTGATGTTCCAGTTTTTCTTTCTTGATATGTAACAGGAATTTCCATATAGCTCATCCCTTGGTCTAATAGTCTGGTAATAATATCTGCCTGAAAACTATATCCGTGATAGTCAGTATGCCAGCGCATTACATTACAAGTTAAATGCAAAGCTCCTCCATTATAATATTTAATCCTATGGCTACCGATAGTGTTAACTATAAAAGTGTACGTTTTAGAAAACATGTGGCGCATAAAGGATCGTCCTTCAATTTTGGCAGGATATGGAATAATCATATCTGCTTTACCGAGAAAGCTAAATATCTTTGCCAATGTTTGTTTAGGTTCGGCGTTGTCACCGCTAATCAATTTATAATATCGACCTTTTGCCATGAAAGACCCCTCGATATAATTCTGAGCAAGACCTATATTTTTTTTTCTAGTCATTAGTATGATATGATAATTTGGGTGGTCTTTGATATAGTGGCAAATTAATTCTCCAGATTTGTCTGCGGAAGCATCATCTATAACTATAATCTCCCAAGAAAGTTTAGTCTCAACCAAAGCAGAAGTAATGGTATTAAATGTATCTATAATATTTCCTTCCTCGTTATAGCAAGGCACTAAAATAGTAATATCTTTTTCCCATTTGTAAGGTATAAATTTTGATAAAGATTTGGCATCTAAGAACTTATAGAGATCCTTTTCTTTTTGCTTAAAACATTTTATCTCTGTTTTTTTATATGTATTCTTCTGATTCATTTTTTAGTTTTTTGTCTATTCATTAAAGAATCCATAGGTGGAACAATCATATCCTTGAAAAAATCTTCTCTATCTAAGAGTGGTTCAGGATCTTCATTTGGTTTACCATATTTTACTTGTGGGATAACTCGATGATTGGGACTAATCTTAACATTACAAAAAACGGGACTTTTGCTTTTAAATGTCTTTTGAATATACTTTTTTATATTATTATTCTTTGATATATCTATAGTATAGAAACCATACGCTTTTGCTATTTTAGAATAGTTGAGATCTGGCAAGCCCCCTTTAATAGAAGACGCTACATAATGAGAATTAAGCCATTGATCCTGTGTTTGTCTAATCATACTAAATCCCTTGTTGTTTAAAAGAAAAATTTTTATAGGTAATTCATACCGCATAATGGTAGCTAACTCTTGTATATTCATCTGTAAGCTCCCGTCACCAGTAACGCATATTACTGGGGACTTATTCTTAGCAAAAGATACTCCAATACTCGCTGGCAAAGCCCACCCCATGGCAGTATTATTCCAATCATGATATAAACGCTGATTTTTCTTAAAATCAAATCCCTGCATCATCCATGCTAAGCAGCAACCAGTATCAACAACAATATTATCACCCTCCTTAGAGAGTTGAGAAAGTATCTTCACGAAAACATAAGGATTCACTTTCTCTTCCTTATAATAGTTTGGGGGACAAATAGGATATTTACGCTTCCATAGCGTTATCTGATTTACCCAATCTGTGATGTTGGCATTCTCAATGTCTTTTATTTTGGTATTTAACTTTTGAAGAAAAATCTTAGCATCGCAATTTATAAGTAAATCTATATTTAATTTAAATTTTTTAAACTTATTCAATTCATTTTTGTCAATATCAACCATTACCTTTTTTGCTTCTCGCGCAAAAGTGTTTAGAGGACTTCCAGTTGCTTTTGTATCCAAACGAGATCCTATTGATAAAACAAAATCTGCATTTTGAACAGCAAAATTTGCATATCGAGTACCATGAGTACCGAAAGTACCAATATAAAGATGATGATTTGAAGGGAAAAAATCGGCAACAGCCCATGTAGGTAAAAAAGGAATACCTGCTTTTTCTATAAGTCTTTCTGCTTCTTTAGATGCTTTAGCTAAACGAATGCCCCAGCCTAAAATTAATACAGGCCTTTTTGCCTTTCTAAACATCTCCAAACAAATATCAACCTGACTTTCAAGTTCTTCTTGGATGTTTGAGCTGTTTGGCAAAATAAAACGTTCTAATTCTTCGGGATTAATATCTGCTCTTTGTAAATTATCCGGGATATCAATTAGCACAGGGCCAGGTCTTCCGTTCTTGGCCATATAACAGGCTTTTTCCAGTTCGTACCGTATTCTTTTTTCATTTTCAATTTTAACAGCATAGTTTGTGACAAATTGGAACATTGACACCACATCTGTCTCCTGAAAACCTACCTGCCTTACTCCTGTACCTTTTTTACTTCTAAAAGTAGAAACTTGTCCAGTAATATATATAACCGGAACAGAATCATAATAAGCAGAACATATCCCAGTTAACATATTGGTGGCACCTGGTCCACTTGTAGAAATAGCTACTCCAAAATTTTCTTTAACTCTAGCATATGCATCAGCAGCCATGGCAGCTGCCTGTTCATTTTGCGGGCAGATATGCTCAATATTGGGATGCTTAGATATTGAGTCAATTAAATGTACAGAAGCTCCACCAGTCACCACAAATGCATGCGAAATATCTCTTTTAGCTAAAAAATCAGCAATATAATCAGAAAGTTTCATATGTTTTAAATATTTTACTCCCAGAACATCTTATTTTTAGTTGTCACAAAAAGTGAACCCTCGTAATGGTTTAAAGGTATATCCCCAAGCTTAGATACTATATGCCAATTAATTTTTTGGGAAAAAAGCTTGATCCCTAAATTTTTAAAGTGCTTATATAATGCTAGCGCATTTGTTTCGTCGTGAATACTCAATACTCCATCTATATTTTCCCAATCGTCTTTATCAGTTGAACAAACCAGTGCTTTTTCATGACCCTCCACATCTATTTTAACAAGATCGAAATCGCTTAATATTGAATTAAAAGACCTTGTTTCCACAGATATCTTTTCAAGTTCTCCGTAAGGATTTGGCTTAGAACCAACAAGATGACTTCCAGTAGTATTATCAAGCACACGAACAAATTCCATCTTTCCACTCTCATTAGATACTGCCATATTGTAACACTGTACGTTAGAAACATTGTTCAAGGCAAGATTTTCCTTTAATATTTTAAAATGAACTGGATCAGGTTCATAGCAACTGACACTATAACCGCATTTGCTTAAAATTATAGAATGAAGACCCAGGTTAGCGCCAATATCCAAAGCTTTCTTATATCTAGTTTTATTTTGCCAATAGAAACTAAGTATAATGAGTTCATCAAGGTCAAATAAATTAAGAGAGTCTATCGTCCCCATACTATGATAAGGAAAATTTAGCTCACCAAAAGGATTAAATTCAATACTGTGTCCATTTCTTTCTTGAAAGAGATCTTCTATCTCTCTACGAGCAATCTTTTTTAATAAATTATAAAGAAAAGTATTTGGAGAATGGTATGCACTAACCGTGGGCAACACACAGAAAAGGGCTTCAAGTATTTCTGACTTTTTCATATTTCTCCTTTTTCCTTATTAAAAAATCATTGCCAAACCTTCTTAGTTTATACATATCTGGTTCTTCTGCCAATTTTTTCTCTAAATCTTTATTACCCCACATATCGAAGACAACACTAAAATTACGCCCACTTATAAATTTTCTAGGAGTATTAATTAGCCAATCACAACAATCTAAAACTTTATTAATAGGTGTACATTCATCACCTGCCAGTTTATCAATAGTACGTTGGTAATTTTCGCCAGCACGTGCTCCTGCCTTTAGGGTTGAATTATGGATTTTAGTCTTTACCCAACCTGGACCAACAATAGCAAAACGAGTATCTGGAATTTCAGCATCAAGAAGTTCGCACATCTTAATCAAGGCTATCTTTGATACTGTATACGCAGAATAATTCAAAGTAGCATTATTAGTTCCTCCCCCAGCAAAGGTCAAAACACAGGATCCCTCAGATAGCGAAAGATTTCGAAAAGGTAGGAGCTCTTGAATAATCCGCATTTGATTAATAAAGTTTACCCTGATAGATTTTTCCCAAACGTTAAAATCACAATCGATAAACGGTCCGACTGGTTCTTGCGTTCCTGGAAACACAACAAGAACATCCCACATCAGACAAAGCTGGCGAAGTTTCAAGCATGCCTGACTAACTGAAACAGAATCAGATAGATCACAATAAACAAATTTTTGTCTATTCTTATTGTGTGTTTTAGTCCACCATGTCTCCGTTCGATATGTGCCGTAAACATCCCAGTTCTTTTTCGACCATCTTTCAAACATAGCCATGCCTATATCACTAGAAACAGAAATGATTATTGCACATTTTTTATTTGGCATTAACCACTCCTTCATTTCTGACTTCGAAATTTTTTTCGAAAGTCATGATATTTTTAATCATACTGTTTACACCTATATTTCTCCTGGTATTCATCCGCCAGTCTTCCAGTTGCTTCATGGTTATCCCATTCATCCTGGCAATGGCTTTTTTTCTCTCAGAAGAAGAAAAATTAATCCTGTCCCACTCAAAAGACCTTAAAACCTCAAGTTCAAAAGGGGTAAATTCACTGGTAGTAATAAGCCCTTTACCGTATCCTGAATATTTAGAAATATTCCTCAGATAATCATCCGGCAGTAATTTATTCCTTAAACAAATATCCATTAGTTCAGTCTGAGGAAGCGGTGTAGCTATATGAAAATTGACGATATCAACGTTGAGTTTCTCAGCATACCTGAAGGTCTCCCGTATTTGTTCCCAAGTCTCTCCAGGAAAACCTATTACAAAATTCGTGATTATTTCAAAACCAATTGATTTGGCAAGATCCAGCTTTTCGGGGATCTTGTCAAGGCGGATCGGTTTTTTAATTATTTTCGTAAGGACATCTTGATTCCCAGATTCAATAGAAATAGTTATCTGGGCACAACCACTCTTATACATAAGTTTTAAAATTTCCTCATCTAACAACCAGACTGTGACATTCACACATTTCCACATTAGATCTTTGTAATTTTCTAGGATACCATTCATTATTTTTATTGCCCGATTTCTGTTAGCTAAGAAGTGATCGTCTAAAAAAATTACTTCGCGGATACCCTGTTTATACAGGTTATCGATCTCTTTAAGAACATTCTCAGCGCTTCTGAACCGTACCTTCTCGCCACTTACAGTACTGCCTGCGCAAAATATGCACTTATAAGGACAACCTCTGGAAGTAATAGTCATAGCTGAAGGATAATTTCGCGCCAGCAGTCCCGGGGCATATCTGAATCTAATATTACCGTAGTCTTGCAAAGTAGCATCAACAACAGCCGAATAATCAGGAAAAGGAATTTCGTCAAGATTTTTAACAAATTCCATCTTGTTAATAACCGCAGTGTTACCCTGCCAATAAGCTAATCCATTGACATTAGAAAAATCCTTAGAACCTTTGCACAATTTTTCTATCAACATGGGAAAAGAATTTTCTCCCTCACCAATAATCCAATAATCGACATTTTTGTCCTTCATGGCTTCCTCTGTCATAACAGTAGGAATCACCCCTCCTAAAACAATAACAACTTCTGGAAGATGTTTACGGATAATATCTATAGTATGCCGAGTGACATTAAAATATTCTGTAGAAATTGAGCTCACACCAACTAAATCTGGTTTAAATTTCTTTAAAAAACTTATGGTTTCTTCCTCAGATAGATTTTTAAAATTTGGATCAAATACGATAGCTTCCGCCTGATCTTTAATGACTGCTCTTAAGAGGCATAAAGTATAAGGTGGAAATTGCCATGTTCTTTTGGAAAGCCAAGCATAATTAGGTTGGGTTAAAAGTATCTTTTTTATTTTCTTGGGTTTTATAACCATAATATTTTACATCTATTTTTATGAAATTAAAACGGGCCTGTAAAAGATTTATCAGGAACATCCAGTGGAATATATTGGCAAGAACCAGATTTTTTCTCTGATACCCCAGTAATATTAAACATCTCCTTGACCGCTGCAACAATATCTACTGCTATGGGATAATAATAATTCGCCAATGCCCAACTTGTAGGTGTTGGAGTATCAGGAAAAGCAATCCGGTAAGGTGCGCACTTAAGCACACTATAACTTTTTTCCGCTATTACCGCCAAAAGTTCTGCAGAAATACCGAAACTTCGCCATGCGCCATCCACAATGATTACACGGCCTGTTTTATTCACAGAGCTTAAAATAGTTTCTTCATCTAAAGGTTTGATTGTGCGTAAATCCACGATCTCTGCATCAATTCCATAATCTTTTAGCATATTAGACGCTCTTATTGATTCCAGTGTCATATAAGAAGAGGATACAATAGTTATATCTTTGCCATCTTTGACTATCCTGGCCTTGCCTATCGAAACCCAATATATCTTTTCCGGAACCTTATCTAAAATATTATGGAGCCACCTATGTTCTAAATAAATAACGGGATCATTATCAAATATACTCGAAAGAAGTAAGCCTTTTGCATCATAGGGAGTTGCAGGCATAACTACTTTTAGCCCTGGAATATGCGCAAGCCAAGCTTGTAAGCTTTGCGAGTGTGTAGGACCTTGCCCCCATCCGCGGCCTATAATTAGACGAATAGTAATTGGAACTTGAGACTCTTCTCCAAACATGTAGCTCCACTTAGCTGCATTATTTACTAATTGGTCCATCGCCAATAGAAAAAAATCCATTCTTTGATGACATACAATTGGTCTAATACCATTCAGCGCAGCACCAATAGCTACACCGGTCATTGCGTTTTCAGAAATTGGTATATCAAAAACTCTTTCTTTTCCAAACCGCTCTTTAAGACCTAATGTTGTACCAAAAATCCCTTTTGGATCATCGATGCCCAAACCATAAGCAATGACATTTTTATCCCGCTGCATTGCCTTAATATACGCTTCATTAATAGCTTGTGCAAAAGTAATTTTCCTCATTGTATACACTCATCATAAAGATGCTTAAAAATATCATCCTGTTCTGGAAAAGGAGATTTCTCAGCAAATTCAAATGCTTCTTCTATTTCTTTTAAAATATTCTTACTAATTTTTTCAATTTCGTTTTTTGAGATTACTGACTCTTTTAAAATTTGTTTCTCTAGGTGGCGGATGGGATCTCTTTTTTTCCAAAAAATAAACTCATCTTCGCTACGATAACCAATATTATTATCGTAATTGGGCCCACAATGTTCTCTCCATCTATATGTTTTAAGCTCAAAGAAAAAGGGGCCTTCCCCCTGACGAATTGGATTAATTGCAGATTTCACTTTTTCATACAGTTGTAAAACATTATTACCATCTGCATACATGGAGGGACACCCTATCCCCCGGACCATTTTATAAATTTTTCTACCTTCTGGCTGGCGGACATTTAAATTGGAATATACAGAGTATAAATTATTTTCACAAATAAATAGTACTGGAAGTTTTTTTAAAACAGCAAAATTAACTGATTCATAAAAAATACCTTCTTCAATAGCTCCATCTCCAAAAAAAACACAGCTAATCTGATCAGTTTTATGTAATTTTATGGAAAGTCCTAGCCCTACAGCTATTGGGATAGTCCCCCCTACAATAGCAGTGCTGCCCATAAAGCCAATGCCTTTATCTATCAAATGCATAGAGCCACCTTTACCTTTGGAACATCCTGTAACTTTACCATAAATTTCTGCTATCATCTTTTTTAAGTCGCCACCTTTGGCCAAATAATGTCCATGGGAGCGATGGGTACCCACTACAAAGTCATTCTGACGTAACGCCAAACACACAGCTGTAGCAATGGCTTCTTGGCCAGTGTATAAATGTGTAGGGCAACGCATTTTTCCTTCACAATATTTTTCTGAGATCATTTCTTCCGTTAAGCGAATTATTTTCATCTTTCTAAATAATTCTAATGTAATCTCTGGATTTTCTTTTATAAAATTTCTCATAAAAAAAATTAATTTACTTATTTATACCCTTTAATTTTTAAGGAATAAACCAATAATAGTCACCTGTATAACCAATATCGTTAAAAAACTTTATCCACTCATCAACCTGCATTATTGTTTTTGCAGTTAAATTCCAAGCATACATAAGCTCTTTTTCCTTGTCGTTTCTATAGGCATCTACAGTAATAAAACTTTTTCCTTTCCCAACTCTTTCAATTTCCCGAAGTGCTTGTGCACAATCTTCTTTTTCCAAATTGTGAACGGTATTAACTGATATAATTATATCAAACGATTTGTCATTAAAAGGAAGTTCTTTTGCATTAGCAATCTGGACATGAGGTTTCATATCTTCGATTGCATTTTCTATTGCATATGCTGAAATATCTATTCCTTTGACCTTGATCCCTGGAATCATTAAAGCAATATCATGCATCATAAATCCTTTACCACAGCCTACATCAAGGATTGAGCTTTTTGAAGATAAGTTAAAATATTTTTGAAATGTAGGTACAACAGGCTGCCAAAAGCGCGGATTATAATTATAACCTCCAT
>Ga0194112_10006467_pt1 | contig 15471 bp, 14 predicted proteins | sample TA2MahC400mmetaG_FD_146191 | JGI IMG/M metagenome (GOLD analysis project Ga0194112, IMG submission 146191) | Freshwater microbial communities from Lake Tanganyika, Tanzania - TA2015016 Mahale Deep Cast 400m | ecosystem: Environmental > Aquatic > Freshwater > Lake | place: Tanzania: Lake... | reverse complement strand
TCGCGCACAGTACGGCCATCACGGTCAGATCCCACCGCATCCGGTAGGTGAGCTGAAACAGCACCCGCCCGGCGTTGCGGCGGGCCAGCTTCGGCGGGGGGATGGCGTTGGGGTCGCTCTGGATCATCCCCAGCTGCGGATCAAGCTCCGATCATCGCCGCAACCAGGGGCGCAGGCTGGCGGCGGTGTCGAGGTCGCTCTGCTGTCGCAAAAGCGCGACGGGAAGCGCGAGCTGTGCCGCCTGCTTCAGGCTCTGCTGGAGCACCTGATCGCTGCCCCAGGTGATGCCGCTCATCAGCCGGCGGCTGCCATTCAAAAACCCCTCCCGGTTGAAGCCGATCAGCCAGTAGCCCCCATCGAGGGCCGGCCCCAGCACCACCGAAGCCTGGTTCAGCTGCGCGAACGCCTGATCCAGATCGCCTGGTTCGAGCCCCGGTAGATCCGTGCCGATCAACACCACCTGCTCAGCGCCGGCTGCGAAGCAGCGGCGCAGCTGGCCGTGCATGCGGCAGCCGAGGTTGCCGTTGCCTTGCGGCACTAGCTGCAGGCTGGGGCAACCGCTGCTCGCTTGCAGCTGCTGTTGCCAGCGCCTGGATGCCCCAGGGCCCAGCCCATCCACCGCCAGGCTGAGCTGCGCAGGGCAGGAGGCCGCGGCTTGCGCTGCCACCGCCAGGGTGTGATCGGTGAGCTGGCGCTGCACCGCCGCGGCGCGGGTGCTCGAGCCGATGCTGGCGGCCAGTCGCCGTTTGCATCGGCCCGGCGCTGGCCAGCGGGCCAGCACCACCAGCTGGCGCCGCGCGATCGCCATCGCGTCAGTTCTGGCGCGGTAGTTCGGCAGGCCGGAGCTGCAGGTTGAGCTGTTGATCACCCCGCTGCACCTGCATGGTGAGCGCTTCACCCACCCGGCCCTGATCCACGGCCACCTGCACCTCGGAGGGGTTGTCCACCAAGCTCTTGCCCACGCGTTCAATCAGATCGCAGGCCCGCAGGCCGCCGCGGGCCGCTGGACTGCCGGGCATCACCTCCACCACCACCACGCCGTTGCTCTCCGGCAGCTTGCATTCGGCGTTGGTGGCATTCACCTCCCTGGCCAGGGTTGGGGTGAGTGAAAGCAATCGCACACCGATATAGGGATGGGAGGCGCGGCCGCTCTCAAGGATCTGGGCAGCGATCTGGCGGCCCAGGTTGATCGGGATCGCAAAACTCAGGCCGGCACCAGGTGCCTTGCGGATGGCGGTGTTAATGCCGATCACCTGGCCCCGTTCGTTGATCAGCGGTCCGCCGCTGTTGCCGGGATTCACCGCCGCGTCGGTTTGCAGATAGGGCACCCGCTGGCCCTCCCCCACCGCGTTGGTGCGCTGCACGGCGCTGATGATGCCGGCGGTCACGGTGTTGTCGAGGCCGAGCGGGTTGCCGATGGCGATCGCCCACTCACCCGGGCGCACCTTCTCCGAATCACCCAGTGGGGCCACGGGTAGGCCGGCGGCGGCCACCTTCACCACGGCCACATCGGTCACCGGGTCGGCACCGAGCACCTTGCCGCGGAAGCTGCGGCCATCAGGCAGCGTTACCCCCACCTCACTGGCGCCTTCCACCACGTGAGCATTGGTGAGGATCACCCCATCGGAGCGGGTGATGAAGCCTGAGCCCTGCCCCTGCTGCTGCTGAATCGAGGGGCCGCCGCCGAACAGGCCGCCCAGCGGGTTCACCACGCGCCGCACGGTGTCGATGCGCACCACGGCGGGGCCCACCTTCTCCACGGCGCTCACGATGAAGTTGTTGCCGGGCTGCAGGCCAGCGCTCGGTGGGGCATCGCTGACGCGGGTGGGGTCACCGCCACGCCGGCCCGGAAGACCAACGCTGCAGGCGCTGAGAAGGCCCACCAGCAGAAGGGCGCCGAGTAGGGATGGGCGGCTTGCGATGCGCATCATTGGAGACGGACCCCTCCGGGGACTGCCCTTATATTCGTGGTCCGGAAGGGTTTATGTGGCGGTGCAGCAAGGCGAAACGCTGTGGCGTCAGGTTCAAGAAGCGCTCCAGGGCAACCTTTCCAAGCCAACCTTTGAAACCTGGATCAGGCCCGCCCGCTGCGCTGGATTCGAAGGCAGCCAGTTGCAGCTGCTGGCGCCCAACGCCTTCGCCTGCGGCTGGCTGCGCAAGAACTATCTGGTGACCATCTCGGCCGTGGCCAGCGAGATCGCCGGCCGCACGATCAGCGTTCAGGTGGAGGCTGGCACTGATCCGGACCTGGCTCAGGCGCTCAATGGCCATGGCGCTCAGGCCGTTGCCGCTCCTGGCGATGCCAGCCCTGTGGGCGAATCGTCGTTGCCCGCAGCCGGCCAGCGTCTCCCCACGGGCGAGGCGCCCCGCAAGTTGGCCCCAGGCCTCAACCCCCGCTACGTGTTCAACCGCTTCGTAGTGGGCCCCAACAGCCGCATGGCCCATGCGGCAGCGCTGGCAGTGGCCGAAGCTCCCGGCCGTGAGTTCAACCCACTGTTTATTTGCGGTGGCGTGGGCTTGGGCAAGACCCACCTGATGCAAGCGATCGGTCACTACCGGCTTGAGATCGACCCGGATGCCCGCGTGGCCTATGTGAGCACTGAAACCTTCACCAACGATCTGATCCAGGCCATCCGTAAGGACGGCATGCAGAAGTTCCGCGATCGCTACCGCGCCGCCGATCTGATCCTGGTGGACGACATTCAGTTCATTGAAGGCAAGGAATACACCCAGGAGGAGTTTTTCCATACGTTCAATGCCCTGCACGAGGCAGGCAGGCAGATTGTGATCGCCAGCGATCGGCCGCCTTCCCAGATTCCGCGCCTCCAGGAGCGTTTGATCTCGCGCTTCTCGATGGGCCTGATCGCCGATATCCAGGCGCCCGATCTCGAAACCCGCATGGCGATCCTGCACAAGAAGGCCGAACATGAGCGGGTGAATCTGCCCAGAGATCTGATTCAGTACCTGGCCGGCCGCTTCACCTCCAACATCCGTGAACTTGAAGGCGCCCTCACCCGCGCCGTGGCCTTCGCCTCGATCACCGGTCTGCCGATGACGGTGGAATCGGTGGCCCCAATGCTCGATCCCGCCGGCGTGGAGGTGGAGGTGACCCCCGCTCAGGTGTTGAACAAGGTGGCTGAGGTGTTTGGCGTGAGCGTGGAGGAGATGAAGAGCCCCAGCCGCAAGCGGGCGGTGAGCCAGGCGCGCCAGGTGGGCATGTATTTGATGCGCCAGGGCACCAACCTGTCACTGCCGCGCATCGGCGATGAATTCGGCGGCAAGGATCACTCCACCGTGATGTATGCCGTGGAGCAGATCGATAAGAAGCTGGCGGCTGATCCGCAGTTGGGCCGGCAGGTGCAGCAGGTGCGCGATCTGCTCCAGATCGATTCCCGCCGCCGCACGAAATAAGGGCATCACAGGCACGCGGCATGGGCACGCGGCATGCCTCCAGGTTGGCGTTGTCTCAGCCGGTGATCGGTTCGCTCGGATCGAGTCCTTCCACCTGGCCGGAAAACACCCGGCTGGCGGTGATGTCGTCGGCTTCAATCGTGATCAGATCGAGCTTGGTGAGGTTGCTGCTGTTCATGCGGTTGAACAGGCGATTGGCCTGACGCATGCGGGCGCGGTCGATGGCGTTGCGGATCGAGCGGGCGTTGGCGAAGAAGGGCAGCTGCATCCGCCGCTGGATGTAGTCAGCGAAGGCGGCGAGGGCTTCCTCGCTGAAGCGGTAGTTCTCCTCCGCCAGGATCAGCCGGGCGATCGCCAGCAGTTCCTCGGCGCTGTAATCGGGGAAGTCGATGTGGTTGGCCACCCGCGAGGAGAGGCCTGGATTGCTCTGATAGAACACATCCATCCGCTCCTTGTAGCCAGCGAAGATCACCACCAGATCGTCGCGGTTGTTCTCCATCACCTGGAGCAGGATCTCAATCGCCTCGGCGCCGTAATCGCGTTCGTTTTCAGGGCGATAGAGGTAGTAGGCCTCATCGATGAACAGCACGCCGCCCATCGCTTTTTTGAGGATTTCGCGGGTTTTCGGTGCGGTGTGGCCGATGTACTGACCCACCAGATCGTCGCGGGTGGCGGTGACCACGTGGCCTTTGCGCACGTAGCCGAGGCGGTGCAGGATCTGCGACATCCGAGCCGCCACGGTGGTTTTGCCCGTGCCCGGCCGGCCCGTGAACGACATATGCAGGCTCGGTGCCGTGGTGGCCAGGCCCACCTGCTTGCGGGCCCGATCCACAACGAGCAGCGCCGCAATCTCGCGGATACGGGTTTTCACTGGGCGTAGGCCGATCAGATCCTCATCCAGCTGCGCGAGCACCTCATGCACCTGGGCCCCCTCAAAGGCGGCCTGAAGATCGACCGGTGTGTCGTCCGGAGTTGGCGGCGCTTGCTCAGACGAGGCCATCGATCGCGGCAGCGAAAGCGTGGTCAGCCTCGCTGATCGCAGTGTCTTCGCCTTCGGCCCGCAGGGTGATGTTCACGTATGTACGCCCGAAACTGATATCTGGGTAGCGCCCCTCAGCCTCACAAAAATCGTTGAGGCGATCGAGAAAGGCGCGATTGCTGGCGTAATCGCTGAATTCGATCCGGCGCTCCAGCCACTCGATGCGATCGGGCTTAGGCCGGGGGTTCCACTGATGATCCATGGCTTCGAACTTACGCGGCGGGCAGCTAAGCGGCGAGGCAGCTAAGCGGCTAGGCAATCTGTGCGGGCGATGCCGAGGCGTTGGGCCCAGGCCTCGGCATAAGCCGCATTGGCGGCTTGGGCTTCGGCATCGCTACTGCCCAGCGGGTGGGGCATGGTGCCGTTGATGGCTGCGTTGGTCACGCAGAACATCGACTTCTGGAAGCTCATGCAGATCTTCACGCGTACATCGCCTTCGCCGCGGGTGCGCTCGAGATACCACTGGTGCAGCTTTTCGGGCAGGTGGCGGTACATGTCTTGCATCAGCAGGCTCGGGGGAATGCCCGCCCCCATGCTTGGCAGCGGGTCGGCGTAGAGCGCCCCGTAGGTGAACTTGGCCTGATCGGGGGAGATTTGTTGGGCCTGAGCGTTGAAGCTCACGGTGCCAAGGAACGGCATCCCCCGCAGGAACACCGCCTCCACGTAGGGCACGGCCACATCCACCAGGAAGGTGAGGCCCGCATCAGGTGGCAGCACCCAGTAGCGCTCGCCGTTGATCACCACCCCGTAGTCGATCGGATTGGCGGCGGCGGCCACGAGTCCGTCTTTGATGAACTCCACCACCTGAGGAATGGAGCGCACCCGGCCGTCTCGCTCGGCGGCGGCCAGATCGAGGAACAGATCGCTCATCACCCGCCAGAACTGCCCCAGCGCATGGGTGGTGGCCGCCGAGCGGATCAGTTCCGGCAGGAAGCCGGGAAACAGAGGATTGAGCAGCGCCAGCAGCGGGTCGCGGCGGCGTTTTGCCGCAATGATGCGGCGGCAGTTCTCGGCGAACTCGGCTGAATCGAGGTAGGCATCCATGCCACCGGTGGCATGCCAGAACATCGCCTTCTGGCAGTACTCCGCGTATTCGAAGTTGATGCGGTCGTGGTTCAGGTGGCGCCAGATCTTGGCGGGATTGAGATCACCGTCGAGATATTTGAAGAGTGGGAAGGGATTGAGGAACTGCTCTTCCGCCTGATAGACGAGGTTGATGCTGTAGGCATCCAGCACCTCGCCATAGCTCTCAAGCACACCCACCACCTCGAGCACATGGTCGGGCGTGTCGATGAGCAGGGTTTCCCCGGCCAGCAGGCGGCGTTTCACCTCCTGCTGATCGATCGACAGGTTGGCCTGAACCAGATCCTGGGAAATGACAGGCATCTCAGCTCACTCCCCCGTTGAGGTTGGCGAGGGCCGTGGTGGCCGCTTCGCTCAGATGGCCGAGGCTGCTGGGCACCAGACCGATGAACACGATGCCGGCGGCCAGCGCCAGGGCTGGGATGGTTTCCCGCGGAGCCACCGTGTTGAGCTGAACATCTAGGCGGGAGTCGGCGATTGCATCGCCGCTGGGCGGGGTGATCGCCAAGCGGCCAAAGAAGGCCCGGTTCACGAGAAGCAAGAAATACACCGCCGTGAGGCCTGAACCCACCATCGACAGCAAGGTGGCGAGCGGGAAGGCGGCGATGCTGCCGCGGAACACCAGGAATTCCGAGATGAACCCGGCCATGCTGGGCAAACCCGCACTCGCCATCACGGCCACAATCATCAGCGAGCCGGTGAGCGGAAGGCCCCGTTCAGGGTTCAGCAGACCCCGAATCACCTCAAGATCTCGGGTGCCCGTTTTGCGGTAAACGATCCCTACCAGCAGGAATAGCAGCGCTGAAATCAGGCCGTGGCTCACCATCTGGAACACGGCTCCGAGCAGGCTCACGGGAGTGTTGGCCGCGGCGGCCAGCAGCACATAGCCCATGTGGCCCACGGAGCTGTAGGCCACCATCCGTTTCATATCGGTCTGGGCTATGGCGGCTAGGGAGCCATACAGCACAGAAATGGCTGCCCAGATTGCCAGGCCTGGAGCCAGTTTTGCCCAGGCCTCAGGGAACAGCTGCAGGCCAAAGCGCAGTAAGCCGTAGGTCCCAAGCTTGAGCAGTACACCCGCCAGCAACACAGACACTGGCGTGGAGGCCTGGGTGTGGGTGTCGGGGAGCCAGTTGTGCAAAGGCACCAGCGGGATCTTGATGCCGAAGCCGATCAACAGAGCGCCCAGCAGCCAGAGTTGGCCGCCCATCGCCAGCCGCTCGCTGAGCACGGGGGTGAGGCTGAAATCCACCGTGCCGGTGAGCAGCGCCAGGCCCAGGAAGGCCCCGAGGATCAACATCCCGGAGATGGCGGTGAAGATCAGGAATTTGGTGGCCGCATAGGCGCGATTCACACCGCCCCACACCGACACCAACAGCCAGAGCGGAATCAGCTCCAGTTCATAGAAGAGGAAGAACAGCAGAAGGTTTTCCGCCAAGAACGCACCATTCACGGCGCCGCTGATCAGCAGCAGCATCGCGAAGTAGAGGCGCGGGCGCTTGCTGATGTCGCGCGTGATCACGGCTGACACCAAGGTGAGGGCGCCGTTGATCAGTACCAGCGGCAGCGAGAGGCCATCCACGCCCAGGGCGTAGTCAAGGCCGATGCCAGGAACCCAACGGTGCAGCTCCTGCAGCTGCATGCCCGCTTGATCCGGGTTGAACTGCAGCGCGGTAACCACGCTCATCGCGAGCTGCAGCACCAGGATCGCGATCGTGATCTGGCGCAGCCGGCCCGGGCTGGGATTGCCCGGCCACAGGATCAGAGCCAGGGTTCCCAGAAAGGGAATCAGCAGGAGGGAGGAAAGCAACATCGGCTTCAGCTCACACCCCGCAGCACCTGCAGCCCGCCGATGAACACCACCACCGCCAGCACCACCGTGAGCACGTAGCTCTGCAGCTGGCCGCTCACGGTGAGCTTCAGGCCTTCTGCAGTGGCAAGCGACAGCCGGCCTAAGCCATCCACGCTGCCCTTGATCACTGTGATGTCAAACCAGCGGGTGAATGTGGCGAGGGAGGCCACCAGGTTCACGATCGTGCGGCGATAAATCTCAGGTGTGTAGAAGTCGTAGGCGAGCAGGTCTTGCACCACGCGCACCAAAGGTTGACGCGAGCGCGACCAGAATTCATCCAAGGGCGTCAACGCACCGAGCAGGATCCCAATCAGGCCGCTGACGACCACGGCCGCTGCCACCGGCAGGGAGAAGGCGCTGATTCCGGGCACCGGATCAATACGCTGCATGATCGCTGGCAGCAGCAGCACGATCACGGTGAGGCTCACCATCGGTAGGGCCATGAGCCAGTTCACCTCGGGAGTGCGCTTCGTTTTGGGCATGGCGGGGCCCATGAACACCGAGCGGTACACGCGGGTGACATTCGCCGCTGCCAGCACGTTGGTGAGAAGAAAGATCACGGCAAAGGCCGGAGCAAGCTGGCGGAAGTTCTCCACCAGCAGGCCGTAACACCAGAAGCCCCCTAAGGGCAGCAGGCCCACCACCCCGGCGCTCCCCACCAGAAAGGCTGAGGAGGTGGCCGGCATCCGGGTACCCAGGCCGCCGAGCTCGGTGAGGTCTTGGCAGTTGGTGGTGGCAATGATGCTGCCCACACTCATGAACTGCAGTGCTCGGGCCAGACCGGTGGCAAACAGCAGAAGCAGGGCAAGGCCGGGCTGTTGCAGGGCTATCGCGATGAACACGAGCCCCAGATAGGAGGTGGTGGAGTAGCTGAAGGCGCGCTTGAGATCCACCTGGGCAATGGCCACCAGGCCACCGCCGAGGGCGCTGATCGTGCCCACCGCCAGCAGCACGGTGGTTGCCACTGGCGATACCGCCACCACAGGCATCAGCTTGAGCAAGACGATCGCGCCGCAGGCCACCACCACGGAATTGCGAAGGATCGAGGCGGGATTGGGACCCTCCATCGCCTCATCCAGCCATAGGTGCATCGGGAACTGGGCGCACTTGCCCATCGGGCCAGCGATCAGGCCAAGGCCCAGCAGGGTGCCCGCCAGGGGCGTGATCAGGTTTTGCTCCCTGGCCTGGGCTGCCCAGGCATAGAGATCGGTGAATTCCATCGAGCCCGCCCAGGCGGACACGGCCACCACGCCCATCAGCAGCAGCACATCACCAACGCGCTTGGTGAGGAAGGCATCGCGCGCGGCGGTGACCACCAAGGGCTGGGCGTACCAGAACCCCACCAAGAGATAGGTGGAGAGGGTGAGCATCTCCAGCAGGAAATAGCTCATAAACAGGTTGCTGCTCAGCACCACCCCGCTCATCGCTCCTTCAAAGAAGCCCACGAGCGCGTAAAACCTTGCTAGCGACCACTCCTTATCGAGGTAGCCAAGGGCGAAGACCTGGCACACCAGGCTCATCGTTGTGACGAACTCCAGCGCCGCCAGGTTGGTGAGCGATAGGTCGAAGCCGATGCGCAGGTTGAGGTCGGCGGCCTCAAACCAGGGAAAGTCGAGGTGTTGCGGCCCCAGGTTCACCACTTCGCTGATGGCCACGCTTCCATGAAGCACGGCGAGCAGCGTGACCAGAAGGTTCAGATAGGCGGCAGGTCTGGGACCGTTGCGTTTGATCCAACCCGTGGCCCAAGGCAACGACAGCAGCATCCCGCTGAAGCCGTAGAGCGGCACCAGCCAGATCAGCTGCAGTGGAAGCGGGAGAGCGTTGCTCAAAAACCAGGGACCTGTAAGAGGCGGACTCTAATGAGTTCAGAAGGTGGCTCTGGAGCGGGGATCGCGGCGTGCCGCACCGGTTGACCCGTAGAGGGCGTAACCACGGCGGCGGCGACCGCCGAGCTGCTGAAGCCAGGCCTCGAGATCGCGGCTGTGGTGCTGTTCGTCTTCCAGAAGGGACTGGAAAAACGCACCATTGGCTTCGTCGTTGATCACGGCGCAGAAGCGTGCGGCCTCGGCGTAGTGATCAACAAGCTGTTGCTCGAGGTCGGCATTGTGCTCGAGCAAACCGAGCAGATCGGGTGCATGGGTCACCGGCTGCAGCTGGGAAGCGGCCGGCGCCACCCCCAGTTGCAGCATGTGCTGCACGATGCGCTCGGCGTGTTGCATTTCCTCCACCGTTTCCTCGCGGAACTTTTCGGCGGCGGCCTCATCTCCCCAAAGCCCCACGAGGGAGGCCTGGGTCATGTATTGCTGCACAGCGGTGAGCTCAAGGCTCAGGGCGCGGCCCAGATAGCCCAGGACGCGCGGATGGGCGGCGTCCATGCTCATCAGGCGCGGCGGTTGTTGGTGCTGGTCAGAACGGGCTCCACTTCAGTGTGGGGGCGGGCAATGATGTGCGCCGCCACCAGGCCATCGCCCACGCGCTCACAGGCGTCGGCGCCGGCGCGCACAGCGGCGTTCACGGCACCGGTTTCGCCACGCACCAGCACGGTCACATAGCCGCCGCCCACGAACTCACGGGCGATCAGGCTCACCTCAGCGGCCTTGGTCATCGCGTCAGCAGCCTCGATGGCAGGCACCAGACCGCGGGTTTCGATCATGCCGAGGGCGATGCCCTGAACGGAAGAGGCCATGGGGAAGAGGCTGCTGGATGAGGATGAACGGTTGTTGCCACCGCCGCCGCTGGAGTTACCACTGTTGGCCCTGCGGGCCGTGGTGGGCTGGGAGGCGCGAGTGCTGGTGCTGGGCTTGGAACTGGCGACAGCCTTGCTGGTCTCCGCTTTCGCGGCGACCGCTTTGGTTGCCACGGTCTGAGCCGTGACCGTTACAGCCGTGCTGGGTTGAGCAGCGGGCTGGACCGGAGCAGCCGGCTGGGCTGCCGGTGCGGGGATAGCCGTCACCGGCGTGGTCGGGGTAGCAGCGGCTTTCGACGCTGCCGCCTTACCGGAGGCCGAGGTGTTGGTGGCTCGGGATCTGGGAGTGGCCATGGCGGTGATGGGCTATGCCCTGGAAGGGGTCGCGTGGAAACGGGATGGACCCGGGGCTGTGGGAGAAGCACCGGGAGGAACGGGGTGGTTCCTTAGCCGTCGGGCGACCAGTGGTCGATGATTCCGCCGATCGTGAGATCGGTGAACAGGTCGGCGTTGCCGGTGGCGTGCCGTGCGGCCGAGCCGCTTGCGGTGAACACCCAGTTCCCTGGGGAGGCGCCCACGGGGTCACAGGCGACGCTGAGCTTGCCCTTGGGGGTACGCAGGATGCGCAGGTTCTGGTGGGCAAAGCCCTCCACACGGTTCGTGCAGACCAGAGACCCCATCACCTGCATGATTTCCATTACTTCGCGCCCCCACTGCCATCGGCTGCCGCGGGATTGGCCGGCTTGCCGGCGGCCATCTCCTTGGCTGCCTCGGGATCCCAGTGGTCAATGATCCCCACGATCGTGAGATCGCTCGGATATGACTTGCTGCCAGCCGCTTCTCGGGCGGCCGAGCTGCCCACGCAGATCACCCAATCGCCAGGAATCGCGCCCACGGCATCCACGGCCACCTTCTGAGTGCTGCCATCGAGCACCACCTGGAGATGCTTGTGCTGGAAGTCGGCGATGCGGTTGGTGGAAACCAGTGGTTTCAGCACTTTGCAGATCAACATCTCAGTGCCCGCCTCCTGTGTTGAACGTGATTGAGGAACTTACGGTTTCGGCCGGGCAGTGCCGGTCGCGATCCCTCACGGTGAGCAGCGTGTGCAGCAGACCCTGTTGGCAGAGGTCGCTGTAGCGCGCTTCGATCGCCGCCTTCACCCGCTCGCAATGGGTGATCGCCCGCTCGCGGGCACCGGGCACAGCGCCGTGGTAGTCGAAACGCAGCACCACCGGGATTGGCAGACCGCGCGACACGTTCAGACCCTTGAAGATCTTCACGCCCACATCGAGATCGGGCGCCCCTTCTTCCACCGTGTCCATGTAGGCGAAATAGGTGAGGTTGCGCAGGTGCACTTCCTTGAAGCCAATGCCCACGCCGATGAAGCGCTCGGCATGGCCGAAGTCGCTGTAGCTGCCGCCGTGGTACTGGCGCACGTAGTCGATTTGGGAGAGGTTGTGCTCAATCAGGCGCGCGATCAGCTGCACCATGCCGGCATCGGGTGCGGATGCCGCAGCGCTGTGCACCATCTCCTGGATGCGCTCGCGGCCCTGATCAGCGCTGAGGCTGCGGGTGGCCTCGTACACGGCGTGGGCATCAAGCCAGGTCTCGAGGTTGGTGCTGCCATCGCGGCCCGGCACGTGCACGCGGATCGCGTCGGTGTCGGTGTCCATGCCCACCAGCAGCAGATCCACCGAGGCGCCACAGCAGAAGCTGTTTTCCACGGCCTGCTGGAAGTCTTTGAGGCGCTGGAGGCCTTGGGCCGCCGCGGCTTCATCGTTGCTGCCGTGGGCGGCGCAACCCTCGTGGCAGGGATCCTTGGAGCTGAAGTGATACACCACCACCTTCAGGTAGCGGGTGTCGTTATGGGCGGGGTTGGGTAGGCCTTCGCGGTAGCGGCGGTGCTCGGTTTTCACCCAGCGATCCACCGTGTTCTCCACGTCGAACATGGCGCCGGCGTGGGAGCGGCGACGCACGGAGCTGAAGGGCAGCCTCAGGGCGTAGGCGATGGCATGGGCGAGACGCCCATCGGCGCAGGGGGTGATGTCGAGCAGGTGGAAGCCGCACTCCATCAGGAAGGCGTTGAACGCATCGGCATCGCTGCTGCCGGCTTGGGCGGCAAGCGGATCGTCGTTGAAGAACGAGATGCTGGTGTGCTCGTAGGCCTCGAACACGCACCAGGCAAACAGGGTGCGCATGTCGAGCTGGCTCGTCCAGGCCGTTTCGAGCACGGGCTGGGGCAGCTCATGGCCCAGCTCAGCCACAGCCAAACGCTGGGCCTGGGCGATGAAATCCGGTTCGTGCTGCAGAGCGGAGATCCGCTTCAGCACCGGCACGATGTGATCGAAGGCACCCAGGGTGCGCTCTTCGTACGCCCGCAGTGCAGCGTTGGCACGGCCGTTGCTGAGCGGATGCAGGCCAGCAGCGAAACGACTGCCAGTGGCTTGATCGCCCGCGGGACGAATCACCACTTGCGTGGCCACGGGCCGAACCCTGCGGCCAGCGCTCACCACGGGCTCTGCGCTTTTGGCAGGAGCTTGGCGGCTGCTGCGGGAGTTGCCGGTGCGGGCGCGGTTCGCGAGCTCGCGCTGCCGCAGCACTTTGCTGAGCGAGGAGCTGGGGTTGAGCTCAGCCGGGGTTTGGCTGGCCGCAGCTTGGGGTTCCCCACTGCTGCCAAAGCGGCGTCGGGGAGCCGTGGGGCTCAGGGCCCTCTCTGTATTGGCGGTTCTCCGACGCATCTGCTGTTACCCCTCAGCCCCGGGCGCCGCCGGACACCGTGATCAGAGAGCCCTGATCGGTGCTGCCGCTGGAGCCAGTGACTTTGTTGTTGGGAGGGGCAACTTCCTGGTTGCGCTTGTTCTGCATGCCGGGCATGCCGCTCATTGGGCCCACGCGGGTGGGGTTGCGGCGGCGGGCAGAACTGCCTTCGGTGCCGGTCACTCGATCACCACGGTCCCAGTCGTCGCCGGTGACCTTGGTGCCCGAACCCTCGCCGGTCACCCGGGAGGTGGCGCGCAGATCCTCATCCATGCTCACGGGAGCGGCGGAGGCTGCAGCCAGGCGCTGGCTGGCGCGGCGATCGAAGCGGAACTGCTCGGTACCGGTCACTTTGCCGGTGGCCATGTCAAAAGGGCCGGTGATTCTCCCGCCTTGCTCGTAGGTGCTTCCGGTGACGGCGCCGGTGCTCTCACGCTGCACCTGGGCGGCGCGGGCGGGGGACTGAACGCTGAACTGCTGCCAGGCAGCCTGGTTCAGGGGCTGGGGGAAGTCAGCGTCGCGGCTGGGGGCGGTGCCACAGGCTGCAGCCTGCTGATCAGCGCCCACGTAGGGAGTGCCGGTCACGTCTTCGCAGGCGCCGCGCTCGGCGCCGGTCATCACACCACCGATGCCGGGCTGAATGCCGGTCATGCGGTTGGAATTGCGGACGGCGGTGCGCTCGCGGGTGGCGCGCACGGCCTGGGCGTTGCAGAAATCACCTGCTTGCTCGAGACCTGCGTAGGGGGTGCCGGTGACCACCTTGCAGGTGCCGGGCTCATCGCCGGTGACTTTTGAGGAACGGCCGGTGCGGGTGCCGCTCACCATCTGATTGCGGTTGGTAACGCTGAAGCCCACCTTGGCGGCCTCAGCAGCGGGGCGGGTGCCGCAGAAGCCGTCGTACTGCTGGCTGCCGATGTACTCGTCGCCCGTCACGTTGCGGCAGCTGCCGGGCTCATCGCCGGTGACCCGCTCGCTGCGGCCCACAGCGGTGCCGGTGATGCCGGTGCCGCGGAGGGTGTTGAACGCACTCACCTTGGTGGGAGCGCGACCAGCGGCGGGAGCTTCAGCGCCGAGGTATTGATCGCCGGTGAGCTGACGGCCGGAGCCGGGTTCATCGCCGGTGACTTTCTCGCTGCGGCCCACCATCACGCCGCTCACGGCCTGACCGCCGAGGGTCTGGCTGCGACCCACTTTGCGCACGGAAGGCGTGGTGCTGCCGCAGTAGGTAGCCGACTGATTCGCCGAGATGTATTCGGTGCCCGTGATGGTTTTGCAGGTGCCGGGCTCATCGCCGGTGACCTTCTCGCTGCGACCCACTTCGTTGCCGGTGACGCGATTGCCGTGGGTGGTGGCACTCACACGCACCTTGGCGGGCTGGATCGGAGCAGCGGGCTGGGTGCCGCAGAAGGTTTGGAACACTTCAGCGCCGAGATATTCGGTGCCAGTGATGGTGCGGCAGGTGGCGGCTTCATTACCGGTGGTCTTCACCGAGCGGTTGGCCTGAGTGCCGGTGATCGTTTGGCCGGAGAGGGTTTCGCTCACGCCCACCTTCCAGGTGGCATCGGCCGCGGCGGCTTGCTTCGAGCCGTGGCGGTTGGGGCCACTGGGACGGGTGCCGCTGTTGCGTGCGGTGCCGGCGGAGCCGGTTTTGCTCTTGAGCTCGCGCACTTTCTGAGAGAGCTCGCGGGCGCTCAGATCAGGATTGATCTGACGGGCCACCGCGGCAGGACCGGTTTTGTTGGTGCTGCTGGCTGACTTACCGAGCTTGGAGAGCGCTTCGCGGCGGGCGAGTACGAGTGCGCGGCTGGGGTTGTGCTGGGCTGATGCCTTGCGGACGGCGGGGCGGTTGCCACCGTTGCTGGCGCTCGAGGAGGGGCGGCTGCTCAGCGAGAGGCTGGCGGTCTCATTGCGGCCTGCGGTTTCAGGGGGATGCTCCTGGCACTTGCACTTGTGCTCAGCTGCGGCCTGGACGGGAGCGGCAGCCTTGGGAGCGTCCTTGGCAACGTCGGTGCGGGTGCGATCCCTCGACTGAGAGGCGCGCTTGCCGCTGCGGCTCAGAGCTTCACGACGGGCGAGCACCAGATCGCGGCTGGGGTTGCTGACGCGCTTGGGGGTGCTGCTGCTACGGGCTGCAGAGGCACTGGGGGTGCCCAGGCTGCGGGCCGGGGTCGGGGCGGGCGAAGCTGCGGCCGCCGAGGGAGTCGTTGCCGGGGGAGCGGCCTGAGTGCGGCTGGGGCGTGCATCAGCTGCAGTTCGCACGCGTCCACCGCTCGCATTCATGCGGCTGGCGGCCTTTTTGCCTCCATCGGTGAGGGCCTTACGGCGCTCCAGGGCTGCTTCGCGACTCGATTTGGTGTCCATGTCCGCCCGGCGTATGGAATGACTGGGTATTTGGCACTCCCGCTCTGTTGATGCACAGACCTGCAGGGAGTTGCACAAAAGGATCCGATCGTTGTGTCAACGATCAGGTCAAAAAAGGTGTGGTCCCGGATTCACCGGGACCAACAGATGTGAGGCGCTGAATCAGCGGCCTTCGAACACCACGAAGCAAGCGCCTTGGCTTTGGGTGTAGGCGTCGTAGCCCACGAGGCGCACGTGGTGGTCGGGGTAAGCGCGGTGGCAAGCTTCGAGCTCGTTCACGAT
>Ga0194112_10006460_pt1 | contig 15482 bp, 14 predicted proteins | sample TA2MahC400mmetaG_FD_146191 | JGI IMG/M metagenome (GOLD analysis project Ga0194112, IMG submission 146191) | Freshwater microbial communities from Lake Tanganyika, Tanzania - TA2015016 Mahale Deep Cast 400m | ecosystem: Environmental > Aquatic > Freshwater > Lake | place: Tanzania: Lake... | reverse complement strand
GGCGGACCCCAGAAGACGGTCCCATCACTGGCGCTCAGGTGGTCCCATCCCACTGGCGCAACTCACCACAAAGTGGTCCCATGCCACTGGCGGGCGACACAATCCCGCCTGATCTCACGCCGCAGGTCCAGGGGCTGCAGCGTGATGTCTCGTCAGCCGTCCGCCAACTGGGCTCCTTGGCCGGTGATCTTGACTCCCTGACCTGGGAGATCGATGACGTCAAGTCCTGTGTGAACAGGTACATGGACACCATCGGGCGGTGGTCCAGGAACGTCTACACCTACTACACCTACTACTACTGCTAGCGCTCAAGGGCAGCGGGGCGTTGACGGCCTGTTAGTGCGGACCATCGTCTTGTTGCTGCGGCAGTCTGCGATCGCCCTCGGACCAGAAGAAGGCTACAAGGCGCTGCGTCACCCAGTCCTCTTGCTTCTCAACGAAATCCTTGATCGCCTTCCCGGTTACGGACGCGTAGAGCGCCGCCAGCGCGGACACGCCAAGGAAGATCCCAATCACGATACCCGGAACCCGATTCCTCATGTCAAGCAGAGTCAACACAGACCCAGCGGCCAGAACAGCGACGGCGGCGATCTTGGTCGTCCACCCGAAGGCTCTGGCTACCCGACGGCACTGGTGCTCAATACGAGTGCGGTCGGCACCTTCTTGCTCAGCGGTAGCTAGCGGTATGGCAGCCTTCGCGTCTTCGGCCTCCTGGTGCTTGTCCGCGGCCTTCTTCTCTGCGGCCAACCGGGCGGCCGACTCCTGTCCAAGAAGTTCCTCCGCCCTTGTCTTGCCCGCTTCAGCCTCCTGTCGCATGCGCTCGCGGGCTCTCTCCAGGATCTCGTCAACGGTCCCCTCGGTGAACGCCTCCGGATCGCCCCGCGTCAGTTCCATGAGGGTCCGATCGGCATCCAGAGACCGCAGCAGAGCATGGTCCTCAGGAGTGATCGCGCCACTTGCCACAAGCTTGTCGAGCTCGGCGAAGTAGAGCCTCCAGACAGACTGGGGAGGACTGAGGGCCGCGTAGCAGTCGGCGATCACCCGGTCTCTGGGAAGGTCAGGCATCTGCATGGGTCGCTTGAGCCAGACGTAGGTGCCCGCGGCGTAGTCGCCGATCGCTAGCGGCACGCCCAGGTCTGCCTCGGGAAAGCTCTCGCGCATGAACGAGTTGACAGCCGCGAGCAACGACCCGTTGGTAGTAACAAACACCGCCCGACAATCCTCGACGAAGCGGGGGAACACCCCGGCTCGCGCTCGGTAGATGGCCATAACGACGTTCAGATCATGGACAAGAGCTTCCCGATTCGAGTACCTAATCTCGGTGTCGAGCACTTCCTCTAGTCGCTTCTCGTCCAGAGTCAGGGCGGGCGTGTACGGCGGCCGGTCTTCTACAACAACGCCAATCTGGCGAAGGTTCTCCTCCAGATGTTCACATAGCAGCATGACGTCGGTGCTGGAGAGGCCCTGCCGTCGGAAGTGATCGACGGTTTCGCCAAACGCCCGCCAGCCGCCTCCCCGCAGCCGCAGGGCATTGGCGAACAGGATGCCCTTCGCCTCTTTGAGGGTCACGTCGAAGCACCTGGGCTTCGCGCCAGTCTCTCGCAGGCCGTCAACGAGGCCACGGCAGGGGGCTTCAAGGCTGGGTCCTGAGTAGCCCAGGGCACGCAAGAGAAACGTCGTGTCCAAGAAGACACGAACATCCCTGAATCGCTGTGACACCGCGCTTATGTCAGGCACGTAGAGCGCTTGGGCCAGCATGCTGCCCTTGGCGATCTCGACAAGAAAGCCGAAGCACTCTGGCTCGTCCGCGTACAGGTGATCGACGAACGCACCGAACATGTAGTGATCGGAGCGCTCCTGGGGACGGCTCCCGTCCTCTGGTACACCGACGACTGATCGAAGGAACGGAACGCAGTAGCGATCCGCGAACTCCGTGAGGGCGGCCTCGGCGTCTGTCACAGAGATCGTCGCGTCGAAGCGCAAGCGACAGAAGTCCACATAGCGCGACACCAGGCTCCGGTAGCGAGCCCGCGCTGCCTCGCGGATCCCGCTGAGCCCGTCGCTCGCCACCATCCCCCGTTGAACGAGGTAGATGCCGCTGTCAACGTGGAGGAAACCCTGCCGGGCGGCTCGCTTCAGGATCGTGCGGAGAGGACCCAAGGGGATCTGCAGGCCATACTCTTGACGCAGCAGATCTCCAACTTCGACGGCTGATACTTCATCGTGGGTGAGTAGGCGCAGAGCATCCACGACAAATGGCACGAAGTTGTCGACGTAGTCGCGCCCCAACCGGTCAAAGTTGACCTTCAGGACAGCCAGGCTCACCGCAAGCTGATCGTCCATCATCCGCGCTCCTGACCCCGCAGAGGTGTCCCGCCAAGACGGCATTGGTCGCCAATCTATCCCTCCTCGCGGCTACCCGTCCTAACGCGGCTGCTGTCCCGGCGGCCGACACCACAGAGACCAGCACCGCTGACTCACCGCCCACCGTCCCAGATTCGGGTCCAACCACGGGAGTCCGCCCTGAACACCGACCGGATGACGGCCCCGATGTCCAGGACGGCATAGTCGACAGCCACTTCAGCGATCGCCCTACGCCTGCCTGTCGTTGTGCGCCAAGCGTCCAGGTCCGCGTCGGCCAGGGGCACGAAGGTGAAGGCCCCGCGCCGGGGTGGGTCGTGCAGAGTGCTCCCCGCGTTGATCGGCGACAGGCTCACCCTGCGGGCGTGTTGTTGCAGCAGAGCTACCGTGTCCACCTCGATCACCGTGTGAGCTCCGAGCCGGTAGGCGCGAGCTGCCAGCAGCTGCTCACACCGCTTGCGTGTCGGCCAGAAGAACACCTTACCGTTCAGCAGGCGCAGCCACTCTGGCACCGTCATGCCTATCAGGCATCGCTCCAGCTTCCCTGGATGCAGCGGCTTCTGGTCCCGTAGCACGAACCGCTCCCCTGAGTCCGTCTGAAGAACCACCGAGTCGCGACGAGGCTCTTGCTCCAACATTCGGCGGCGATCACCCGTCAGCCCGAACAGGTCAAGAATGGCGGTGGTGGAGAGCAGGCCCCGCCGCAGGATGTTCGGCCAAGCCCCATCCGCGGCCATGTGGTACAGGTGAGGATGCCGCGCGACCAGTTCATCCGGCCTCATAGACGACACCGTTACCAGTCGCCGCTACGGATACGGCTGTCCATAAGGATGGCGTAGATGAAGCTGGGCCCCTGAAGGTGTTGGATCTCGCCGGGCCCCCGGAGCGGCACCAGTTCCAGCGCCCTAGCGAAGTCGCTCCTCGGCAACATCCGGTTCGTAGTCGAGGGAGTCACAGCACCCCCGTACACCCTGTAGGTGAACTCCTTCCCGCGGACCTGGCGGAAGACCGCGCCCTGATGGTCAACGATCCTGCCCCAGACAATCCCAATGGTCGGTTTCATCATCCCCTCACAACTTCTCCCGATGAATGGCATCCGCTGCTCAGCCGCCACCTACTTGTACACCCTGGTCGCGGTCATCCACCCTTCACCGTTGCCGATCAGGATGCCAATGATGCCCTCGTGGAGGGCCACCCGTCCATGCCGTTGATCCATCGGCCTTCCCAGCTCCTAGTCTGCTGTGGGCCGGGCGATGCCGTGTTGGCGCCTGCACCTCTTTCCCTCGCTGTGCCATTCGAGATTGGCGAAGGGCAACGGCAGGTCGCGCTCCTGTTCCGGGTAGCGACGCCGTGAGCCTGCCGAGACACGAGCCATGAAGGCGCCCAAGGCTCTACTCTCGACGGGCCCGGGGTCCCGATCCACAACGGCGTAATGGACGGTGAGGTGATCGAGGTTGGACAGCGTCTTCAACCACATGCCGCCACGGTGAGGACGGGCATGACCGATTCGGCTGCTGTAGAAGCCACCGACTCGGTCGGACAACGAGACGGCCTTCCCGATGTAAAGGATCGTCTCGTCGGGAAGCCAGTACCTGGCTAGACGGGTCGCCAGCGTCGAAGGCCTTGCCCTCACGTCATCGACGGTCATCATGGGCGCCGTGTCAAGCCACTCCTGTATGGCTGCGGCCGACAGGGGGATGTCCTGCAGCACGTCGGCTCGGTTCGGGTCGGCGCTCAGAGACACAAGGTAGATGCCAGGGGCGGATGTCCCAGGCTTGGTTCCCCACGGTGCCGACCCGGAGATGCCGAGTCCGACCTTCGCTGCTATGGAGTCAGGTGTACTCGGCACCCATCATCCCCAACTTCCCATGGATCATCCGGCAGCTGTGAGCTCGGATCTCAGGGCGACCACCACTCAGTCAAGGTCGTTGTCAACCCGCCCCTCGATCAACCACTCAGTGAGCTCGCGCAGAAACTGGTACTCGGTCTCTTTGACGCCGTAGGCAGGATGAGCCAGCTCATTCCGAATCCTGTTCAGCTCCACCATCCAAGTGGTGCGCGCATCGCGCCCGCGCTTCTGTTCGTCGCCCGGCTTTGTGTATCTCTTCTCGAACAGCTCCTTCCACTGCTTATCGCTGTACGTTGCGATCTCGCGATAGTGGATGAGCACCAAGCAGTCCCAAGGCTCAACCTCATCAGCCGTATCCCGGTCGCGGTTCTTCTGTGCAGCCAGAGCGAACGCTGCGGCATAGACCTTGTCGGGTACCCCAACCTTGAACCAGCGGTCGCCGTACTTCCCCTCCAATCGGACGCGGAAGTCATTGTTCATGAACCGCTCCAGCGCCAGCACCATGTCAAGGGCTTCCCGGTTGAAGTTCTGCGCCTGTTCCACCCAGTAGTCGCCCATGCCCTCTGGGTCGAACTCGGGGCGCTGCTCGTGGACCGCGCGCTGCAAGCTTCGCCAGTACTTCGCCCGCCCGCCGGACCCATATCTCTGCCGGAGGTCGACGCTCTCGTCTGGACTCAGGTCGCGCAAGTAGGCGATGACCGGGTCCAGGTAGTAGTCGACATACTCCATCAGCTCGTCAGTCGGCAGGGTCTTGGGGTTGACCTTCTCTCTCGCGACCAGATGATCGACAACGTCGCTCAGCACGCGCAGCAGGCTCTCGATCCCCGCGTTTATGAAGACGAAGCCGCCCGGAGCGTTGCCGAGCGCCCACTGCGCGGGAAGGCCTTCACGAAGCCTGCTGAACGCCGCGTAGAGAAATGGGACAAGGATGGCCATCGTCGACTCATTCGAGCCTTTGTAGAACGAACCATCCTGCACGACCTCTGTCGCGGTGAACCTCCCACAGAAGTTGCCTCTGTCCAAACCTATCCTGATTGTGTCAATGGTGATGCAGCAGGTTGCCGTTGGCCGGTTCTCCCCGATCACCACTCTGCCGTACAAAGGTGAGTGACGGCACTCACCCAGATCCTGCGCAAGCTGAAGCTTCAAAGCCTTCGACCGTAGGCTCAAGTCGTCTACATCCCAGAGTAGGCTGGCATTGAGGGTGTTCCGCAGGTTCTTCGGCACCGACTTCTGGTTCTCGTTTATCTGCATGAACAGTCGAAGCTGATCGGTTCGACCCAGATTGACGAATGCGACTACCGGAAGCGTCTCGGTAGCCGCAAGCTCAGTGCCTGCATATCCGTACAACCGATGCTGCCCATCGATGACGTACGCCGATCTGTAGCTCTGGGGCAGATGGAGCACACCGAGTCGAGACTTCGTTCCTTCCACGACGCCCTCTGCTCGATCGAACCTCAGGCCCCGCTTGCCAGCATCGATGTTGATGACGATGGAGTTCGGGAAGAAGTTCCCATCAGTCACGAACTCGCGCACGCTCTTCAGGCGCGTCTTCTTGATCAGCCGCTGGTAGGTCGGCATGAGATCAGTGCTTGCCTTGCTCCGATGAAGCACGTACCCGATCTTCAGCAGTTTCTCGGGTTCGATCGAGAAGGAGTAGAACCGATGACCACCCATGCGGCCCTCAATGGCAGGAACCTGCGTCTCCATACCGGGGATCTTCTTACCCGCGAGCAGTGCTCCGAGCAGCTGGAATCGCGCCGCCACCCCGAGATGATGCGACAACTCCTCGTAGTAGGAGACGGCGTCCTCGGCAAAGTGAGCGATCTCCGCTGCCGCCAGCCGGTCACGGTCGGCACCGCCAACTGCGTACCCACTCGTAGCCAGGATGAACTTCACCTTGTGATCCGGATACGACTTCTTGAGGGTGGACAGGATCCCTGGTCGCACGCCCACCAGGCCCTCGATCTCCCCCTTGAAGCTGGTCTTCCGATCCTCGCTCCCAGTCGCCTTGCACTCAACAAGCAACAAGCACTCGTCATCAGCGGCGAATACGTCGAACTGCCGTCGCTCCCCAACTCCACCGCCATAAGGCAGCTCGAAGTTGCGATCCCGGTTCAAAGTCGAGAACGCAAGGCCAGCCAGGAGAGTCCATACACGGTCCTCAAAGGCCACATCAACGGCCTTCAGCTTCCTCATTCGAGTAGATCCCCGGTTGACGCGCTCAACGTCCCACCCGTCTTCGCGATAGCCATCAACCAAGGCCTTCTTCACCGTTTCGTGGAGGTAGGCCGAACGCCGCTTCCTCAGTTCAGACCTAAGTGCCGGCCCGCTCACCGTCATCGCCAGAAGTTCGTCCCTATCCATCTGCGCCCACATTCGTGAATACGTATTCCAACACCTCTCCGCGATTCGCGCTTCTGCCACCTACCAGACTGCGTCGCTTCAGCTCGAGCCGCCGGTCTCCCTTCTCGAAGAGAGAAGCAATCGTCGGGTGAGCCGCGTTGGTCATCAAGTAGTACGCGCCCCTGTCCCTGACGAAATCGAGGAGTTCGCTCAGTCGACGCTGGTCATCGAGCGAGAACAAGCGGCTGTTGTACTTGATGAATCCGTTGTCACTGTGCGACACCGTGTAGGGAGGGTCCAAGAAGACGAGGTCCTTAGGCTGCAGATGCAAGCGGACACAGTCGAAGTCCGCACATTGAAGGCTGGCACCCTGCAGTCTCGCGGCGACATCGCGCAGGTTCTCTGGGTCAAGGAATCTCTTGGACCGACCCCCGTACGGCACGTTGTAGTGGCCTTCGAGATTCACACGGTAGATGCCATTGAATGAAGTCCGATTCAAGAAGATGAAGCGCGCCGCACGCGCTAAGGGATCCAGGGGAACAGCCGACCGAACCCTGTAGTACTCCTCTTCCGTATTGCGATGGGCCCGCAAGGCTTCGATAACGCCCTCGGGGTCGTCTCTCACCCGGCAGTAGGCATCAATCAACTCGGCATTCAGATCCGACAAGTAGGCGGGGCCGCGATGCCCAATGGCAAGGAAGACCGACCCTCCCCCGAGGAAGGGCTCGTGGTAGGCCCGGAATCCCGCCCGTGGGAGCAACGAGGGCAAGTGCGGAACTAGCCAGGTCTTGCCGCCAGCCCATCGAACGATGGGCCTAGCTCCCCCACCCGGCACTGGGTCGCTCACGATCCGCGATCCTAGACAAGCCGCTCTGAGGGAACAGGGACTACCCGACACTCTTGACCCGACCAGTGTCCGTTGCCCATGCCTCTACGTCGGGCCAGTACCAGATCAGCGCCGTCTTCAGTCGCATGACCGGCTGTGGGAAGTCCGGGTGACGGCGCCGCCAGACGTGCACAACCTGGCTGTTAGCGGCTCCAAGCCGCTCTGCGATCTCGGCGGCGCCGACCAGAAGATCAATGTCAAGCTTGCGGCCCACAGACCACAGGATACCTCGGGATTCCCGCGCTGTCTATGTTCTAGGTCATTGACAAACCATCCCGCGCATGCTATGGTTCTAGAACTATGACAACCCACACAACTACTCAGCAATCTTCTCCACGGCCTTCTTGCCCCCTGGCGGATGCCTTGGAGGAGCGACTCGCCCCTGCGGGAGTGGGACGGTTTGTCCGTCTATCCGGAAACGACATGGCTTGCGCCGAAGAGTGCGAGGGCTTCTGGATAGAGGCCCGGATGCGCCCGGAGGGCGAGTTGGCCAAGCAACAGGCGCTGGTGGCCATCCTACGATCCGCAGCCCGTCTGCACGTGGTGTGGAAGCGGAAGGGCCATGACCTCCCCGCCCGCATTCTGGTCGATTCCGCAGTGGCTCATCTCGGCCAGCAGTCCCACCGGGGGGCTGTCTGGCTGGAAGAAGCCTCGATAGCCGATGAGGCCGAGGTGCTGCTGAGGGCGGTTGACCGGGTGGACCGTTTCCAGCGTGACTTCCCCGAGTGGCCTATCGCCACCCCCGTGCGGGTCGAGGCCATCTCGGCTCAGGTGGGCGAGGGCTTGAGGCTGGTCGGCAATCCTGACCTGGCTTTCGGTGCTGCCAGCCGTGACGGTGACGGTCTGCTGCGCCCGTGGGCGGCCACCTTGACCTTCTGGGGGCCGGAGGAATCCGAGCGGCGAGTAGAGACCCGGGTGCGTTTTGATCAGCTGGTCGAAACCCTGCGGTTCGGTGGTCCCCCGACTGAGTCACTGATCTGGGACCCCGAATCCGGGGAGATCACCCGGCTGGTCGCCGACCCGGCCAGCTTGGACTCCGCCGCCATTGGTGCGGCCCTGGCCGCCCTGAGCCTCCGGAAGATCATCGAGGGTGGCCGCCTCAGCCTCAACTGCGGTGAGGCCTGCCGCCTATGCCCCCTGACCGCCACCTGTGGGGAGTTCAACCGTGACTGACCACACCATGACCACCAGCCTTCGGCCCGACCCGCTGACGGTCGGGCCGGAGTACGCCGCCCGCATCCGCGAGGCGGTTGGCCGTCACGATGCCTGCCGACCGTTGCGGGTCACCAAGCGTGGCCTGCAGCTGGTCGGCCAATGTGAACGATCCTGGCTCGTCGAGTTGGACACGCCGTTCCCCGGCTGGAGCCCACGCCTGGCCGCGGGCACGGTGATCCATGAGGCAATCCGCCTCCATCTGGGCACCCGTCCCCACCATCTTGAACCCGAACACATCGTCCGGGGTGCCCTACAACGCCTCCGCAGCCAACGTAGCAGCCTCGCCCGCTGGCTCGATGAGGCCGACCCCCTGGACCTCGCCGAGCTACGGCTCCAGGCGGTGGATACGGTGGCCAGGTTCCAGGCCGACTTTCCGCCCCTCGACCCGGTCTTGACGGTGCGCGCCGATCCCAAGGTCGAAGTCACCCTAGGGGCAAACGTCATCCTGGTGTCCAAGCCCGATCTGGTGCTAGGCAGCCCGAGGCGTACGCCCGAGGGGTTGGCGGCAGAGGCGATCGGAGTCGAGTTCAAGACCGGGAACATGTGGCCCGCCGCGGCCGCCGCCGAACTCAACCTGCATTCCGTGTGCGAAACCCTCCGATACGGCGCGCCTCTGGCCATGCACTACCGGTGGAACCTCACCACCGGGCACATCGTCGGCACCCCAGTCGATCCCGACACCCTGGCTGCCTACGCAACCGGATTGGGCCAGACCATCTTCCGCATGACCGCCCTCCTCGAGGACCGACCCACCGACGTCAACCAGGGCTGGTGGTGTCAATGGTGCCCTGGCATGGCCCAGTGCGACGTAGGGGCGGAAGACGGCGATCACGCATGAATCAGCCGAGACATGCAAGACAGAGGCCGGGATTCTCACAGGAATTGGCCGCTACGGTGCCCACCGTCGACAAGAGACGGCGGAATCTCAGCATCTCCTTACGAATCACCAACGCGAGCAACGACGAACGTGGCCCAACCGAGGGCACCGTCGCCTCGACGTGCCACCCCTCCCCGAAGAGGAGACCCTGGGACGTCCGCGTCACGCCTCAAGCTTGCCACCGCTGTTCTGCCCGACCTGTCATGCCACCCTGCCGGGGGGCGCTCCTGTGAAGGGCCCTATTGGCCTTGACGACGCGGCCGCGCGCGTCCTCACCGTCCTTGCCTCAGGCTCGTCCATGACCGACAAGCTGACCACCGAGGTGCAGCGCTTTCTCCGGTCAGTTGCAGCCCGAGGGGCAATCCACCCTGACGACATCACCGACGACCTGGTGGCCGACTACCTAGACGAGGTGACCTTCCGACACAACAAGGCGCGGTACCCGTCCTCGGCCACCATGAACACGCGCCGCTGGGCAGTGCGAGCGTTCTTCGAGGAGGCCCGACGCCAGGGCCTGACCGACAGAGCCGTCGGCATTGACTTGCCTATCCCCGCGAGGGGGACGCCCCAGGCCCGACCCCTCACCGACGCGGAACTGTGGGCGTGTGAGCAAGCTGCACGACTGACTCTGTTCGAGACAAGAGCCCCGGCAGTGCTCGCTCTCGCCGAGGCGGGGGGCGACGCGGCGGAGATCGCGGCAGTACTAGTCGCCGACGTGGATCTTGGTGAAGGTGCCGTCACGTTCACGGGCAGCACCCGCCAGCGGTGCCGCACCAATGTCCTCAACGCGTGGGGAACGGAGATGCTGGCCCGCCACCTCAGCCGCATGGGCCCGGTTCCTCCAGAGACGCCACTTGTGGTCAGCCCTGGTGTGGTCGGGCCATCGGCCACCGCTTCGATATCGGGCGAGCTGGGCACCATCCTCAACCACGCCGGGCTGACCGGCGATCCCCGCGTGCGTCCCCGCTCGGTGCGCGCCTGGTCCGCCCTGAAGGTGTGGCAGAGCACCCATGACTTCGCCGCCGTCGCCAATTGGCTTGGCAGCCACAGCCTGGACCAGGCGGCTCAGGTCATCGGGATCGAATGGAGGCTGCCATAGCTGGAGGCCCTGCCTTAGCCGTGGACCTCACCCAGCCGGTCAACGTGACCAAGCTGGGCTGGAAGCTCCCCAAGGAAGCCTACGCCCCCCGCAAGCCGTCACCCGGACGATTCCAGCATGACGGAGAGAACTTGGAGGGCGTGCGAAAGACCCCCGAGTTCCGGCTCCGGGAGTCCATCCTTCAGACCCTTGAAGCGGTCCTCCGGGGCGACGCCTACATGGGCCTGGTTGATGCGGCTGCCCGCATCGAGACCCAACCGCGCCCCGGCCGACCCACGAGCACTACCCCTTCGGCGATCACCGTCGCCTGCATCACCACCAGGCTTATGGGCAGCCAGCGTGCCGCCCACCGGGAGCTAGGCGACCAACTCACCTGGCAGAGACTGCGAACCTACGTCAAGAGCCGATGGCCCGATCGACCGGATCTGTGGCTTCCCCCGCACAGCCCATCACGGACAGCACAGATGCGCGCCGTCGCCCGTCTGCGCGCCCACGGCTTTGTCGCCCAGGCAGAAGCCGTCGTCCTGGCAGACGCCTTTGCCGCGGCGCGCCAGATCCTCGAACCGAGCCCCGCCCCCTACACCGACCCGGCGGCAGGCAACGTCTTGGTCGGCGATGGCACCACGATCAAAGCCAACACTTACTACGAGCCAGGCAGCCTTGGCGTGCGGCATGACGGAACTACCTACCCACACCGTGCCGACCCCTCCGCCAGACGGATGGGCAAGGGGAAAGCCCATGAGGAGCGCAATCTGGCACCTACTGACCAGAGCGGCCGACACCCACGCGGGCTGGACTACACGATCGTCACGGCCCGCAACCGCCAAGGCAACGAGCGCGTTGTCTTCGATATCCAACCCCGACCCGCCGGAAAAGGCGACGCCGAGGTCTTCACCGACTGGGTGCTCGCCCATCAGGCCGACCTGCCCATGGCCACGGTGGCCCTCTACGACATGGCCCTGCGTGGGCAACAGGCCAGCCGTCTCATCGAGGCGGGCATCATCCCAATGACCAAGGTGCCCCGCGACAAAGGGGGGCAGGCCGACACTGCCAACCTCGGCATCCACACCTTCAACCTGACCGACAAGACCACCGAGCACATGCCGTTGATCACCGTCGACGGCCACGCCGGAATCGTCCTCCCCGCCGCCGGAGATGAGTGGTGGATCCCCTTGCAGCGCGGTCAGGTGCGCCGTCGCCCCACCACCATCTACGCGACCCTGACGATCCCCCCTGACTGCCCGCACGTTCCCGCCCGCCTCAGCGGCGCCACCTGCCTCGTCCGCCTCAACTCCACGGCCAAGGAAGCGGCCGCGGGCATCAGCCGGGCGGACCATCTCCGCGCCTTTCCTGAACAAGACGCCGTGTTCCAGGATCTCTACGGCCTCCGCGAGGACATCGAGTCCACCAATGCCAAGTTCAAGGCCAGCCTGTGGGGCCGACGCGCCCGCACCGCCGACCCTGAACTGAACCGGCTCGACAGCCTCATGTGGGGTCTCATCGAGAACACCCGCGCCCGACTCGCCCACCACGAGCGCCTGACCCGGGAAGGCGCCCAACCCCCCATCGCCCGCGCCGGGTAGCCCCGGCCGCACCCCGCCAGCCGACGGCCACGGGCACCGCGCACCCGGCGAGCCAGAAGAATCTATCTGACCTAATCCGCTCCAGAGGGTCGCCCGGCGTGACCCTCGCCCCTCGCCGCCCACCCCTACACTCCCCGCGGGCGAGTTTCGCGCCAAGAAACGCGCCCACCGCGCCCTCGTAGCTCAGGGGATAGAGCAGCGGTTTCCTAAACCGTGTGTCGCAGGTTCGAATCCTGCCGGGGGCACTACCAGAAACCCTTGTGCCCCAGCGCGTTCCGCTCGCGGCTGGACCCGCAGGTTCCGCCGACACAGGACCGAGTCCCCACAGATCTTCCGATCGAGCCCCCGCTGCCTCAACCTGGGGCTGCATGGCGAGTTCTCGCGCCCGACCGGCGAGCGGCCCGCGCTCGCGTCCGGTTGAGTGCGGGGTGCCCACTTCTCGACCGGGATGCCGACCGACGGGCGGCCCACAGAACCGTCACGAGGGCGCTCTGCCGGCTTGCCGCGGTGGTCCACGCCGCGTTGCCCCGGACGAGCCGGAGGTTGAACTCCCCGTGCCCTACCCGGGCGACAGGCCGACCCACCGACGGTACCGACCGCACCGGCGGGTCGCAACCACCAGTCGACCGCCGCCTCGGACCCCCAGAGGAGGCCCTACCGCTGAGGGGTCTGCAGCACTAACCTCAGAGAGCGTGAGCGAAGCACCACAGGTAACCCGGCTCGTGTTGCGGCTCTCAGGCGGTGGGTCCCGAGAAGGGACCATTTCTCTGAGCCGTCTCGCGTCCATCGCCGACACAACCCAGAAGGCAGTCACGAAGCTGGCTCGCTCGCTCACCGATCGGGCGGGTCCCGGCCGATCGCCGCTTGCCCTAGAACAGACCACGCAGCTTGTACTCGTCGCGATCGGACCCGGCAGCACCGTTCTGCAACTGGAACGCGAAACCGCGCAGACCACCCTGCAGCTGCCCGGCGTCGATCTCGACCTGGGTCTACAGGCTATCGAAACGTTCCTGCAGGGAGTCGCAGCCGCCGCCGGCGAGGGGGCTCTTCCCGCAGCCTTCTCTGCGCCCGCTGTTGAATCCACACGCCTCTGGTTTGAGGCTCTCAGCGACTACGACGAAGTCCGGCTGGACGCCCAGGGAGTCCCTGGCGGGTCCATTCGGTTTCGCCCCGCGGCGGCTGCCCAGTCGCCCGCCCTCATCGGCCCGGCAGCGGCTCCCGGCGCGGGGATGGGCACCGACCGCGCCGTCGAAGGCGTCCTGTACGCAGTGAACCTCCACACCCTCGTGTTCCGCATCGAGGATGACCTCGGCAGGAGCATTCCCTGTCATCTCTCGGCAGACGTAGACACTCCCGGGAGGTTTCTCGGCTTGCGCGTGAGAGCAGCAGGTCCCGCCACACTCGACGACTCCGGACGGATCGAGAACCTGGAGATCAAGAGCCTGGACCTCGCTTCAGACGCGCCGGGTTTGGAACGAGAGCGGTTCTTCGGATCCCGAACCGCTGCCGATCTGGTTGCGGAGGCCGCTCCACTCGAGTCGATGGCCGATCTCGCCATCGACGGTCTGACCCAGGAAGAGGCGGAATCCTTCACCCAGGCCGTTGCAGGGCTGTGACCACCGCCACAGGCCCAGACGCTGTCGCCGTAGACACCTCGGTCATGTCCGCGGCTATCACCCAGGCGCTTCTCGCTGCTTCGTATCAGCGTCATCTGACCGGCAGGAGGATCGTCCTGTCGTTTCAGACGGTCGCCGAGCTTCGCTTCGGGGCGTTGAAGGCCAACTGGGGCACTCAGCGACGTGCCGCTCTGGAGGCGCGAATCGCCGCGCTAACAATCGTTCCGGCAGACAACGGCCTCGCCTCGTCCTGGGCTGCTCTCCGGGACATATGCCGGAGATCGGGGCACGCCCTGGGTGACAAGAGGCATGCCGCCGATCTCTGGATCGCGGTGACTGCCGTCCACTACGGGCTGCCCCTTGTCGCACACGACGGGGTCTTCAAAGGGGTTCCCGGCCTGAGGCTGATAACCGAATTGCCGTGATGCCTCGGGCAGCGCCGGCCGCGGCGAGGTCGCTGCCTCCGCACCCTCCTCCCCGCCTCGCCACCAAGGCTGGGGAGCCAGCCGAATACCCCCCTCCCCCGCAGCGGCCACCAGATCGCTGTCGCCCGTTGCCAGGAGGTCCAAGTCGAATGCCTGCTGGTCGGTCGGCGACGCCATGTCGGTGACAATCGCCGACCGAACTCGGCCCTAGTAGATGCCGAAGCTCAAGCTCGGGTGGCAACTGAGAACGGCCGCACATAATGCGGGGGGCCTTACGGCCCCCCGGGGAGCTAATGCAGGGCACATCTAGAGCCGTGCCCTGGGTACCTCTTGTCGGCCAAGGTACCAGAGCCCGACGCGGTTCTCAACGCCCCGGGACTCGCGGTCATCGGCCGACCGGCTTCTGGGGCGCGCAGGACGCCCTGCTCAGCCAGCCTCACCGCTGCTGAGCCGATGCGCGCCGAACCTCGATAGAACCCTGGTAATCGGCAGCAGTCCATGCGAGTTGCCGAGAGGGGCAGCGTCCTTTCTCGTGGGCAATCTTCACCACGCTTCCGCCAGGGGAAACCGGGTTGGCGCAAGCCCCTAGGCACTCGTGGTGATCATCAGACCTTCCGGGGGCGCCCTCATGCACGGCGGTCTTCCGACGCGTATCGTTGCCCGCATGAAGCACCGCACGGCCCTGATCGCCTGCGTCGTGGGCGTCTTGGCGCTGGCGGCCTGCGGCGACGACAGCGTCTTCCGCGAAGGCGGCAGCACCTCCACCGGCATCCCCGGCACCCTGGATCCCAGCGCTCCCGGCGTCACCGGCACCGTCCCCCTCCCCGGGCCGATCTACTGGGTGGAATGGAGCCCGGCGGAGTCGCCCGACCCCGCCACCGAGGCCGAACTGGTGGCCGGTCTCGAAGAACTGGGGGTCGCGCTGATGATCCCCGATTCGCCTTCGCCCACCGGCGAAGAGACCAGCGCCCTGGCCAACTCCTGGAGCTTGGGCTGGGGAAGCGGGCACACCTTTGCCGACACCACCAGCATCACGCTGAACGTGATGGCCGGCAACGACACCCTGGTTCTGATCGAAGTCCTTGGCTGCCGGGGCGACTGCCCGGAGGGCTTCGCCACCTTGACGTTCCGAGGCGACCCCGCCGCCTGCGCCGGTGAGGCCAGGGTGCGATGGCGGGAAGCGGGCGAGTGCTACGGGGCCTCTTTCGGGGAGAGCCTCAGCCTG
>Ga0194112_10006456_pt1 | contig 15485 bp, 13 predicted proteins | sample TA2MahC400mmetaG_FD_146191 | JGI IMG/M metagenome (GOLD analysis project Ga0194112, IMG submission 146191) | Freshwater microbial communities from Lake Tanganyika, Tanzania - TA2015016 Mahale Deep Cast 400m | ecosystem: Environmental > Aquatic > Freshwater > Lake | place: Tanzania: Lake... | reverse complement strand
TGTGATAGCCGCTTTCTTTGGCGATGAGCCGCGCAAGGGTGGTTTTCCCACAACCCGGCGGCCCCCAGAAAATGAGGGAGAGGTAATGCCCAGATGCGATCATCCGCGCCAGCACGCCATCCTCTCCCAGCACATGGGATTGGCCGACGACTTCTTCCAGCGCGGCAGGGCGCAAGCGGTCTGCCAGCGGTGCGGCCTCTTCATTCTCAGCGATGTCGAACAAGGATGCCATTAGCGAACGTTCACCTGTACTTCTTTTCCGTCTCTGACAAATGCAATTAACCAATTTCTGACCGGCGCATTGAGCTGGGTTGCCAATGCCTGACTGCTGCCGATAGCAAGGTTATTCACCCGCAGGATGATGTCGCCTTTGCGGAAGAGGCGATTACCTGTCACTTCCGTCACCGCCACGCCGCGCTCCACGTCCAGCCCCAGCTCCGCCGCCACGGCGGGGGAGAGGTTGGCGACCGTCACGCCATCGAACGGATGCCGACCTTTTAGGCCCCGCGCATCGCGTTTAGGGTTCTCCGGCGGGGCTATCATGCGCATTTGCAGCGTCTCTTCCTTGCCGTTACGCAGGATGACGAAGGTAGCATTCTCATCCAGCTTGCTGATTGCGGCGCGGAAATGCATGGTCTGCTCGTCATGCACGTCATGGCCGTTGATGGACAGCACCACATCGCTCACCTGCACGCCCGCTTTCTGGGCGGGGCTATCGGGGGAGACGGATTTGACGAGCACGCCGCGCGGGGAACTCATGCCCAGCGAATCGGCGATTTTGGCATTCACGCTTTGTACGCCAAGGCCCAGCCACGGGCGCACCACACGCGTGCGGCCACTGGTGGCACTGGCGACGACGCTCTCCACCATATTCGCGGGGATGGCGAAGCCGATGCCGATGGACGCGCCGGAGGTGGAATAAATCGCGGTGTTGATGCCGATGAGGCGGCCTTGCATATCCACCAACGCGCCGCCGGAATTGCCGGGGTTGATGGCCGCATCCGTCTGGATGAAGAATTGGTAATCCGCGACGCTGGCGGCGTTACGCGCCAAGGCAGAGATGATACCGCTGGTGACGGACTGCCCCACGCCGAAGGGGTTGCCCACCGCCAGCACCAAATCGCCCACTTCGAGGGTGTCGGAGTTATGGAGTTTCAGGTAAGGCACTTTCTTGCCGCCTGTGTCGATGCGCAGGAGGGCGAGGTCGGATTGCGGATCGTTCAACACCACCTTGCCCTCGAATTCACGGCGGTCGGAGAGCACGATGTTCACCGAATCGCTACCTTGAATCACATGATTGCTCGTCACCACCAAGCCATCCGCACCGATGATGACACCGGAGCCCAGCGAGTTGACGGTGCGCTCACCGAGGGTCTGGTTCATCCGGTTGCCGAAGAACTGGCGGAAGAACGGATCGTTCATGAAGGGGTTCTGAATCTGCACCTTGCGGCTGGTGTAGATGTTCACCACCGCTGGGGCGACCTGCTTCACCACCGGCGCGAAGGAAAGCTGAATCTCGCCACGTGTCGCTGGCACGGCGCGGCCTTGCGTCTCATCTTCGGTCACGGGTGTCACCGCCGCCAAGGGCGTATCGGTCACAGGCAAGTCCTCCACCGCATAGGATGTCAGCGGCAGGAGGCAAGCAAGAACGGCACTAAGCCCTCTTAGTGAATTTCGCAGCAAAGAACCCATCCATTCCTCCGAATTCTTCCATATCGTACGGGTGTGTACGGATATACCCGTCCGGACTCACGATTCCCTCGATATTCCCCGCCTCTTCCAGCGTGACGGGCACGAGCGACACATCCCTATGCATCTTCAGCACGGGTTGGATATGGGCCTCGCCTTCGTCGGTTTCAAGGGAACAGGTGCAATAGACCAGTGTGCCGCCCGGTTTCAGCCAGCCCAGCGCGCGCAGCAACATCTCGCGTTGCAGCTCCGCCAATTCACGGATGTCTTTTTCTTCCTTGCGGGAGACCACATCAGGGTGACGACGGATGGTACCCGTGGCGGAACATGGCGCGTCAAGCAAGATGGCGTCATATTGTTCTTTGGGCTGCCAAGCCAGAATATCGGCGGATTCGATATGCGCTTTCAGGTTCAAACGCTTGAGGTTATCGCCCACACGGCGCAGACGCGCGGGGGATTTATCCACCGCCTTCACATCGCCACCCGCCACCACGAGCTGCGCGGTCTTGCCACCCGGCGCGGCGCAAAGGTCGAGCACTTTCTTGCCCGTCAAATCACCGAGTAACCGCGCGGGGATAGACGCCGCCGCGTCCTGCACCCACCATTCGCCTTCCCTGAAACCTGCAAGCTGGGAGATGATTCCCGCATCCTGCAAACGCACCGTACCGTTCGGCAGCACCGTACCGCCCAGTTTCTCAGCCCATCCGGCAGGGTCGGATTTCACCGTGATGTCCAGCTGCGGTTCTTTCAGATTCCACTCGGCGATGCGGCGGGTGGTCGGTTCATCCCAATCACGCACCCAGCGTTTCCATAGCCATTCCGGCGTAGTCGTGCGCGCCACGTCAATCTCCGCCAGTTTCTCTTTTCCCGTGCGGCCAACGGATTGCAGCACGCCGTTGGCGAGTTTTGCGAATCCTTTGAACTTGCTGTTCTTCACCAACTCCACCGAGGAATGCACCGCCGCATGGGGCGGCACATCAAGGAACAACAGCTGCGCCACCCCCATGCGCAGCACGTCCTGCACATAATCCGCGCCTTTATCGGATAGGGAGGATTGCAGGTAACTCTTGAGCAACGCATCGATAACGCGCACGCGACGCAATGTTCCCATGGCCAGCGCAGTCGCGAATGCCTTGTCGCGCACATCGAGGCCGGACGCCTTCAAAGCATTATCCAGCGCGGTGTCCACCTGTTTATCGGCGCGAAGCACTTGACCGATCACATCGAGTGCGAGATGGCGGGCTTGTAAGGAATCGTTCATAAGCGGTATATCTATATTCTGCCTCCGCTGCGCGACATCCTGTCGCTCACATGAGGCGTGCTCAAGGCTGGGATGGCTGCTGCCATCCTGATGCTAAAACGCTAACATACGAGTAAGACATGGATACGTCAAAGCCTTCCACGGAAAAAACCTCCGATACCATCAACAGCGAGTCCGAGGGATTTTTGGGTTCTGCGGATGAGGCGCAAGGCAAATCCGAAGACGTGTACACACAAGTACACGATGAGGATGCGTCCGCAGTGGCTCGCCGCAAAAGCCAAAAAGAACCGGACGAAATCGGGGGGCCGAAAGGGCCAGAGCCCACGCGTTATGGCGACTGGGAAGTGAATGGCCGCTGTTCGGACTTCTAATTCGCTGCCGCCGCAGGAGCAACGCCCATCGTCCTGCCGGAATAATAGCTGAGGAAGTGCCACGCCCAACGGTTCACATAAGGGGCGATGTCATAATACCAATGGGTGTGCCCTTCGATTTCATAGAACGCCACCTGATAGCCCTGCGCCACGAAGCGTTTGGCGGTGTTTTTCACCGTGTCGAGCGGATAGAACTCATCCTTAGTGCCCATGATGAACAGGATGGGCGGTTTGATAGGGCTTTCCACCTTGCCGATATTCGCCATGCCCGTATGCACCGCTATCGCCGCATAGGCCTCCGGTGCTTTCTCTGCCACTTTCAGCGCGAGATTGCCACCCGCCGAATGCCCGAAGAGGTATTTGCGTGAGGAATCGACATTGTGATGGCGCGCAGCGAAGGAGGGAAGCTCTTTAATGAAGGTGATTTCCTCCGCCGTTTCCAGCCAGCCCTGCTTGCCCGCGTTCGGCGCGATGATGACGAATTTGTTCTCATCGGCCACTTTTTTCCACATGTCGAGCATGCCATAGGCCGTGCGCTGGCTGCCATGGAGCAGCACCACGACGGGGCTGAGCGCCTTCACCCGTTTCTTCACAGGCGGATAGACGGCATAGGAATAGTCCCGCCCGTTCATGGTGACGTTGAAGGTATCGAACCCGCCCTGCGGGTCTTTGTAATTCGGGTTATAGCTGCTGACGGGAATCGGCGGCGCGAGTTTATCGACCTTCAGCTCCACATCCGGCGCGGCATCCACCGACACCGAACCCGATTCGGCCATCAATACCCACACGCCCAGACCGATGACGACGAAGACGAACCCGATGATCTGCAACCGTTTACCCAAACCCATACGCACCCCTGAGAAGCTTTTGTTATACAACCGTTAGACCAGATTCGCGAGGCCACGGCAACCGATTATTCCCCACCCCTTGAAACGCGTTTCTCGTGCCCTATATGGATTTCACGGAGTGCTTGATTGGAAGGCTCCGCTTTTGAAAAACCATTGCTCAATTAAGGAGAATGTTTATGCGTAATTTCGACCTCACCCCCCTTTTCCGTTCCACCGTCGGCTTCGACCGTCTGGGCGACCTGCTCGACACAGCCTTGCGCGGCGAGGAACAGGCGGTCTCCTATCCGCCCTATAACATCGAGAAGCTCGGCGAGGACGACTATGCCATCACCATGGCGGTCGCTGGCTTCGGCGAAGCGGATATCGAGATCACCAGCCATGACAACCTGCTGGTCGTCACCGGACGTGCGCAGGCGGATGCTGCCGATAAACAGCGCGTCTTCCTGCATAAAGGCATCGGCACCCGCGCCTTCGAGCGCAAGTTCAGCCTTGCCGACCATGTGAAGGTGACGGAAGCGACCCTTGCCAATGGCCTGCTCAGCGTGAAACTGGTGCGCGAAGTGCCGGAGGCGCATAAGCCCCGCACCATCGCCATCAACGGTGTCGCGCCCAAGAAGGTCATCGAAGGCAAGAAAGCCGCGTGAATGAACCCCTAACGCCTGATCCGCGTGTGGTTGCCCCCTGCCATTCTCATGGCAGGGGGTTTTTTATTACCGCATTCCTTTTTTATGAACTGTGGTAATAGAGTAGCGTTGCAACCAGTAACCTTCATCGTGCGGACCAGACCATGACTCCCGATCAAATCACCGTATTCGCCATCATCGGCGTCACCGTCGCCGTGTTCATCTGGGACAAATGGCGGTATGACCTCGTCGCGCTGGCCGCCCTTTTCGCCTCGGTGGTACTGGGTGTGGTGCCCGCGAAGGATGCCTTCAGCGGCATGGGTGATCCGGTGGTCATCACGGTGGCGACGATTCTGGTCATCTCCGCTGCGGTCAGCCGTTCGGGCTTCATCGACCTTGCGCTGCGGATGCTGTCGCGTGTGTCGTACAATCCTTACCTCCAGACAGGCCTGCTGGTGACGCTCGTCGTCGCGCTCTCGGGCTTCATGAACAACGTCGGCGCGCTGGCCGTTTTCCTGCCCATCGCCATCGCCGCTGCGAAGAAAGCGGGGCGTTCGCCCTCTGAATCCCTCATGCCGCTGGCCTTCGGCTCGCTGCTCGGCGGCTCGTTGACCCTCATCGGCACGCCGCCGAACATCCTCATCTCGCGCATCCGTGAAGAGGCCGTCGGCGCGCCCTATGCCATGTTCGATTTCGCGCCTGTCGGCCTTGCCATCTGCGCGGTGGGCATCGTCTATCTCGCCTTCGGCTGGCGATTGATTCCGCGAGACCGCACGGGCGCGACCGCACCGGAAGACCGCTTCACCATCGAGGATTACGTCAGCGAAGTGCGCGTGGCGGAAGGCTCGTCCTTCATCGGCATGACCCTGCGCGAGATGGAAGAAAGCATCGAAGGGGATATTTCCGTGGTGGGCATCGTGCGCGAGAAGCAACGCAAGCTCATGCCTTCCCGCCGCACGCAGGTGAAGGTCGAGGACTTCCTGATGGTGAAATGCGACCCTATCGCGTTGAAGGAACTGGTGGACAAAGGCAAGCTGGAGTTGACCGACCACGGCAAGCTTGAGAAGGAGACCGAAGCCGCGCCGGACGACATCGGCGTGGTCGAGGCGGTCATCATGGCCGGTTCGGAGATGGTCAATTCCACCGCGCGCCAGCTCTCCCTGCGCTCGCGTTTTGGCGTGAACCTGCTGGCCATCCGCAAATCGAACAAGAAAGCGAACACGCTGCTCAGCTCCGTGCGCCTGCACGAGGGGGATGTGGTGGTGTTGCAGGGCAATCTTGAGACCATGCCGGAGACCTTACGCGAAATCGGCTGCCTGCCGCTGGCGGAGCGCAACCTTCAGCTGGGGCGTGGGCGCAAGGCCGTGCTGCCGGTCATCATCCTCGCCGTTGCCGTATTACTGTCGACATTCGAGGTCGTGCCCATCTCCATCGCTTTCCTTGGCGGTGTGCTGGCGATAGCACTGTTCAAAATCCTGCGTCTGCATGAAATCTATGCGGCGATAGATGCCCCCGTGCTCATCCTGTTGGCTGCGCTCATGCCTGTCACCGCCGCATTGCAGACAGTGGGCGGAACCGACCTCATCGCCACGGGCATAGCGGATCTGGCACAGAACGCTTCCCCGCCGATGGTACTTACGCTGATTCTGGTGGCCTCCATGGCGGTCACACCCTTCCTGAACAACGCGGCGGCGGTGCTGCTCATGGGGCCTATCGCAGCGGGGCTAGCGGTGAAGCTTGGGTTGAACGTGGATGCCTTCCTGATGGCGGTCGCCATCGGCGCATCCTGCGATTTCCTTACTCCCATCGGCCACCAGTCCAACACGCTGGTGATGGGGCCGGGCGGTTATAAATTCAGTGATTATTGGCGCATGGGGCTGCCGTTGACGATTCTCGTCATCCTCGTCTCCGTGCCTATGCTGATGATCGTCTGGCCGTTGCAGGGATAATAAATTACCAGCACGCCTCACAGAATCTGCCGAGAACAGCTGTTTGCAGGCGATTATGTGAGGTTTGGATTAGAAGCCGAAGCCGATGCCCGTGCTGATGCCGCTGCGGCGGTGATAGCGCGAGCCACCGGAATAGAACCCGCCGGAATAGTACGGGCCGCCATAGCTATAGCGCGCCGCGCGCGCGTCTTCCTTGCGCTGCATGTCCAGCTCCAACAGACAGTTGGCGAAGGCCGTGCTCTGGCGGTCAAAACCGTATTCATCGCATTGCTGGGCATGCATGGCGCGGATCTGGTCTGCCGATGGCGGCGGGGTGGTAGGGCCGCAGGCGGTCATCAGCGCGCCGGCGCAAACCGCCATCATCACTTTGCTCAATTTAGCCATGTACTACACCCCTTTTCAGACCCGTATATCGACGGATACGTTCTTATAATAATCTTTTAACAAGCTGCAGAAACGCTTATCCGCGAAATCCGGTGGGTTGGATGTATCATACCCCGGCGCCTGCTGCAGGAATTCCTCCTGCACATCCATGATATATTCCGCTTTGCCGCCGTCCATGATTTTTTTCGCGATGGCCTCGAAGGGCACGGCGAAGCGTTTGTTCGGATAGCGGCGGCCATATTCCCCCGGATAGGACAATTCCAGATAGGCGATTTCCCCATCGGCTTTCTCCAGCATGATGTCGGTGATATTGCCGAGATTCTCGCCGTCCCAGTTCTCCACATGGGTTCCGATGACAGCTCTGGCAGATACGGTGTTGCGCCCCATAATACTCCTCACGAATGGTTTTGCATCATCGTGACACATCACGCATCAAAAGCGGATGCGGAACTGCTTGCCGCTGAAAGGAAAGAATTTCACATCGCCTAATCGGTTTTTTATGCGAGGTAGTACAGCATGGGAAGATATAAACGGAGGATTCCCATGCTCGCAACCAACACCCCTACCCCCGCCCCGTTCGTCACTTCCGAAGTGAAGAACAATACACTCAGCAACCGCTATGAACTGCTGGTGGACGGCCACATGGCTTTCGCCAATTATCGGCTCGACGGCAAAACGCTGTTCATCCCCCATGTGGAAGCGGCGCCCGAACTGCGCGGTAAAGGCGCGGCCAGCGAGCTGATGCGCGGGGTGATGATGGACGCCCGTGAAAACGGCTATTTCGTCATCCCCATCTGCAGCTATGCGGCAGTATGGCTGGAACGCCACCCTGAATTCCACGACCTCCAAGGCTGATAGACATGCTCCCGACGCGCTTCCCGCGTTTGGTGCTGCCGCTTCTCTGTGTGTTGCTGTGTTTAGGCAACTGCGCGGCGAAACCCATCGATGCGCGTGAATATCCGCGCACCGAAACCTATGCCATCGCACCCGACACCGACACCACCTTCCGCCGTTATATCGCCCCGCTGGTCGCCAAGAACGGCGGTCAATCCGGCTTTGAGCTTATCACCACGGGCAAATACGCCTTCCTTTCGCGCATGGCGCTCATCCATTACGCCGAGAAAACGCTGGATATCCAGTATTATATCCTTCAAGACGACAAGACGGGACTGGCGATTCTCCACGAAGTGATGGCCGCTGCAGACCGCGGCGTGCGAGTGCGCATCCTCGTGGATGATATGCGCCTAAAGGATGTTTATCACGCCATGGCGGTGATGGATTCCCATCCGAATATCGAGATTCGCGGCTTCAACCCCATCACGGTGGAGAAGCAATCGCTCATCAGCCGTATCAATACATGGCTGGGTGATTTCGACCGTTATACCAAACGGATGCACAATAAAGCGCTCATCGCCGACAATCAGCTGGCCATCGTCGGCGGACGCAATCTCGGCGACCAGTATTTCGACGTGAGCGGCGATTTCGCCTTCAACGATCTGGATGTCATCACCGCAGGCCCCATCACGGCGGAAATCTCGCGCAGCTTCGATAAATATTGGAACAGCCCACAGGCCTTCCCCCGCGCCGCGCTGACCCTGCCCGAAGCGAAACCGGAGGACGTGGCGGAGCTGAAAGAGCAGATGGTCGCCAGCCGCAAGGAACTCGCGGAATCGACCATCGGCGAAGACCTGCGCAAGAACGAGATACTCTCCATGTTGCGCGAGGGGGATGGCCTGTTCACCTTCGCGCCCAGCCGCTTCACCGTCGATTCCCCGCTGAAGATTCGTCAGGATTCGGACGATACGGAAAGCCCGCCCTTCGAGGCTCTGGTGGAGCTGGTGGAGAAATCCGACCATGAACTGCTGGCGGTGACGCCCTATTTCGTGCCGCGCGAAGATGGCGTGGCGTGGCTGCGTGAGGCGATGGCGCGGGGGCTTAAAGTGAAGGTGCTGACCAATTCGCTCGCCGCGACCGATGTGTCCATGGTGCATTCCGGCTATGCGAAATACCGCCGCGAGATGCTGGAAATGGGCGTGGAACTTTACGAATTCAAGCAGATTCCCGGCGTGCGCACCCGTTCCAACCTGTTCAAGAGCTCGTCGCGCTCCAGCCTGCATTCCAAGGTCTATGTGGTGGACAGGCGGTTCGTGGTGCTGGGTTCGTTCAACCTCGACCCCCGTTCCGTGGAATTGAACACCGAACTCGCCGTGGTCATCGACAGCCCGAAAATCGCGGCGAAAATCGTGCAGATGTTCGAGGAGACCATCGGCCCGAAGGCGAGCTATAAGGTGAGCCTGAAGGATGTGGACGGTATCGCCGAAAGCAAGGAGATGGTGTGGGAGGCCAAGGACAAGGACGGCAACCCCGAAGTGTTCGTGACCGACCCGAAACCGGGCGCATGGCGCAGCATCTCCACATGGTTCTTCGGGAAATTCGATTTAGACGATCAATTATAATTCAGGGCAGCTTTAGAGCCGCACATCCAGCAGCAGAGCCGCATGGTCGGAATAGGGCTGGGGGATGACGCGCAGGTCGGCCTTATCCATCAGACTGCGCGAACAGATGCACAAATCCAGCACGGACGCGCGGGTGTGGAAACGGAAAGTGGGGTTGTCCTCACGGTTCATGAGCACCAAATCGCCGCCATCCAGCAGCGTGTTCAGCTCAGCGAAACCGGAGAGGATATTGAAATCCCCCATGAAAATCACTTCACCTTCGCAAGCCTGCATCAACTGCCGCGCCTGTTGCAACTGCTGCTTGCGCACGGCGAGATTCAGGGAGAAATGGGCGAAGAATAGGGTCAAATCCTTGCGAAGCTGCACTTTATAGACCAGCCGCTTCGCGCCTTTATGCAGGTAGATCTTCTCATGAGGAAAGGGCTGCTTCGCGAGGAAAGCGTTGCTTTTGCCGCGCGTGAAGGCGGTTTTGCGCAACCAGCTTTTCAGGCCGTATTTGTTCTCGATGTCGAAATGACTGTATTTCTCGTTCACCAGCGCCGTCATCTGATTGAAATTGGAGGAGATGGGCGAGCCGGAATCGATCTCCACGAAGCAACAGATGTCGGGGTCTTCCTTTTCGATGATGTCGGCCACCTGCCGGATGACCAACTCTTGCACGTTGCGCGGGCAATAGACATGGCGGTGGGCATAGCGGATATGCGCGGCGAGGCTGCCGTCGATTCCGCGACCATAACCAAGATTACCGAAGAATATCCGCAGGTTGCTCATGTATTTCCATCCACATGGGAAAAGATGGTTGGTAGTATGATTCTAGGTTTCCGCCCCATCATTTTTCCATGTGGCGCATCGTGAATATATTTTTAACGATTAAGCATCTATACTTCGTGAAGTTATAACGTGCCAGAGACGTGTCATGCAGATAGCACCCCATCATCCGCAGGAGAACGAACGCCTGAAGGCGCTGAACGACCTGCATATTCTGGATACTCCTTTGGAGGAGCGGTTCGAGCGCATCACGCGCCTCGTCAAGAGCGTCCTAGGCGTTCCCGTGGCGGCCTTCACCCTCATTGATAAAGACCGCCAATGGCTGAAATCCATTCAGGGTGCGGATTTGACAGAAACCCACCGCGATCTGGCGTTCTGTGGGCATACGATTCTGGAGAACGACATCCTCAGCGTGCGCGACGCGACGGAAGATGCCCGTTTTGTTGACCACCCCTTCGTCACCGATGGTCTGGGCATCCGCTTCTATGCGGGCTGCCCTGTGAAAGCGCCGAATGGCATGCCAATCGGCTCGCTCTGTGCGGTGGACACGAAACCCCGCGACTTCACCGAAGAGGAAAAAGCCACCCTGCGCGACCTCGCCTCACTGGTGGAGACGGAACTGCGCGCCGCGCAGCTTTTCGCCGTGCGCGGCGAACTCATCACCGAATTGGACAACGCCCAGCGGTTGGCTCTGGTTGATCCGCTGACCCGCATCTGGAACCGGCGCGGGGTGAACGAACTGCTCAAACGCCGCTGGAGCGAAACCGCGCGCAACGGCGACAGCACCGTGCTGGTCGTCACCGACATCGACCATTTCAAACGCATCAACGACACCTACGGCCATCAGGTGGGGGACGTCGTCATCCAATCCGTCGCCAAGAACCTGCTGACCGCGTTGCGCGAAGAGGACGCGGTGGGGCGCATCGGCGGCGAGGAATTCCTGCTGATACTCACCGGATGCCACGTGGCGGAAATCCGCAATACGGTGGAGCGCGTGCGTGCCGCCATCGCCGACACCCCCATCGAAGCCGAAGGGCATACGCTGGACATCACCATGAGCTTCGGCGCGGCGGTGGGATCACCGGAGACGCTGGAGAGTTTCGACGCGCTGATTCAGGTGGCCGACAAGGCCTTGTATCTCGCCAAGCACAATGGCCGCAACCGCGTGGAGGTAGACGAAAAAAGCCTTCAGGCACTGGTGGATTCAGGGGATTGAGGAAAACAATCAGGGAGTAAAAACCCACTAACAACAAAGGCTCCCAAGAGGGAGCCTTTGTTGTTAGTGGTGACCCCTACGGGACTCGAACCCGTGCTGCCGCCGTGAAAGGGCGGTGTCCTAACCGCTAGACGAAGGGGCCATCAAGCGAGGGGCACACTATTGCCCAGAAAGCGGGGGTAAGTCAATCGAAAAAATGCGCTTCACCGGAAACTATTTCGTTTCCCCCTCCGCCATGGCGGCAAGCAACGCTTTTTCCAGTTTTTCCTCCAGCGTGCGCACATAGGTCATGGTCATGTGCTCATAGTCCCGCCAGACGATGATATTCCCCACCACCACATCGCAGGTCTCGGCATTGCAGATGCCGTCGCTCATGTCCACATAGGGCACGGCAGGGTCGATGATGGCAGCATTCTCCAGCGGGTCCGGGCGCAGCACCTCTGCACGGGGATAAGCGCATTTCGGGTCTTTGGAAAGGCAGACGGTGGGGTCTTCCGGCATGGCGGGCGTGTCGCGCAGGGCGATGAAATCGATGCCACCGTCCTCCAATTCTTTCCAGAGACGCAGCACGGCATCACGCGTCTTCTCGAACCGTTGTTCGCGCGTTTCGGAGGGCGCATAAGCAAGCGTGCGCGCAGCCTGTGTCTGCACCACCAGATCCGGCTGCACGCGCTTCATCCATTTCACGACGCTCTGCCCCCAGTCATAACAGGTCTGGTATGGCTCATCTTCGCCCACCAGAACAGGCAGCAACGGACAGGCGGATTTGGTGAAGACCGTCAGCCGCCAACCCCTCTTCTGCGCGATGGCATCCAAGGCGGGCACCCACTGGGCGGCATGGGAATCGCCCACCAGCACGATATGCGTCTCCGCCTTCGGATCGCCGTATTCACAGGCCACTGGGTCGTCATCGCCATAGCCCACATGGCAATCCTTGCGGTACACATCGGGCTTATCCTGCTTCACCTGCCACAGAGGCGGCAGAAGCTCTTTTCCGGCGGGCGCGACCGCACCCGAAAGCAACACCGCCGCGCCGGGGTAATCCTCCGGCGAAGGGGTGTTCTTCGTGGCGAGGTACACATAGGCATGGATGTAGATATACACCGCCGCCGCCGCGAAGATGCACAGCGCAGCGAGCGTACCACCGAGGCGGTACATCAACCCATCATCCGCCGCCCAACGGCCACGGGTGAGGAAATAGGTCTCCACATAGCGGCGGGTTGCCCATGCCAGCGGAATCGTCGCGGCGAGAATCAACAGCGCGCCCCAAAGCGGCAATTCCCCCACCTGCGCATGCCACACGACGATAAGCGGCCAGTGCCAGAGGTAAATGGCATAGGAGATATCGCCAAGGAACTGCGCGGGGCGGCAATTCAGCAACCATTTCCCGCCGATGCCCTCACCGCGCGAGAGCAATACCGCCACGCTGCCCAGCACAGGGAACAGCGCAATCCAGCCGGGGAAGCCGCTGGCAGGGGTGATGCACCCTGCAGAAGCAAGGATGCTTGCAAGTCCCGCCCAGAGAAGCACGGCGCGGATGCGGGCGGATGCGACCGCATAGCCGCTCAAGGCCAGCAACCCGCCCACTCCTAGCTCCCAAAGGCGCGTATGGGTGAGGAAATAGGCATTGCGCGGGCTGGATTCGGTGAGCCAGAGGGAACACATGAAGGAGATAAGCGTGAGTGTGCCCAACCCCCAGAGTGCCAAGGTGCGGAAGGGCAAGCGGCTTTTGAGCGCGCACAAGCCCAGCATCACCAGCGGCCAGAGGATGTAGAACTGCTCCTCTATCGCCAGAGACCAATAATGCTGCACGAGGCTGGGCGATTCCTCTGCCCCGAAATAATCCACCGCCTGATGCGCCAGCCACCAGTTCTCGGCATAAAGCGTGCTGGCGACGAGGTGGAAGGCGTTCTGCTCCCACTCCACGCGCGGAATCAGCGGCAGCATGGCCGTGGAGGCCAGCAGCACAAGGCTTGCCGCTGGCATCAATCGGCGGATGCGCCGCGCATAAAAGCTTTTGAGCGAAACCGTACCGGTCTTCTCTGCCTCGCGCAGCAGAATGCCGGTGATGAGATAACCGGAGATGACGAAGAACACATCCACCCCGATGAACCCACCACGTAAGCTTTCCGGCCAGAGGTGGAACAGGAACACCAGCATCACCGCCCAAGCGCGGAGGCCTTGGATTTCGGGGCGGAAATGGGTGGGCGCGGCACTCATTCAGCAAGGCTCGCGTCTTCGATGTGCAGATCCACGCGGGTGTTGCCCTGCCATGTATTCAGCTTGAGCGAACCCGCCACATGCAGGGGTTTGCCCTTAGACGCGGCGACCAGCACGGCTTCCAGCGGTGTGCCGATGGCGCGGAAGGCGATACCCTGCAACCGCCCGCCCGCTGCTTTGCCGCCGATGCCGCCGTCCTCGAAGAAGCAGCGGATGTGGTTTTCGCCCACGAGGTCAGCCTTCGCGAGACGCAGATTCTCGAAGGCGAATTTCGGCCCCGGATTACCCATGCCGAAAGGTTCGGCATCTTTGAGTTTTTCCACCAGTTCGGCGGTGGCGGCCTTGGCGGTCAACACCGCATCCACCACCAGCGCGCGGTCTTCCCCATATTTCACCACGCCATCGGCGAGGCGTTTGCAGAGGAATTCGCGCAGTTCTTCCAGCTTTTCGGGCGCGACGGTGAACCCCGCCGCCATAGCGTGACCGCCTCCGGCGACGACGATTTCCGATTGGCGCGCGGCGACCACGGCGGAGCCGAAATCCACCCCCGAAACCGAACGCGCCGAGGCCTTGCCCCAGCGTTTGCCATCTGCTCCTTCTTCCCACGCGATGACGGCGGCGGGTTTATGGTATTTCTCCTTCAACCGCCCCGCAACGATGCCGATGACGCCCGAATGCCAGTTCCCATCCACGATGATGACCGCATCATCCGCACGGCTTTCCGCCTGTGCCAATGCATCTTCCAACGCCAGCGTCTCCAGCGTTTTGCGCTCTACATTGAAGCGGTCAAGCTGCTGGGCGATGGCGAGTGCTTCCGCGTAATCCTCTGTCGCCAGAAGCTTCGCGCCCAGCTCCGATTTACCCACACGCCCACCCGCGTTGATGCGCGGACCGAGGATGAAGCCGAGGTGATAGGCAGCGGGGGATTCATCAAGCCGCCCGACATCCGCCAGCGTCGCCAACCCGACATTGCGCCGCTGCACCAACACCTTCAACCCTTGGGACACGAAAGCGCGGTTCACACCCTTCAACGGCACGACATCACACACCGTGCCGAGCGCGACCATATCCAGCCAATCAAGCGGATTCGGCGTGGGCAAGCCCTGCTCGCGCAGGAGTTTATTGGTGGCGACAAGGAACAGGAAGGTAACACCCACGGCAGCCATGTGTCCGTGTGGGCTGTCCTCGTCGAAGCGGTTGGGGTTGACCACCGCCACGGCAGGGGGCAAGGCCACATCGCCGATGTGGTGGTCGATGACTAAGACATCCAACCCTGCTTCCTTCGCAGCTTGCAGGGGAGCGTGGGATGCCGTGCCGCAATCGACGGTGATGACCAGTGTCGCGCCCTTCGCCTGTAATCCCAGTAGCGCGGGAACATTCGGGCCATAGCCCTCCTTTTGGCGGTCAGGGATATGCACCTGCGGAGTCAGGCCATAAAACGCTAGAAAACGGGTGATGAGCGCGGTGGAGGTCGCGCCGTCCACATCATAATCCCCGAAAATGCCGATGGTTTCTTTGGTGGTGACGGCTTTAGCCAGCCGCGCGGCGGCTTTGTCCATATCCTTCAGATGGAAGGGGTCGGGCAGCGCATTGCGGAGTGTGGGGGTGATGAAATCCTCGGCGGATTCCACGTCCACTCCCCGCCCCGACAGCACCCGCGCGAGGATGTCGGGGATGCCCGTGCGTTGGCCGATGGCCAG
>Ga0194112_10006450_pt1 | contig 15496 bp, 8 predicted proteins | sample TA2MahC400mmetaG_FD_146191 | JGI IMG/M metagenome (GOLD analysis project Ga0194112, IMG submission 146191) | Freshwater microbial communities from Lake Tanganyika, Tanzania - TA2015016 Mahale Deep Cast 400m | ecosystem: Environmental > Aquatic > Freshwater > Lake | place: Tanzania: Lake... | reverse complement strand
GGAAGAGGCCCCGCCGGCGTAGAGCCCCCGAAGCGGGGCGATTCAATGGGCGTGAAACGCCCCCTTCGGGGGCTTGGACCATGGGGGACGCCCGATCCCAGGGCTCCCTTCGGTCGCCCTGGGCTACGGCTGGGTCGCCCACTTCGCGGGCTACAGGGCCGACCCCTACGCTGCCGACAGCCGGACTAGGGTGTGTGCGGAAATTCGTAGCGCCGCCGTCCCGGCGGCCTCGGGCGGCCAGCGAGACGCTGGCGCTACGCATGCCGCCCCATTTCCGCACACACCCTAGTGCGCCAGAAGCAGAGAAGCCCCGAAGGGAAGGCCCCGAAGCCGCCCGGAGCGCAGGAGCGCTCATAGTGGGTCAACGTGCGCGCGCAGTTGACCCAGTATGGGAAAAGACGCCCCGGATGCGTCCGGATCGCCGAAGTACCCATAGTGGGTCAAACATCAGGCACGCAGTTGATACACTATGGGAGAAACGGCCCCGGATGCGTCCGGATCGCCGAAGTACCCATAGTGGGTCAAACATCAGGCACGCAGTTGATACACTATGGGAGAAACGGCCCCGGATGCGTCCGGATCGCCAGAGCGCCCATAGGGGTGTTCGGTGTGATGTTCGGGGTTCCGTCGCCCCACCTTGGGAGTATGAAACGTTTGATGGGTGCCCGACAGTACTGTATGGTTGTGGGCTCGTGTGAGGGGCATTCAGGAGAGAGCGATCCGCGCGCTTCGGCGAAGGTTCGAGGAGCTTGTGGACCGCCACTACGAGGGGGCGTGGGCCTATTCGCGCTTCCTCACGCGCGGCGCGGCCGAGGCGGAGGACCTGGTTCACGAGGCGTTTCTCCTTGCCTTCGATAGGCTTGCGGCGGGCGAGGAGTTCGCGGGCGACGCCGGGGCGTGGGTCCGCGGGACGCTGCGGAACCTGGTGAAGGCGTGGTGGCGCGAGAAGCGGCGGCTGCCGCGGGACGTAGTGCAGCACCTCGCTACCCTGGTGGAGAGGGCGGACGAGGCGCCGTCGCTCGCCAGCCGCCAGGAGCTCCAGGCGGCACTCGACCACTGCCTCGGACTGCTGTCGGCGGAGGACAGGGAGCTCGTGGCGAGGCGTTACGAGCGGGGGCTGCGGATAACGGAGATCGCGGCGGAGCTGCGCCGGAACGCGGCGACGGTGCGGGTGCAGCTCTTCCGCATCCGCCAGGCGTTGAAGTTGTGCGTGGAGGGGCAGTTGGCGAGGGGGATGGGCACGTGAGCACTGAGTGGCGCGAGCTGCTTGACCGGGCGCTTGAGGGCGAAGAGCTCTCTGGCCGCGAGGCGGAGCTTCTTGCCCGCGCGCTTGCCAGCGAGGAGCGGCGGAGCGAGGCCGTGGCGCTCCTCGGCTTCGAGGGGCAACTGCGCGAGCGCCTTGCGGGGGCGGAGGGCGAGGGCGCCGCGCTCTCGCGCGAGCGGCTGCTCGCGAAGGCGGCTCTCCGCGCGAAGGCGGTGAGCCTGCGCGCCGGCGCCCCGCGTCGGCTGAGGCGCGTGGCGGTGGCGGCGGCTGCCGCCGCCGCGGCGCTCCTGCTGGCCGCACTGGGCGCGCTCCTGGCGCTCTCGGGCCGGGGCTATCCAGAGCCACAGGCGAGCGGGGACTATGCGGTCGTCGGCTCGCCGGCGGTTGGCCGCGGCGCGCGGCTGGCGGTTGGAGACAAGGGAGCTGAGTTGCGCCTGGGCGGCTACTGCCGCCTGACCCTCGACCCGAACACCGAGGTGGTCGTGCGCGGCGGCGCCGGGCGCGAGGCGGTCCAGCTTGAGCGGGGACGCGTCGTGTCCGAGGTCACGCCGGGCAAGGGGCGGTTCGCGCTCCTCACGCCCATCGGCACCGTAGAGGTCAAGGGGACCCGGTTCCTCACCAGCGTGGAGTACCCCGATTCTCTGAAAGGAGAACGTGACATGGGGAAGCTGAGGAAGTCGGCGGTGGTGACGGTGATGGTGGTGACTGGGGTGGTGGCCTGCCACTTCGGCGACGTGGCGGTGCTGGGGCCAGGGATGAGCCAGGTGTTCGCCGGGCACGACGAGCCGCGCGCGAGCCTGCCGCCCGAGCTCAAGGGCTTCAAGGGCATCCTCGTCGGCACCATCACGAGCGAGGTGAGCCGCGAGTTCAACCTGAAGATCGAGAAGATCGCGACGGTCTGGCCTGAGAGCAAGGCCGAGGCCCCCGAGCGGGCGGTCGGCAAGACCGTCGAGATCGCGGTCGGCCAGAACCGCATGCTCGAGCAGCACCTCCACGCCCTCAAGGGCATGCGGAAGGGCGACAAGGTGATCGTGGAGGCGTTCGACCTCCAGGGCTTCCGCCTGACCGTGATGGAGCTCTTCCGCAAGGCCGAAGGCGGCGGCAGCGAGGGCGAGGTCCGCGAGAAGAGAATCCCGCACGAAGGCGAGGGCGAGGTCAGGGAGAAGAGAACCCACCGCGAGGGCGAAGGCGAGGCCCGCGAGAAGCGCGTGCCGCACGGCGAGGGCGAAGTCCGCGAAAAGCGCCCGCACGGCGAGGGCGAAGTCCGCGAAAAGCGCCCGCACGGCGAGGGCGAAGGCGAGGTGCGTGAGAAGCGGACCGAGCGCCGCGAGGGCGAGGGCGAGGTGCGCGAGAAGAAGACCGAGCCGCGCGCCGAGGGGATGAAGGAGCTGACGGGCTGGGTGAAGGCCACGCCTGACCGCGATTGCCTGGGCATCCTCAAGGTCGTCGAGAGGGTCGAGACGGAGGAAGGCGTGCGGGAGAAGGCCGTCGTCTATCGCATCATGAACGAAGGCAAGGGTGAGGGGCTCGTGCGCGAGGCCAGCGGCCGCCGCGTGCGGGTCGCCGGCATCGTGACGCCCGGCGAGGGGGAGCCGGCCATCGTCATCAAGGAGTTCCGCGTGCTCGACGGCCCGGCCGGCGAGGGCGAGCGGCGCGACAAGCCGGTCCACCGCGAGGGCGAAGGCGAGGTCCGCGAGAAGAAGCTGCGCCGTGACGGCGAGCACGAAGGCGAGGTGCGTGAGAAGAAGATCCGCCGCGATGGCGAGGGCGAAGGCGAATGGCGCGAGAAGCCGGTGCGGCGCGAAGGCGAAGGCGAGGTGCGTGAAAAGCGCACCGAGGGCGAAGGGGGCGAGGAGCGGCCCAAGCCGCGCGTCGAGAGCGGCGGCGTGGCAACCGCCGAAATCCTCGAAGGCTTCCGGGGCATGCTCGAAGGCACGGTCGTCGGCAAGGCATCCGACGCCGTCATCCTGCGCGTGGACAAGGTCGTGAAGTCCTGGCAGAGCAGCACGGCGAAGAAGCCGGAGGCCATGGTCGGCAAGCTCGTGTCGCTCACGCTGAAGTACGACGCGAACGCCAACGAGGCGCTCGTCAAGGCCCTGGGCGAGGTGAAGGCGGGCGACCGCGTGGCCGCGGGCGCCATCCACCACGAGGGGAAGGCGATGCGCCTCGTCGAGGTGCTCAGGAAGCTCGAGGCCGAGTGAGCCGGAGCCGAATGAATCGGGAGTTCGCAGTGCGGCCCTCAGGCCGTCTCTTCCTCCCCGCGCTCACGGGGGAGAGAGACGCGGGGCACGGAGGCCCCGCCTACAGGACGGGCTGAAGCCCGCACCACGAACCCTGCTGAAGTGCTGAACGTCGCGAGGCCGGGGCCTCGCGACGAGCCAATGCGGAGACCATGGCCTGGCGAAGGCGGTGGGCCGCCAAGCTGTGGTCTCCGCTACATCAATAGGGGCCGAGTCTGAGGAAGAGAATGGCAAAGCGAGCGTCGGTTTGGCTGGGGTTCCTTCTTTCCATGGTGCTGGCCCGCGCGCGCGGGGATGAGCTGGAGCTGCTCAACGGCCAGCGGGTGCGGGGCGAGGTGGTGGAGCAGACCGCCGCGATGGTCATCGTGCGCCTGGCGGTGGGGGACGGCTCGGCGCAGATGAAGTTCCCCACCAGCCGAATCCACGCCATCACGGTGGGCGGGGAGCGGCGGGTGCTGAACGATAAGCCCGTGGCCGTTGCGCCCAGGCCCGTGCCGAAGTCGGAGCCCGCGCCCGAGGCCAAGAGCGAGGGCGAGGCGCCCACGCCGAAGCCGATCACGGGCCGCGTCACACGCTCGCGGGCCGACGTCGAGGCCCTCATCAAGCAGGCCGGCAGCACGCCGCCCGACTGGTATGAGAAGACGCCGCTGGACTACCCGCAGACCCTCGACCTCTCGTGGCCCGAGAGGGTGCAAGGCCCGTGGAACCCGTCGAGAAACGTCGGCCAGTACATCTGGAGCACGATCAACGAGAACCCGAGCCGCTGGCACAGCGGCATCCGCTTCCTCCACCATCTCCTCACCGTGCACAAGGACAACCCGGCCGTCCTCGCGCGGGTGATGGACTCGCTGGGGAGCAGCTACTTCAACCTCCTTCAGGACTGGGCGCGCGCCGCCTTCTGGTGGCAGAAGTGCGAGCAGCGGAGGGCCACGAGCGTCTTCAACACCGTGCGCCTCGCCGAGTGCTACTGGCGCCTCGGCTCCAAGCCGATGGCCGCCGAGAAGCTCCGCGAGGTGGACCGCTACATCTCGTCGGGCATCGTGAAGCTCTGGGCCGACATGGGCGAGGTGGACAAGGCGCTCAAGCTCGCGTACGGGATGACGCAGGAGGACGTTCGGACCGACGCCGGCTGGGTGGCCGAGGGCCACCTGCTGATGGGCGACACCTACCGCCTCCACGGGCGTTTCCGCGAGGCGCTCGCCGCATACCAGAAGGTCCTCGCCGTCCCGGCCGTCGGACAGCGAAAGGGCCACGTCGAGCGCTCCCACAAGCGGGCACAGGCCAACATAGACGCCGTGAAGCTCTACGACGCGCTCGACCTCAAGCGTGTGCCCGACGGCACCTACCGGGCGACCATGCCCGCCTACGCCGGGCCCCTCGAGGTCGCCGTCACCATCGCCGCCGGACGCATCGAGGAGGTCAAAGTCACCCGCACCGAAGACAAGCAGTACTACGCCTCGCTCACCGCCGTGCCCAAGCAGATCGTGGACAAGCAGAGCCTGAAGGGCATAGACGCCGTGACCCAGGCCACGATCACCTCCGAGGCGATTGTCAACGCCGCCGCCAAGGCCCTGGCCGGGGCGATGAAATGATGCCGTCACACGCCCTCCTGGTTTGTAGTGCCGCCTTCAGGCGGTATCTTGCCGGGGGCGTCTTGGCCTGCGCCCTCGCAGGCGTGTCTGCGGCTGAGAGCATGGAGGCGCACCTGGCCGCGCTCCGCGGCCCAGACGCCCTGGCCGAGTGGAAGGCACGGCACGCACTGGCGGCGCTGGGCGACGCGGCGGTGCCCGCCCTCAAGAGCCTCGCGGCCGACCCCGGGCCGCTCCCGCCCCGCTGGCTCGCCATCGAGCTCCTCGGCCAGATCGCCACCCCCGCCGCACGCGACGCCCTCGTCGGCCTCCTGGCGGCCGAGAAGAAGGACCTCGCGGTCCGCAACCAGCTCTGCATCGTCTTGGGCGTGCTCCGCGAGCGGAAGGCCGTGCCCGCACTCTCCGAATGGCTCGCGCGGCTTGGGCCGGGCGCGCTCAACGACGTCCACGGCCCAAAGGAGCTTCAGCCCAGCACCGTCTTCGTCCGCCACCTGGAGGCGCTTGAGCAGATCGGCGACCCGAGCGCCATCTCCGCCGTTGAGAAGTTCCTGGACGGCGTGAAGAAGGGCGCAGGCCCGGGCGGGTTCATCACCAACTTCGTCCTCAACGCGGCAGAGACCGCGCTTGCGAGCCTGAAGGAACGCGAGGCATTCTGGGCCGCCATCCGCAAGCACCCCGGTCTCGAGGCTAGGCTGGCGCCGCTCTTCGACCACCTGTCTGTCGACCCCGTGGCACGGTTCCGCTTCCACGAGAGCGACGTCCTCCGCCGCGGCGAGCAGGGCAGGGCACTCCTGCGGCGGCTTGGGTCGTGCGACAAGCCGGCAATAGCCGCGGCAGCCAAGGCATTGCTGGAGAAATACGATGGCTTGGCGCGCTAGGACAACCGCGGCGCTCCTGGCCGTCTTCGCGGCCGGGGCGCCCGCCTATGCGGTGCGGACCAATGTGACCCGCGAGCTTCAGCGCCTCATCGCCAACGGGCAATACGAGGAGGCGCTCTTCTTCCTCCGCTCCACCCTCGACATGACCCTCGCCCTCCACGCCGCCTGGTCGGGCGCGCCCTACGACCCGCAGATGGACGGCGTTTATCCCCAGTTCCCCCGCATCTACGGCCCGGGGCAGCACTTCGGGGTGGAGGTGCGGGTGGACCGCCGCTACTGGGGCATCATCCACAACCAGCGGAAGGCAATCGCCGAGGTGCTCGACAAGGCCAAGCTCACCGAGGAGCAACTCGACCGGCTCGACAGGCGGGTGCGCGTCTACGTCGAGCACCACATGGCCCCCGAGTTCGATGAGATGGGCGACTTCTTCTTCCAGCGGAAGGCCTGGCTGTTCGAGCGGACGGGGCTGTTCTGGGACGCCTCGTTCCGCCGGCGGCTCACCGGCTACTACGCTGAGCGTGTCTGCGCCCCATACTACGCCACGATGGCCGCCGAGCTCGCCGCGAAGGGGCAGAAGGCCGAGGCCGACGCCTATCGCCGCAAGGCCGAATGGTATCGGAGCGAGGCCCCGGGCAAGTTCCGCCGCTCAAATGGCGACCGCCTCCTCTCGCTCCTTCAACACGGCAAGACCCGCGATCGTCTCTCGCGGGAACAGGTGGCGGACCTCCTGAAGGCCGGCCTGAAAGCGGCTGAGGCCGATGCCCGCTTCGCAGCAGTCCTCTGCCTTGCGGACCTTGGGGAAATCGAGCTCGCCCGCTCTGTGGCGAACGATGCGGACCCGGAAATCCGGCAAGCCGTGGCTTCGCTCCAACCATCGGCGCCCCCGACCGGGCTGAAGCCGGGCCTCACCGTCGAGTTCACCCCTAAGACCGCCCAACCGGGCCGCACCCTCTGGAAGGTGCTGCGGTGCGTGAACGTGGGCTTCAAGGGCAACGAGCGCTTCCCCGAGGCCCTCGTGCCCTTCTGGGACAAGGAGGAGGCCGTGCCCCCGAGCGCCGACGGCCCATTCCTCCTCGCCATTCGCGGCAAGCTCCAGGTGCCCCACGACGGCTCCTACCGCTTCTACCTCAAGACCCCGCCCGGCGCGCGGGCCACCCTGCGGGTCGGCGGGGCCAAGGTGGTCTCGCCCGACGACGACAAGAATCTCCTCTATGCCGAGCAACGCGATTGGGGTGGAGCGCTCTTCTACCGCATTGACTTCTCCGAGCCAGTGGCGCTGAAGCGCGGCCTGGCCGACATCGGGATTGACTGCCAGGCCGACAACGTCCGCGGCCGCTTCGGACGCGCAAGCCTCCAGCTCTTCTGGAGCTCCGATCATCACGTCATGGAAATCGTCCCTGCCAGTGCGCTGTTTCACCAACCGGAATGAGGCCGTGAGCGACCAAGGTAGGTGATTGTGTTCGTAGTGCGGGCTTTAGCCCGTACGCTCCAGATACGGCCTGAAGGCCGCACTACGAACGCCCCCGAAGGGTTCAATGAGCAGTAGAGCTTACTTCTTGGTCTCAATGGCGTTTCGGGGGTTTGGCCGCGCACGCCGCTTCGTCCAGGCGGCCTGCTTCGCGCTCTTCGTGTTCCTGTTCTTCTACGTCTGCTGGCCGTATGACGTGCGGCAGCACGCGGAGGCCCGGGCCGCCCGCGAGGTGGTGGACGCCGAGGCGTTTCTGGCCCTCGACCCGCTGGTGAGCGTCTCGACTGCGCTGGCGGCGAAGGCATGGGTCTGGTCGCTCACCTGGGCCGGCGCGATCCTGGCCGTCTGCCTGGCAATCCCCAGGGGCTTCTGCTCCTACGTGTGCCCCTTTGGCACGTTGCTCGATGCCTTCAACTGGGCCGTGGGTAAGCGTCTCCGAATCCCTCTCCCTCTGGGAGAGGGTAGGGTGAGGGGCGCCGGAGCTGGCGCGGCCCCCGTTCCCGGAACCCTCACCCCACCCTCTCCCAGAGGGAGAGGGAGCCTGAGGCGTGGGTGGTGGGTTCACCTGAGATACTATCTGCTCGCGGGCGTTCTCGCCGCGGCCGCGTGTGGGGTGCTCCTCACAGGCTTCGTCGCCGCAATTCCCGTCTTCACGCGCGGGATGATGTATCTTGCTGCCCCGGTGCAACTCGGCTTTGCGAAGGGCTGGTATCTCAACCCCGCCCTGCACGCCGGGCACTGGCTCTCCATCGGCCTGTTCGTGGCCACGATTCTGCTTGGCCTGCTCGCGGCGCGCTTCTGGTGCCGCTGCCTGTGCCCGAGCGGGGCCGTCTTCTCCGCCGCCAATCTCCTGCGGCTGACGGAGCGCAAGGTCACGCCCGCCTGTATCGGCTGCCGCAAGTGCGTCCGAGCTTGTTCCTTCGATGCCATCAACCCTGATTTCACCACTCGCCCTCTCGACTGCACCTTCTGCCAGAGCTGTGCCCGGGCCTGCCCCGTCGCCGCAATCGAGTTCGGGCTTCGGTGGCACAGGCCTCCGGCCTGTGAGGGACACAGGCGGGACGCCTGTGCCACCAGTGATACTGAGGAGAGAGCACGGGTTTCGCGCCGGGGCTTCGCCGCTGGCCTGGGCGCTGGCCTCGCCACCGCAGTCGGAGTCCGCCAGCTTCGCGGCGCGCCCCCTGACCATCCTCCCCTCCGTCCCCCGGGGAGCGTGCCCGAGCCGCAGTTCCTCCAACTGTGCGTCCGCTGCGGCGAGTGCCTCAAGGCCTGCCCCTACAACGCCCTTCAGCCGATGGGCTTCGAGGGGGGCTTCGAGTGCCTCTGGACCCCCAGGCTCGTGCCCGACTGGGTGGGCTGCGAGCCGAAGTGCAACAACTGCGGCCAGGTGTGCCCCACGGGGGCGATTCGCGCGCTGCCCCTGGAGGAGAAGCGGGCGGCGCGCATCGGCCTCGCCGTAGTCAAGCCCACCTGCCTCCCACACCTCGGCACCAGGGCCTGCGAACGCTGCCACAAGGAGTGCGAAGCCGCCGGCTATCACGCCATCGAGTTCGTCCGCGTCCACGTGGAGCTCGACGAGAACAACCAGCCCATCGAGGGGAGCGGCTTCTCGGCCCCCGTGGTGCTGCCAGAGAAGTGCAACGGCTGCGGCCTGTGCCAGACCGGCTGCTTCCACGAGAACGTCAAGCAGAACCTCCTGGCCGAGAGCGCCATCGTCGTCATTGCCGGGAAGGACAGGGAGGACCGCCTGACGCGCGGCTCCTATCTCGCCCTCCGCGAGGATGAGCGCCGCAAGCGTGAAGAGGAGCGGAAGAAGCGTCAGCCCAAGGTCGGGGGCGATGGCTATCTGCCTGACTTCCTCAAGTGAAGGAGGAGACCGTATGCGACGGCTGATTGCACTTGTGCTCCTTGTCGGTGGGCCAGCGTGGGCCATCGAGGTCAAGGCCACTCAGAACACCCCGCGCCTGATGCCGTATCAGGCATTCGAGCTGACGTTCCAGCACGAGGGCAAGTACGGCGACCCGAACTGGGACGTGACGATTGACGTGGCGTTCAAGTCGCCGAGCGGCAAGGCCGTCAAGGTCGGCGGCTTCTTCTACGGCTCCTCGAAGCCCCAGAAGCCGATGGTCCGCAAGTTCAAGGACGCGAAGGGCCGCGAGCGCTCCGACGCCACCTGGCCCTGCGACCCGGCCGACACCTGGAAAGCCCGCTACGCGCCGAGCGAGATTGGCGATTGGGCCTTCGACTGGACCTTCCGCAACGCCGCGGGCGAGAGCGCGAAGGGCACAGGCGCCTTCAAGGTCGTCAAGCCGCGCGTCCAGCCCAAAGGCTGGGTGCGGATCAACCCCGCCAACCCGTTCACATTCGTTTACGAGGACGGCAGCCCCTTCTGGCCAATCGGCACCCAGGACGGGGTGTTCGACGGCAACAACAACGGCTCGGCGATGGACCAGAAGTCAATGGAGGGGCCGTTCCGGCTCGATTCGGCCGACACGCGCCCCAAGCCGCCGCCTGGGGCGCTCTTCGCCCGCGGCCCCTCGATGAACCCCACCAACGGCGACGTCTACTTCGGCCGCCACGGGCGGGCGGGGTTCAACCTCTGGCGCTTCTCCCCCCACAACTTCTCCATCCCCGTCTTCGACATCGCCTACGACGCCAAGATCGCCGCCCCCGCCCGCATCCGATGGGAGCAGGCCGCGATGGTTGACGAGATGCTCCAGCTCACGATGAGATACGGCATTCGAAACTTCTACGGCGTCTTCGGCTTCGCCCGCGTCTTCAACGACCATCCCGAAGACGAGCAGGGCATGGCCAAGATCAAAGCCCTCATCAAGTACTCCGTGGACCGCTGGGGCGCCTATGTGGACTTCTGGGAACTCCTCAACGAGCAGAAAGCCAGCGACGGCTGGTATAAGATCACCGTCCCCTACCTGAAGTCCATTGACCCCTACGGCAAGCCCGTCACCACGAGCTGGGAGCGGCCCGAGCTGGAGGGCATTGACATCTCGGCGCCGCACTGGTATGGCCGCGAGGACGAGCTTGGCTCCGACGCCGCCTCCGCCGGCAACGCGAAGAACCAGAAGCGGCACGGCAAGCCGGTCGTCTACGGCGAGCAGGGCAATAGCGGCGGCAAGCCCGACCTCATCCCCCAGGGCATCGGTGGCGTGTGGGACCCAGGCTCCGCACGCAGAATGCGCGTCCGCCTTTGGAGCGCCTTCTTCAACGAAATCTCATTCATCTTCTGGGAAACGTCCTACGCCAAGGACGGCCACAGCATGAACATCTGGCTCGGCCCCGAGGAGCGGCAGTACACGAAAGCCCTCCAGGACTTCTCGTATTGCCTCGACCCCGGCGTGAAGCCGGCGCCCGTCCACCTGGCCGGCCCCCAGGCGAAGGAGGTTCGCGCCTACGGCCTCCGCTCCGACAAGCGCGCCGCGGTTTACCTCCACCACACCGCCTGCGCCCAATGCGCCGGCCAGCGCCAGCGTCACAATTGGGACCACGACCGCGGCGAGGTGAAGGACCTCCAGGTCACGGTTGACGTTCAGGCGACCGCCAAGGGCTACTGGTACAGCCCAACCGACGCGGCCATCCTCGCCCGCATTGACGCCCCCGCGGGCAAGCAGACCTTCGCCGCGCCCCCATTCAAGATTGACCTCGCACTCCTCATCACCGAGGCCGCCCCGCCCGACTCCGACCGCGACGGCAAGCCGAACGACCAGGACGATGACGACGACAACGACGGCTTACCCGACGCCAAGGACGCCTTCCCCCTCGAACGCGAGGAGCAGGCCGACGTTGACCAGGACCGCATCGGTGATAGTATGGACGCCGACATAGATGGCGACGGGAAGGCCGATGATAGGAACAAGAACGGCGTGCCCGACAACGAGGAGCCCGACTGGGACGGCGACGGCGTGCCAAACGCCTCCGCCGTGCCCTGGGACGCCTTCCCGCGCGACCCCAAGGAGCAGCGCGACACCGACGGCGACGGCATCGGCGACAACGCTGATAGCGACGCCGACGGCGACGGCTGGACCAACGACGAGGAGAAAAAGGCGGGCACAGACCCGCTCAACCCCCTGAGCTTTCCGCAGGAGTGAGGCTGATCCGTCTGATCCGACCGATCCGACGGATCGGACCGATCCATCGGCGATGCCAAGGAGCGCTCTCATGAGACCATTCGCGTGCGCTGCTGCCGTGGTGGCGCTCACCTGCGCCTGCCTGGTCGCCGGCGAGGCGAAGCCCAGGTACAAGGTGGAATACGCCACCTACTTCGGCGGCAAGGGGTGGGACCAGGCGCGCGAGGTGATCCCGTGCCCCGATGGCTCCGTGCTCGTCGGCGCACAGGTGTGCTCGACCGGCCTGCCGACCACCGAGGGCGTCGTGCAGCCGGCCTACGCGGGCGACGACCCCGCCCTCGGCCACGGCGGCATCTACGGCGGCGACTGCTTCCTGGTGCGCCTCAGCCCCGACGGCTCGAAGGTGCTCGCCGCCACCTACTTCGGCGGCTCGAAGCAGGAGCGCAACGTCTACGGCATGGGGCTCGACAGCAAAGGGAACGTGGTCATCACGAGCGCGACCCGCTCGGTCGATGCCCCGACGACCGAGGGCTGCTTCCAGCCGAAGTTCGGCGGCGGGCCATCGGACATGCTGGTCGCCAAGCTCTCGCCCGACCTCAAGAAACTCCTCTGGTGCACCTACGTGGGCGGCTCGGGCGACGACTTTCCCCGCGGCGGCCTGGCCGTTGGCCCCGACGACTCGGTCTACGTCGTCGGCACCAGCAACTCCCCGAACTTCCCCACGACCTCTGGCGTCGTGCAGCCTAAGCGTAATGGGCCGCGCGATTCCGCAATCGTGAAGCTGAAGCCCGACGGCTCGGCCCTCGCCTTCGGCACCCTCCTCGGCGGCTCGGGCGAGGACGACGCCATCATGGGCGTCCACCTCGACGGCGCGGGGAACCTTTACGTCGCGGGGCACACGAAGTCCGACGACTTCCCCGTCACGGCGGGCGCGCCCCAGCCCAAGCTCGGAGGGGAGTCCGACTGCTATCTCGCCAAGCTCTCGCCCGACGCTTCTCGCATCCTCTACGCCACCTACCTCGGCGGCAAGGGGAACGAGTTCGCAGAGCACCGCCCGCTTCTCCTGCCAGACGGCTCGTTCCTCCTCACGGGAGTGAGCGGGTCGCCCGACTTCCCGACCACCGGCAAGGCGTTACAGCGCGAGCTCAAGGGGAAGAACGACGGCTTCCTGACCAGGCTCGCCCCCGACGGGCGCCGCTTCGCCTTCTCCACCCTCCTGGGCGGTTCGGGCGGCGAGTTCTTCCTCATGCCCACCCCCGACGCCCGGGGCAACATCCTCGTCGTCGGCACCACCACCTCGCGCGACTTCCCCGTCACGCCCGATGCCCTCCAGGCCACCTTCCGCGGCCCCGAAGAGGGCGAGGGCGATGGGGTGTTGGCCATCGTCAGCGCCGATGGCGCGAAGCTCCTCTATGCCACCTACCTTGGTGGGAAGGGGGGCGACCTCATCCGCAGCATCGCCCTCGGCCCGAAGGGCGAGGTCTATCTCGTCGGCAACACCTCCTCGCCCGACTTCCCCGTGACCCCCAACGCCGCCCAGAAGACCCTCGCCGGCGGCGCCGACGCCTTCATCGTCAAGCTCGTGCCACAATGAGGAGAGTGGCCCTCAGTGGTGGTGAACGGTTCAGGAGCCCCGACAGGGGCGTACTATATCAGCCCAGGGCGAAGCCCTGGGGAAGGAGGCGACAGGCAGGTTAGCCCTGAAGGGGCGTACTACGGGGTCCGGGCGGCAGATCCCGCCCATGTCGTCTGGTACGCCCCTACAGGGCTGAATCACGCTGCCCCGCCCGTCCCAGGGCTTCGCCCTGGGCTGATATAGTACGCTCCCTTCGGAGCTTCGGAGCCGACGCACGATACCACAACTGGTGGCCATATTCGCACACCGAGGATAGAGAGATGGCGACAATGCACCAACGTGTGTGCTCTTTCCTGGTCATCGTGCTCCCTGCGCTCGCACGGGCGGGCGACGTGCGTGATGAAGCCATCCTGCTGACGCACAGGGACTCCTGGCGGAAGCACTACACCTTCTCTAGGCCGGTAGCCGCTGGTGGTGGGGTCGTCCGGGTGCCGGCCGGCACCCCGCCTCTGAGCGACAGCATCTACGGCATATTCCCGGCGCCGCCGCCCGCGGGATGGACTCAGGCCGACTTCGACGACGGCCAGTGGCTCCTCCTCCGCGGCGGCGAGTTCACCCACGGCGTGAGGGACAAGGGGATGGTGGAGAAGATCACCCTCGACGCCACAAGCGCGCACCTGCGAGGGAGTGACCCTGGATTCCTCCCCGTCGGCCTCATCTGTCAGCGCAGCCGCTTCCTTGTCCAGGACCGCCGCAGGGTGAAGGCCCTGACCCTGTCGCTCACCTATCGTGGCGGCTTCGCGGCCTACCTGAACGGCCGCGAGGTCGCACGCGGCGGCCTGCCCGCCGGCGAAGCCAAGCCGGACACGCCGGCCGAGGCGTATCCGCCCGAGGCCTTCTTCTACCACGACAGCCTGGAGAAGGGCCGCCCGCGGCCCCTCGACCCCAACGACGCGCGGAGCGGCCAGTGGCGCCTGCGCGAGCGAACCTTCGGCCCTGCCGAAATCCCGCTCACCGCCCTGCGCGACGGCGTGAACGTCCTGGCCATCGAGCTTCACCGCGGCGCCTATCCCGACGTGGCCGCGAGGAACGGAGTGACATTCAACGCCGTCGGCCTCTGCCTGTTGGAGTTGACGGCGGCGGCGGAGCCAGGGGCGTTCGGAGGCACGACGCAGCGGGTCTTCACAGTGGACACCAGCCGCTCCCTGTTCGATCCCGCGGCCACTGCGAACGAGGCGGCCGGCCCCATTCGCATCGTGGCGGCGCGCAACGGAGTCTTCGCCGGGCAGGTGGTCGTGACGAACGCGGACGGGCTTTCAGCCAGGGCATCGCAGTTGCGGCGGGTGGGTGGCGAGGGTGCCATCCTTGCATCTGCTATCCAGATCCGCTACGGCGTGCCCAACCCCTTCTGGCCTGCGGCGCTCGCCGACCTCGGGATGCTCGTGCCCATCCGCTGGAAGCTCGATGCGGGCCTCGGCGGCGGCACCCGCTTCGACGTGCTCCTCGACACCCCGCCCGGAAAGCCCAACCCCGTGGCCGTCTGGCTCTCCCTAAGCGTGCCCAGAGCCAGTCCCGCAGGCCAGTACGCGGGCGAGCTGACGATTGATGCGAAGGGCGGGCCGCTCAAGGCGCCCATCGAGGTCCAGGTGGCTGACTGGACCCTGCCCGACGTGAAGGACTACACGAGCGTCATCAACATCTACCAGTCGCCCGAGACCCTCGCGGAATACTACAAGGTCAAGCCCTGGTCGGAGGCCCACTGGAAGCTCGTCGAGAAGAGCCTGGAGCTGATGGGCGGGATGGGCAACATCGGCCTCTTCATCCCGCTCCTCGCCGAATCGCAGATGGGCAACCCCGAATCGTGGGTGCCCTGGGTCAAGCGCGCCGACGGCTCTTACCAGTACGATGTCGGCGTCTTCGACCGCTACATCGCCACGGCGCTGAAGAGCCACGATAGGCTCCGGTTCATCTGCCTGAACGTCTGGGGCTACGAGGCATCGAACCGCACCTGGCGCGGCCCGCGCGACTACGCCAGCTTCTATGGCGCGCGCGTCACCGTCTTCGACCCCACCACGGGCGCGCGGCAGAACATCAAGCTGCCGCAATACGGAACTCCCGAGTGCGCGGCCCTCTGGCGGCCCCTCCTCCATGCCCTCCGCGACAGGCTCAAGGCCAAAGGGCTGGACGCCAAGATCGTCCTCGGCCTCGCCGGCGATATGGGGCCTGACCCGCCCACCGTGGCCATGTTCCGCGACATCCTGCCCGACGCCGGCTGGGTCGCCGAGGCCCACCAACCCCAGCGCGGCTTCGTCTACGACCCCGCCTCCAAGGCCGCCGTCCCCGTCCGCTTCAACTCCATCGTCTACGGCGGCGAGTTCCTCGACCCCGCGGCCCGCCGC
>Ga0194112_10006447_pt1 | contig 15499 bp, 10 predicted proteins | sample TA2MahC400mmetaG_FD_146191 | JGI IMG/M metagenome (GOLD analysis project Ga0194112, IMG submission 146191) | Freshwater microbial communities from Lake Tanganyika, Tanzania - TA2015016 Mahale Deep Cast 400m | ecosystem: Environmental > Aquatic > Freshwater > Lake | place: Tanzania: Lake... | reverse complement strand
CCAAAGGCATGGGCCGCCTGACCCATGAAACCGTCCAGACCGAGGTCGCCGACTGGACCCGGTTCAAGAATCGCCGCCAAGTGGGCAGCTATGCGGGGTTGACCGGCGGCGTCAGCGCCTCCGGCCAAAGCAGTGCCGACCTGAGCATCACCAAGGCCGGCAACCGGCGGTTGCGGACCGACCTGGTCGAGTTGTCGTGGCGGCTGCTGTTGTACCAGCCGGATTATTACCTCGTGCAGAAATGGCGACCGATCCTGTTGAACCCGAAAGCCCACGCCCGTGCCCGCAAACGGGCGATCGTGGCGTTCGCCCGGCAACTGTTTGTGGACCTGTGGCGCTGGAAGACCGGCCGGCGCACCCCCGCCCAACTCGGCTGGGTGATGACCACTGCCTGAACGAGTCACCGAGCGGCGCATGAGAGCTTCCTGCCCAGAGAACGTTTCGGAAAACGGCGCGCGACCCGTTCAATTTCCTGGCGGTTACCCGCCGATTGGTAGATTGGGCGCGCTCGTTTCCCGACCCCTTGACGGTTACGGACACACCATCGTGGGCGGCCTCGCCATCGACGCGGGGCTGACCCGGATAGCAGGTCGTGACGTCAGCGGCGCTGACGGCCACACCGTCGGGAAAACGTTGTGCCGAAACGAACTCACCAGCAGGCCAGGCGCACCGCGCTGCCGCAAGGAAGACCGAAGAAGCCGTCGGCTTGACGCCGTCGGGCCGGCAAGGTTACGCAAACGACACCACCCAACGGGACGGGGGAGATCGGTCTCGGCCAACAGCCGCCCGGTTTCCCTCGTTCCAACTCTCCCAGGAGACTGACGCTACAAACCCAGAAGAAACCCCAAACCCAACCGACCGTCACAACTGAGTTGACACGGCCTCATAGCAGGAAATTGCTTTTCAGAGGGGCTTCGCAACGGCGCCAGCAGGGGGGTTAAGGGGGGAGTCCCAAACCTTGACTGACGAGCCAAAGCATCGGCAACGCTTGCGAAATTTTCCTCTCGGTGCATTTCCTTTCCTTTCGGGGCGCATCGTGACGGAAATCCAGTCCGAAATCAAGCTGGACGGTCGCTGGGTGGTGCCCTCAATGGAGGGCCACGCTCCGTCGTGGCCGCATTTTCCGAACGGACGCGACAGAGCGCGTCCCTCCAAACGACAGGCCGATTTCGGCGCTTGTCTCGTACCGGCTTCGTCCCTAGAATGTCGCGCATATGCTTCGCACTGACGAAATCATTTCGAACATCCAGATGTTGCACGCCGAGCACCTCGACATGCGCACCGTCACGCTCGGCCTCAGCATCACCGACTGCGCCGCGTCCAGCACGAGAATATCTTCATTGCCACCAACCAACTTCGCCTGAAATAACGGGACTGAAATTGCTTTTGCGATAAGGGCCGCTGCATGATCACAAAGTCAGCCCTTCTTGACACGCTGTAGCCAACAGGCTACTCTGTTGCAGATGATTGAAATCCGCAAGACAGTGCTGTTTGCAGAATGGCTGGACGGTCTGCGTGATCTACGCGCACGGGCACGTGTTCAGGTTCGGATCGAACGCCTCGCGTTGGGTCTCATTGGCGACGCGAAACCGGTCGGAGAAGGCGTAAGTGAACTGCGAATTGATTACGGCCCCGGTTATCGCGTTTACTTCACGAAACGTGGAAAGTTAGTCGTCATCCTGCTGGCTGGTGGCAATAAGAAAACTCAACCGTCCGACATCAAGACGGCGCTACGCCTGGCGCGGAATTTGTAGGAGAAAATATGAGCAAGACAAAAACAACTCGTTATGATCTGGCCGAGCATCTTCGAACCCCGGACGAAATGGCCGCCTACTTGGAGGCCGCCATCGAAGAGGCCAAAGGTGACGCGGCGTTCATTGCCAAGGCGCTAGGTGATATCGCGCGTGCCAAGGGAATGGCGCAAGTGGCCAGCGACGCCGGGCTGTCACGCGAAAGCCTGTACAAGGCGTTGTCCGGCGAGCGCAGCCCTGGCTTCGACACAATCCTGAAGGTAGTGGGAGCGCTAGGGTTGAAACTCCATGCCGAACCGTCACGGGCTTAAACTGAACTGAAACTGAATTGCTTTTTAGAGGAGCTTCGCGCGCAGTGTCAGTAGGGGAGTTGTCAATACTATGGACTGACCCCTTTACATCTTGCCCACAAAAATCCTGCTCATGGGCGCGTTGCGGAAACTCCGCCGCGCGGTTGGTCGCTTCACCGATGTCCTTGATGTTGGGGGGCGGTGCGCCGGCGGCAGAGATCTTGCCGCAAAAGAGCGCACAGAGCGCTAAGAAGATGTGGCGGATGTGTTTCATGGTGCTTCGGACGGTTTCTGCGCATTCCGAGACGCCTTCAGAGCCTCGCCATACTGGGGGAAGAGGACGAGCGCGGGATACTCGTCCTGCGCCATGCTGTCGGGACTGCCGTAATGCCAGTGCAACACGCCAGCGAAAGGATGGGTGGCGAGTGCGTTGTGGTATTCGCGCAACAGGTCCACGCCCACGTCATGGTGGATGGCATGCCAATCCGGGCCACGGCGGGTGAAATGGGCGGCGACACCGCTTTCACCGACGAGGATGGGCTTGCCGAGGCGCCTGGCCTCCGCGGTGAGCGCAGACATTCCGACGGAGGCGAGATCGCGCTGAAGATGTTGGGCGATGGATTCGGTCTTGGATTTGCCGGCGTAGAGGTGGATGTCCACGAAGTCGAGGCTCGACTCCAGCAGCGCCAGCGGACGCGCCGGGATGCGCATGTCCTTCGTCTGATCCTTGGACCAGGTGCCCGGTCCCTGCCGGCCGACTGCGGCAAAGGTGAAGACGCTGGCGCTCACCAGTGCCTCCGGATCGGCGGCATGAATGGCATCGGCGCAGGCGCTCGCCCAAGTGCGGGCGGCTGCGTCCATGAGCGCCTGCGCGCCGTCGTCGGTGCGGAGGTCAAACTGGCGTCCGCCAAAGGCAAACGCGGGCGGGCGTGAGAGGAAAGGCTCCTGATCGAGGTTGAAGTGGACCTCGTTCTCCAGTTCCCAGGCGAGGACGACGGGCAGCAGGTCCGGGGCGATCTTTCGCAGGGCTTCGATGACGGCGCGGATGGCGTTGGCTTTGGCGCGGATGGGTTCCGGTGTGAGGCGAAAGCCGTTGACCTTGAGTTCCGGAGAGGGCTCTGTCACCCAGCCGTGGCGGGATTCGTCGGCGAGCGGGGTTTCCGCCCAGACCTTGCAGTCCGGCGTCCAGGTGTCCCAACTGAGTATGACGTGCAGGCCGTGCGTCTGCGCCGTTCGCAGGAAGTGGACGAGATTGGCGAGGAAGGCGGGATTGACCTCAGCCGACTGCCGATCAGTGACGATGCCGCTCGCTCCGCTGTGATTGCTCAAGAACGAGCGCACCGTGTTGAAGTCATCGTGCGACAGGGTTTCCATCATCCGCGTGACGAACGCCTCGTCATAGCTGCCGGGGCTGAAGGCCGAGTGCATGCGTTTTTTCTCCCCGATGGGGGCTGTCCGGTAGTAGTTCACGCCGAACGGGCGGAAGGGCTTGCACGTGCCCGTGTCCACGAAGTGTCCGTCCCGAATGGCGATGCGGGTGGCCGATGCTTGGACCGGTTTCGGCGAAGGATTGGGCCTTGCGGCGGAAGCGTCCGGCGGCGTCTGCCACGGCCAGTCATCGGTGCGGAACGGATAGGCGGCGAAACCATCCGCGCTGAACAGATTGCACAGCGGAAAGGCAGCCCAGGCGTAGCGCACGGCGACAGGTTGCTGCACGCCGGGAGAGGTCACGATGACCGTGTCCTTGCCGTCGATGCGGGCTTCCGCGCGGACGAACTTCCGGTCGGCTCCCGCCAGCTCAAAGCCGTGAAGGTTGTCCGCGGCCAGCTCATGACCGCCGAGGTTGACCTGCTTCGCCACCAAGCCACCGCCCGCGGCGTCGAATTTCAGCACGGCCCTGTCGTCCGTTGCCTGCCATGAGTTCAGCACTGGGCCGTGGGCGATGTCGGGTTTCCGATACACCTTCGCCAGCGCCATCGCGGCGAAACGTCCGGCGGGAATTTCCTTCTTCACCGGATGGATGTCGAGCGGATCGCCGCCGTCCACGATGGTGATGACCCATGCGTTGCCATCGGCCCTGGCCGTCTTCGACAATGCCTCGCCGAAGCGCGCCCGGGCGCTGTCCTGCGGTTGCGGAGACGGCTGGCCGAGGGGCGCAAGCTCCGTCATGAGAAAGGGCAGGCTGGGCAGGCCGAAGCCATCCCGCCAGACCCGCATCAGGTCGGCCATCTGGCTCGGATACGCCGTGAAGCCCCACACGTTGCCCTCGCCCTGATACCAGAGCACGCCTTTCAGCGCATAGGGCAGGATCGGAGCGATCTTGCCGTTGTAGCAGGCTGCGGGATTGCGCGGGGAGTTTGGCAGCCCGTCGGGTTCACGTGGTTGGCGCTGGCCTGGTTTGGGCTGCTGTTTGAACTCCGCGAGTTCCTTCTCGTAACGGGCCATCGCCTCCGGCAAGCGCTCCACCGCCTTGGCGTGGTTGTCGAGGTAGAACCGGTTGGCGGGATTGGCCTGCAAGATCTCGCTCGGCAACCAACTCTCGATGCAGGTGCCGCCCCTGGCGGATGCCAGAATGCCGACCGGCACGCCGGTCTCACGCTGGATCTGCTCGCCAAACAGATAGCCGATGGCGATCCATCTTTTCACCGTTTCGGGCGTGGCTGCCTCCCAGCGGCCTTGGGTGTCACGCACTGGGGCATCCGGGAACTGATGCAGCGTGGCGAACAAGCGGAGCCGTGGGTTGCCGGCCATCGCGACGCTTTCCACGAGAGACGGATTTCCCGGCACACTCATGGAGATGCCCATGTTCGACTGGCCGGAGCAAAGCCACACGTCGCCGACCACGACATCGGTGATCGTGGCTTTTTGATTCTTGCTGGAGGCCTGAACGACCAGGTCGCGACCCTCGGCGGAAGCGGGCATCGGATCCAGTCTCACGAGCCATTTGCCGTTGGCGTCCGCAATGGCGGTTTTGGTTTGGCCGGCGAATGTCACCGTGACTTGCTCGTTTGGATCAGCCCATCCCCAGACCGGCGCAGCCACGTCGCGCTGCAAGACGGCGTGATCGGTAAAGACACCTGCGAGTTTGAGTTCAGCGGCTTGCAGTGCGGCTAATGGAGCGAAGAGTGCGGCAATGAGAGCGAGAGCGTGCTTCATGCTTTGGGCAATCTGTGAAATCATACTGTGGTCACTTCAGCGGTCTTTGGCGTAGGCGGGATTGGGAATCGGGATCACCGCTTCGGTTTGTTGAAGCCATTCGACTGATAGATGGCATGATTGCTGGTGGACGCGCAACAAAGTTGCTACGTCCACCAGCACTATGAATAACACTCATCACCAGCCTTATACCGCGGACACCGGCGCAGCGCAAGCCGCCAGTCCACCCGCCTGCCAGCAGATCAAACTGGCGCTCGACGTCCACGCCGCCACCATCGTCGTCGTGCGCATGCTCGATAGCGCCAACCCGGCAATGTTACGCAAACGACACCACCCAACGGGACGGGGGAGATCGGCCTCGGTCACTGGCCGCCCGGTTTCCCTCGTTCCAATTCTCCCAGGAGACTGACGCTACCGACCGAACACGAACCCCAAACCCAACTGACCGTCACAACTGAGTTGACACGGCCTCATAGCAAGAAATTGCTTTTCAGAGGGGCTTCGCAACGGCGAATGATAAGAAATTGCTTTTCAGAGGGGCTTCGCAACGGCGCCAGCAGGGGGGTTACACCGCTTTCCGTATTGCCCGTGGTCAGCCAGTTCGTAAATCGGGCCGCGTCGTACCACGACACAAAGTTCACCGGCCAAAGCTCGCGACTCACGCCACTGACGGTCCTGGCGGAGTAGGTGTATGAGCCAGGGGTGCTCGTATACAATGATGTTGAGGGTAAGCACGAGCCCATTATTCGCATCCTGGAGTCTTCGTTCTGCGATGTCACGCTACGTCACCCGTGCATGAATAGGGCAACAACATTACCCCTGAGGCTCTGCTTCATGGTGTGATGTGATGGGTGGTGCATGACGTCATCGTGAAAATGCCGTCAGCGGTTCTCTCTCCGGCAATAGACGTAGTAGCCGCCGGTGATCACCTTGCCTGAAGGATCCAGAAGCTCGGCTTTGACTGGGTAGCTGCGGTCGGTCGCCAGTTGGATATCGAACGAAACTTCCTTGGTGCCCGCGGCGGCGGCAAGGGTCTGGGTTTTCTCACCCACCGTCAGGCGGACCGATGCTACGGGGAGCTTCTTGAACTTCGTCATCTCACTGCCGTAGAGCAGGTCGGGCTTCGGGCCCTTGGCGGACCATGAGTCCACCGTCTTGTGAATCTCGGGCAGACCGGCGAGTTCGGCATCGGCCTCGCGCGGCCAGCGGCGGACCTCGAAGCGATACGTCCCGGTTCCGGCGGCGCGGATTATCCAGTCGCCCGACGCGGTGAGGCCATTGGCGATGTGGACGTGATTCCATGGTGGATTCTCCGGGAGATACCAGTCCGAGGAAGAAAGGACGGTTTCCGATTGGCGGTCGTCGCCGACAATGAATTCCGCCCGGTCGCGATCTCCCGGTGTGACCTTTGTCCAATAAGACTCGAACTCCTGGCGAATGGTTGCGACGACGTCCGGGTGCTCGGCGATCACATTGTTCGTCTGTCTTGGGTCCGCCTTGATGTCATAGAGTTCTTTGTTATTGACCAGCCGCCAGCGCGAAGTCATGCCCACCGCGCCACGCCACTTTTCCGCCGTGAAGCTCCGCTGGAGCTCGACGAACAGGGTGCGTTCGGGAGTTTCCGTCTTGGCATCTAGCAACTGCGCGCGGAAGCTCCGGCCGTCGAAATCAACGTTCCTGGGAAGCTTGAGTCCGCAGAGATCGACCAGCGTGGGTAGCACGTCGAAGTTTGCGTTGAGCGAGGTAATGTCCTGGCCCTGCCGCAGCCCGCCGTCGGGCCAATGGACGAAACAGGGCACCCGGTGGCCGCCATCGTAGACACTTCCTTTTCCGCCTTTCATGCCGGCGTTGAAGAGCTTCACTCCCGTTGTTCCGCCGTTGTCGGTCATGAAGATCAGGATCGTATCGCGCTCAAGCCCCACTTCGGCTAGCGTGGCCCGCAGTCTGCCGATCTGGGCGTCGATTTTCTCGATCGTCGCAAAGAAGAACGCCGTTTCGTCATCGACCTTCTTCTTGTAATCATCTGCACATGAGGGATCCGGGAGGACGACCGGCTTATGGGGGGCATACGTGGCGAGATGGATGAAGAACGGCTTCTCCGCTTTTTTGCTGCCGCGGATGAAATCGATCGCGGAGTTGAAGAACACCTCCTCCGCCCAACCTTCCATCGGCTTGTCGCGTTCCCCGTTGTGGATGAAATGATCGTTGACGCGGTCGTTGAGGAAATAATCGTCGGTGGTGCCGACCCCACCATCGCCTTGGCCAAGCCACTCGTCGAAACCACGGTCTATCGGCCGGTAGGGCAGGTTCGAGCCGAGATGCCACTTGCCGAACATTCCTGTGCGGTAGCCGTTGGCGCGGAAGGCGTCGGCCATGGTCAGTTCGTTTGCTCTGAGATGGTTTCCGCCGGCAATGGTGTGCCACACCTTGACGTGATGGGAATATTTCCCGGTCATCAACGCGGCACGGGTGGGGGAGCAGGTCGGATCGACGTGGAAGTCGGTCAGGCGCACGGACTCGGCGTGGAGTCGGTCGAGCTGGGGCGTCCGAATCACCGGGTTGCCGTGGGCCGCGATGTCGCCGTAGCCCATGTCATCGACGAGAACGATGACGACGTTGGGCTTTACATCAGCGGCGTGTAGCGCGGCCAGCGGCGCGAGCAGCAGGGCGGTGAGGAGTGCGAGAATGTGTTTCATTTGCTTGGTTCCTTTCGTTTTCATTTGTTCGTCAGTTCCGAGTTTGTGTGCTGTGATTTGCCAAGGCTTGGAAAGAGCCGGCGCGGAGTATTTCAAACCCTGGAACTCCCGGCAAGTTTCGTTTCGCGTGCAGCGCGGCCAGCGGCGCGAGCAGCAGGGCGATGAGGAGTGGAAGGGTGGGTTTCATGGGCTCTCCTATTTCGGTTCAGTGCGGTTCATTTTCCAGACATCGAGCTTCGTGCAGCGGACCGTGCCGCCTTCGCTAAAGAGGTCCAGTCTGTCATGAGCGAGGTTCCTGTCCTTCAGAAGCGTGGTGCAGGTCTGCCCGTTCACAAAGGTCTCCACCATGATTCTGTCCAGGAACACCCGGATCTGGACGGGTTGCCCTTTGGGGATGTAGGACGGACCCTTGCCTACACGCGGAACAGGGAAGCCCGGAACTCCTCTGAAGAAAGGCTCTTTGATATTGCCGTCCACACCGTATTCACCGGTGACCGCATCGTAAAAGACGCGTACATACGTCTTGTTGTCATCCGACAGGCAGACTTTCAGTCCGAAAACTTGGGCGTCACCCAGCTCGAATTCGGCGGTGATTTCCAGCATATCACCGCGCTCGTGAAGATAACCCGACCGATCGGGCGTCACCAAGATGTCCTTCTGTGACGTATGCTTGCCTCGCAGCGCCTCGAACTCGGGCAAGGGATCCTGACGCAGGCGATTGCCGTCGAGCGCCAGACTCCTGGGCATCGCATGGACGCCATCCCAAGGAATGCCGTTGTACACCCCGCTCGCCCTCGAATCCATCATCATGATGATCCGGCGCGCTGTCCCCCCCGGACCCTTTTGGTCAACGGCTGAGGGATTGAAGCAGGGGAAAGGATTTGCATAGTCAACCAGCAGACCTTCCGCATGATCGGGGGTGAACCGGCCTGTTTGCCGGTCAAGGTGGCCGACCCAGTAGACACACGGGGCTGCGCCAATCATCAGCACGTCCTTGTCGCCGAACTTGAGAAGGTAGGGAAATTCCGTGTAGCCATTCTTGACAAGGGGATGATCGCTCAGTTCGTCCTTCTTTGGCGTGAAGAGCGCACCCTTTTGGGTCCACTGATCGAGGTCGGATGAGGTGAGCAAAACCACCGAACGCACATTACTCCCCGGCACGCTGCGGCATGTCAAGGCGTACCAGGTGTCGTCCTCCCTCCAGGTGTGCCCATCGTGATGAGGGTACATGACGACTTTCTTGTCGGTGTAGGAAACTAGGCCGTCGTAGCTGCGTGCCCTTATGCCGTATTCGTGTCCAACCTTGTCAACGTCGCCGTGGGAGCAATAAATGATGTTGGGAATCCCCTGGTCATCGATAAAATGGTTGCTCAGCCAGATGCCGCACACATCCCGATCGCCATCGGCCCACGGCGCCACCGGCCATTGTCTCCAGTGGATCAGATCGTCGCTGACATAGTGATCCAGACTGCAATAGCGTAGCCGGGCGTATATGTTCCGATAGGTGAAGACATGATACTGCCCGTTGTAGAAACATGCCCCGGACGGGTCGTAGATCCAGCCGACGGGGGCGGTGAGATGATAGCCCGGGCGGTAGGGATCCCGGTTCATGAACTCCCGCATCGTACGCTCATGCAGCACGGAAGCTTCAACATCCTTGCGCACTGAGGCATAGAAGAACCGATGGAATGCCTCGATCGCCAGGGAAGCAGCGTCCTTCTCTCGCGGCTTGCCCAGACGCGATATGCCGCTGAGAAAGGCCACTTGCTGGTCCGTCAGAGGACGATCCCATAATGCGACGTGGTCGATGTTCCCTTCAAAAAGAGCCATTCCGCCTTGGCGTTTTCCCCACCCGAAAGCCCCGACATACAACGGCCAGGAACCCGGCGGGTGCAGCTCGCCCTCAACGGGCACGGAGATCTGCAGACTGCCGTTGCAGAAGAAGTCCATCTTGCCGCCGCCGACGCGCAACACCAGATCCAACCAAACGCCGCGTTGAACCTGCGTCAGCGGCAACTCGCGCAACGTGACCCCGGAGGGTATTCTCTCGCCCAAGAACGCGACCGCCATGCCACTGGGATGCACTCCCAGGCTTATCAGGTCGGAAGAAAAAATCGTGCTTTGTCCTTCTATGCCTGGACCGCTTCCTTCTCTGCGCCCGGGTTCAGAGACCAAAACCCTCGCGGCGAGTGTGACGGCGTTTCCAGACGGACGGAGCGCTCTGGCGAAATCAGAATCGAGCGAAAAGAAAGCCTTGTCACTCAAGGTGGCCACGTGACCGTCTCCGCCGCGTTTCAGGGACTCCGCGTAGTCTTGGCCCTCCAGTTTCGTCCACTTTACAGGACCGTTCGTCTTCAGTGCCGTGAACATAATGCCCGGCAGTCCTGCTCCACCTTGCCGGTCTTCTTTCTTCAATCCCGTGGTAGCGTTCCCTTCGGTCTCGCCGGGGTCCATCCGCCAGACGACTGTCGCGCTAGGGAACGGATTCTCCCGAATCTGAGCGACCGGAACGTCGGCAGGTCGCGCCGGTTGTTCGGCAGCCTGCAGCGCGGCGAGCGGCGCCAGCAGCAGGGCGGTGAGGAGTGTGAGGATGGGTTTCATTTGATACTCCTATTTGCTGTTGGCTGCCTTTGCCGGGCTGGGTGTCTGCTGATAAACGGCGAGTTTCTCGATGATGGTCTCGCCGCGATCCACGAAGAGGCCGAGGCCGGGCTGGGGTCGGACGAACTCCTTCGGGAAGGCACCGTGGAGAATGAGTTCGCCGTCCACATAGAGCTGATAGCGGTCGCCGCGAGCACACAGTCGGAGGTGATAGGCGTGGTTGGGCTCGACCTTGAACTGGCGGCGGTTCATGGGGGAGAACATGGTGAGCGAGGCGCCGAAGACGCAGCCGTCCTGCGCATCGAGGGCGAAGACAAAGTCGCCTCTCGGAGACGGCGCGCTGCGGTCGCCACGCAGCACGAGGCCGGCGGCTATGCCGCTTTTAAGGGTGACGGTGGCCTCCACTTCCATATCGGCAGACCCGAAGCCAAGGTCGGCGACCTGCCAGCCGGTGCGGGACTTTCCGCAATACGATCCATCTGCCGCCAATTCCCACTTGCCGGCGGTGACACCACCGGTGACGTGCGTGCGGATGGAAACGGGCTGCGGCAGTTTATCCGGCAGCAGCGATGCGCCACGCCAGGCGTTCTGGCGGTCGCTCCACATCATCCGCAGTCGGCCTTCGGGCGTGACATTCAGTTCAAGCGGCGGCGAGAGCCGCGAGCCTTCCTGAAAAATGGCGTAGCGTTTGCCCTCAAACTCAACGGTGCTAACGGTGTTGCCCGCCGTGAGATCACCGCCGAGGAGCGCATAGCCTGGCACCGGCTCGCGGTAGGGGCCTTCGGGCTTGTCCGCGACGGCGACGATGGTGCCGCGCACGACGTTGGGATCGGCGAAGATGCCGCGATTGCCGTGACCGTGCGAGGTCAGGCAGGTCATCCACCATTTGCCGCCGAGCGGAAAGACATCGTGCGCCTCGACCTCGCCGTAACGTTTGGGAGCGAAGGCGGGCGGAAACTGCTCCCAATGAATAAGGTCTTTGGAGCGAGCGAGGGCAATGCAGGCGGCCTCGGCCTCTTCTTCTGCTGGAACCGTGGCGGCGAAGAAACCGATCCAGCCGTTGCCAGCAGGATCACGGATGACTTTCAGGTCGCGACAGCCGACCTTGTTGTCGGGTTCCGGTTTGCCTTCATGCACATACCAGCGCGGGTCGGGCGTGATGACAGGGTTGCCGGGATGCCGCTGCCAATTCACGAGGTCGCGGCTGGTGGCCAGGCCGATGTGCTGGTTGCGGGCGTCGTCGCGGGAGCTGCGCATCGTGTAGAAGAGGTGGAACACGCCGTCCTTCACGACCGCACACCCCGTCCATGGCTGCATGTCCTCCATGCCGCCCTTTTCGCCGGGGCCGACGGTCAAGGGCTGCTCGGTCCAGTGAATCAAATCACGCGATGTGGCGTGGCCGATGTGATCGGCCTCGGCGGCGGTGCGCTTCGATCTCCCGGCGAGCCGCTGCAAGTGGAACAGATGCACCTGGCCCTCGTGCGCGACAAACCATGGGTCCCACATGGTCATGCCCTCGGGCCGGTAGCCGAACTGGATGGGAGCCGTGCCTGTCTTGGGCTTGGGTCCGGTGGATTCAGCCCCGGTTTCCGGCGCTTGGGCGTGGGCACTGGGCAACGCGCCGAGCGAGGCCGCCAGCAGCAGGACGGTGATGAATGGTGTCAGTGTGCGTTTCATGGTGCAGATTTCCTTCGGGGCCTCGGTTTTCATTTGGTGTCGCTCTTGGCGGCTTTGTCCGGGCAGGTCGCCAGGCCGATGCAGCGGTCGGCCCCGCCGTAGTAGAGCAGCCATTCGCCCTTGAACGGAACCAGTCCGTTGGCCACGACAGCGGGATCGGTGAACCCCTTCATTTCCCAATCCAGTTCCGGCTGGAGGAATGGACGATCCATCCGCTGAAGGACCGTAGTGAGATCATGGCGGTCGATGAGCGCTTGGCCAAGACTCCACGATTTGGCGGGAAGCGAGGGAAGCCGGGCGTTCGAATTGTAGAAGATCAAAATGCCCTCGGATCGTTCCAGCGCCACGGCTCCGGCTTCATGGGCTCCGCTGTCGAACGGAGTAGCCGGCTTCTCGCCGCGCTTGCGCTGCGGCCACACCGCCTTGTTGAGCGGCTTCCAATCAATGAGATTGTCCGACTCGGCCAGCGCACAGGACATGCTGACATACATCAGGTATTTGCCATTGACGCGGGTGGCGATCATCCGATCTCCCACGCGGTGGCTCAGCACCACGCCGCTGCGGGTCAGGATGGCCTCACCCGGCCTTCTTGCCACGTAATCCGGTGCGAGTCTGGCAAACGCCGGCCCGTGCTTGGTCCAATGGATCAGGTCTTTCGACGAGGCCACCAGCAGCGCATCCGTCTTCCCGTTCCAGGCGGTGTAGTTCATGAAGTAGGTGCCATTTTCGTCCTCAATGACATGCAGGTCTTCGCAGCCGCCTTCCCACTCGTAAGGTCTGCTGGAGTCCTCATCGGGATATACCACCGGCTTGCCGTATCGGGTGAAGTTCCGGCCGTCCTCACTCCATGCCAGGCCAATGCGGCAGGTGCGTCCCCAGCCGCTCTGCTTCGGGCCGTCGTCGGCGCGGTAGAGAAAATAGACCTTGCCCTCGCGGACGATGACGGCGGGGTTATAGACGTTCTGCTCCTCCCACCGCACGGTCCTCTTTTCGATCGGGCAGTCGAAGGTCGAATCGGGCGTGGGCGACAGCACGGGCTGGGGCAGCTTGGTGAACGGCCCCAGCGCCCAGGACGGAAACGCCACCATTGCGGAAGGCTTGGCCCGTTTCGCATCCGCCCGCTTTTTCAGCTCTTCGCGGGCGATGTTGATCCAACCTCCGTCGGCGGGATAGAGCGCGGAGGGCTTCTCCGCAACGCCCGCCGCCCGCACTTCGGGGCCGGGTTGGCCGTTGCCGAGTTCGGCAGCCATCTTCGCGGCCACGGCCTTCAGCTCCGCCACCTTGTCAGGATGCGCAGCGGCCAGGTCGGTGCGCTCGCCGATGTCGGAGGCGAGATCGTAGAGGCGCGGCTTTTCCGGCGAGGCAAAGACACCCGGCAGCGCGCCGGGACCAATTTCGAGCGGGCTGACCATTTCCTTTTGCGTGGCCATGGCGAGCTTCCACGTGCCGACTCGCACTGCTTCAAGCTGGTTTCCGCTGTAGTAGAACCAGGCTTCGTGCGGTGACTGCCGCGTCTGGCCGAGCAGCAACGGCGCGATGTCCTTGCCGTCGATCTTCCTGTCCCGGGGCACAGTTCCGCCGGCCAGCTTCACGAACGTGGGGAGCAGGTCGATGTTGCCGCTCATCGCATCGCACACGCTGGCGGGCGCGATCTTCCCCGGCCACCAGGCGAGCGTCGGCACGCGCACGCCGCCTTCCCATGTGGTGGCTTTGGCGCCGCGCAAGGGAGTCGCCTCGCCACCGAGTTCCTCCCACACAGCCGACGGGCCGTTGTCGCTGCTGAAGATGACCAACGTCTTTTCAGCGAGCTTGAGTTCGCGCAACGTGTCGAGGATGCATCCCGTGCTCCAATCCACCTCCTCCACCCAGTCGCCATAGAGGCCGTTCTTAGAGCGTCCGCGAAAGGCCGCGCCGGGATGAATCGGCCAGTGCACTGCCGTGTGGGCGAGATAGAGGAAAAACGGGCGCTTCTTGTTCGCGGTGATGAATTTCACCGCTTCCTCCGTGTAACGCTTCGTCAGCCGGTCTTGTTCTGACATGCCAACCAGCTCGCTGACCTTTTCCCCGCGCATCAACGGATGGGTCAACTCCTCACTTCCCTTCGGCTTCAACGGCATGTCGTTCGAGTAAGGCAGGCCGAAGTAGTCGTCGAAGCCATGCCGCGTAGGGAGAAACTCGGGCTGGTCTCCGAGATGCCATTTGCCGACGCACATCGTCGCGTAGCCTTGCGCCTTCAGCAGCTTGGCAACGGTGGTTTCCGCCGGACTCAAGCCGTTCGCGTCCCCCGGGAAAAGCACCTTCGGCACTCCGGCACGCTGCGCATAGCAGCCGGTCATCACCTGCGCGCGCGAGGGCGAGCACGTCGGCGCGGCGTAGAACGAGGTGAATTTCATCCCCTCCCGCCCCATACGGTCGAGATGCGCCGTGCGGTTCTTCGTCGAGCCAAACGGTCCGATGTCCGCGTAGCCCAGGTCGTCAACGAAGATGAAAACGATGTTGGGTTTCGCTGTCGGCTTTGGCGCATCGGCAGAGTGCAGCGCGGCCAGCGGCGCGAGCAGCAGGGCGGTGAGAATCGTTTGGGCAACGGCAGCAACGTGTTTCATCACGGTTTCTCTTTCAGGGATTCGTTGTCTTATGTCCGGAGGCGACGCCGAAGACCTCGCGGACGGCTTCGAGGTATTTCATGCCGTTGCGCTGGTCGGGTTCGAGGTAGCTGCCTTCGGTCCATTCGTTCCAGCAGTTGATGTTCAGGATGCGCGGGCCGGCGGAATCCGGTTGCGCAAGCAGGCGCCGCTTGGTCATCGCGAGCGCTTCCTTGAACCGCTCCGGCGTGTTATCGGCGATGGTGTTCGTGAACGGATAGCCGGAGGCGTCGAACTTGTCGCTCTGTTCGCAACGCGGGCTGGGATCCCAGCCCATCGTGACGTTCGGGAAGAACGGCAGGCCAAACTTCTTCACCGCGCCATTCCAATATGCGAAGTAGCCGTTGCGCACGGTGTCGTAGTCCGTCGCCTGCTGGGGCAACTGCACGTGATGAATCCAGACGTAGGAGGTGACGGAGTCGAAGCCGAGGTCGCGCACCAGTTTGGCGGAATCCACCGGCACTTTTTCGTTGGGCAGGATCGGCTGCCCCCACGCTACGGCATTCAGATGCAGGCCGGGGAAGCCGGCGGCCACAACCTGCGCGCGGAACTTATCCAGACCGGCGCGCGTCGCCTCCACGGAGCCGAAGTTCTCCAGCAGCCGGGTCAGATCGTAGAACGAGAAGTAGGGCCGCCCGTCAATCTTCCAGTAGGACGGATGTTTGAAGTAGTCGTTGATGACGTGG
>Ga0194112_10006445_pt1 | contig 15501 bp, 13 predicted proteins | sample TA2MahC400mmetaG_FD_146191 | JGI IMG/M metagenome (GOLD analysis project Ga0194112, IMG submission 146191) | Freshwater microbial communities from Lake Tanganyika, Tanzania - TA2015016 Mahale Deep Cast 400m | ecosystem: Environmental > Aquatic > Freshwater > Lake | place: Tanzania: Lake... | reverse complement strand
ACATTTACGTTCAGGGACTTCCAGCGGGCTTGCCAGGGAGTGAGCTACTCGACTCTCCGAAGGGCACTCGATGAGTTGAGAAAGCAAAAGCGCATCACAAGGCTCAGTCGTGGCCGAGACGCTCAATGGAAGAAGATCTGAGGCTTCGACTCTGCCTCCGCATCGCTCCTAAGCTTTGTCGAAGGACTGATCACTGGGCAATTAATCTGCTCTCCAAAGCGGATTTTGAGTACATTTACGTTGAAATTGTGCGAATTTCGGCAACTCCTGAGCGTGCTGACGGCTTCTTGTCGAATCTACTCACTGAGCCATTAATAGGCTCACGAATCAAGATTTTGAGCAGATTCCTGAGGTTGAGCGTCTGGAACCTGAAACTTGGAACCTGAAACTGTTTTCATGACCCCCCAAAGAATGCAAACGCCTCATTGAAGTTGACTTTCCCCTTGCCGAAGTTGGTAGGCAATCGCTTGCTGAGAAGACTAGACGATCAGGCACTCCTCACCAACTGCATCTATGGTGGTCGCGGAAGCCACTGACGGCTTGTCGCGCAATACTGCTGTCACTCTTGTGGCCGGACCCTTGTGACGCCCGTTGCCCGGACAGCTTCAAGCAGAGAGCGCGGCAGCTTCTCCCATCTGTGGTTGGAACAGTTGGACCGACGGACGAGGACATGCAAAAGGCCCTACTGAGATTTGTGGGTGATGTCGCCCGTCTGGACCTATCTACTAACCACGACATGCTTGAGATTTGTGAGAAACTTATCCAAGAAGCTCACGGCATTGAACCTCCATTCGTCGTAGATCCCCTCGCCGGGGGCGGATCCATTCCGCTGGAGGCAATGCGCCTGGGTTGTGATGTGTACGCTGGCGATCTAAATCCTGTCGCTTGCCTCATCTTGAAGGCAAAGCTCAACGATATTCCCCTGCGCCCCTGGATATTCCGAGTGACTGATGTATATTCACACCTTCTTGTACCCTTGACAGACGAGCTCCCAGCGGTGATTCCTGTTTTCGCGCCTCGGCTGTTCTACGTATAAAAGTACTCCGTACTTCTACGGATTGACACTGACTGTTCGATTCTCTACTTTCTTATTGGAGCCATTTCACCGACCAGCGATCAAGGTCCATTGATTCCAGCATCTGGCAACGCACAATGGTCACTGTGCGGTTCTGTAGAAATACCGAATTCTCGGTATTGCGGATTGCCGCATTTCCCTGCTAAATAGCTCAGACCGTAGAGATTTCAGTGCCAACCTATCGCATCAGTGAATCCGAGACCAGGTACAGCCTGATCGACCCGCAGCTGAGCAAAGCGGGGTGGAAGATTTCCGATCGCTCGCAGGTGGGAATCGAAATACCCGTCGAAGGCTATGACGCCGCGCCTTCAGGCGGATTCACAGACTATTGCCTTTACCGGTCCAATAGTGAGGTTCTAGCTGTCGTTGAGGCGAAACGAACAAGCCGCGATCCTCGGGTTGGCAAGCAGCAGGTCTTGGACTACATTACAGCTATTGAGAGAAACCAGAGCTTCCGACCGTTCGCATTCATGGCCAATGGGGAAGACGTCTTTTTCTGGGAAAGCGACGCTGCCGCCCAACGACACGTCGCTGGCTTCTTCTCTCGCGAGAACCTCGAGCGCCTTCTCTTTCTCAAACAGAATGGCAAGCCGCTCAACAGCGTTCAGATCAAATCATCGATCGTAGACCGCTCGTACCAGACCGAGGCCATTCGCCGGATCAGCGAGGCGATTGAGAAAAAGAGAAAAAGAAAAGCGTTGCTCGTGATGGCCACGGGCACGGGGAAGACCCGCACAATCATGGCGCTCATCGACGTCTTCCTGCGCGCCCACGCGGCTCAGAAAGTGCTTTTCCTTGCGGATCGGGATGCCCTTGTTGAGCAGGCGCAGACGGATGGTTTCAAGGCGCATCTGCCGAACGAATCGCGGTCGCGCATACGAACTTATTCCATCGATCGGACTGCGAGAGTTTACGTTTCGACACTTCAAACCCTCGAGCTTTGCTATGACAAGTTCACGCCGGCCGATTTTGACCTCATCATCTCGGACGAGTGCCATCGGTCGATTTACAACAAATTCACGGACGTTCTCGCCTACTTCGACGCGATCCAAATCGGCCTCACAGCAACTCCCGCCGAGTATGTCGATCGTGACACCTTCAACTTCTTCGATTGCGACGACCGGATACCGACGTTCAACTATCCGTTCAGCCAGGCGGTGGAGGAAGAGTACCTGGTCAATTTCGATGTATATGCGGCGCAGACGAAATTTCAGCGAAAGGGGATCAAAGGGATAGATCTCACCGAAGAGGAAAAGGAATCTCTCAGGAAGCGAGGCATCGATCCTGAGGAGATCGACTATGAAGGGACCGATCTTGAGCGAAAGGTGACGAACAAAGAGACGCTCAAGCGCCAATGGGAAGAGTTTATGGATGTGTGTATCAAGGACTCGACCGGGCAACTTCCCGGAAAGAGCATTATCTTTGCCATAACGCACAACCACGCTCTTCGGCTTGCCGAGGCGTTCGATGAGATGTACCCGGAGCACCAAGGCAAGCTCGTGCAGGTAATCACGTCGAAGATGGAGAGAGCGCCGACGCTTCTGGATACTTTCAAGAAGCAGGATTTGCCTCGCATCGCGATTTCTGTCGATATGCTCGATACCGGAGTGGACATCCCTGAGGTCGTCAATCTGGCCTTCATGAAGCCGGTGAATTCGAGGATCAAGTTCTGGCAGATGATCGGTCGTGGAAGTCGCAGCGACGAGACGTGCAAGCACTTCGATTGGCTTCCGAATCGGAAGAAAGAGCGCTTCCTCATCACCGATTTCTGGGAAAACTTCGAGCATTTCAACATGATGCCGAAGGAGGAGGAAGGCGCTGCTCAATTGCCCGTCCTCGTAAGCATCTTCAACGCGCGGCTTCTCAAGCTGCAATTGCTCCTCGCCCAACAACCCCAGCCCCAGAGTCACGGTGAGTGTAGTCGAACCGTGCAAGGCGCAAGCGAGCTCGTGGACGACATCTCCCGTACCATTCGGGATATTCGAGGACTTATCAGGCGCATTCCGCTTCAATCCTTTTCTGTGAAAAAGGCCTTCAAGGAGGTCAGAGACGCTTGGGAAGACGACTTTTGGAATTACATCACCTCGGACAAGATCGGTTTCCTCAAGCTGAAAGTCGCCCCGTTGCTTCGGTTCGTGCCACACGTAAGGCCAGCCGAGGAGTTCTTCGTGAACAAGATGGAGAGGTGTGTGCTGGCGCTGCTTCAGGGGAAGGAGCTGAAGCCGCACATCGACTCGATCCGAGAAGATGTCTCACTCTTGCCTACAAACCTGCAGCAAGTGGCAGAAAGGCAAGTGCTCATAAACGAGATGCTTGGCTCCGATTTCTGGGGCGGCCTGACTCTGAAGCGACTCGATGACGCCAGAGACGCCGTTGCCCCCTTAATGAAGTATCGTCGCGAGCGGCCGTCGCTTTTGTTTGAGTTGGGACTTGACGACATCATCGACTCGAGGAAGTGGGTGTTGGTGCGAAAAGGTTCGGAGGGCGGAATGTCGATTGCAGAGCGGAAGCGGGCGTGTGTGAGTTGTGGGGAGGAGAATCTGATCGGTGCGTTGTATGAGACGTGTCGGAAGATCTTGGGAGCAGGAACAGAGCGTGAGGCACGCGAACGCTACAATGCGCTGTGCGAGAATGAAAGGTTCACGGCGAGGCAACATCGCAAGGCGGTCAGGCTTTTGACCCGCCGATGGGATCACCTGATGATCCACCATCGAGTACCAGGTCTTCTCCGGACCATCAACCCGGTCTCTATTACCTCTGCCCTCGGCTTGTTTCTTGGTCGAGGCTTTCTTGGGCTTGCTTCTGATCTTGCTTCAGATAAGACAATGTTTGTGTCCAATACGGCCTCGAAATCCGTGGAGAAACTACTGACTCACAGGAGGAAGCTCTGGGAGCACAGCATCTCCGCTGGAACCCCCATTGACGTCGATCGGCTCAGGCACTCGTTTCAGAGCGCTTTCAGGGATTTCAAGGCAAAATACTGACAGACAGCAGGGCCACTTCCTCAGTGAGGCGAGTGCCGATGCGCAAGCCTGGACCACACGCAAAAAAAGCTCCATCCTTTCACGGCTACAAACCGGCGTCACGCATCAGTTCGGCCATTAAGCGAGCGAATCGATCCAGAAACACACGACACGAACTCATTTTGTCGCGAGAGCTTCGTCGCCTTGGGCTACGCTTCACTCGAAATGATGTATCACTGCCGGGAAAGCCTGACATAGTATTTCTGTCGGCTCGGTTACTTGTGTTCTCCGATGGGGATTTTTGGCATGGAAGGAGTTGGAGGGACCTCAGGACGAAGTTGGCAAGGGGATCGAATGCTGATTACTGGATAGCCAAAATACAATCCAATATCCTGAGGGATATACGAATAAGAAGAAAATTGTCCAGGCTCGGTTGGCGAGTGTTACGAGTCTGGGAGAAAGACATCAATCGCGACCCCAAAGAGGTCGCAATGAAGATCGCATCTGCGCTCTCCCGCCGACCATCGGGGACCTATCAAAAGCACAACGCTGATCATCAACATATGGGCTGCAAATGAAGTTCATCGATCTGTTCGCAGGTCTTGGGGGGTTTCACATAGCTCTTCGGCGGCTTGGGTACGAATGTGTATTCGCTTCCGAGGTCGACGATGTGCTAAGGAAATTATACCAGCGCAACTTTGGCATTCCCGCAGAAGGGGACATCCGGAAAATTGCAGTTGAGGCAATTCCGCCTCACGACATTCTGTGTGCTGGGTTTCCTTGTCAGCCGTTTTCCAAAGCGGGTGACCAACGTGGGCTGAACTGCCCGAAGTGGGGGGACCTATTCGGCTACGTACTGAAGGTCCTGCGGTATCATAAACCTCGCTATCTCATTCTGGAAAACGTCCCAAATCTTGTTAACCACGATAATGGCAAGACTTGGAAAAGGATGAGTGCCGCGCTAAAGAAATTGGGATATGGCATCGATGAGGCGCGGTATTCTCCTCACCAATTTGGCATTCCTCAGATTAGGGAACGAATCTACATCGCCGGCAGGCTAGGGGGTCTGGATGGATTCCGTTGGCCAACAAAAAAGCCCAATGCTAACACCTCAATCGTCTCGGCCCTCCAGAAGAATCCCAGGAGTGCAAGAAAGCTATCCCCTCAGGTTGTGGCTTGCCTTGATGCATGGCAAGACTTCCTGAACCGGTTCCCATGCGACGAAGAATTACCTTCCTTTCCAATCTGGTCCATGGAGTTCGGTGCGACGTACCCATTCGAAGACGAAACTCCATATGCAATTGGAGCAAAGCAATTGCGGAGATTTCGCGGCAGTCACGGGAAGAGTCTGAGGAATCTTAGCACCGATAAATTGTTACAAAGCCTACCTTCCTACGCTCGGGTGAAGAAAAAGAGGTTCCCTTCTTGGAAAATCGAATTCATTCGTAAAAATCGCGAGTTCTATTTGAAACATAACAAGTGGCTTCGCCAGTGGATTCCAAGCATTCTGAATTTCCCTGCATCGCTTCAAAAACTAGAGTGGAACTGCAAAGGTGGGCACCGAGATATCTGGGATTACGTCATTCAGTTTCGAGCATCAGGAGTGAGGGTCAAACGCCCTACAACGGCACCCTCACTTGTTGCAATGACAACGACCCAGGTGCCGATCATAGCGTGGGAGCGTCGATACATGACGCCTAGGGAGTGTGCAAAGCTTCAAAGTCTCTCGGAACTGAAGTTTCTTCCCTCTTCTGACACACGAGCGTTTAAAGCTCTCGGCAACGCTATCAATGCAGACGTGGTGGAACACATAGCGAGGGAGTTGCTAGCCACCAAGTCGGAAACGCAGAGATGCTAGGGGGAATGAGAAGTGAACGGTCTGAGCCAGTCCAAAAAAGAATCAATAACAGGAAGGGCCGCTGATGCGTAACACAAGCCGGCTTGACACGGTCAATATCCGACCTGGCGTGAGCATTCTTTCTTTGCTGCAGCATCTCAATTATCGTCCCTGGTACGCGCTTGCGGAATTCGTTGACAATGCACTGCAGAGTTTTCTGACCCACCGAGCTGAGATAAGAACGATTGACGCGGTACTGAAGGTTGACATCGAGTTTGACCCAACTGATCGCGGGCGGCTTGTTGTGCGCGACAATGCTGCTGGTATCTATGAATCAGAATATGCCCGTGCCTTCAGACCCGCCGAGATCCCACCAGACCGTAGTGGGCTGGGCGAATTTGGGATGGGAATGAAAAGTGCAGCTTGCTGGTTTGCAGGCAAATGGTCGGTGAGGACCAGCGCGCTTGGCGAACCTTTGGAGCGCACCATCAATTTTGATATCAATAGGATCGTTGAAGATAAGATAGAAGAACTCGAAATAACCTCGCGACGCGTGCCCGCAGAAATGCACTATACGGAAATAGCCCTCAATGAACTGCATCACCCGCTTCAAACTCGCACCGTCGGCAAAATAAAGGAACACCTAGCGGGTATCTACAGAGTGTTTCTTCGTCAAGGAATATTACGATTGACCTTTAATGATGAAGAGTTGCAATATGGCGAACCCCCGATTCTCAGCGCTCCTCATCACCGGACACCGTCGGCCCCGCCTATCTTGTGGCGTAAAGAGATCAACTTCGACTTCGGTGAAGGCCAGCGTGCGAGTGGCTTTGCCGCTCTAAGACAAACTGGGTCCACTTCAACCGCAGGCTTTGCGCTATTCCGCCGTAATCGCCTAATACAAGGAAGTGGTGATGAAACATACCGTCCGCAGTTCATATTTGGCCATACGAATAGCTTTCGTTATCAACGTCTTTTCGGGGAGTTGCATTTGGAGGGTTTTGACATAAGTCACACGAAAGATGGGTTCCGATGGGAAGAGCACGAGCAGCCCTTTCTTGAGTTGCTGAAGGAATATTTGGACAATGAGCCCGTGCGTTTGCTGGAGCAGGCCGACTACTACAGGGTTCGCGCTTCTCGCAACGAGCTAATGCAGAGTGCCGAGACGGCAACCGAACGAACAGCTGAGTGTATAGAACGCGACGTTCCTCCTGTGCTCTCTGCGCAACTCACAGCCGAACCAGATGGTGCCCCACCAGCGGCCCAACTTCCCAGAACGACTCCACCGACGTCGGTTCGCCAAATAAATGTTGAACTCAATCAACAACCTTGGCAAATTGTTGTTGAAGTGGTTACTGATCCTGCGGTCGGGGATTGGATTACGATCAGTGACAGCCCCGACTTCGTGGATCCCGAGCTTCATATACCTCGACGCAGAGTGTGTGTTCGAATGTGTCTCGCACATCCTTTCATGGATCATTTCTGTGGTTCAGATGCTGGGACAATGGAGGCGCTCCTGCGCGTTGCAGCCGGCCTTGGGTTAGCCTACATCGCAGCTCGTGATGCCGGGGCTATGCTGATAAGTACAATGATCCGAAACCTGAATGATCTGTTGCGAAATGGACTCTCGAATCCGTAGCACCTTGAAATCTTCTGGAGGTAACTACCGTGACACAAGTTCAAGATGGCCCTGCTCCCCAAACGACAATTGTGCAAATCATACGGCCACAGCATGATTTGGCGAGATGGCAGCCAGAAGTGGGGCCTGAGACTATTGCTCTGCTTGAGCACACACGAGTTCCAGTTCAGAGCCGCTCGAGAATTGTGCAGGAAGCAGTGGACATCCTTAGTCGTTGCCAACCGCCAACGGAGGGAAGTGGCCAAGTCACGGGCCTAGTTGTCGGCTATGTTCAAAGCGGCAAGACGATGTCTTTCACGACGGTAGCAGCGCTCGCCCGCGACAATAAGTATCGCTTGGTAATCATCATTGCTGGTACATCCGTTTACCTTCTTGAACAATCGCGGTGGCGTCTGTTAAATGATCTCCGGTTAAATGACAGGATGCAGCGTCGCCCCTGGCGTCATGTGCCCAATCCAAGTGTAGCTGATAACAATCACCGCCTCATCCGCGATATTTTGGCAGAGTGGGATGATCCTGATGTGCCACCGAGTGAACGCCGAACGGTCCTGATTACTGTGATGAAGCAGCACGGATATCTGCAGAATCTCATCGCAGTGCTGCAGTCTCTTGACCTTGCACGAGTTCCCACGCTAATAATTGACGATGAGGGAGACCAAGCAGGCCTGAATACCCTAGTCCGTCGAGGCGGTCGAAGCACCACATATCGAAGACTGCTCGAGTGCAAAAGGGTAATTCCGCATCACAGCTATCTGCAATATACCGCCACGCCGCAAGCTCCTTTGCTTATCAATATTATCGACGTTTTGTCACCGACCTTTGCTGAGGTTATTACGCCTGGTGAGGGCTACACGGGTGGTCGCGAGTTCTTCATTGAAGATCCTAATCTTGTAAGGTTAATTCCAACAGGTGAGATTCCGTCGCAAACGAACCAATTGAATGGCCCACCAGCGAGCTTGCTGCAAGCGATTCGACTTTTTCTATTGGGTGCCACGGCACACATAGTGACGAATGATCCTTCGCCAAACAGATCAATGATGGTGCATCCCTCTAGGCTCGTTTTTCGACACGGTCAATATCACGATTGGGTTTCTCGTGCAATTGATGAATGGAAACGAATCCTAGGATTTGCGCCCAATGACCCGGCCCGGGCAGATCTGCTGGATTTCTTCCGACGAGACTATGAAGATCTTAGAACAACCGAGGCGAGCTTGCCTGCGTTCGACCTTCTTGTTCCGCGACTCCGTCATTCATTGCTTCGAACGAATGTCCGCCCGATAAACAGGACACCCAGCGGGTTGGTCCCCATAAACTGGAATGATGCACCGTACTGGATACTTGTCGGGGGACAAGCGCTCGACAGAGGGTTCACAGTAGAGGGACTAACGGTGACATACATGCCACGTGGGACAGGTCTGGGCATCGCGGACACTATTCAACAACGAGCGCGGTTCTTTGGATACAAGCGGGGTTACCAGGGTCTTTGTCGCATTTTTCTCGAGGCATCCGTGAATGACGCGTTTCGGGAGTACGTGGTGCACGAAGAAGATATTCGCTCTCAACTTGTAGAGCACAGAGCGACGGGCCGGCCCCTCTCTGAATGGCGCAGACAGTTCTTCCTCACCAGAAATCTTCGCCCAACGCGGGATGCGGTTATTGACATCAACTATAACCGCGCTATCTTTGGAACCAGGTGGGTCTACCCTGAGGGTCCGCACGACTCGCTTGAGGCGATTGAGGCCAACCGCTCTGTCTTTCAGTCATTCAGACAGCTAGTCAATTTCGCAGAGCACGACGGACTCGATCGGCGTGCTACCTCGCACAGAAACCTACTTGCCAAAGCTGTGAGGTTGAGTCTAGTGCATTCGGAACTCCTGACCAGACTTCGCGTTCGTCGACCGGAGGATTCACAACTCATAGCTGGATTGCTGCGATTGATTCAGTTCTATCTCTTTGACCATGCAGACGACGTGTGTACAGTTTTCCTGATGTCCGGAGGTCACCCTATTAGGCGTGCCTATGAGAACGATAAGATAAAAGAACTGTTCCAAGGTGTTCAATATGACGCGTTGGGGGAGACTTACCCGGGTGACAGGGCCTTGCGGGATGAAACAAAGACCACTGTTCAGCTAAGATACCTTACGCTCGGGGAGTTGAACCAGCCTCCCATTGCTGAGAACGTGCCTCACGTTGCGGTGTGGGTCCCAGCTAACGTCGCGAAGGATATGGTGCAGCAACGCCAGGGTGGTTGAAAGATGAGTTCCCTCGCGGATTCTACAGTGCGCATCTTTGAGCGACTGCAACTCTCGGGCTGCCCGCCCGCAGATCCAAACCTCTTTGTGGCAGCGCTTATGCCGGGGAGGTCTGGTGATTACATAGCAAAAGACACCAACGGCCGACCAGCATTTCTAATTTCGTCAGTGCAGGATGGTTCTGAACCCAGAATTCCTCCAATTGCTCTTGAACATCTAAGGATCGACCATGGCCTTGCGTGCCGGCTGACAGAATCAAATGGAAGCGTTCAAGAGGGGCTATACTCGGTGATCCGTTGCATTTCTGGCGATGCAGCGCTCCAATTGTACTTTGTCCGTACTGTGACGACAATCATCGAGTCACTTCCAGCTTCGCCCACTCAACTCGAACTGGAAAAGGTCATCAATTGCGTCGTTGAGTTGTTTCGTCAGATGTCGTTGGCCCCTAGGAAGACCATTCAGGGGCTTTGGGCCGAACTACTCTTGATCGCAAGGGCCACCGAGCCATGTTTGCTTATCGGATGTTGGCATGAGAATCCGGACGACCTCTATGATTTTGGGTTGGGTAAGGAGAAGCTTGAGGTCAAAAGCACTGCAGGGGGAATTCGGAGGCACCATTTTTCCTTCAACCAATTGAATCCGACACCTGGGACAACGGTTGTCGTCGCTTCAGTTTTCGTCGAGGTAGTAGATGACGGCGTAAGTGTGTTTAATTTGGTCGAATCGATCAAAGCTCGAATCCAAGGCTGCCCTGAACTCGCCAGTCGCATTGATCAAATAGTTGCAGCTACGCTTGGCAGTGGGTGGCGCCAGGCGCTTGAGGCAAAGTTCGATCTTGAATTGGCGAATAAATCTCTGCGTTTCTATTCCTCCTCAGCAATCCCCTCGGTTTCTGCGCCTCTGGACCCCGCCATAAGTGATGTCCATTTCACCTCAGATTTGTCTGACGTCAAGTCGCTGGATGGCGCATCTCTTGTAAGCAAAGGCATTCTTCTCGGTTGTGCACTAGACTTTCCACACTAGGAAAATGTGGGAAACGCACAAGGCAACCTGGTGAGTTCCACAGGTGTTTCCTCAAAATCCTCGCGGGCAATCGATGAGCTACTGATTCAGATCTTCTTCGTGCGAGAAGTCCCTCGAGTGAGAGAAGGGGAGCTTGCATGTCATCCGGATGATGGTGAAGCTGGTGGACCCGAAGGTGGGCGACCGCATCTGCGACCCGGCTGCGGGCACGGGCGGATTCCTCGTGAATGCGTATGAGCACATCCTCGAATCGAACACGAGTGCGGACGTGCTTGAGTACGACGACGAGGGGAAGGCGCACCATCTCATCGGTGACAAGATCGCTGATAAGAAGCTGCTGAAATTCCTCAAGAGCCAGGCGCTGACGGGTTACGACATTGACGCCACGATGACACGCATCGGGGCAATGAACCTGATGCTCCACGGAATTGACAATCCGAATCTTCGGCATATGGATTCGCTCTCTAAGGCCTACAAAGAGCGAGAGATGTACGACGTGATCCTTGCAAATCCGCCGTTCAAGGGATCGATCGACAAGAGCGACATCAACGAACGGTTCACGCTGAAGACGACGAAAACGGAGCTGCTCTTCGTCGAGCTGATGTATGACCTCCTTGTCACCGGAGGTCGATGCGGTGTGATTGTGCCCGATGGCGTCCTCTTCGGGACAAGCAACGCTCACATCGGCACGCGGAAGATCCTTGTTGACAAGTGCAAGCTCGAAGGCGTAGTCTCGATGCCATCGGGTGTGTTCAAGCCCTACGCCGGTGTATCAACAGCCGTTCTTGTCTTCCAGAAGGGGGGCACGACCGACAATGTCTGGTTTTACGACATGGAGGCCGACGGCTTCTCGCTCGACGACAAGCGCCAGAAGGTGGCGGAGAATGATATACCGGATATCTTCGCACAGTGGAAAAACAAAAACGCGAGACATCCTGAGCGCAGCGAGTCCCGACAGGAGTCGGGGCGAGCGAAGTCGAAGGATGCTCTGAGAATAGCAGCCGAGCCTATGACCGCGTATGCCGGCTCGGAAGATGCTTCGACTCCGTCCCGACAGAAAAACGTCGGGACTCCGCTCAGCATGTCTGGGGGTGGGAGTGGGCGAACGGGCAAGTGCTTCCTCGTCCCCGCCGACGAAATCCGCGCCAACAAGTACGACCTCTCCATCTCACGCTACAAAGAGATCGAGCACAAGGAGATTCAGTACGAGAAGCCGGATGTGATTATGAAGAAGGTGCTGAACTTGGAGGCGGATATAGCCAAGAGCATTTCCGAGATCGAGGGCTTGGTCAAGTGATTGCGACAAATGGGAAATGGCCTCTTGTGACGCTGGGTTCGGTGATTGGGAGCGATGGCCTGTTCACAGATGGTGACTGGATTCTCTCTCAGAATATGGATGACGAAGGGTCTATCCGTCTGATTCAATTGGCCGATGTTGGAGTTGGAACCTTCCTAAACAAATCCTCAAAATTCATAACGCAGCACAAGAAAGAAGAACTCGGTTGCACTCTGGTCAAGCCCGGCGACATTCTAATTTCAAGGATGGCCGATCCAATAGCCAGAGCTTGCATTGTACCAGATCTACATCAGGAGGCTATAGCAGCGGTAGATCTTTCCATTGTGCGAGTTGACCGGAGAATCGTCGATCCGAGGTATGTTGTCATTATCTGCAATTCGTCTATTGTTAGGAACCAAGCAGTGCGTCTAGGACGAGGGACAACACGCATGCGGATCAGCAGGACGCACCTTGAAAGCATCAGGATTCCTCTTCCTCCACTTCCCATCCAAAAGCAAATAGCAGCCATTTTAGAGAAAGCTGATGCGGCGCGGGAGAAGCGTCGGCAGGCAAACCAACTCACAGAGGAGTTCTTGCAGTCGTTGTTTCTGGAGATGTTTGGCGATCCGGTCACGAATCCGAAGGGATGGCAAACTAAGAATCTCGGAGAGATTGCACGAAGAGAAAAATTCTCAATTGTTGATGGACCCTTTGGGTCTCATCTAAAGGCCAATGAATACACAGACTCGGGAGTGAGAGTAATCAGGGTGAACAATATCAAGCCTAATTCCTTCAATTTCGACGATGTCCGATATGTGTCCTTGCAGAAGTACGATAGCATCAAACGCAGCACTGTTCGTCCAGGCGATATCATAATGGCGAAAGTAGGGAATACCATCGGCAAGACTTGTGTCTTTCCGAAGTCGATCGATTTTGCCGTGCTGACAGCCAACGTGTGCAAAATAAGCGCCGATGATGCCATCTCTGACGCCGTTTTCATCTCGCGACAAATGAATTTCGAAGCGGTGCAAACAACAATCAGAAACTTATCCGGGGACACGGCTAAGCCGATGATTATTCTACCGCGCCTCAAGCAATTGAAACTAATAGTACCTCCGTTGTCAGAACAGCGGAAATTCACCCACTCAGTCGAGAAGGTCGAGTCGTTGCGCGGCAAGCAGCGGGAATCCGAGAAGGAGCTGGAGAATTTGTTTAACAGCTTGATGCAACGAGCGTTCAGAGGAGAGCTGGTAGGGTGAGCACCTATGGCTTATGATCCACTGAAACATCATCCGCCAAAACGCTGGCGGACAGGTCGTCAGTCAATACGATTGCAGGGGTATGATTATTCAAGTGAAGGTTCCTATTATATTACAGTCTGCACACACAACCGCGAGTGTCAACTCGGGGATGTCGTAAATGATGAGATGAGACTGTCAAGGATAGGGGAGATTGTCTGGGAATGTTGGCTGGAAATACCCAAACATTTCTCGGATGTGACATTGGATGAATATCAGATCATGCCGAACCACGTGCATGGTATTGTGGTGATATGGGGTAATCATCGTAGGGATTTGATTAATCAAATCCCTACGGGTATTCATCCCGCCGGTTTCCGAACGCAAACCAATTGGCCGTTAATGAAAAACCCGAAACAAACATTAGGCAAGGTCATTCGGCATTTTAAGGCATCTGCTTCAAAGATTATCCATGACCGTGGGTTCCCCGAGTTTGGTTGGCAATCTCGGTTCCATGACCACATTATTCGCAGTGATGAGGAATTGGATCGAATCAGGCAATACATCAGAAATAATCCCTTGAATTGGTCACTCGACGATGAAAATCCGGTTAATCGCAGATCGGCTGCGAGATAGCAGGAGAAGGTCGAGTCCCTGCCCGCCTCTTATGACTCAATCAGGCAGGCGGGGCTGCGGGCCAAGCAGTGGGAGAGTGAGAAGGAGTTGGAGAATTTGTTTAGCTGCCTAATGCAACGAGCGTTCAGAGGAGAGCTGGTTTGAGCAGTGATCTGATCCTTCGACTTCGTCCCGACAAAGAGCGTCGGGACTGCGCTCAGGACGAAGTGCAGAGGGCGTTTAGGGGGGGAGTTGGTTGAATGATGTCTCTGGGGCAACAGCAGAAGCTTGTTCAGGAGTTGCGAAGGGAGTTCGGCCCTGGTATCCTTGAGAACACCCCCTTCCCTGAGCCATATTGCGCAGACAAATCCAGGGTGAAGGCTATCTACTTGGGTTGCGACCCAAGCAACAAGTATTGCCGAGATCTGGAATACGTTTTCGCCTTACCAAAAGGAAATCCACCTATGTTCCGACGAATGGTCAGCCTGATTGGCGAGAACCTACGGCGAGTCGGCCTTCGCTGGGATTCAGTCTATGCACAGAATCTCTGTCGCAACTACTTCGCTCTGGAAACGGCAAAGAACGTTCATCTGTGGAAGGCCGTGGCAGGGAGGTGGATTCCAATTCTTCGGGATGAGCTCGGTCAATTCAAGTCCGATATTCCAGTTCTGCTCAGCGCAGAAGTATTGTATAGTGTTCTCCTCAAGAGCCGTTCTCAGCCGAGGACGCCAAAGGAATTCTACAGTTGCAGCCAAGGAGCACCCATTCCTGTTCCCGCTGACGAAAACCAATTGAGTCGACCGCTGATACCGTTCTACCGCCACTGGTATTACGATCTCAAGAGGCAGGAATGGCGTCGGTACAGAGCTGCTGTAGCGGACTGTCTGCCGGAGGTCACGAGAGGATCCTAAGCGAGTTTTCTGCCGATACGGAGGGCATCCCAAAATGGCCGATACGAAAGCGCAAACCGAAGCGGAGAAATGGATTCGAGAGGCGTATTTGCCGGAGAAGTACGGGCAGCTTTTTCGTCAGAAGAATCTCGACCTTCGCGCTGGGGGCCAGTTCAAATTCGATGCCGTCTCCGGCGACGGCACGATCGTGGGAGTGATTTCTACCAGCGCGGGCAAGACTTCAAGTGGAAATCTGGCCACAGCGAAACTGCAGAAGATTCGATCCGACATGCTTTGGTTCTATATGCTCGAACGACAGCCAGATCGAAGACTCCTGATTTTCAGTGAGCAATCGATGATTGATCTGATCAATGAAGAGAAGAAGAAAGGGCGGTTCCCGCCAGAGTTTGAGCTGATCAAGGTTGCTCTTCCTCCAGATCTCGCAACAAAGGTTGCCGAGTCTCGGAGAGTCGCCTCCGAGGAGGTCTCCCCAGGAAGAAAATCCAGCTGAGGAGCACAACATGGCAAAGAGAAAGCATCGCCGACTCGTGCAGGGGAACCTGGAGAGGATCTCCAGCAAGGTATTCGACATCTACCATGACGAAATCACGCAGCTTGTCGGCCGTCAGCACGGAGTCTATGCCCTCTACAAGAAGAATCGGCTCTACTATGTAGGACTGGCGAAGAACTTGC
>Ga0194112_10006441_pt1 | contig 15507 bp, 13 predicted proteins | sample TA2MahC400mmetaG_FD_146191 | JGI IMG/M metagenome (GOLD analysis project Ga0194112, IMG submission 146191) | Freshwater microbial communities from Lake Tanganyika, Tanzania - TA2015016 Mahale Deep Cast 400m | ecosystem: Environmental > Aquatic > Freshwater > Lake | place: Tanzania: Lake... | reverse complement strand
GCGCTGCCGGCAAGCCTCCGCGGCTACACGCCGGCGGCGATGCTGGTGCACCCGCGAGTGCGCCTGGTCGAGGGCTCGCTGCCCCGCGCGGGTCACAACGAGGCGATGGTCGGCGTGCTGGCGGCAGCGCGGATGGGACTGGCCGCCAACGACCTGAGGGTCGGCCGGACGTTCTACCTCGACGGGCGCGACTGCCGAGTGACGGGCATCTTTGAGGCCGCCGGCACGGTGATGGAGTCGGAAATCTGGATGCCGCTGAACGACCTGCTGGTGCTGGCCCGGCGCGACACGATCTCGACTGTCATCGTCGCGCTGGACAGCGCCACGTTTGATGACCTGGACCTGCTGGCCAAGCAGCGGCTGGACCTTGAGCTGGTGGCGATGCGCGAGCAGGACTACTATGCCGGCCTGTCGTCGTTCTACCGGCCCATCCAGGCGGTGGCGGTGATCACGGCGGGGCTGATCGCGCTGTGCGGGCTTTGCGGCGGGCTGAACGCCCTCTACGCGGCCTTCGTTACGCGCGTGCGTGAGCTGGCGTCGCTCCAGACGCTGGGCTTTTCGCGCCGGGCGATAGTGCTGAGTTTGGTCCAGGAATCTACTCTGGCGACGTGCGCCGGCGGACTGCTGGCGTGCATGGCCGGCGCGTGGCTGCTGGATGGGCTGGCGGTGCGGTTCTCCCTGGGGGCCTTCGGGCTGAAGATCGACTCAGCGGTCCTGGCGTTGGGACTGCTTTCGGGACTGCTCTTGGGCGTGGTCGGCGCTCTGCCCCCGGCTTGGCGATGCCTGCGGACGCCGATCGCCACCGCACTGAAGACCTCTTGAGGAAGGAACGATGAACATGGCGAAGAAGATGAAGAAGATCGTGTCTGTGGCTTCTATCGTGCTTGCGACGGGGCTGCTGGTGACGGCCGGGTGCAGAAGCTCCACGAGCGACGGACAGAACGCCCAGGCCGATTCCCTGCCGCAGGGGCTGTTCGTCTCGCAGCCGCCCGAGGGCGCGGTTGATCTGGATGACGCCCTCAAGCCCGGCGGCGACCAGGTCGTCGTGCGCGCCCGCGTCGCGGGGCGGCGCGACCCGTTCGTGGCAGGGCGGGCCGCCATGGTGGTGGCCGACCTGAAGTTCCCCACGTGCGACACGCGCCCGGGCGACACATGCCCGACACCCTGGGACTTCTGCTGCGAGGCGCCAGCTGGCATCGCCGAGCACACCGCACTGGTGCAGGTCGTCGGCAGCGACGGCAAGCCACTACAAACGCCGCTTCAAAGAGCTAACGGGCTGGCACCGATGAGTGTGGTGGTGGTGAAGGGCACGATCGTGCGCGGGCCTGACGGCAAGGGTGCCATCATCAACGCTGAGCAGATCCACGTCGGGCCGGGCGGCGCTGTCGCGGTGCCGGCGGCCAAGAGCGGCTGCTCCAGCGGCTGCGAACACTGATTCGAGACTCGCTTAGTACTACAGCGCCGCTTAGTCATGGTTCACCCGGTACACAGGACCTCAACTGAGCAATCTTGATTCCGAGATTGCGAAGGCGTTGTCGGGTGGTTTTCGTATGAGACTGTCGGGCTTGCTGGCTGTGGCGTTGGTAGTACGCGATCCGCTCGGCCGCCTCGCGGTACTTTCGGCGTCGGGCTGGGGCGGACAAGTCTTGGGCCTCGACCCAGACGCACGCCGCCTCGCGGACCTGCTCGACGGTGAGGTAGAGGCTCGCGGTCGTTTTTTTCTCTGAGGCGCTGATGCACACGGGCACAAAACAGGTGACTCAGTTGCGTGACGTACAGGTGGCGGTGGATCGCCTCCCAGGAACGCACCTCGAAGTGGTCCTGGCCCAGTTCGTTCTTGGCCTGCTCGAAGCACTGTTCGATCGGCCAGCGCGAAAAGGCCACCCGCACCAGATCTTCCAGAAGAACTCCGGGCGATCCGGCCGCAAGGTTCGAGAGGAAGTACTTGAGGATGTCCGGCTCCAGGACGTTCCGCGCCACGAGCAGGCCGTGCAGGGGGCCGGGGAGCCCGTCCGGACGCTTCGGATAAAACAGGGCGTGTTTGACCTCCCACACCATCGGTCCGTTCTCGCCGTCCTTGACGTGGAACTGCACCCACGGTTGCCCTTGAAAAAGCCGGGAATAGGTCACCAGATTGCGCACCTCGCAGGCCGCGAGGGCCTTGCGGGCCAACCGCGGAAATCGCGGCTTTCGCCCACGTTTTCGCGTTTGCGCGGATGTCGGACGCACGAGTATCTTCGGCTCGCGCATCCAGCCGGTGAGGGTCGCCGGGACCTCGCCGACGTAGTTTTGGCCCAGCCGTTCCAAGCCCTCCCGGAACTCTCCGTCGCGCCCGTACAACTCGTCGAAGGTCCACGCCTCCACCCGGATGCCATTGGCCAGCGCCCGCGACACCTGGTCCAGAGCGATCCGCGTCTTCTTGCGATACACGACCTCGTCCGGAATCCCTGCCGCGCGGCGGCGGTCCCAATCGTTGGCCCAGCTCTCGGGCAGGTACAGGTCGCTGTCCAGGAGACAGTGAAAGTCGCCGGCCACGTACCCCAGGTGGACGCCGACGACGCAGTGGTCGATCTTGCCGGTGTTGCCGCACCACTGCCGCTGAACGGCGGCGGTGTGCCGCCCCTTCTTCGGATACCCCGACTCGTCGATGGTGCCGATGGCGCGGGGATACAAGTGGTCGCGGACGACGATCCCCTGAATGCGGTCCCGAACACGCTCGTGGTCCCAGGCCATCGATTCCAGGAACCGCTGCAAGGTGCGCGGCGGCGTGCCGGCCGCCAGGGCGATCGGCTCGATGCTCTTGCGCAGCAGGCCCGAGATCTGCCCCGCGATGTAGGTGCGCAGGTGCCCGCGCGGCTCGCTCCGCACAAAGCAATCGTCGAACTCGGCCAGGAAACGCTTCAATTCCGCACCCGTGTGGGCAATCTGGTCGGCGTCCATGCCCTAAGTCCTCCAATGACAATCACTTGGAAGACTTCATCGGCACACGCCGCCTGACCGCTTGAGCTTATGTGGCGCTGTAGTGTTAGGAACAAGGTGGCTTTGAGCAAACGCAAGATGGAGAATGCGCCATGGCTTCGGGAATGACGCGCCGAGCCGCGATGGCTTCTGTGCTGGTCTTGAGCGTGGGCGTGACGGGTTGCCAGGTCGACCCTTCCGGGAGCCTGCGGCAGACCGTGGAATTGGTCTCAGCCCGGACGGGCGCGCCGCAGGACTGGCGACGCCGGCCGGCCGACGCATGGGACGGCCGCTCGCCGCTGACACGGGCACAGGCGGTGGAACATGCCCTGGCGGGCAATCCGCAGGTGCAGGCGGAGTTCGCCGAGATCGTCGCCGCCGAGGCCGAGCTTGTGCAGGCCGGGCTGCTGCCCAACCCGACGCTCAGCACGATGCTGGGCTTCGCCGGCGGCTCGCTGGATATGGTGACGGCCGGGGCGATGCAGTCGTTGTCGGCGCTGTGGCTTCGGCCGGCTCGCCGGGAGGCGGCGCAAGCCGATCTTCAGCGCACGGTGCTCTCGGTGGCCAACACGGCACTGAACGTGGCGGCCGAGGCCCAGCGCTCGCACCATCGCGTGGTGAACCGGCAGTACGTGCTGACACTGCTCGAGCAGCAGCAGGCGATCCTGCGGCGGTCGGTCGCCTCGGCGAGCGAACGACTGAAGGCGGGGATCGGCACGTCGTTGGACGTCAACCGCCTGACGGCCGAATCGCTCCAGAACGAGGTCAAGATCGCGGACATGCGGACGCAGTTGCGGCTGGAGAAGCTGCGGCTGCTGGAACTGATGGGGCTTGCCGACCTGGGTACCGACTGGCAGGCGGCCGGCGCAGCGCAGTGTCGTGACCCGCTGCCGCCGGAGAGCGATCTGGTGACGCTGGCCCTGGCGCAACGGTTGGATGTTCAGGCCGGTCGCTGGGCGGTTCGCGTGCGGCAGGGCAATCTGCGGCAAGCCCGGCTCGGCGCACTGCCGGAACTGTCGGCCGGCGGCAACTGGGAGCGCGAGGGCAAGGGTTCAGCGGCGATGGACAAACTCGGCCCGGCCGTCACGGTGACGGTGCCGATCTTCGACCAGAACCAGGCGCGCGCGGCTTCGGCACGGGCGGGGATCGACCGGGCCGTAGCGAGGCTGCGGCTCGTCGAACAGCAAGCAGTGCGAGAGGTGCGCCAGGCACTCCAGGAGGCCCATACGGCCGAGCAGCAGCGGCAAGTATACGCGAAAGAGTTGGTGCCCTTGGCGGAGCGCAATCTCCGAGACACGGGCGTGACGTTTGACGCCGGGCAGGTCGACGTGCTGGACGTGCTGGAATCGCAGCGGTCTCTGCTGGCGGCGCAGGTGGCCGAAGCGGAGCTTGCCATGGAGGCCGAGTTGGCGCGGATCGGCCTCTGGCGTGCCTGCGGGGGCCTGCTGCCGCAGACGCAGGCCGCGCCGACTAAGCAGCCTGCGACGGGGATGCATCCCGCCCAGGCCGCTCCGTGAATATCGAATATCGCCGAATTCGCGCCTTCTGGCCGTGCAGGTCAGATGGCTACGAAGCTATGGAGATGGCGGCTGCTGATGGACGGCTGATCGTGCGTTCGACCGAGCTGGCGTAGAACTGCTGCTGGGCCTTTTCGATCCGGCCGACAAAGGAAGGTGAGTTCACGGTATGGAACCAGAGTTGCAGTCGAAGTGGTACATTCTGACCGCGGCTGCCACCGCCATCAGCCTTGGAACAGATCCGCAAGTGGGCTTGGACGATGCCGAGGCGGCGCGTCGGCTCGGACACCATGGCCCCAATCAGCTGGTCGAGAGGCAGCGCAGGACGCTGCTTCGGATGCTCCTGGACCAGTTCACGGACTTCATGATCCTTGTCCTGCTGGCGGCGGCCGTGGTCGCAGGCGTGATCGGGGAGCCTTCCGACACAATCGCCATCGTGGTGATCGTCATCCTGAACGCCGCTCTTGGGTTCAGCCAGGAGTACCGCGCTGAAAAGGCCATGGCCGCCCTCAAGAGGCTCGCGGCCGCCTCGGCGACGGTCATCCGGGCCGGAGCTGCCCGAACGATTCCTTCGTCAGAGGTTGTGCCCGGCGATCTGATCGTCCTGGAAGCCGGAGCCGGCATACCCGCCGACGCGAGGCTCGTGGAGGTGGCGCGGTTCAGAGCGGATGAGGCATCGCTCACGGGCGAGTCGAACCCGGTGGAAAAGCAGACGGAGGCCCTCCACGACCCCGGCTTGTCCATCGGCGACCGGACCAACATGGTCTACAAGGGCACGTTCGCCACCTACGGTCGTGCCATGGGCGTGGTCACGGCAACGGGCATGCAGACCCAGTTGGGGCGGATCGCGACCATGCTTCAGGAAGAAGAGGAGGTCAAGACACCCCTCCAGAGGCGCCTGATGGCCTTCGGCAAGAAGCTTGCCATCGCCGTGCTGGCGATCTGCGCGATTGTGTTCATCGTGGGTCTCCTTCGTGGCGAGGGGCCGCTGCTGATGTTGCTTACGGCGATCTCTCTGGCCGTCGCGGCCATCCCGGAGGCCCTGCCTGCCGTCGTGACAATATCGCTGGCCCTTGGTGCCAGGAAGATGGTTAAGAAGAACGCGCTGATCCGCAAGCTGCCCGCCGTGGAGACCCTCGGGTCGGTGACGTACATCTGCTCAGATAAGACTGGCACACTGACGCAGAATAGGATGACCGTGGAGAAAGTCTGGTGTGACGGCCAGGTGCTCCAGACGTCGGAGCTTGCAGGCCAGCCCGGCGATGATGCCCCGCAGTCCTTGCTGCTCGCGGCGATGGCATTGTCCAACGATGCCCGCGCCGGTGCCGAGGGCATGCTCGGCGACCCGACCGAAGTGGCCTTCCTGGTCGCCGCAAAGGATGGCGGCTTCGATAAGAAGGCCTTGGAGGGCAGCTTCCCGCGGGTCGCGGAGATTCCCTTTGACTCCGACCGGAAACTGATGACGACGTTCCACCGGTGGAAGGAGGGCCAGTTCGTCTCTTTCACCAAAGGGGCTGTCGAGCGTGTTCTGGAACGATCCTCGCGTGTCAGGTCCTCCGGTGGGGAGACGGCGCTGGACGCGTCGGAAGTCATTCGGGTCACAGATCGGATTGCGGCAGACGGGCTGCGAACCATTGGATTCGGGGTAAGGTTCTGGGCTGAGGTCCCTCAGGACCTGCCATCCGAGCATGTAGAGACGGACCTTACGATGCTGGGCGCGGCCGGGCTGATGGACCCGCCGCGCCAGGAGGCCACCGACGCCGTGGCCATGTGCAGAACGGCTGGAATCAGGCCGGTGATGATTACCGGCGACCATCCCCTGACAGCGATCGCCATTGCCAAGCGGATCGGCATCCTCAGGGCCAACCATGCCGAAGACGCAGTCACGGTCGGCAAGGACCTTGAGACGCTGCCCATCGAGGAGTTCGAGCAGCGGGTGGAGCACATCCGAGTGTACGCGCGGGTGGCACCGGAACAGAAGCTGAAGATCGTCAAGGCGCTGCAGGATCGAGGCCAGTTTGTCGCGATGACGGGCGATGGGGTCAACGACGCCCCTGCGCTCAAGCGCGCGGACATCGGTGTCGCCATGGGCGTCACCGGTACGGACGTCTCCAAGGAAGCCGCCCACATGATCCTGCTGGATGATGACTTCGCCACCATCGTGAAGGCGGTGAAGGAAGGCAGGCGGATTTTCGACAACATCCGCAAGTTCATCAAGTACACCATGACAAGCAACTCCGGCGAGATATGGGCCATCTTCCTCGCTCCGTTCTTCGGGCTCCCGATCCCGCTGCTGCCAATCCACATTCTCTGGATCAACCTGGTTACCGATGGCTTGCCGGGTCTTGCCCTGGCCGCCGAGCCTGCGGAACGAGGCCTCATGAACCGGCCGCCGCGGCATCCGAAGGAAAGCATCTTCTCACAAGGCTTGGGGCTGCACATCATCTGGGTCGGCTTGCTGATGGGGGCAATGTCCATTATCACGCAGGCATGGTCCCTCACAACTGGTCACGCGCATTGGCAGACCATGGTCTTCACGGTGCTGTGCCTGAGCCAGATGGGGCACGTGCTAGCAATCCGGTCCGACAGTGACTCGATCTTCCGGCAGGGGCTCTTCTCCAACAAACCTCTACTGGGAGCGTTCGCCCTTACGTTTGGGCTCCAGATGGCCACGATCTACTTGCCGCCGCTGAATTCCATATTCAGGACCGAGCCACTGACCATCGCTGAACTTCTCTTCACGCTGGCCATGTCCAGCGTTGTCTTTATCGCAGTGGAAATCGAGAAGTTTCTCAAGAGACGGAAGGATGCGAAAGGCAGCAGTTAAGCTTGCAGAATCCAGAGAGTACCTGGTCATCCGTGGCCTCAGGAGGCGGCGGAAGGCCAAGTATGAACGCGCGACTGCCGCACCAAGGGAATAGGCATGGATTGGTGGTATGTCATCGGAATAGCCTTCGGCCTAGCGATGGACGCCTTTGCAGTGGCCATCGCGGCCGGTCTTGCGATACGCAAGATCAATGCACGGCACATCTTCCGGCTGGCGTTTCATTTCGGCCTGTTCCAGTTCGTGATGCCGGTGCTCGGGTGGTTGGCCGGCCAGACTCTGCACCAGTGGATATCCGCCTTCGATCACTGGATCGCGTTCGTTCTGCTGGGCTTCATTGGCGGCAAGATGATCTGGGAGTCCTTCGGTAGCGAGGAGCACCGGGGGGATAAAGGCGATCCGACGCGCGGCTGGCTGCTGCTGACCTTGTCCATAGCCACCAGCATCGACGCCCTGGCCGTAGGCCTGAGCCTGGCCTTCCTGCGGGTATCCATCTGGGGGCCCAGCGTCGTGATCGGCATCGTCGCAGCCGGCATGACCGCCTTGGGCATGACCTTCGGCAGCCGGTTGGGCGCCCGGTTCGGCAAGTGGGCCGAGCGTGCCGGCGGCTTGGTGCTGGCGGGCATCGGCGTTAGGATACTCGTTTCGCACTTGTGCTCGGCGTAGGGAAGGACGACTACGAACAAAATGGCGCACAAGCCGTAGAGAGTAAGACAAGGTGTCACTGCGACCATTCATCATGGCCCTGATTCTTGCGTCCTGCGGGCTGCATGGCGGGCCGGCCTCTGCTGCGCCGTCTGGCGGCCATGACGACGAGTGCCTCGGACACTGCCAAGAAGTCTGCAGCGCCACCTCTGCCCGCAGATCCCCAGCCACCACGGATATCCCTACAAGCGCAAGAAGTCCTGGCTGGGTGAGTTGTTTGACTGAGCCGCACCAGAGGCGGCCAGAGCGTCGCCGGGGCTCATCGGCCGTCTGTAGTCGAAGTGCCTGGCGTGGAACAAGGAGTACAACCATGGAAGTGACGATTCATCACGGGAAGACCCCGCTCTCGATAACCGACGAAGCCCAGGTCCGTCAGAGGGTCCATTCGGCGTTCGATCGCCTCAACTCTCACATTCGCTCCGTCGAGGTCCGTCTTGCTGATCTCAACGGCCCCCGAGGCGGCATCGACAAACGCTGCACGATGGAAGCCATCCTGCCTCGGCATGGAACGCTCGTCGTCGAGGCCAGACACGCTGACGCCGTTGCAGCCGCTACTGAGGCCGCCAAACGCCTGTCCCGCCGCGTGGCGGATGCGTCCGAACGGTCCCGCGATCTTCGCCGAAGAGCTGCTGTCCAGACCATAGAGACAACCACAGCCGGCGGCAACGGAGGTACTCAATGAGCGCCCTATGGAATGGCTCCAAGACGGCGATCCTGATGGGCGGGCTCATGGGCCTGGCCCTGGGGATCGGCTACTTGATCGGCGGTCCTGGCGCGATGGCGATCGCCCTGGTCCTGGGCGGAGCGATCAACCTCATCGCGTTCTTCTTCAGCGACAGGATCGCCCTGGCGACGATGCGGGCCCATGCGGTGACCGAAAGCGATGATCCGGTTCTGTGGCGACAGGTCGCTTCGCTGTCCCGTCGCGCCAATCTACCGATGCCGCGGGTGTACGTTTCGCCGACGCCGGCACCGAACGCCTTCGCTACCGGTCGTGGCCCACGCCACAGCGCCGTCTGCGTGACAGCGGGGCTGCGGCAGCTGCTCAACGAGCAGGAGCTGGCCGGCGTGATTGCCCATGAACTGGCCCACATCAAGCACCGCGACATCCTGATCAGCACGATCGCCGCCATAATCGCCGGGGCCATCAGCTATCTGGCGTACATGGCCATGTGGTTCGGCGGCGGGCGAGACGATGAGGATAGCCCCAGCCCCCTGGTCGGCTTGCTTCTGATGATCTTCGCGCCGCTGGCGGCCATGCTCATCCAGATGGCCATCAGCCGTTCCCGCGAATACGAGGCCGACCGCTTCGGGGCCGAGCTGGCCGGCAGCCCACGCGGCCTCGCCCGCGCACTGGAGAAGTTGGAGCACGGCGCCAGCCAAATCCCTCTGCCTGTCATGGACGCCCAGAGGAACATGTTCATTGTTGAGCCGCTGACCGGCATGAAGGTGGCCCGACTCTTCATGACGCACCCGCCGGTCGAGGATCGAGTCCGTCGCCTGATGGCCATGGGACGGAGCGACGCGGGCGTACAAGCGTAACTTGCGCCGCAACACGAGATAAGCAAGGAAGTGCATTCTGATCGCAACAAGCGCAACAACTTGGGAGCCAACGGCACGGAAGTCGTTCCAGCACGCTCTGTGCGTGTATCCATACCGGAGGGAACTCAATCATGCGGGCTTCTTCCCGCCGCTTGGGCTTGAGTTCATCGCCGCAGTGGTGCGGCGCCATGCCCAATCACTGGACATGATCGATCTGCGCAAGGAACGCGGCAGAACACGGGATTTCCTGCGGCCGGAGACCGACCTGGTCTGCTTCTCCGTGAACTGGGACCGTGATCGAGAGTTCCTGGCGGAGGAGATTCTGTCCGTCCCGCCGGGGATCTTGGTCATCATCGGCGGCCGCTTCGCCACCGAAAGCCCGGACTGGTGGCTGGCTCAGTTCCCGAGCGTCAAGGCAGTCGTTCGCGGCGATGGGGAGGAGGCCATGGACGAGATCTGCCGGAGCGTTCCCTGGGATCAGATCGCCGGCCTGAGCTATCGCGAGCAAGACCAGATCAAGCACAACTCCAACCGCAAGCTCGGCCCGGTGCGGGATGACGTCTACCCCGACCGCTCATTGCGTCGGAGCGACTACTACGTCGAACTCGCCCGCACCAATGTCGGCATCAAAATCGACGCCGTTGCGACGTCGCGAGGATGTCCCTTCAACTGCACCTTCTGCTCGTTCAGCCGCAACCCATGGGGCGAGAAGCGCCGCTGGACTTCACGCTCGCCAGAGTCCGTCGTAGAGGAGTTGGCTCAGATCAAGGCTCGGCTGGTCGGCTTCACCGACGACCTGTTCACCCACGACATGGACCGCGTCGAACGAATCTGCGACCTGATCATCGCCCGTGGGATTCGAAAGCGGTACTTCGTCAACGCTCGCCTGGAGATCGCTAGGCGGCCGGACATCCTGGCGAAGATGGAACGGGCGGGCTTCGCGATGCTGCTGCTGGGCATCGAGTCGGCCCATGACAAGACGCTCAGCTCGATGCGCAAGGGCCACGATGTGGCGGCCATCCGTGAGCACTGCGAGGTGCTCCGCCGCAGCCGGATGATCCTCCATGGGTACTTCATTCTCGGATGTATCGGCGAGAGCGCCGACGACATGCTGCGGATCGCGCCGTTCGCGCACGAGCTCGGCCTTGATACCATTGCCCTGTCCACCTTGCGGAGCAGCCCGCACTCCGGTCTGGACGCGTTAGTGGCCGCCAGCCCGGGCTATCACATCTCGCCAAGCGGCAAGATCTACTCCGACCATTGCTCCAACGAGGACTTGCGGAGGCTGCGTCGACGAATCCACAGGGACTTCTACACCCCGGCCCAGCTTGTGCGTGTCGCCAAGAAGGGAATCCAGAATGGCGCGATGGGCTTCCTGCCGCACATGCTTCCCCGACTGCCGCTCATCACAGTTGCCGCTATAAAGCACGCGTGGCACAGGTTCAGGCGCAGGGCCAGGAAGGTGCCTGGTCCAAAGAGCGTGAAGCTGCCCTGCGGCACAGCGAACGTCACCGCACGGGGAGCTGACCCGCTGCTGACCATGAAAGAGGGCGACGGCCATCAGGAAAGGACGAGGTCATGGCAGAGCGAATAGAACCCTCTGACCTGCTCCGTGCGGGCATGCGCGCCGCGGACCTGCGCATGAAGGTGATCGCCAACAATGTCGCCAACATCAACACGCCAGGCTACCAACGCAAGGAAGTCGTCTTTGAGGAGCTACTGGCCGAGGCGATGCGCACCGGTGATGCTGATGAGGTCAAGGCCGTCCAGCCTCAGATCGTCACCCCATCCTCGCCGCCCGCTCAGGTCAGCGGCGTGGACTTGGAAACTGAGATGGGGGCACTTATCGACAATAGCGCGAAGTTCAGGGTATACGCGGCCCTGGTCAAGAAGCTCGGCAGCCACAAAGATATGGCGATCAATGACACTTTCTGAGCGAGAGCGATCCGGCCTGAGGGCTCAGGAGAGGCCTGAGATGAAGGCAGAGCCGCCCGGCGCAACACCGGCCCCGGCAGCCGTCGGCCGTCTGCGGTCGCCAGGTGCCTCCATAGTCATTGCCCTGGTCCTGACTGCCGTCGGGGCAATGTGTTTTGTGGTGATCGCCGAGAACGTCGTGGATCGACACACCCAGCGTTTTGACGAGGCCGTGCTCCAAGGCCTCCGCCGGGTAGACAATCCGGCCGTCCCAATTGGCCCGTCATGGATAGCGAAGGCCGCGCGAGACATCAGCGCCCTGGGTAGTCTCTCGGTGCTGTCGCTGGTGACGGCCGGCGCCGCAGGGCTCCTCGCCGTGGCCCGGAAACACGCGGCCATGTGGTTCCTGATCGTGGCCGTTACGGGAGGCGTCTTGCTCAGCGGCGTCCTCAAGCAGAGCTTTGATCGTCCTCGACCGTCCCTGGTTCCGCACCTGGACACGGTCGCGTCGCCGAGCTTTCCAAGCGGGCATTCCATGCTGGCGGCGATCGTATACCTGACCACTGCCGTCCTGGCCGCCCGGGCAGCCGCCTCGCGCCAAACCAGGATCTACATGTTGCTGACCGGGGTGGCTATCACCGCCTTGGTGGGGACAAGCCGGGTAGTCCTGGGAGTGCACTATCCCACGGATGTCTTGGCCGGGTGGGTGGGCGGAGCCGTCTGGGCTCTCTCTTGCTGGCTGGTGGCAAGACGTCTGAACGGCCCACCGTGGAGGGCATCTTGATCGAATGGCTCAATGGCAGCGTCTGGTGGCGGATCGCGGCTTCAGCCGGGATGTTCATCTGCGGCATTTGCGCTGGCCATCCTCATGCCCGCAGACCACTTCACGCGACCACGCACAGCCCCCAATCACGTTCGGCAGCATCCCGTGTTGCGCATCGTGTTGCGTGTGACCAAGAACGTCGCCGGCGTCATCCTGCTTGCAGCGGGGCTCGTGATGGCCATCCCAATGGTACCAGGGCCCGGCGTGTTGTTCATCCTCCTGGGCCTGTCGTTGACGGACATCCCGGGCAAACGTGCCTTGGGACGATACATAGTCAGCAGGCCATTGGTACTGCGGCCGATCAACACCCTCAGGGCCAGATGGAACCGGCCTCCTTTGCAGCTTCCACGTGACCTTCCCCCCAAAAACTGCACCAAGTTGAGTGAGAGTTCTAGCCGACAGAAAGGTCGGAAAGGAGCTCTCGGATGAAGAAGCACAGCGGGCAGCAGATCGTGGCGAAGTTGCGTGAGGCGGACGTGGCCATAGGCCAGGGGCTGACGGTGCCGGAGGTCTGTAAGAAGCTGGGCGTGAGCGAGCAGACGTATTACCGGTGGCGTCAGAAGTACGGGGGGATGAGTCCGGCGGCGATCCAGGAACTCAAGACCCTGCAGAAAGAGAACGCACGGCTGAAGAGGCTGGTAGCGGACCAGGCGCTGGACAACGCGATCTTGAGGGAAGCGGCGGCGTACCGGGGAAACTGACGACGCCGGCCGCGCGACGAAAGGTTGTCGAGCATGTGCGCGGCCGGCTGAGGTGCTCCGAGCGACGGGTCTGCCGAATCCTGGGCCTGGCGCGATCGACGTGGATATATCGCGTGCGGCCTGACGCCGAGGGGGAGGCCCTGGTGGAACGGATGAAGACGTTGGCGGCGAAGCGGCCGCGGTTCGGCCAGGATCGGATCACGGTCTTGCTGCGGAAAGACCTGGTGGTCAACCACAAGCGGGTCGCGCGGCTGTGGCGGCGGGAAGGTCTCCAGGTGCCGCTAAAACGACGAAAAAAGCGGTATTCAGGAGTAAAAGACAACAGCAGCGAGCAGATTCCGGCCCTGTACAAGGACCACATCTGGTCGTATGACTTTGTGTCGGACAAGACGGAAGACGGGCGGAAGTTGAAGTTCCTGGCCATCGTGGACGAGTTCACGCGGGAGTGCCTGACGCTGGAGGTGGAGCGCCGGATGACGGCCCGGCAGGTGCGGGAGATTCTGGAATACCTGTTCTTGGTCCGCGGCAAGCCGAAGTATCTGCGGAGCGACAACGGGCCAGAGTTCGTGGCCCGTGCGCTGCGGCGGTGGCTGGAAGGGTCGGGCGTGGGGCCGCTCTTCATCGAGCCGGGGCGTCCGTGGCAGAACGCCTACGTGGAGTCGTTCAACGGGAAGTTGCGTGACGAACTGCTGAATCTGGAACTGTTCCTGAGCCTCGAAGAAGCGAAATATGTGGCGGATCGGTGGCGTCTGGATTACAATCATCATCGGCCGCACAGCAGTTTGAACTGGATGACGCCGGCGGCGTTTGCGGCGTCGTGCCCGGCGGCGGTCGCCGGGCAAGGGTGTGCTGCTCGGGGCTCGGCTGCGCCTCGCCCCTCGCCGCACACCCCGAACGCTACGGAAACTCTCACTCCCTCTGGTACATAAAATGGGGGAGGGTCAGTCCGGCGGTCGGACGGATTGGTATCTTGGCCGAACTGGGCTCGCGCCCAATTCATGCTGAACCCGTACGGAACGATGACTGAGTCACCCGATCGGGCAGTCCGTTGCGTGGCCAACGTGATCGCCATCGCCGTTGCGATGGGGATTGGGGGCTTCGCGCTCGTGGGAGCTGTTCGGCTGGTCGCGTACTGGAGGGAGCCGCGTGTCGATCTACACGGGCCTCCCATCGCCACGTCAAGTGTGACCGAAAGCGGGAAGGAGTTGCGTTTCGCCGTGGCCAGTATGGTCAGTGCTGAGACCGCCTTCTCGACGTACCGCCGCTTGGTGCAGAAGGTCTGCCGGGCGGTCGGGCGGGACGACGTCTTCGTCCTTAGGCCATCCTACGCCGATGTCCGAAGCGCCCTGGAGCGAGGAGAGATCGACGTGGCGATTGTCTGCACGGGAACTTACCTCCACTCGCTTGCCTCGGGACGACTGAAACTCCTGGTGCAGCCGGCGTTCGAAGAGGGCCTGGAGTATCGTTGCCTGGTCATTGTGCCGGCTCGCAGCGAAGTGCGATCGTTGGAGGACCTGCGCGGCAAGACGTTCGCGTTTACAGATCGCGAATCACACACCGGCCATGTGGTTGCATGCGTGAGTCTGAAAGACAAAGGCCTGGGACCGCGGACGTTCTTCTCAAGGGCGATCTTCACCGGAAGCCACGACCGATCGGTTCAGGCGGTGGCGGCTTCGGTGGTCGATGCCGCCGCGGTTGACAGCCTGGTGCTGGAATCCATGCAGCGGGAGGATCCGCGGCTGCGGGAGCGGGTGCGAGTCATCTGGTCCAGCGAGCCGTTCGGACCGCCGCCAGTGGTGGTTCCGACCGGCATCGACCCGCAACTTGAGGAATCGCTACGCCAGGCGTTCCTGTCGCTGCATGAAGAACCGGGGGGCCGCGACATGCTGGCGAACTTGGGCATTCAGCGGTTCGTTCTGCCCAAGGTGGAACTGTACGAAGGCGCCACCATCATGTTCCGACGCTTCAAGGCGGAGGAGGCCGACACATGGCCGTGAACCGCTGGTCGCTGGATCGCCTCTTGGTTTGGGTGGGCACAACATCTTTGCTGACGACGTTCGTGCCAGGCGCACTGCTCGTGACCCATACGGTCACGTCCTCGGCAGAGGAATCGCTCGAGCAGAGTGGGCGCACACTCGGGCAGACCCTCGCGGCGCAGGCGGTTGAGCCGATGCTTCTGAACGATCACCTGTCCTTGGCGAACCTGCTGGACAAGGCCAGCCGCCAGAAGGACGTGCAGTACGTGTGCCTGGAAGGCCACAGCGGGCAGGTGGTTGCCTGCACCCATGCGGCGGGCTGTCCGCAAGATCTGGTGGACCTCTGGCGAACCGAGGGCGACACTGTTCGTCACTTCCGCGCCGGCCGAGACCGGCTGATGGACGTCGCGGTGCCGCTGCTGGAGGGGCAATTGGGGCGAATCCACGTGGGGATGTCACGGACGCGGGCCATCGAGGCCTGCAATCGCCTGCTGTGGATCATGGGGCTGGCCCTGACCGTGGCGATTCTTCTCCTTCTGGGGGGAGT
>Ga0194112_10006439_pt1 | contig 15508 bp, 14 predicted proteins | sample TA2MahC400mmetaG_FD_146191 | JGI IMG/M metagenome (GOLD analysis project Ga0194112, IMG submission 146191) | Freshwater microbial communities from Lake Tanganyika, Tanzania - TA2015016 Mahale Deep Cast 400m | ecosystem: Environmental > Aquatic > Freshwater > Lake | place: Tanzania: Lake... | reverse complement strand
CAACGACATTGCTTCCACTGGAAGCTCACAAATCTCCCTAACCCGTGCTCTTCTAATCTTGACACCTCTGTCAATTCGTAATATCTTTCTCATCACTGGCTCCTTTCTTGGTGGATTTTCTTTTTCTCGGTGGATCAAGACCTTACCACCATTTTAGGAGCCACTCCCTTCAATTTTCAACTAAGATTAGCACACCCCCTCACAAAGTTAAACTTTGACATAGTTTAAAACTCCCGCCCAGTTAAGGGAACCATTCTAAAGTTTGATATTGGTTTATTTTGGGTTTACAGTTTTGCTATCTCTTGACACGATCTAGGCGGATTGACGACAAATGGGATGCAGCTATTTCTGCTCGAACCTTCGGAGCAATAGGTACACCCTGTCCATCAATCACTGCGATACCACCGTTTACAATTTCAGTTTGCCACTCTATCGCGTGTTTGAATTCGTCCCTGCACTCCCAGAGAAATGGCACTGGTAGAAATCCTGCGGTAAAAATTCTGTAAAGTCCCTCTGGGCTATATGGATCTTTAATCTCCCGTTCAATGACTTTTAGAATCTCACGGGTGCCCTCGTAAAGAAAAGCCGTCCGCTGGTGAACATCAGGTAGGTCTCGCGAATCGGGGATCCTTCCCTGTCGCTTTTGTTCCCGATATTCATAGAGGGCTTGTCGAACAATTTGGATACTCTCGTTAATAACAGGCGGATCAGCAAGGTGGGTCGCCTCTGAATAGTTAACAACATGAATGATCGGTGGACTTAGTTCGTTGTTCGGTTCGATATCATCCATCAATGTGCAAACAGCCGCCAATTGCGCTTTGGCTTTATTCGTATCTAACGAAAAATAGTCAAGTCCACCGCGAGGTTGGAGAATGACACTAAACTTCTCGTCTTGTAGTTCTCTAACCAATTTTAACATAGCACGGGACTTTGCCAAATCTTGTATCCCCCATGTGTATTTAGGGGTGTTCAACATGTTCTGTAGGATAAGATAGCGGATACCCCGCTTCTTTGCCGTGCGTGCCGCCAGATATGCGGAAAGAATGTAACTAAGATCGTCACTTCCACGAAACGCAAAGTGGTGAGGAATGTTCGGCTCAAAAGGCTTGCCGCTTTGGCCAATGAAACCAAGTGTTTCGAGATGCTCACGGAGATTATCAAGTACGGTGTTAGCACCGCGTCCATCTATCTGACTGAACCACCAGAAGGAGAGCGCATGCCAGGCCATATGAAGGGAGCGCTCATGAATTTGGGCCAGTTCCATTATGCGATGGGTTCCGGCGTAAGTTCGGACCAGCATTGGCCGGGCGGCTTCCCATACCCGCCGATATTCATCCTCCGAATTGATTGGCACCCCGCCGCCGTTGGGAAAATCACCCCATTCTTCCCCAAAATGGGATTGTGTAAGCTGCGAAGTGCCGATAGAAACAATATCCAACAGACCGCTTCGAGATAATTGGTGAAGCCAGTCAATGAATTGTTCCACTGCCTGCTCCCGATTAGGTTGAAATGGACCCACATGAACGCGTATCAGAGGAGGCAAACAATTCAACTGGCTATGCTGTAGACGGTCTATAAGCCGCTCTCGCGCTGTACCAAAGTTGGATACACCAGTTCTATTCACAGGCTGAATTCGCTTATACGTTTCTCGTTCAATCACGCCGCGCCCAAAAGCCAGCCGCGCTTCGTCATGTGCTGCCTGTTCCCGCAGGCTATCCGGAATGTGATACGGCGGAACACCCAACTTGATGAGTGTTTCGACAGGACTTTCATCTCCGGGGAACACGGGAATTTTCCCCTCATACTCCGACCGAATCCGCTCACACGCCATTGGAAGCCCCGCAAAATAAACCCCCCGGATTATCCCTCCGCGTTCCGCCAAAAGTCTCCAATTGTTCAACTGATAATAAAAACGGCCGAAGATTTCCTGGGCCTGATCGGGATCGAGGCGGTAACTTAGGCCCAGCCGGGTTATAGCGTTTTCGCATATCCAATATCGAAGGATTCCCACGTTTTCCAGGCAGTTGATATAATTCAAGGTATTGGTGACCGTTTTGTCCGCTATGATCGACCGGTAACCGCAGTCTGAAAGTAACCGAGCCACATAATTGATGCCCAAGTTATGGGCATCAACCAATGGTCGGACAAAACCGAATACCTCACCAGGTACGACCACTCTCATGGCTAAATCATAAAATTCGTTCAATAATCTGCGTTGAAGTAATACCGGTTAAACCAAGTTTTTCCAACGTTCTACCTTCTTTCCAAAAATCCCTTTTAAGCAAAACGCAAGTTACATTCACTAAAGATTTCATCAATGGCAATTCAAGGCCAACCACTTGTCCAAAAGCGATAAAAGGAACAAGTCCAGTTGGAATGTCCTCAAGTAATAGACGTGAATCTAATCGGTCGGGAGCTTCGATTTGATAATAAGCAGGATTAGAGCGCATCCGTTCGCAGAGTGTATCTCCGTAACTGCTGGGATAGGCTTTCTTGATCCAATCGAATATCGAAAAGAGTTTTATCCCAAAAGCCTCTCCTAGCGCTAAACGTTCTTTGTCCAATTGGATAAGAAAATCTGCCACCGAGGGCGTCATATCCTGATAAAAATAAAATTTCTCCCCACGTTCAATGGTTGCTGTGTTAAACAAAATAATGGCTGGATGAAAGATAGCCCCAATATTTTCGAAACTGGTATGCAAAACGTTCTCAGCAGGAACATAACAGGGATAAAGGGCTTGTACCTTGGAAAGGACAAACGCTGTATCCGACGCCGGCAATGCTGCCACCGGCACGTAGTCCTTGATTCCAATAACCCGCACTAAGGCAGGCCCTATGATCCGGCACGCATATACTAAGCTTTGCGCCTCAGCCACATAAACTCTGACGTTCGTCCCCGCCTGAGCAAAGATCTCTCGAACCTCTAACGCCCCGCCGGTACGCCCAGGATTCAACAGGATAATTTGCCCTTCCTCCAGAAGGGGGAAGAGCTCCAGTGCAATCTCGGCATGGGCATCAGCGGTGGTTGTAACCATAATCAAATGAGCACTACGAACCGCTTCTTCAAGGTTTTCGGTGATCATCCCAATCTTGGAGCATAAGGAAATTACACCTGTAAGGGACACTTTACTTTCGGCTCGGATTGGATCCAAGCGATTGGGCGAACGATTCCACAGACGCACATCATGTCCCTGCGCAGCCAGAAATACTGCAATTGCTTGACCACCATTTCCAGCACCCAACACTGCAATACGATACCTAAATTTAAACACGTAGTAAATGGATCCTTTCTGAAATAAATCTGTTCGCCTCAATGTGATTGAAATAACAACGGATTAACAACACGTCGTATTCCTGTTCCATCCCGAATGGTCATTCGGATTCGATTAGCCAGGGCTGCAACAGCGGATTCAGCTTCAGGGATTGAAGGTCGAATGGCAGTGATAAAACCCAGTCGATCCACGTTGGAACCATCAACGCGTAAAACTGATCCCTGAGGTTTTCGCCATTGCATTGTCATACCCTCTTCCAGATTTGGTAATTCGACATTTTCAACAACTCCGGAAAATAGTGGATACATAAACCGTTCGATACCGGTACGATCTATTGGTCGCGGGTTCACACAGACGGTTTTTCCCATTGCCTGCTCGATGACGAAGCCGATCATATCTACACCAGTTAAACGAGGTATAAGTTCATAAACCAAAGGACCTCCTGCCAAACGGGGACCAACATCAATTACACGAAGTATTCTTTCTTCTCTAATGAAGTCAATATGAGTGGCTCCCATGTGAAGTCCTAATGCCGTGTGAATGGCCTGAACGTATTCCAGAAGACGATCTCTTTCAGAATCTGACAGCACCGATGGAATTGTCACGCCGGCGGTAGTGATATTTGGCTGACGTCGAACTACTTTATCTGAAACTGTGATAATTTTTGTTGTCCCATTGAAAATCAGCGATTCGACGCCTAGTACTAAAGCACTTTCGTAATACTGTTCCACCACCACAATACCACTCCGGCTTTCTTGCTGGCTGTGAAAGAATGCTTCCTTTAGACCATTATAACCCCGGGTAATCCGAATACCACGGCACCCTGATCCATCCGATGGCTTGAGGATTATCTTTTCGCCCAGTTCGTTCACTAAAGATTCTGCTTCTTCGAGGGTCCGCGAGGTCCCTCCGCGGGCGATCGGGACACCTGCTGCAGCACATAATCTGCGCATATAAGATTTGTCAGTTGCATTAAGCGCTGCTTCAGGCGAAATCGCTACAAGACCGGTTCTTTGGGCCACTTCAGCCACCGATCGGGGGGCCAGGTTGGTGGCCATCGTACAGATACCCTGTATGTCGTACGAATTGATAACCCGAACAAGCTCATCCAAATCGTCCGTAGATATTGGCAGGGCGGTATCTGCCTCGACCATACCTGGAGCGTTAGGATCTTTATCTGCCACAACCACTTCATAGCCAAGCGTTTTCGCACGGCGGATCATATGCAACTGATCATAGGATGTGCCCAGAATCAATATTTTCATCTGACTATCAAACTTTAGAGAGTACTCTTTCGATGATATCCATTACACGTTTCAATCCACACCCATCGACCAGACGCCGCCCATTTAGTGAATATTGCAATCGTACCTCCTGTGGCATCATGGAGGCCATTTTCTCTTTCAACACACTACGAATATGGTCGGGTTTCTGGTCATTTCCGAAGATGCAGAGACCTACGCCTGCTTGCATGAATGACATTGCGGCGGGTTCTTGTAATGGATTCTGTGGAAGCATTAACACGGGAACCCCTAGCCTCAACAATTCATATGTGGTCATTCCACCGCTGGTAATTCCCAGATCACTAGATTCCATTAAGGGACGCGGGTTCGCTACAGCCTGGCAGATTTGGACCAACCCTGCATTTCCAGTTAATGCCACGTCCGCTAAGGGTCCGACCAAGACGGTAATCTGCAGTTCAGGACAAACCTCAACCAAAGCCTGCGCAACACTCAAACCCAGAGCCTCCGTATCGCCACCCAATGCGATGAAAACTCTACGTATGGAGGGTTTAACCATAAAAGTCGGCTCAGGTAAGAATTCTTTCCGGAGAATCAAATATTCAGGTCCAACATAAAGCACTTTCCCCTGAAATCCATTCGCAAATCCCAACCGGGGTATCATGCCATCAATTCGAACTTGGGCGTGATTTCGACCATCACCTGATCCACCAATGGTAATGACAAATGCTTTAGTAGCCAGTTGCTTCACATATTCTACTTCTGATTCCATGGTGTCAAGCAGAATCACAGCATTTTGGTATTCTTCTAACACTGCTTGGATTGTATCCCATTGAAGCCAGGAGGGCGACTCCAGATATTGAAACTTTTCCAGGGAGAGTTGATGCTTAAGAGGCATTTCCAAAGGATTGACCAGAAAAACAATCCGAGAGGCACCACAGCACCGCAATTCATTGGCTAAAGCCAGGCACCGATACCAATGCCCGAGACCGATGGTTCTTCCAACGTCGAATCGGAATAAAAGTGGACGCATTAAACTATTTTTCTAGTTCGAATACCCAATCCGCAAGGGTCGCACCGGAGAGCACATCTCTTGATGTGAGATGCAGGCACTTTCTAATTTTAAATTGTCTTACAGAATAATAGGCTTTATCCTCGTTAAAGAAATCGAGTTCCAAGCCATTTTGATCACCCTCTATCAATCGCCTTCTCCATGGGGAACCCGGCACCGTCGCGGCCGTGGTGAATCGGCTATCCTCCGTAGATTTGAACGTTAGAAGCAGCCTTCCTCCGTACCTCAAGGAGGTATACATTGAATTGATACATTCATTTATCAGGTCCGTTGGGAGGTAGAATATCGATCCGCGGTTCACTATAGCATCGAGGGAATCGGGAAGAAACTTAGGGTTAGTCATATCAGCCTCTCCAACAGCGAGAAGAGTATAGTCACTTCCACCGCGATCTACAGATAATAGGGCTGCTGGTCCCATTTTGTTAGCACGCGAGATTCGAAATATTCGGTACACGTCATAACTATCAGTGGTTATTCCACAGCGATGTAGTAAATCCCAGTCTTGTTCAGTAAATTCCGTTGAGGCCAGTCTCCCCCCCCAGCAATTGAGCCCATTCACGAACCACATCCAATCCTGATACAGCTATATCTGAAGCAACAACGAGTCCCCCTTGGTTAGCGGCCAATAATAATGGCATAAGGTTTCTCCCAGTACCCGTACCTAGGTCGGCAGATATACGGGGATTCTGCAAACCAGCAGCAAAAACAACTACGTCTTCTTCCGGCCATCGGCGGACCGAAAACCCAGAACGGTACAAATGTTCGTAGCTGTTATAACACGGATTGGCTAATGTCAATAAGACCTCTTGAAATGAGCCCATGTTAATACGGTATTTGCTTTGACGTCTACTGTAAGAATCATACCTGTAATCTCATCCAACAGCGCAGGAGCAAACCCGCCACCCGGTCTGACTACCTTAATGTCTGAGAGCCGCAGAACGCTACCAGCCTTAAGATCTCTTGTAGCTATCAGGGACCTGGTCGCCTTTTCACGCCCTTGAGATTCACACACAAGTATCCGTTTGCGCGGATACCCCAAAGCCACATAGGTGTCGTGAACAGCCATAACCAATCGCCCTAAGTCTTCCATATCCAGACTGAACCAATGATCTGGCCCCGGATCTTCACGATTTAAGGTAACATGTTTCTCCACGATGGCCGCGCCGAGCGCAACGGCCGCAACAGGAGCTATAATTCCAATACTATGATCGGAGAAGCCAATCACACATTCGGGGTAGTTCGCCTGAAGGGTGGGTATAACTCGAAGGTTCATTTCATCGATGGGAGAAGGATAGGTCGCCACACAATGTAGGAGAGCCAAATCACAACAGCCATTATCCTGAAGACAAGAAATGGCCACATCCGCTTCCGCCAAGGTGCATTTCCCCAACGATAATATTACAGGACGGCCAAGCCGGGCAATATGCCTAAGTAGAGGCAAATGCGTTACATCCGAGGCGGCAATTTTGAAACAGGGTACATCCAGTGACAGCAAAAAATCGGCCCCCTTTTCACTATATGGCGTAACAAAGGCCAAAAGTCCTCTTTCCTTGGCATGAGACAGCAATTCTGGGAAAACCTCTCTCGATAGAGAAAGACGTTGGAACATAGCTCCAACTGATTCCTGATGCTTCCTTCCAGGTGGACCCCAAGTTACTATTCTCTCCACATCGGCAACCATTTCATCCAACTGATATAATTGAAATTTAACCGCCTTAGTGCCGGTCTCGGCCACCGCATCAATTAACCGATGGGCTTTATCTGGTTTACCATCATGATTTGCGCTTATCTCAGCTACCACAAGGGGAGGACAAGCGCAGCCAATAGAAAAAGTCCCTAATTTAATAATTGTGTTCTTCATGTTATTTCAGGTCAATCTTTCAAAACCACTGTGACCGATAGCCCCCCACAATTGGTTTTCAACTCTATTCCTTTCAATTGCTTCTGCAAGACGGGGGAAAATCTCGTAAACGGCCAATGTATACTGTTCGATGATTTCATCCGTATGTGCACAAGTAGCATAAAATGACGCATTATCCAAAAAACCTTTTTCAAGCATCATCTGGCATAGCAGAGTCTTAATGGCACGTGCATTTAGATATTTGAATTGTAGTGTTGCAGTTGCTGGCATGTCGGGATGATAGACTGCCACATCGATTCCGCATCGTTTAGCCTCTGATTGCCACAAATTTTGTAATAACTGTCCTGCGTGAGTTATCTTCTCATGGGCTTGAATCCGTTTATATTTTTCTATCATTGCTAACGCCGCCACTGGGCCAATACGCTCTGTCCAGTTGGTACTACTTATGAATGTGGTCTGGGCCGCTTGCATGACTTCTTGGGTACCAATGACTGCAGCAATAGGATATCCGTTTCCCAAAGCTTTGGCAAAAACGGCTAAATCCGGAGATACACAATACAGTAAGTGTAAACCACCTAGATTCATACGAAATGCTGAAGTGATTTCATCGAAGATTAGCACGGCACCGATTTCTTGTGCAATACGCTTGACTTCCTCTAAATACCCAGGACGTGGGCGAACCCCGCGTTGTACCTCGGTTATAATTGCAGCCAATTGGCCATGGGTACTTTCAATAATAGTTATCAATTCATCGAGTGAGTGGTAATGAAATGGTAGGGCTGTTCCAGCAAGTTCTGCAGGGACACCACTAGGGTCCAAACCCGTCAAGTGGATACCTTTTTTGCCCAACGCATCACTTTCTGTCAAATTTGCTGATAAATACCAGTCGTGCCAGCCATGATAACCACAAAACGCCACTTTTGATCGTCCCGTCTTGGCACGTGCGATGCGCACAGCTATGGTCATAGCCTCACCCCCAGTGCGTGCATATCTTACCATTTGTGCCCAAGGATGTATTTCACATAGGACATTAGCCAATTCCGCTTCTTCGGGACAATTCAATGTACATGAACTTCCTTCATGAACCGCCCTGATTACTGCCCCGTTCACATCTGGATCGGCATAGCCCAATGGGCAAGCCCCTACACCATTAATAGAAATGTCAATATAGCGCCGTCCATCCAAATCCCAAATATAAGCACCTTGAGCCCGACTGTAGTAGGAAGGCCAATAATCAGGTAGAAACATCTCCGGCCGTTTAGAAAGGAGCTGAGTTCCTCCAGGGATTAACCCTTTAGCCCTATTATATAAGAGCTGCCCTTTTCCGATCTTATTCATTATTACCCCGGTTTGATTGTTGCCTCGTAAGCCACTTTTTCCACGAACGTTTTGAATATTCATTGCTTTGAAGGTAACCGTTAATCCTTGTTAAGGATGGCTGCTCGTTTAAGATGGTAAGGATTTCCTCCAAGTACCCGAACTGGCCACGAAATTGCAATTTTTCCGCAATCAAGCTTAAAAATCTGTAATCTTCAGGCTCATCAAGTGTCCAACGATGATAACTGAGATTTGCCTTGTTCGCATAATTTCCAATTATGAATTTTTGCGGATGGTGGGTAATATAGAGAGTCACATGCTCACGATACGGACCTTCTTCTGTGATTTTCCAGACCCACTTTAACGTCGAAAAGCGAACCACTCCTGTGTCCAAACCATCGGGGTATGTGCGAGGAAAGCAGTTTGTTGCATAGTCACAATTTGGTGTTTCTAGGAACAGACGTAATACTTCCCCACTGATATGGGGATCAATAAATGGACAATCCGCCGTCAACCTTATAACAATGTCTGCTTCATACTGTATTCCAGCTTGAATATATCGATCTAGCACATCTTCTTCACTTCCACGGAAGACAGGAATTTTTTCCTTTAAACAATACTCAGCTAACTTGTCATCCAATTTCGATGTTGTTGTAGCTAAAATTACGTTATTAAGGAGTGGAATTTGAGATGCACGATTATAAACCATTTGGATGACCGGAACTCCTGCAAGTTGCATTAAAACTTTACCCGGCAACCTGGTTGAACCCATACGCGCCTGAATAATAGCCACCACCTTCATATCACTCTACTATGTTCGGATTTTCCAAGAATTAAAAGGAAAAGCATACCCTTACATCTAAAATATTTATCGCTTTTGACATGATTCTATGTTTAAAGAGTCCCTCAGAATATACAATCACTGGAAGTTTAATACATAGATGCCATACTTGTTTCCCTTAACGACCAACGCAAAAAATCATTCTAAATTTCAATAATTATAGTTTAAAACTTCAGCCGTAAAGACAAACGATTTTACGTGTCCCATAATGTTGGATTAATGACTCTCCCATCAATATTTATAAAAGCTTTTTCGACTTTCTCCAATATTCCATCAGAAAGCTCCATGTTCCATGCAGAAAGGTTTTGTTTCAACTGATTAACCGTTTCCAACCCAATTATTAAATGCGCACCCTGATATTTTTCCCTAATATATAATAAAGCCAATTGCTGCCTTGAAATACCTAATTCTTTGATAAGACTGTCAAGAATATCGAGAACAGGCAGTGCGAAAGTCATCTTTATTGGAAGGTCTCCCGACTTCAGGAATAAAAGCCCTTGAAGGAAAATGCTGCGGAGATATACTTTTTTTCTTTTTTTTTGAGCTTCTTTAAAGACGCCAGCTTGTTCGAAGCGCCTGTCTAAAATATTAACAGGAATTTGGATTATATCAACGCATTCTTTTCCCAGTGATTTTAATGCTATCTGGGGTGAATAATGAGAAACACCAAATATTTCTATTAAACCCTCTTTTTTCATTTTCTCAATAATTTTCTCTAAGCCCTTATCTAATAAATCAATTAATCCCTCCCGATGCAAGAGCAGCCCGAATATTTTCTGAATTTTTAAAGTTCTAATACTTTTTTCCACAGCTTTGATCACAGATCGTTCATCAATGTGATCAATGGAGGGCTTAAGCTTAGTTATCACTTCTACTTTATTGGAAATACCCAAATCTTGGAGCACCTCGCCAAGAATCATCTCGCTCTTCCCATAATCTTGAGCTGTATCAACTTGTCGAATCTCGTTATCCCAAGCCATCTTGATTATGCATTTTGCTTCTTCATAATTTGGTTGCCCTGTTGTGTTGGCAATACCATATCTCATTCCAAGTTGGGCCGTACCAAGAACAAGATGAGAATAAGTAGCATTCATTTTTCTTATTATAATTAGGGAAACTATTTTGTAATAAATATTTTAAGTGAGTCAATCACCCTGTGTACATCATTATTATTCATAGCCGGGAAGATTGGAAGTGAAATAATTTGTTCGTAAGCTTTCTCTCCATGTGGGCATAAACCTAAATATGTACCAAATTTTTTCTGATAAAATGGATGGAGGTGAACAGGTATATAGTGCACATTAACACTAATACCTGCTTTTCGAAGTTCATTAAAAACCTTGGATCTGTCCATACCCAATTCACTTTTTATAACACGAACCACGAAAAGATGATAAGCATGTGACACGTTAGTGTTAATCTTTAAAGGTATTATTCCGGATATGTCACTAAATGTTTCATGATAAAATTTTGCAATCTCCTGCCTACGTTTCACCCACCCCTTGAGCTTATTAATTTGACTTAATCCGAGAGCACATTGAAAATCAGTAATTCTATAATTATAACCGAGATTGATCATCTCATAGTACCATGAACCTTGCAGCTCACGTTGGTGATAGTCAGTAGTAATGCCGTGGTTACGGAAGATCCGCATTCTCTCCGCGAATTGAGGATTACTGGTAGTTATCATACCACCTTCGCCTGTGGTAATATGCTTGACAGGGTGGAAGCTGAACACGTTCAGGTCGGCTAGCGTTCCAACCTTCTGCCCTTTATAAGTTGCTCCAAGGGCGTGGCAAGCGTCTGCTATGAGGATCAAATTATGACGTTCAGTGATTCTTTTTAAGGAATCGTAGTCACATGGTTGACCGGCGTAGTCCACCGCAATAATAGCTTTTGTGTGTGAAGTGATTTTCGCTTCTGCCTTACAAGGATCCAAAAGAAGAGTATCCGCATCCACATCAGCAAAAATGGGTGTACCTCTTTGAAAAACAACAGCATTTGCTGTTGCAGCAAAAGTAATCGGCGGAACAATTACCTCATCGCCCGGCCCTATACCCACTGCAAAAACTGCAGAATGCAATGCGGCGGTTCCACTTGACACAGCAACAGCATACTTTGCACCTACAAAATCTGCAAAGGCATTTTCGAACTCGGAGACTTTTGGACCTGTGGTAAGCCAGTCTGATCTAAGGACCTCAATAACTGCTTGGATGTCCTCTTCATCCACCGATTGTCTTCCGTATGGAAGAATAGTGGAACAAACTGGCTTCCCGCCATCAGCCGCCAAATGGTTGCTCATATGTCTCCTTGTTCTCTTCTACTTCCTTGACTATTCGCTCCAACTCACCCTCAGTCAACCACCATGAATTTGTATCACTCGTATATCGAAACCCATCAGGGAGGAATCTCCCTTTTTCCCAGTTACTTTTTCCCCACCATGCAAACAATGGTTGAACAATATACATATTATCGAACTCCAGAGCACATCTGGCCTCGTCTTCTGAGATCAGAGACTCATGAACCTTCTCACCTGGCCGGATACCAATAAACTGGATCTTGCAATTTGGAGCCACCGCCCTTGCTAAGTCTAAAATTCGCATGCTCGGGATTTTTGGTATAAAAACTTCTCCTCCATGCATGGTCTCGATACATCGGATTACGAACCTTACTCCTTGCTCCAGGGTAATCCAAAACCGCGTCATCCGCTCGTCGGTAATAGTAATACTACCATTCTGTCTTTGCTTTAGGAATAGGGGAATCACGCTACCTCGACTCCCTACGACATTCCCGTACCGTGAACAACTGAAACGAGTACCTCCGGCTCCTGAGTAGGAATTCCCCTGAACGAATATCTTTTCAGCACAAAGTTTTGTTGCTCCGTACAGATTAATAGGATTGACAGCCTTGTCTGTACCTACCATTATTGCCTTATGTACTCCGCAATCGATAGCTGAGTCAATCACATTCTTAGCGCCAATTATGTTGGTCTGTATTGCCTCAAAAGGGTTATATTCACATGCTGGAACTTGCTTCAGGGCTGCAGCATGGACAACAATGTCAACATCAGTCATGGCTCTTAAGAGACGATCCTTATCTCTAACATCTCCAATGAAATAACGGACAGGGGATCCTTCAATAGTATCACTATAAAGTTGTCGCATCTCGTGTTGTTTAAGTTCATCCCTGCTAAAAATGATTAATTTATTAGGATGATATTCGTGTAGCATGATCTCGGTGAATTTCTTGCCAAAAGAACCAGTACCTCCAGTGATTAATACATTTTTTCCATCAAGACTCATGGTCATAACCCGCCTCAATCTTTTTTAAAAGTGTTATCCCATCACCGTCATAAAATTTCCATATCCTTGGAAAATACACTGGCGACCCCTGGCGCATATGATTAACAGCCATTGGTCCCCTTAGGGGAACACGTTCCAATCGGTCATCTGTAATACGAAATTGTGCTATCGTGCGCGTAATGGAGACGTCACATATCCCTTCACCACTACGAACAAATAATTTTATCTCGTACAACTTCGGGGTTAGAGGCAAAGCAGGGATTGTACATTCGACAATACCCTCCCCTTCGACCCATTCCAGTCCATGGCCATCAATTAACATGCTTGCTTCAAAGATACTGTATCCCTTGCTGAAAAAACGGAGATTAAATAGGGGACGGGTAACACGAGCCAATGCGTAATAGTAAATACGGATGGTTAAATCAGTTAAAAAAGGAAATTCATTGCCAACCTTCCCACATCCATCTGAAACTTCTACTTTGCGAATCTGAATTAGCTCCTCTGTGTTTGAGAATCTTGTGACAAGTGCTCCACCCTTGCCTTCCCGACTTCTCTTTTCAAAATATGCTTTTGTTGCTAAAGTTATATGTCCCTCGTATATTTTCCCCTCCTTTTGTGACTGGTCTATGGCAAGACGTTCCTGATTATCCAGATAGGCCCGAACAACGTCTCCAGCGACACCATACTGCACAACGCGGCCTCTATCAAGCCATAACGCCTTGTTACAGAGTGCTTCAACCTGGTAGAGACTATGCGTCACAAAGATAATCGCCTTATTTGACTGGCGCAGCTCGTCCATACGGCGCATACACTTTTCCTGAAAGGCGGTATCACCAACAGCCAAAACTTCGTCAATCAAGAGGATGTCAGGATCTAATTGCGTTATGACAGCAAAACCTAATCGTGCTTTCATGCCGGAGCTATAACTCTGCACAGGGCTCTCCATGAATTCACTGATTCCGGCAAACTCCACGATATATGGCAATGTCTGGTCTATCTTTGTTTTAGAAATACCCAGGACAGAAGCGTTTATATATACATTTTCGCGACCAGTTAATATCGGGCTAAACCCTGCTCCCAGTTCAATGAGAGCCTGTACGCATCCTTTAATAGTTACTTTCCCGCTGTCGGGTGTAATCAGGCCGTTCAATACCTTCAATAGAGTGCTCTTTCCTGCACCGTTCTGACCGATTAATCCGAGCATTTCTCCACGTTTTACCTCGAAAGAGACATCATTTAGTGCCCAGAATTCGCCATTTCTCAATATGTTGTGACCTCTTCTTTGTCCAGCTATTTCCCACACAAGGTCTTTTGCACCATACCACAAAGATTTTTTCAAGTTACGGCAGAACTTTTTTGAAAGATGCTCTACTTTAATGAAGGTATCTTCGTCCACTAAGTACCTATCCTTTCAATGACAATGGGAAATGCAATGCGAATAATTACCCACGCTATAAAGAGCAGCAAGATCATGATGATTATTACGATCATCATGTCCATAACATAAATACTCGAACCTTTAATCATAAAATCCCGTGCAGACATGAGTAATGTCGTCATTGGGTTGTAGGCGACGATTTTGGCGAGCAGTCCGTTTGATGGTGGGGGATAAACAACGGGCGTCAGAAACATGAGCCCGGTTAAAGCCAATTGGAGTCCGTACATAACATCCTGGAAAAGGATGCCGAAAGGTACAAGGAACACACCTATCGTGATGCCCATGAGCAGAAGCCCCAAGAGCGGAACAGGCACAATAAATGAGGTGATTTTGACGGGTACATGGAAGATAATCATTGTTAAGATAAGAAGTACCAGCTTGATACTGAAGCCCATGAATGTTTGTAATATTGCTGCCCATACCAGAGCTTCACGGGGGAAGTTAATTTTCACTAACATCGTTTTTGATCCATTAACAACTTTTAATGGAGCCATTAGCGAATCTGAAAAAAGACCAAAGAATACCGTTCCCATGACAACGTAGACAGGATAGGGAATACCGGTTTCTTTCATTTTCAACAAATTCGAATGATTCATAAGAATAAAAACCATGCTAGTCACAAGAGGTGGAAAGACGGCCCAGAAATATCCGAAGACTGTTTGCCGATATTGTATTGATGTGTCACGCACAAAAAGTCGCCATGCTAATTCTCGCGATGCTATAATGTCTCGTGCCATCCCTTTTAATAGCCTCAAAGGTCTACGCAACTGTGCCTCGCTTGTATAAATGGTTATCTTCAAATGTGAATCAACCATAAAATATGATCAATCGGAGGATTAAATTTCCCAATGTTGTAGGTTTAACTTATTATTGAGCAACGTTCGCCCTTGCCACTGATAAAATGTTCCAGTTATCTTCGTTAGGAATTTTGTCTAAAACTCCAAAAGGGGTAATATTAAGAATTTGGAAACTTGCCTGGTTCATAAAGAAGTTTAATTCCTGGGGAAAGAAGTAACGCATCACATGTTTTTCTTCGCTTTCGTTTACGACCTGCTTTCCATTGATCTCCCAGACATGGTACTTGACTTCGCAAGTGTGCCGGAAGGTATCAAGGCTCCCGGATGTGACCCTGATGATCTTGCCCTCTGTGGTCGGGATAACCTT
>Ga0194112_10006438_pt1 | contig 15509 bp, 13 predicted proteins | sample TA2MahC400mmetaG_FD_146191 | JGI IMG/M metagenome (GOLD analysis project Ga0194112, IMG submission 146191) | Freshwater microbial communities from Lake Tanganyika, Tanzania - TA2015016 Mahale Deep Cast 400m | ecosystem: Environmental > Aquatic > Freshwater > Lake | place: Tanzania: Lake... | reverse complement strand
AGGAGTTGGTGAAAGGATAGTGGAGACCATTCCTGATGGTCCCGATTCCTGAGGGAGATGAGACGCCCGGTTTCTGAATGTGACGGGGTTAAGGGTATCACGCAGAACGGATTGTGAGGAAGGAGATGCGGATGATGAAAAGGATAGGAATAATCTTGTTCACCGTGTTTTTTATGATGGCTCTGTGCCAGTATGCGGACGCACGAAAGCTCATGGAACTGAAAATCGGGAAGGGTGAAGCGAAGGTGAACTATCTGAAGGGGCCTGCTCAGGCGCTCCCGGCCGGAAAAAAGACATGGCGTACCCTGAAGATGGGTGAATCGCTCCGGGGAGGTGACGAGGTCCGCACGGGGTCCAAGGCAAAGCTGGAACTGGTTCTGCCGGACTATTCGGCGGTCCGTTTTGCCGACAATTCCCATTTTAAGATCCTCCAGGTGCAATCGGGCGACGAAGCCACACCGAGGAATATGAAGATTCACATGGCGGTGGGCAGGTCCTGGGCAAACGTGACCAAAGCGGTGGGAAGGAACAGCAGGTTCGAACTGGTGTGCGATAATGCGGTCGCGGGTGTGAGAGGTACCGTGTACCGGATGAATGTGGAGGAGGATAAGTCGGCCCTGGTGAGAGTGTATGACGGTATCGTGCATGTTTCCGGGGGAGGACCGCCCACAGAGCCACCCAAGATGGGGCCTCCCAAGAAAATCGCCGGACCGAAGCCGATCCCCGGACCGCGAAAGGTAACCATGGAGGAATGGGTATTTATCATCAAATCGATGCAGCAGATCCGGATAGGTGCGGACGGAGTAGCGGATAAGCCCAGGGACTTCACCGAAGCGGAAGACCGGGACGACTGGGTTGACTGGAACAAGGAGAGAGACAAGGAGATTCAGTAGGAGTAAGAGCCCGAAAAATACATCCTGTGTAATCTGTAATCCGAACGTGCCGAGTCGATGAATATACCCAATTTCCTAACACTGTTGAGAATCGTTTTAGTTCCGGTAGTGGTGATCTTTCTCATGCAGGGCGCTTTCCTGAAGGCACTCATCGTCCTGATCATATCCGGGATCACGGATGCGCTGGACGGTTTCCTGGCACGCATATTACGGCAGCAGACGGTCTTGGGGGCATACCTGGACCCTATCGCGGACAAGGCCCTTCTCATAAGTTGTTTTGTGACTCTTTCGGTGAAGGGCATTATCCCCGGGTGGCTCACCGTGATCGTGATCAGCAGGGATGTGATCATTCTCATCGGTATCGCCATCCTGACGCTCATGTCCGTTCCCTTTGAGGTCCGGCCGGCGCTTGTAAGTAAAATTACTACGGCTCTGCAGTTATTTACCGTACTGTTTTCCATCATGTTCCGCATATTTCCCGGAGCGATTGATTGCATTGTGATCATCGTATTAAACTGGACGACGGCTGTTTTTACCATCGTGTCCGGGCTGAACTATATGTTCAGATGGGTTACGCTGGACGAGTCCAGGGAATGATTGGGGGGCGTTACAGGAGTCGTCGGTCATAATAGTGCTTGACAGAGTACGGTTTTGTTGTTAGAAATCGAACCCTTCTTTCGTGAAGACCCTGATGTAGGCACGTAGCTCAGGGGGAGAGCGCCATCCTGACGCGGTGGATGTCCAGGGTTCAAATCCCTGCGTGCCTACCATTTTTTTATTCTGAGATAATGTAAGCCAGAGATGAAGTGTGAGTTATCGGTGAGGGCATCAGCAGGGTTATGTGGTGATGCCCTTTCTTATAGGAAGATGTTCTATGTGCGTGTGTTACGGGAAGTCGGATCGTGAGTGAAGTATTGATTACCCTGCCGGACGGCACTGCACGCTCGTTTCCCCGCGGTATCCCGGTGAAAGAGGTCATCGCCTCCTGGAAGAAAGAAGCGCTCGCCTCCACCGTCGCGGCGAAGATCGATAACGAGCCCGTGGATTTAAGCCGCACCGTAGAGAAGGACGCCGCGCTCTCGCTCATTGATGTGGAATCAAGAGAGGGGCTGGAAATTCTGCGGCACAGCATTTCCCATGTGATGGCCCACGCGGTTCAGGATTCTTTTGCGGGTGTTCGTGTCAGTATCGGTCCCTCCATTGAGGACGGTTTCTATTACGACTTCGAATACGCCGAGGCCTTCACGCCGGATGATCTGGAGAAGATCGAGGCCCGCATGCGGGAGATCGTGGCCGCGGATTACCCTGTCGTCCGCAGGGAGGTTTCGAAGGAAGAAGCGATCAGCCTTTTCCGGGAAATGGATGAGATATACAAGGTAGAGCTCATCAACGATCTGCCGGAGGATGTGCGCACCGTCACTCTTTACTCGCAGGGCGGATTTGTCGACCTCTGCCGCGGCCCCCATATCCCGTCTACCGGCATGATCAGAGCGTTCAAACTCCTGAGTGTGGCGGGTGCATACTGGCGGGGTGATGAGCGCAACAAGATGCTCCAGCGCATCTACGGGACGGGCTTCGTGAAGGAGGAGGACCTCGCGGAGTACCTCCGGGTTGTGGAGGAGGCAAAGAAGAGGGATCACAGGAAATTAGGAAGGGAACTGGATCTGTTCCAGATCAGTGATGAAGCCGGCCCGGGACTGGTGATCTTTCATCCCAGAGGAACCATGCTGCGCACCATCATCGAGGACTGGGAGAGGAAGGAGCATCTGAAGCGGGGATATGAAATGGTCATGGGCCCGCAGATCCTCAAGGTGGACATGTGGCGAAAATCCGGCCATTTCGACCATTACCGGGAGAATATGTATTTCACCGAGGTGGAAAATCAGATGTACGGGATAAAACCCATGAACTGCCTGGCCCACATGTTGATCTATAAATCCAGAATACGCAGTTACCGGGATCTGCCCCTTCGTTTTTTTGAGCTCGGAACCGTTCACCGCCATGAGAAGACGGGAGTGCTCCACGGTCTCCTGAGGGTGCGCCAGTTTACCCAGGACGATGCCCACATTCTCTGTACGCCGGAACAGTTGAACGGTGAAATCACCGCCATCGCGGATTTCGTGAGCTATGCGATGAAAATCTTCGGTTTCGAGTACGACGTGGAGCTCAGCACGAGGCCGGAGAAATCCATCGGTTCGGACGAGGACTGGGAAATGGCCACCGCGGCATTGAAGGAGGCCCTCGAGGTGAACCGGATGGTGTATGAGATCAATGAGGGGGATGGCGCGTTTTACGGTCCCAAGATCGATTTCAAATTGAGAGACGCCCTGAACCGAAAGTGGCAGTGCGCGACGATCCAGTGCGATTTTACCTTGCCTGAACGCTTCGATCTCAGCTATATCGGTGCAGACGGAGAGAAACACCGGCCGGTGATGCTCCACAGGGTGATTCTGGGAGCGATAGAACGTTTCATGGGCGTACTGATAGAGCACTATGCCGGAGCTTTCCCGGTGTGGCTGTCACCGGTTCAGACGGTGCTGATGAGCGTTACCGACAGGCATATACCGTATGGTGAGAAGGTCTATACGCGGTTGAGCGATGCCGGGGTTCGCGTGGAGAGAGATTTCAGGAACGAAAAACTGGGATACAAGATCAGGGAAGGGCAGATGCAAAAAATACCGTATATGCTGGTAATCGGAGACAGGGAGGTGGAAGGGGAGAAGGTCTCTCCCCGCCTGAGGGATGGCAGGAACCTGGGCGCCATCAGTGTCGACGATTTCATTTCCCTGGTAAGGCAGGAGTGCGCGGATTATAAGTAGGTTGAAAGCTTATTATTTCGGGAGGTGACATATAGTTAAGGATCTAAAAATTAATGACGAAATCAAGGCGACCACCGTCAGAGTTGTTGAAGCGGGGAAACAACTGGGCATCATGACTCTGGAAGAGGCTCTGGAGTTAGCGGTCAAATCGGGTATGGATCTGGTGGAGGTGGCTCCCCAGTCTTCGCCGCCTGTGTGCAGGATCATGGACTATGGAAAGTTCAGATACCAGCAGAGTAAAAAGCATCAGGTCGCAAAGAAAAGCCAGAGCGTTATTCAGGTAAAGGAGATCAGGATAAGACCGAAGACCGAAGAACATGACCTGCAGGTGAAGATCAAGCATGTGAGAAAATTTCTCGCCCAGAATGACAAGGTCAAGATCACGATGATGTTCAGGGGGAGGGAAATCGCCTACACCGAGATAGGCAGGAGGATCATGGAAGACGTGCAGAAAGCCCTGACTGACATCGCTGTCATCGACCAGCACCCGAAGCTTGAGGGCAGAAACATGGTCATGGTCGTGTCGCCAAAGAAGTAGCCTGGATGTCTCCGGAACATCTGTCATCTTGATTTTGGAATTCTCGATTTTGAATATATATTTCACGGGGTGATTAAATGCCAAAGCAGAAAACACACAGAGGAGCGGCGAAACGGTTCAGCCTTACGGGCACGGGCAAGGTGAAGAGAAGCAAGGCGTATGCGAGCCATATCCTTACCAAGAAGTCAACCAAGAGGAAGAGGAATTTGAGGAAGGCAACCGTCATTGATAAGAAGGACGCCCGGGGAATCAAACGGTTGCTCCCGTATGCATAGCGAATGCATTGCACGCGTGAGATTTCCCGTGGAGGTCTCACGGTATGAACAGAGTGGGAGATCAGGTATATGCCGAGGATAAAGAGAAGCGTTACCGCGAAGAAGAAGAGAAGGAAAATCCTGAAACTGGCAAAAGGGTATTTCGGTGCCCGGAGCCGGTTGCTCCGGACAGCCACGGAGGCCGTGGACAGGGCGATGAAATACGCCTACAGGGACAGGAGAACGAGAAAGAGAGATTTCAGAAGACTGTGGATTGTGCGGATTAGCGCCGCGGCGCGGATACACGAAATATCATACAGCAGATTGATTGACGGCATGAAAAAAGCGGGAATGGAAATAGACAGAAAAATGCTCGCCGACATTGCCGTTCACGACCCCAGGGGATTTTCCGAGATCGTATCCCTCGCAAAAGGTAAGCTGGCGGCATGCTGAAAGAACTCGAGGAACTTCAGAGGCAGGCCGAGGCCGAGCTCAGCAGTGCGAAAACTGAAGGGGAGTTTCTCGCCGTCAGAACCAGGTACCTGGGAAGAAAGGGACTTCTCACCAGACTGCTGCGCAACATCGGGAATGTCGAAGAGGAGAAAAGGCCTCTCTTCGGCATGCGCTGCAATGAAATTAAGGAAGCCATTTCCGGGAAAATCGATACCGCCCTCGCGAAACTCGCATCACTCAGGAGAGAGGAAGTTCTGCTCCGTGATAAGGTCGATGTGACGTTGCCGGGGAGGACTCACAGGTATGGAAGGGTTCATCCCATCACCCGGGTACGTCAGGAGATCTGCAGCATATTCGCGGGACTCGGGTTTTCCGTCGTGGAAGGTCCGGAAGTCGAACTCGATTACTACAATTTTGAAGCGCTCAATATACCCAAAGATCACCCCGCCCGGGATATGCAGGATACCTTTTATATCGAAGACAACATCGTTCTGCGTACCCATACCTCACCTGTCCAGATTCGGGTTATGGAAAAACAGAGGCCGCCGGTGAGGATCCTCTCGCCGGGCCGTGTCTACCGTCCCGATTCGGATATATCCCATACGCCGATGTTCCACCAGATTGAGGGGCTTCTCGTCGATAAAGGGATCACCTTCGCCGATTTGAAAGGTGTGCTCACGTCGTTTCTCAAACAGCTGTTCGGCGAGGATACCGCATTGAGATTTCGCCCCAGTTTTTTCCCGTTCACGGAGCCGAGTGCCGAAGTCGATATCAGATGCGTCATGTGCAGCGGCAGCGGTTGCCGGGTATGCGGTCAGAGCGGGTGGCTTGAGATTTTAGGATCGGGTATGGTGGATCCGGAAGTGTTTAAAAATGTCGCGTATGATCCCGAGGAGGTTACCGGCTTTGCCTTCGGCCTGGGTCTTGAGCGAATCGCCATGCTCAAGTTCGGGATCTCCGATATCAGGCTTTTCTTTGAGAACGACCGGAGGTTCCTGGAGCAGTTTTGACAGGGATCAGGATGTACTCATATGCTCGTCAGCTGGAAATGGCTTAAAGATTTTGTGGATATCCGCCTCACCCCGGAGGAGCTGGTTGACCGCCTGACCATGGCGGGTCTTGAGGTGGAATCGCTGCAGGAAAACGTTCCCTCGTTTACCGGCGTTGTCGTTTCCAAAATCCTGTCGGTCAGGCCTCACCCCGGAGCGGATAAATGTTTCATCTGCGAGGTAACTACCGGTGACGCGAAGTACCCCGTGGTCTGCAGCGCCGGCAACATCCGGCCCGGGAATGTGGTTCCTCTGGCAAAAGTGGGAGCGACCATACCGGGTGGCTATACCATCAGGACATCGAAGATCAAAGGTGAGGTATCCGAGGGGATGCTCTGTTCCGAGGAGGAGCTTGGCATCGGCAGTGACGCTTCGGGTGTAATGATTCTTTCCGAACACCTCAGCCCCGGGGCGGATCTGGCATCCGCTCTCGACCTGAAAGATGTCGTTCTGGACATCGGAATCACGCCCAACCGGGCTGATTGTTTGAGCATTGCCGGTATCGCGAGAGAAATCGCGGCGATTACGGGATCACCGTTCAGTTATCCCCGGATCAGTCTGCCGGAAAGAGGTGAAGACATCCATGGTATCACCTCCGTGGATATCCTCGATCCGGACCTCTGCCCCCGTTACAGCGCGAGAGTAATAAAAAATGTGACGATTGCTCCGTCCCCCCTCTGGTTGCGGCGGCGGCTGGAGGCGGTGGGGATGCGTGCCATCAACAATGTCGTGGATATTACGAATTACGTGATGATGGAGCTGGGGCAACCCCTCCATGCCTTCGACCACAGGTTTCTTGAAGAGGGACGCATCGTCGTGAGGCGATCCAGAGCGGAAGAGAAGTTCACGTCCCTCGATGAAAAGGAGCGTGTGCTCAGGCCGGATACGATCATGATCTGCGACGGGGTCAAGCCGGTGGCGATCGGCGGCGTCATGGGTGGACTTAATTCGGAGGTCAAAGAGGACACGGAGACGATTCTTCTGGAAAGTGCCTATTTTGATCCTTCATCAATCCGTAAATCCGCCAAATGGCTGGGGATGAACACGGATGCGGCATTCAGGTTCGGCAGGGGTGTCGATCCCGAAGGTGTGATCAGGGCATTGGACAGAGCGGCCCAGTTGATGGCGGAAATCGCCGGGGGAACCGTCTGCAAAGGGCACATCGATCAATATCCGAAAAAAGTGGAGACGGCCGGCCGTATCCCCCTGCGGATAGAGAGGGTCAATGACATTCTCGGGACCCGTATCGGTGAGGCCGAGATAACGGAGACCCTGAAGCGGATCGGGATGCTGATAGAGAAAGAGCAAGAGGGACATTACCGGGTTACTCCCCCCACGTACCGGGTCGATATCACCAGGGAGATTGATCTTATCGAGGAAGTGGCGAGGCTCCACGGTTATGACTGTATTCCCGTAACCATTCCCCCCGTTTCCGTGAAACCTGTGATCAGGGACAGCAGAGAAGTCGCCAAAGACAGAATCCGGGAAATCCTGAGAGGATCGGGTTATTCGGAGGTCATCACGTACAGTTTCATTTCCCCGTCTGCGGTGGATTGTCTTCTCCTGAGAGCGGACGATGCACGCCGGAATCTCGTGAAAATAGAGAATCCTCTGACGGAAGATCAGGCGGTGATGAGGACGACCCTCATCTACAGTCTCCTGGAGACGATGAAGAAAAATGCCAATGTCGGCTGTACCGATCTCAAGGTGTTCGAGATCGGGAGGGTGTTTTTTCAGAGGCGCGAGGGCGAGCTTCCCTGTGAGAAGGAGCAACTCGGATGTCTTCTTACCGGCATGCGGTCCGATCATCTCTGGTCTTCAAAGACGTATGCGGACTTCTTTGATCTGAAAGGGTGTGTGGAGAACATCTTCGACAGTCTTAAGATTTCAGAGATACGCTTCATGCACGATTACCGGGAAACATTTCTCCATCCCGGGAAGTCCTGCGGCATATTCATAGGTGATCAGCCTGTCGGGTATGCCGGGGAGGTGCACCCGGACGTGCTCGTGAAAATGGACTTAAAGAACCGGGCGTATGTGCTTGAAATCGACCTGGAGCTCCTCCTGAGGAATTTCAAGGATGTCACACTGTATAGGGAATTGCCTCGCTTTCCCATGGTCCTGAGGGATGTCGCCTTCGTTGTCGATGAAGGGCTTCACGCGGCCGGGGTAATCGATCTTGCCATGTCCGCAGGTAAAGAATTGCTTGAAAACGTAAGTGTTTTTGATATATATTCCGGCAAAAGCGTACCCCACGGGAGGAAGAGCTTGGGGTTAAGGTTTACATACCGTGCTTCTGACAGGACGTTGACCGATGATGAGGTGAACGTTCTGCACAATAAGATAGTGAAGAGTGTGGTGGAAAAAACCGGGGCAAAAATAAGGGGAGAAGAACATTAGACATATTCATATTTTTACGGGAGGTTGGAAATGACGAAGATCGATATTATTCAGGATGTGTACGAAAAATTGGGATTTTCGAAGAAGGATGCGGCGAGAATCGTTGAGTCGGTCTTCGAGATCATGAAGGACAGTCTCGCTCGTGGCGAAAAGATCAAGATTTCCGGGTTTGGTAACTTTTCCGTCAAGGAGAAGAAATCCCGTAGAGGAAGGAATCCCCAGACGGGAAGTGAAATAGAAATATCCGCACGGAAAGTATTAACATTTAAGTCAAGTCAGGTGCTCCGGAAGGCGCTGAACAGTTGAGCGGGTAGCCCCGGGAAGCTCTTCGCACGAAATCCTCAATGCGAAGCGAATTCAGAGACTCAATGACTCAATCCGGGTATCGAGCCGGATCCCGCACACAATGACTGAAGGTACAGAGAAAGAGCTTCATATCCGGGCGATGTGATCTGGATCTTGTTCAGAATTGGAAAGTTAGGATTTGTATGGATGAATCAATTCCGGACAAGGCGTATTTCCGTATCGGGGAGGTTGGCAGGATTCTCGGGGTACACACGTATGTCGTCAGGTACTGGGAATCCGAGTTCAAATCGATCAAGCCGATCCGTACCAAGTCAGACCAGCGTCTCTACAGGAGGCAAGACGTAGAGGAGCTGCTGCTCATAAAAAATCTTCTTTATCGCGACAAGTTTACCATCAGCGGTGCGAAAAAGCAGTTATCGAAGACGAGAGGTGAAGGTGCCTTAGATGAAGACACCGGGGAGAAACGACTCGCGAGGATTAAGAGCGGATTGCTCCAGATAAGAAAAATAATCAGTTGATGGCACAAAGGGACAGGTTCATTTTTTCGCGTCGGGAAAAGTAGCCTGTCCCCTTTTTATTTAGTGCTTTGATGATCTTTTTGATGCCTTGAGAGGATTGAGTTTTTGCGTGGGTTCCGCTATTTCCCTCTTGATATGAGAGGCTGTCGGACAGTTTCCGGAACGCCACTTGGTGGTAGGTTCAGGATAGACCCTGCAAAATTTACCGGTCGGGGAGTCGAATGTTCTATTGCATCCTTCGCACTTATCGATAATCGGATGGCAGCTGCCTCCATTGAATCCGCAGCCTTTCTTGGTCATGAAGGCGCATTCAGACCCGACCTTTATGGTTTGACAGACCATGGGAATCACCCCCTTTCATGTGTATTTTTCTGACTCTTTCAGGAAGAAGGTCTCCTTAAAAGTTGGTTTGACTATCAAATCGGAAAAGTCCTGTCAAGAAAAAAAATACAGGAAGATAATCGGAGATGATGCGTTCGCTGCGGGATTCAATACGTTGACTTCATAACGTATTCATGTTAGGCAAACACCTCTGGAAACGAGGGTTTCGGATAAGAAATAAAAATATCGCTGAATGATACAAATAAAAACCTTTGAGATAAAGAATAAGCTCGGCCTCCATGCGAGGGTTGCGGCAAAGATCGTGAATGTCTCAAGGCAGTACAAGGCGAAGATATTTTTTGAAAGGGACGGGCGAATCGTGAACGGAAAAAGTCTCCTCAGCATCCTCACCCTTGCCTGTCCCAGGGGAAGTAGAATCACCATCAGGGCTGAGGGGGTGGATGCACGGACTGCTCTCAGGGAGCTCGGGAAACTCATAGAGAACAAGTTTGGAGAGGATTGATGAACGGTGATGCGGAAAAGAGAGACTATGTGATCAAGGGAATCGGTGTGTCCCCGGGGATTGCTATCGGGAAGGCCTATCTGTTCGATCGCTTCGATGCGAAGGTCTCGTTTTATAAGCTCCGGGACAAGAGCCTTGTATCGAAGGAGATTAAACGGCTGAGAAACGCCCTGAAGGAGTCGGAACATCAGCTCCGCGAGATAAAGAATAAATTAAGTGAGCTCGCAGGGAGGGAACCTCTCTACATCATTGATGTCCATATCATGATCCTGAAAGACAGGATGTTCCTCAACCACACGGTCAACTATATCAAGGAGATGGGTGTCAATGCGGAGTGGGCCCTGCGGATGACGATTGACCGCTATCGGGAGATATTTGAGAAGGTTGACGATGAATATCTGAGAGGTCGCATCAGTGATATTCGGTATGTGGGACAGATGATTCTGAGGAATCTGGCGGGTGAGGATCGTGAAGCCATTCCGCCGGATGTGGGTGAAAGGGGAATCATCATAGCCGTGGATTTATCACCTGCCGATACGGCACAGATGATGATCAACAAAGTGTTAGGTTTTGCCACCGACATGGGTGGAAAGACATCTCACACGGCGATCGTCGCGAGAGCCGTGGAAATACCCGCGGTAGTCGGTCTGGAGAGCATCACCAGGGTGGTGAAGACGAACGATGACATTATCGTTGACGGTTCCATGGGAATGGTTGTGGTAAATCCCAGCCCGGAAATGCTCAGGAGGTATGAGTATAAAAAGAGACACTTCGAGGAGGACAAGGAATATTTTCTGAGATATGCACCTCTCCCGGCAGTGACGAAAGACAACTACAAGGTGGAAATAGGGGGGAATATCGAGTTTGTCGAAGAAATTCCTTCTGTGTTGGTTCACGGTGCGGACGGGATCGGTCTTTACAGAACCGAATACATCTATATTAATAAAGAACAGTTGCCGACGGAAGAGGAACATTTCGACCACTACAGACGCGTCGTGAGTGCGGAAGGGCTCAGATGGGCAACCATAAGAACGTTCGATCTGGGCGGCGACAAGTTCTTCTCCGATCCCAAGCTGGCCAAGGAGATGAACCCGCAGATGGGCCTGCGGGCAATACGCCTGTGCCTGAGAGAGGTGGATCTGTTCAAGGTGCAGCTGCGTGCGATTGCCCGGGCGAGTGCCTTCGGGAAAACCCGGATCATGTTTCCCATGATCTCGGGAATTGAGGAGCTTCGTGAGGCAAAGAGGATATTCTGTGAGGTAAAGGAGGAGCTTCGGCGCAAGGGTGTCGCCGTCGGCGACGACATCGAGATGGGGGCAATGATAGAAGTTCCTTCAGCCGTGATGATGGCTGAGGAGCTGGCAAAGGAAGTGGATTTTTTCAGCATAGGCACGAATGACCTTATTCAGTATGCCCTGGCGATCGACAGGATAAATGAGAGGGTGACGTATTTATATGAACCCCTTCACCCGGCTGTGCTGAAGCTCATCAAACATGTGGTCGATGTCGGTCACAGGCGGGGCATACCCGTTGCCATGTGCGGAGAAATGGCGGGAGAACCGATGTACATCATGGTTCTGCTGGGGCTGGAAATCGATGAATTAAGCATGAATCCCCTGGCGATACCGAAGGTGAAGAAAATGATTCGCGGTTCCACCTTGAAGGAATCCAGAGAGCTGCTGGAACGGGTCATGAAATTCTCGTCGGCTGCCGAAATCCGTGAATTCGTAACCCGCATCATGAGAGAGCGGTTTCCCGGTGAATTCCGGTTAGAAGATTGAGAACGGTGGAACGGCAGAGGGGACATGTCCATCCTGTCAAAAATTAGATCGTGGACGACGGAGATCGGAGAATTCTATGCGAGCCGCCTCTACCGGGAGGACAATTTCCCGCTCTTCTGGCTCGTCAAGAAAGTGTTGTCCAAGGTCGAACTCACAGATGAATTTGTCGAAGAGTTACACACACTCTCCCATTCCGGGATTGTGGTATATGCGCTGAAGCATAAGAGCCAGCTCAACAGCCTCATCCTCCGGGAACTCTCCGCGAGAAAGGGGATCCCGAGACCTGTATACTGCCATGGCATAAACATGCTCTTCTGGCAGCCGTTCCCCATGGCTGTCCGGGTTGTTTTGTCATTCTTAGTTCACCTCATCTTCAAAAGAAACGTTTTAGATGCGTGCAAAACCGGTTATTTCAAACGACTCATCACGGAGAGGAAAAGCGTCGTTGTCCATTTAGGCGATTCGGAATATTTTGAGAACCGTGACACGCAAGAGGCGATCACACAGTTGATTGAGACACAGAAAAACCTGGAAGTCCCGATTCACGTCGTTCCGGTGATGGTGACGTACGGGAGAAGGCGGGAAATAGAGAAGGAAAGCATCGTGAATATATTGTTCGGCCAGACAGAAGACACGGATGCACTGGGCAGGGTGATTACATTTCTCCGCTATTCCCACATGGCCACCGTGATTCCCGCAGATTCCGTGAATCTGAGGGAATTCGTCGCACAGAACGGCACCATACCTCCGGAGACGATGTATCGTGATCTCCGGAGAGAGTTGATCGATCGTATCGATGAAGAGAGAACGAGTATCGTGGGTCCCGTGCTGAAGTCGAGAAAGGAAATGATCAGCATGGTTCTCGGCGACAGGGGCATCAATGAGTTCATTGACAACATGGTTGCCCGCGGTATTAAAGACCGGGAGTCCCTCGTGAAGGAAGCGAATAAGTATGTTAGGGAAATTGCCGCCGATTACAGTGAAACGTTGATAGAACTGTGGGAGAGATTTCTCACGTGGTTGTGGAACAATATCTACGACGGTGTTGTCATTGATAAACCGGGATTGGCGAAGATACGAAATATATCGAAAAGAATGCCTTTTGTGATCATTCCCTGTCACCGGAGCCATATCGACTACCTCCTCCTTTCCTATGTTTTTTACAAGAACAACATCCAGATGCCCTTTGTCGCAGCGGGTACCAATCTCCTCTTCTGGCCGCTGGGATATCTTTTCCGGAAATCGGGGGCTTTTTTCATACGACGCACTTTCAGGGGAAATATCCTCTACGGGGAAATATTCGCGAAATATCTGGAGGTGCTTCTGAAGGAAGGGCTTCCCCTTGAGTTTTTCATCGAAGGGGGGAGGAGCCGCAGTGGTAAAATGGTGATGCCCAAATATGGTCTTCTCTCAATGCTCATACAGGCCTACCAGAAGAAAGCCTGTGAGGATCTCGCGGCGATCCCCGTGTATATCGGCTATGACCGGGTGATAGAAGAGGAGTCCTATCTCAGGGAGATCGGGGGAGTGCCGAAGAAGAAAGAGACGACATCGGATGTCATCAGAAGTCGCAGGTTTTTGAGGAAACGTTACGGCCGTGTCTATGTGAATGTGGGCGAACCGATTTTTCTCAAGTCTTACCTGACGGCTCAGGAGATACCCTTTGAGGAGATGACCACGGAAGAGCGGCAGAGCTTTTATAGAAAAATCGGTTATGAAATCGCCCTGGAAATCAATAAGGTATCTGTCGTCACCCCGTTCTCTCTCGTGGCGTCCGGGCTCCTCTCCCACGACAGAAGGGGCATATCACACGATGAGCTCATAGGCGTGTTGAGAAATTTCCATGAGTATCTCTCCTGCCGGAAGGTTAATCTGGCTGCCACCCTGGTCAATATGGATCGGGCTGTGGGCGAAGCACTTTACCTGTTTGAGCAGGCGGGAATAATATCGAAGATAGGCGTGGATGAGAATGAACGGGATGAAATCGAGGAAATCGTGTATAGCCTCGATGATGACAAACGGTTAAAGCTTGAATATTATAAAAATAATATTCTCCATTACTTCCTTCCTGTGAGTTTTGTTTCAGCTTCGCTCCTCTCAAGCCATGAGGACACCGTGGCGATCGACCGGATTCTCAGGGACTATCAATTCCTGAAAAGACTTTTCTGGCATGAATTCATCTTTGATGACCGGACTGAAGATGTTGGCGAGGTGAAGGAGGTCCTCTCGTATCTGCACAGCAAGGGGATGATTAAGGGCATCGAATCCAACGGGCAGACCCTTGTTGAGGTGAGGGGCAAAGGGAGAAGGAGTCTCATGCCCTTTGTCGGCCTCATTCACAATTATTTTGAATCGTACTGGGTCGTGATCAGAGGTTGCCGCTATCTCAGGAAGGAACCGAAACAGGAAAAGGAATGGTTGAAAAAAATCCAGCAGCTTGGTGTAAAGATGCACAAAAAGGGAGAGATAAGAAGAGCGGAAGCTCTCTCGCAGTCCAACTATCAGAATGCCATGCGATTCCTGGAAGATGAAGAAATTGTCATCTTCTCGGAAGATGTTGAGAAAGGCGACAGGAAAGAGGTTGTTACATATACGTTTTCCGGGAATAAGGAAAAGATGGATTCTCTCCGGCGCCGGTTGTTCAGATTCCTATGAAGGAGGAAACTTCACGCGATCCGAGACTCTGCAGCGTCTCCCTGCAACGCCCCGCGGTACCCGCTCCGTGCGGTCTTTGAGAATCCGTCTGCGATGGATTGCGAGACCGCGGCACACGCCGGACGGTTTGCCGTCTCCGGCCGGATTTACTTTCTGGTTCCGGCTTTTTTCCTGATACTGTAGAAAGCCGATTTCCCCGGATAGACCGCGTAATCTCCCAATTCCTCTTCTATCCTCAGCACCTGGTTGTATTTTGCCAGTCTCTCGCTCCGGGAAAGAGAGCCGCTCTTTATCTGACCGCAATTTGCGCCCACGGCGATATCGGCCATGTATGTGTCTTCCGTCTCACCCGACCTGTGAGAAATGACGGTTGTGTAGCCCGACTCTTTCGCTCTCTGGATTGTCTCGAGAGTCTCCGTGAGGGTTCCGATCTGGTTGAGTTTTATCAGGATGGAGTTGGCAACACCTAAAGAAATTCCTTTCTCCAGCCTCTTTTTGTTCGTGACGAAGAGGTCGTCACCCACGATCTGGACTTTGTCAGACAGCGCGTCGGTGAGCATCTTCCATCCATCCCAGTCGTCCTCCGCCAGACCGTCCTCGATGGATATAATGGGATATTTTTTTACCAGATCCTGATAGAACCTGACCATTTCCTCTGCCGATTTGGTGGGTTTCTTTTCCGCTGCCATGACGTACTTTCCGTCGGCGAAAAAGGAGCTGGCGGCGGTATCAATGGCGATATAGAGGTCTTTTCCCGCCCTGTACCCGGCCTTTTCGATGGCTTCCATGATCACCACGAGCGCTTCTTCATTGGATTTGAGGTTCGGTGCGAATCCTCCCTCATCACCCACTGCGGTGTTATACCCTTTGCTTTTCAGGACCGATCTGAGGTTGTGGAAGACTTCTGCGGACATACGAAGCCCATCTTTGAAGCTTTTGGCGCCGACAGGCATTATCATGAATTCCTGTATATCGACATTGTTGTCTGCATGCTGTCCT
>Ga0194112_10006437_pt1 | contig 15509 bp, 15 predicted proteins | sample TA2MahC400mmetaG_FD_146191 | JGI IMG/M metagenome (GOLD analysis project Ga0194112, IMG submission 146191) | Freshwater microbial communities from Lake Tanganyika, Tanzania - TA2015016 Mahale Deep Cast 400m | ecosystem: Environmental > Aquatic > Freshwater > Lake | place: Tanzania: Lake... | reverse complement strand
GAAATATGCGCTCTTTAGTCGCTCTTTGCTGACCTGCGTGTAGCGCTGGGTGGTCGCCACATCTGAGTGGCCGAGTAGTTCTTGCACCGCGCGGAGATCGGCGCCGTTGTCGAGCAAATGCGTGGCAAACGTGTGTCGCAAAGCGTGCGGGTGGGTCGGGGTCAGCGCGCGCTCGTCGATCAATCGACGCACATCGCGCGGGGCCAGCCGCCGCCCGCGCGAGTTCAAAAACAACGCGACTTGTACGTCCGTATCGCGAGCATCACGAGCATCGATCACCTCCGAACGCAGTTTCATCCAATCTTTGACCGCCCGCACGCTGGGTTGGCTCACGGGTATGCGCCGTTGTTTCGCACCTTTGCCCATCACGGTGACGGTGTTGTTGCGGGTCTCGATGCTGTCTATGTCTAGCGAGCAAAGCTCGCTGACTCGAAGTCCGCTGCCGTAGAGCAGTTCGATCACGGCCGTGTCACGGGCCGATTTCCAGGCGGGCACTTCGGTGTCGCTGCAGGTCAACAGCGCGTCGAGTTGCTCTTTGGTCAGAACTTTCGGCAGACGACCCGTGCCCGAGGGTGTGCGCACGCCCGCGGTCGGGTCAATCTTGATCTTTTTGTTGCGCACCAGCCAGTCGAAATATCGACGAATCGCCGCGAGTTTGCGGGTGACGGTGCGCTTGGCCTGACGGTTGGTGGTGAGAAAACTCAAATACTGTCGCACCACTTCTCGCGTCACATTGTGTGGCGAGGTGATTTTTTGCCGCGCCACCCACTCGGCGAATTGTTTGACATCGGTGACATACGCGCTGGTGGTGTTGCTCGAGGCGGCGGTCATCGAACCGATGAAGTCGTCGATGTTCCAACCCGCCGCCATAGCCGTGATAACGGTATCTCGTCAGTCGCGGCGATGCCCGAATTCGATCACCTCCCACCAGCCGGCGTTGTTGGCAACCCAACCCGTCGCCTCGAGACGACCCAAGGTGATTGCCGCCTCGAGCAACGGCACGTCGGTGCGCATCACGAACTCATCGAGAGTGAACGGCGCGCCCGACATTGTTTCGATCAATCGAGCGTCGTGCACCGACGGTTTGACTCGAGGGTCGAAATTGTTTTCTTTGGCGCGTCGGTTGTCGAGACCGAGGCTGACCAAGATGTCTTCGGCGTCGATGATCGGCAGACAACCCTGTTGCACGAGCAGGTTGGTGCCGACCGAGGCGGCGTTGCGCGGCGAGCCCGGCACCGCGAGCACGGCGATATCGCGCTTTTGCGCCTCGTCGACCGTGATCATCGAACCACCTTTGTCGCGACTTTCGACGACCACCAGCACCTCGCACATCGCGGCGAGAATTCGGTTGCGCAACGGAAACCGAAACGCCTCGGGCGCCGAACCCGGCGCCGACTCGCTCAACAACGCGCCGTCGCGCGCGACTTCGCGCCACAAATCTGTGTTTTCTTTCGGATACACATGGTCGAGCCCCGACGCGACGACACCCACTGGTCGCGCCGTCTCGGATTTGGCAGGTTCGCGCTTTTGCAACGCCCGCAACGCCCCGCGGTGGGCCCACGCGTCGATGCCGCGGGCCAATCCAGAAATCACGCAGACATTGTTTCGCGCCAGTTCATAGGCCAGGTGTGACGCCATGTATCGACCCGAGGCCGTCGCGCTGCGGGTGCCGACCATCGCCACGCGTCTCGTGTTCAACGCCGACAAGTCGCCGATGTAGAACAAGACCGCCGGCTTGGCAAAATCGTTTCTCAGACAAATCGGATAATCTGCCTCGCCGACCAGACTCACGCGAATGCCCGACTTCTTGCATCGCTCGCCCATCTGTTGTTGCAAACTCTGGGTCGCGTTGACCCGCCACATCAAACCCAGGTTGTTTTCGCGCATCATCGCCGCCACCACCGCGTCGGGCTTGGCCCGACCTTGCACCACGGCCCACGCCGTCTGCGGGTCGTGATGACCGAGCAAAATCGACAATCGCCTCGGGCCGATTTTTGGCAGCGCGGTCAAACACGCCGCGGCGAGATGATCGGGGTTCATCAAAAAACCAGTTCGCGATTGCGCAACCCCGCCGCGAGATCGACCCGCATCAACAGCGCCAGGTTGAGGTGCGCATCGTCGACGATTTCGGGGGCGCCATTCAGGTCGGCCACCGTGCGCGCGACCCGGCGCACGCGATGATAACCGCGACCCGTCAACCGGCCGATCTCAAGTTCGCGGCGCAATCGTTTTTCGGCGGTCTTCGACAACGGTGCGACTCTGTCGAGTTGCTCTCGGGTCAGCGCCGAGTTGGTGCAACCGAACCTGTCGAACGAAAGTTTTCTGGCGATCGCCACGCGACGCGCCACCTCGGCCGTCGGCTCACCGCGCTCGGGGCTGATCAACTCGTTGGTTCCGGGTCGCGAGACCGCCACCCGAAGATCGAACCGGTCGAGTAACGGCCCCGAAAAGCGGCGGAGATATCGGGCTCGCGCCGCGTCGTCGCAGGTGCACGCCCCGGGCGAACCCTCGCCGCACGGACACGGATTCGTCGCCGCGACCAGCAAGAAATTCGCCGGCATCACGACACTCGTGCGCGCACGCGACAAGCGCACGATGCCCTGCTCGAGCGGTTGGCGCAAAGCGTCGAGCACCGAGGGTGCGAACTCGCCGAGTTCGTCGAGAAACAGCACGCCGTTGCTGGCCAGGGAAATTTCACCCGGTCGCATCAACGAAGTGCCGCCGCCGACCATCGAGATCATCGATGACGAGTGGTGCGGTGCGCGATATGGCGCGCGCCGCATCAACCCCGTACCTGGCGACTGAAGTTGCACCGACGAATGAACCATCGTCGTGGCGATCGCCTCCTCATCGCTGAGCGCGGGCAACAAACCCACGAGCCGTTCGGCCAACATCGTCTTGCCGGAACCGGGCGGCCCGACGAGCAACAAATGATGCGCACCCGCCGCGGCGATCTCGAGCGCGCGCCGCGCCACCGGTTGGCCCTGCACATCGGCGAGGTCAAACGAGTTGGTCGGGGTTCGCTCGCCTGTATGTTTGTCAGAATTTTCGGCGTGTTGCGCATCGAACGAGTCGGCCTTGCGCCATGACTGTCGACCCGCCAAACACTCGACGACCTCGGCCAAGTTCGACGCCGACACGACTTCTGCGCAACTCGCCGCGCTCGCCTCGTGCAGGTTGCCGGGCGCCACGACCGTGATCCGATCGGTCGACGCCAAAACCAACGGCGTCGCCCCGCGCACACGGCGCAGCGTGCCGTCCAAACCCAACTCGGCGACGAAGGCGAATTTCGCCAGCGGGTTCAGGTCGACAAGTTCTTGGGCCGCCAGCAACCCGATCGCGATCGCCAGGTCGAGACACGCCCCCGACTTGCGATCACCCGACGGCGCAAGGTTGACCGTTACGCGGCGGGTCGGCCACGGCAAACCCGACGACAAGAATGCGGCACGCACTCGATCGCGACTCTCGCGACAAACTTCGTCGGGCTGACCGACCACGGTGAAGCCGGGCAAGCCGATGCCCGCGTGAACCTCGACGTCCACACGCGAGCCGAGGACACCCAGCAATGTCGCGGAGCGAACTGATGCGAACACTTTTCATCCTTTTTGAAATGACGCCAAATCGATTTACCGACCTGAGATACTTGAGCGCGGTGACTTTTCGAAAATCTTCGTTGAAAAATTCACGCCGAGATTGTGTGCTTTCGACGCGACGATCGGCGCGCCTGGCCCTCGCCGTCTTTTCGCTGGTTGCGCTCGGTGCCTGTTCAGAGACGCCGCGTACGGCGACGAATTTTTGCCGACAACTGGCCAAAGAAATTCCGGGGATCACGGTTCCGACGGCGACCCCCGCCGAAGTGGCGACGATGCTCGAGCGCTATCGACGACTCGGCAAGGTCGCCCCGTTGGCGATCGAAAAAGATTGGCAGTCGCTCACCGAACTGCTGACCCTCGCATCGCGCGTCAACGCCAACGATGCCGAGAGCGTTCAGGCCGTCGTCGACATGGCCTACTCCACCGAGAAAGCCGCCGATGCGGCCGCCAAGTGGATCAAAGAAACTTGCGGCGTCGACATTTCTACCGGCTTGAACGTCGCCCCGACGGGCTGAGTTTCAACTGCCAATTCGAACCAATTGACGGTCAGCGAATTTCTCCGCGCTTGACGATGACCTTGTCGACAAGCCCGTAATCGCGCGCCTGGTCGGCGGTGAACCACCTGTCGCGCTCCGAGTCGGCCTGAATCTCTTCGAGTTTGCGACCCGAGTGGTGGGCCGTGAGTTTGGCCATGCTCAACTTGGTGTAAGCGAGTTGCTCGGCTTGAATCGCGATGTCCGAGGCTTGACCGCGCAGGCCGGCGAGCGGCTGATGCATCATGATGCGCGCGTTGGGCAACGTGTAGCGCTTGCCTTTTGCCCCCGCGGTCAACAAGAACTGCCCCATCGACGCCGCCAAGCCCAGACACACGGTGGCCACGTCGCAGGCGACGAATTGCATCGTGTCATATATCGCCATACCCGCCGTGACCGAACCACCCGGACAATTGACATAAAGCCAGATGTCGGCCTTCGGGTCTTCGCCTTCGAGAAACAACAACTGGGCGCAGACTTGATTGGCGATTTCGTCGTTGACGTCGGTGCCCAGCATGATCACGCGGCTCTTCAGCAGCCGCACGAAAATATCGCTGCGCGCGTCGAAACCACCTTCGAGCGAGACGGGAGGAATATTTGACATGCCTTGCAGGCTAGTGCGCGACCGTCTATTGCCGACGGACGCCGCTGAATATCACGACGACGCGCTCGTCATCGGCGATTTCGTGGCGCTTGGCCAACAATCCCGCCAGGCCCGCCGCACCCGTCGGACTGACATCGATATCGGTGACACGATGCGCGATCGCGAAACTTTCGCGCACGAGTTCTTCGCTCGCCACGACGGGAGATCCCCCGCTGTCGGCCATCGCGTTGCAGGCGCCGATCCAGTCGTATGTCTCGTCGTCCAAAATTCCGTCGGCGAGCGAAACTGGTGTCGCCTCCCACGGCCACATGCACTGCGACCAGCGCGGCCCGGCGTTGCGCGCACCACCCGTCTGTTCGGCGCGATCGAAAGCGCGGGCCAGCGGGGCGCAACCCTCGGTTTGCACGGCGTGAATTTTTGGTTTCGTCGCCCCGGCGAAAAACCCCGCGGCGGCGCATGTCACGAAAGCTCCGCCGCCGGCCTGCACGAACATGCGACTGATCAGCGAACCCGGCAGATCTTCGGCGATGACCGCCATTTCCCAACCGATGGTTCGTCCCCCGTCGAGACACCAGGCGTTTTCGGGGCCCTGCACGCCGAACGGTATCGCACCGGCGGCGACGGCCTCGCGAAATCTGAACACACACGGGTCGCCCGGCGGGTCGGTCGACGAACGCGGACACCTGACCGCGTCGGCGTCAAGCGAACGCAAGATTTTGAGCGTCGGCTCGTCGGCATGTTCGGGCACGAAAACTTTTATCTTCCACTCGAGCGCACGCGCCAAAGTGCTCGCGGCGATCGCCGCGTTGCCGCATGAGGCGATCGCCAACGCGGGTCTCTCGGCGCGGCTAGCCCACGGGGCGCGACCAACTTGTTCGACCGCGACGAGATGCAACAGTTCGGTGAAAAGATGCCGGGCCTTTTGTGAACCGGCGACATTGCCCGTCTCGTCTTTGATCCACACGCCGCCGTTTGCCGCAAAACCCAGTTCGGCGCTCAGTCTGTCGTGGCGCGAAAACGGCGTGAAGCGAAATCCCGTGCCCGCCACCTGGGCCACCGAGTCGTCCAGATCACGAATCATTCTCGTGCGCTCGTCGACCTCGATACCGAGCGCGGCGGCGAACGCGTCCCACGCCAGATATCGCTGAAAGGCGACGAACGGGTTCGGATCTCCGTTGCTGCGCAACGGGGCGATCGAGTTTTCGAGTTCGAGCAGATGATGACGATCAGACTCGCTCGAGTTGGGGCAACGCCACGAAAAAACTTCGCCGATCGAAACTTTCGCGCCGCAGACCGCGCAATGCCAACCGGTTGCGACGGGACTCATTTTTTGCCTGACGCGCGGCCCGAATTCAGTTGTTGCGGTTTTTTTCGGCGACGCGGCGGTTGAAATCACCGATCATCTCGTCCCACACCGGCAAATACTTGCGCAAGTTTCGCCAGAAGGTTTGTGAACGACGGGCCTCGAACACCGCCAACGGGGTGTCTTGTTGCTCGACCCAGGTGTAGTAGCCCAAATTGAAGATGCGGGTTCGGTCGTGCTCGGTGCAATCGATCATCGCGTCGGTCGAGACGGTGGCGAGGTGCTCGGCGAACACTTCGGCCGCGTCGATTTCGGTGAACGAATCGTTGAACCGACGGGCAAGCGTCTTGACCCGTTCGCTCGGGTACAGATCGGCCCCGTCGGTGGCGATCGTGATCAGGGCGTCGTTCGCCCCCAAACCGAGGAGCTTCGCCGTTTTGATCGCGGCGATCACGTTGCAGATCGCCGAGAATCCGAAGTGCTTGAGCGTCTCGACGATCTCCACGGGCACGCCCTTGCGCTCGACCAAATATCGGCATCCGACGTCGGTGTTGAACATCACATCCAATTCGTCGGTCGCCCGATCTGAAACCCCGACCACCACATCGGTGTTCATCACGTTGTGAATCAACGGAATGTGTTTGTCGCCGATGCCCTGAATGTTGTGCTCACCGAAACCGTTTTCGAGCATCGTCGGGCACTCGAGCGCCTCGACCGCCACGATTTTCGCGCCGAGGTCGTCTTTGAGCCTGTCGCCCGCGCCGATGGTGCCGGCCGAACCGGTCGCCGAAGTGAAGGCGGCAAGGCGCAATCGACCACCCGAATTCTTGTTGACATGCTCGAACACTTTCTTCAGCGCCCGACCGGTCACCTCGTAGTGGCCGACATGGTTGCCGAACTCACAGAACTGATTGAAGATAAAATTCTTCGGGTCCAACTCCATTTCGTTGCACGCATCATAAATTTCTTTGACGTTGCTTTCGGTGCCCGGCGTGCGCACGACATCGCTCGGGTCGCTGACCCAACGATCGAGCCAATCGAAGCGTTCTTTCGACATCCCGGCGGGCAACACGGCCACGCCGCGCGAACCCATGATGCGGCTGATCGCCACACCTCCGCGTGCATAATTGCCCGTCGACGGCCAGACCGCCCGATGTCGACTCGGGTCGAACTGGCCGGTGATTATTCGCGGCGCGAGGCACGAGTAGGCGGCCAGCACTTTGTGCGCGGTGATCATCGGAAAACGATCGCCGAAGATCACGATGATCGGGCTCCCGACACCCGTCAACGACGACGGCAGCACGACATGGTCGGGCACGGCGACACGCTCGCCGCGCATGTCGTTGTACCAGTGCACACGAAACAAATTGCGCGGGTCGGGCGCGTTCTTGTCTACACCTGTGGCGTAGTCGGCGGCGATCAGGGTCGGGTCGGCCAACTGGGCGAATGTCGGCAGAACTACCTTGTTTTTGGCGCACACCGCGATGCTGTTCTGCAAGGCCTGGGGGTCGACCACCTTGTCGGCCAAACCCAACTGCCCCGCCATCGCGTCGGCGTCGAGATGAGCCGAGTCGTGAATCGTCGAAGTTGTTGTAGTTGTTGCGGTTGATGGACTCAAGGTTTACATTATGTCAAAATTTCGAACTAAAGCACTACTCTTACGGCACGAAGCCGACGTAGCCCAATGGTAGAGGCACGGCGCTTAGGACGCCGCCAGTGAGAGTTCGAGTCTCTCCGTCGGCACGATTCATGCAACCACGCACAACTTTCGACCTGTCGACTCCGGCACTGCTGATCGATCTGGATGTTCTCAACAAGAACTTGCGAACAATGTCACTGCACCACCCCGGCACAAGATTGCGTCCCCACACGAAGGCCCACAAGTGCACATCGCTCGCCCAACTTCAGCTTCATTACGGACACAAAACCTTCACCTGCGCCACGCCACGCGAGGTGATCGGCATGGCCGCAGCCGGCGTCGGCGAAGACTTGTTGTTGGCCAACGAAGTCTTGAATCACGATCGTTTGTCGGCGCTGGCAAGAGTCGCGCGCACGACGCGAGTGACGATTGCCGTCGACTCGCAGAACACGATTGATGCCGCGGCGCGTGCGGGTTTGGAAGATGTGCTGGTCGACGTCAATGTCGGTCTGCCTCGTTGCGGTGTGGCGCCCGACGATGCGGGCCGACTCGCAGAGTCGGCGCGTCGAGCGGGTTTGACCGTGCGCGGCGTGATGGGCTACGAGGGTCACCTGATGATGGTCGACGGGCGCGACAAACGCCGGCAACTGGTGGCCGAGTCGATGCGCCTGCTTGCCGTCGCGGCAAGGGATGTCGGCGGAGAAATCGTTTCGGCCGGGGGCACCGGCACTTTCGACCTGCACGACGACACCGGGATCAACGAGTTGCAGGCCGGTTCTTATGCGTTGATGGACACCCACTATGCGCGACTCGGTCTGCCGTTCGAACAAGGGTGTTTCGTTTTGGGCACGGTCATCTCGATCGGCGAAAAGTGGCTGGTCGTCGATGTCGGCTTGAAGGCATTGGGCATGGACCACGGCAACCCGAGCGTGGCTGGTTTCGATGTGTTGTTCTGCTCCGACGAACACACGACTCTCGCCCCGGGCAAAGATTCGACCGCGACCAAAACTTCTGTCGGCGACAAACTGCGTGTTGTTCCCGCGCACATCGACCCGACCATGGCGATGCACGACAACGCGTGGCTCGTGCGCGGAGAAGAAGTCATCGACTGTTGGTCGATCGATCTACGCGGTTGGTGACTCGCCCAGTCGACTCGCCAACTCGCGAAACGCCGCGCCGCGATGGGAAAACGAGCGCTTTTCTGCGGCGCTCATCTGGGCGAAAGTTCGTCCATCACCCCGAGCCGGAATGAACACAGGGTCATAACCAAAACCGCGCTCACCAAGTTCGCTCTCGGCGATCGAACCCTCGCAGACACCTTGGCAAACGATCTCGCGCCCGTCGGGCCACGCCAACAGCGCGACGGTACGAAACCGCGCCGTTCGGTTCTTCTCATCGCGAAGGTCGCGCAGAAGTTTCGCCCGATTTTGGGCGTCGGTCGCGTTTGCCCCGGCGAATCGGGCGGTGAACACCCCGGGCTCGCCGTGCAGTGCGTCGACCTCGAGGCCCGTGTCGTCGGCCAGCGCGGGTTGATTGGTCGCTCGACAAACCGCCATCGCCTTCAGCCGCGCGTTGCCGACGAGCGTCGTTGCGGTCTCGGCGACATCTTGCAAATCGATTGGTCGAGCAACCAGATCAACCAGACCACGCACGAGGTCTGCAATTTCGGCGACCTTGTGCGGGTTCGCCGAGGCGCAAACTACGCGCAACAAATCTATTTCGCCTGCGGTCGCGGTGCAGGCTTTGTGGCCAACAGTTTCGTCTGCATCTCGAAGATTTCACGCAACCCAGCCTTGGCCAAACCCAAAAGTTGCGACAGTTCGTCTTGGCTGAAAGCCGCGCCCTCGGCCGTGCCCTGCACCTCGACGAACTTCGCCTCACCCGCGCCGTGCGGCTGCAACATCACCACATTCATGTCGACTTCGGCGGCACTGTCTTCGACGTAGGGCAGGTCGAGAATCGGCCGACCATTGTGAATCCCCACGCTGACCGCGGCGCACAACGAGTGCAACGGGTGTTGACTGATCAAACTGTTTTGCTGCAGTCGTGTCAACGCGTCGTGCAGCGCGATGTAGGCGCCGCAAATGCTCGCGGTGCGAGTGCCGCCGTCGGCTTGCAACACATCGCAGTCGACGATCACTTGGCGCTCGCCCAACAGCGCCATATCGCAACACGATCGCAAAGATCTGCCGATCAAGCGTTGTATTTCTATCGTCCTGCCGCCCTGCTTGCCTTTTGTCGCCTCTCGATCGGCGCGCTCGGGTGTCGCACCGGGCAACATTGAATACTCGGCGGTGACCCAACCTCTGCCCTTGCCCTTCATCCATCTCGGCACTTCTTCGTCGATCGACGCCGTGCACAACACCCTGGTCTTGCCCAACGAAACCAACACGGAACCTGCCGCCATCTCGGTGAAGTCGCGCTCGAAACCAAGTTTGCGCAATTCATCGGCTTGTCGTCCGTCGGGTCGTGTCATGATTCTGCCGTCTTTCGCATCGTCGTAAATCTATTCGATTTCAAATCGGCCAGGCTTTGGCATTCGTGAGTTCGGGGCCCAAGAATCTTCGACCCAGGTTGAAAAAATGCGCGGCATCACCCGATGAATAAAAATCTCTGGTCACCACCTCGCCGCGCGTCGCAACCCTGACAAGATCGAGATCGGCCAGAGTTTGGCGCACGGTGATCGCCGTGACGAGAGCGCTATCCACGAGCCTCACGTCCGACCCCAAAACTTGGCCAATCACATCGCGCAAGTACGGATAATGGGTGCAGCCCAACAGCAACGCGTCGACTTCGGCTTCGCGCATCGGGGCCAACAGTCGTCGCGCGAGTTCGGTCACCGCCGACCCGGAAGTTTCGTCGCGCTCGACGAACTCGACGAATCCCGGGCAGGCGATGGTGATCAGGTCGATCGACTCGCCCAGTTCGTTTGCCGCATCTTTCACCGCCGCGTCGTAGGCGCCCGAGTCGATAGTGCCCGTGGTGCCAATCACGCCAACTCGCTTGTTTCGGGTTTGCCTGATCAGCGCCCTTGCCCCCGGCTCGACGACGCCGATCACCGGCACCGCAAACGACCGTTGCAATTCACCTAGAGCCACAGACGCGGCGGTGTTGCAGGCCACGACGATCAACTTGACATCGAAGTCGCGCACAAGACTCGTGGCCAATTCGATCGCAAAACCGCGCACATCTTTGGCTGGTTTCGGGCCATACGGGTAGCGCGCCGTGTCACCTATATATATGAGTTTTTCGTCGGGCAGCAGATCGATTGCGGCCCTCGCCACGGTCAAGCCGCCGAAGCCCGAGTCAAACATGCCGATCGGACGATCGCTGCTCGCATTCATCGCCCACAACGCTAGGCCGTGGCTCCGACCCGATGCTGACAACCGTCGAAGCGCCGCTCGATGCTTTAGGCTCGCTCTGTGCTTGTTGCTACGGGTTTGGCGCTTGTCGCCGCCGTATTGCACGCGAGTTGGAACATCGCCGTCAAACAAAAAGGCGATCGATTTTTGGCTTTATGGGGTCTTTATATTTCTGCCGGAGCGATCGCCATGGCGATCTTCACCGTCTGGTCGCTGGTCGACGGCACGCCGAACATTGCGTGGCTTTGGTCGTCGATCAGCGGTTGTGTCCACCTGCCATACGTGTTGTTGCTCGCCCGCGCATACGACAAAAATGATTTCTCGGTGACATATCCGATCGCGCGCGGGTCAGGCGCATTGAGTGCGGCGATTCTTGGTTTGGTTCTTTTGAACGACGATCTCTCGACGCTGAGCATGGCCGGCATCGCAATCGTGATCTTTGGTCTGTGGTTTCTCGCCACCAGTCAGCCGATCACAGACCTCTCACCGGCGCTTGGCGTCGGTTTGACCATAGGTATCTATTCGGTGATCGACGCATACGGTGCCCGAAACTCGAATGCAGTCGCGTTTGCATTCAGCACTTTTGTCAGCGGCGCAGTCGCGGTCACCGCATGGGCGCTTCTCACTCGCGCGCGCGAGCTTCGTCCGTTTTGGGTTGCCTCGTGGAAATCTTCTGTTTCAGGCGGGCTGATGTCGTTCGTCAGTTACTCACTCGTCGTCTATGCGTTTTCTTTGGCGCCCGTCGGTTTTGTCGCGACATTGCGCGAGTTGAGCGTCGTAATCGCCGCTTTGGCCGGCTGGAAATATCTCAAAGAAGACGACCATCGTCGCCGACTCACTTCTGCAACAGTCGTCGTCGTCGGCTTGATCGTGCTGATCGCCGGCCGTTGACGGCTAAAAATAGATAATTTTTTCCGCCTGGGCTTCGGCCGTATCCAAGTCATCGGTGTAGGCCCCGGTCGAGAGATACTTCCAACCGCCGTCGCAGACGATGAATACGATCACCGCGTCTTGCTCTGCATCACTGGGCCATTCACTCGCCACTTTCAGCGCACCCGCCAATGACGCACCCGAAGAAATGCCGGCGAAGATTCCGGCCTCGCGAACCAGGCGACGGGTGCACTCGATGCTCTCGCGGGGGCGAACCACCCGCTTTCGATCCAAGGTTTGGCGCCCGTGCCATTTGTCGAACACTGGCGGCACATAGCCGTCGTCGAGGTTGCGCAAACCTTCGACTCGCTCGCCTAGCGGCGGTTCGACGGCGATGATCTTGATCTCGCTGTTCTTTTCTTTGAGGTAGCGACCCACGCCCATCAAAGTGCCGCTCGTGCCAAGACCGGCGACAAAATGAGTCACCTCCGGGCAATCGCGCCAAATCTCGGGGCCCGTCGTCTCATAGTGGGCGGTCGGATTCGCCTCGTTTTCGTATTGATGCAAAAAACACCACTGCGGGTTTTGTTTGGCCAACGCCTCGGCACGCAACACCGCGCCATTTGAACCCTCGGCCCCCGGGGTGACGATCACTTCGGCGCCGAAGACCTCGAGCATTTGCCGGCGCTCGATCGAAACATTGTCGGGTATCAAAATCGTGATCGGGTATCCCTTGATCTGGGCGATCGCCGCCAAGGCGATGCCGGTGTTGCCCGAAGATGGTTCGATAATTCTCTGACCGGGCGAAAGCCTGCCGTTTTTCTCGGCTTGCTCGATCATCGATTTGGCGATTCGATCCTTCACCGAACCGAACGGATTTTGATTCTCGAGTTTTGCCAACAAGCGCACGCGCGGATTCGGCGACAACACGGATACATCCACGAGCGGGGTGTTGCCGATCGAATCGAGCACGGTTTCGCTGATGACCATAGCCTCAGGATACCTGACCATTCTGGTCGGATTTACTCTCGAAAACCTAAAAAGTTGTCGTCTAGTTGTGAATAATGCGACTCTCCGAAATTTGGCCGTCGACGATGCGGTAACTGCGCACGACTGGATCTTCGTCTTTCAGCCCGATGATCACATAGTGCCACGCCGGGTCGGGCGCCTGACCCACATCTGTCGGGCTCGGGTAAGGCTGGGTGTGGGTGTGGCTGTGCACCACGCCGATGATCGCCAACCCACGATCTTCGGCGTCGCGCTCGATTCGCAGATGATCGCGCGGGTCGACCGTATAGACAATTTTGCTCGCGGCAATGTTGCGGCACGGATGAAACTCGCGGGCGACATCGCTGTCGAATTCACCGACCAAGAATCCACAACACTCGAGCGGCGCTTCGGCGCGCGCCAATTCGGTTATCTGCTCGATCAGCGTGTTCGGTATCAGAATTTGCGACGACGAATTTTGGCTCGACATTGCGATAAAAGGCTACAGGTACGCTGATTACACACTATGAAAAAAGAAGGTCCGGTCATCATCGCCAGCAATCGCAAGGCGCGACACAACTACACCATCGTTGATGTCATCGAGGCCGGCATCGTGCTGCACGGAAGCGAGGTCAAGAGCCTGCGCGCTGGTCAGGTGCAGATCGCCGAGGCCTACGCCCATGTCGTGCACGGCGAAATGTGGCTTGAAGGGGTGCATGTCGCGGCCTACCGTTTCAGCCACGGGGTCGGCTCGCACGAGCCGATGCGTTCGCGCAAACTTTTGCTTCATCGCGACCAAATTCGCAAACTACAAGAGCGCATGTCGAAAGAACGGCTGACCCTAGTGCCGCTGTCGATAACCCTGAAAAATGGTCGGGTCAAAGTCGAACTCGCCCTGGCCAAAGGTCGGCAAAAAGAAGACCGCCGCCAGGCCATCGCCGAAAAAGAATCGAAACTCGAGATGCGGCGCGAAGCCGGCCGCGCCAGAAAAAACCGCACAGACTTGCCGTAGACTTGTGGTGCTGCGCAAGTTCAAAGGGGCTGACAGGTTTCGACGTCAGATTCGATGTTCGAGCGTGCGACTCGAGTTGCTCAGACTCGTAAAACGGGGCAAAAAAATAACTGCCAAAAAGCAGTTCGCTCTCGCCGCCTAATTAAGCGGTAAGAGAGCAACCGTGAACCGCAAGGTCGCACGGGGCCAATTCACCGCAGCCCGGCAACAGAAGCGGGGAATGACGGCGAGAAAGATCGCTGACGTCGAGAAAGACCGATGACATCTCGGAAAGCCGAGGCGCGACCTGGGCAACTAGGTGGTCGACCCGCCGACGGTGTTGCGACAGCACCACAGCGGGAATAGTCGTATCACGGGCGGTCACCGGCTGATGGACGGGGGTTCGATTCCCCCCAGCTCCACGAATGCTGTGTTTTCATGGCTTCCAGATCGACCAGTCGGCACGACACGAGCGAGATTACGAGCTTCAACCTTTTTCGAAATCACGATTCACTCGTCAAGTTGCATTTGTAGCAGTCGGGCCTGAAGGGTGATCCAACTACTAGTGTCGACCAAGTGAGTTTCCTCGGCACCACGGTGGCTGGTCCCAACCAGATTGATGTAGGTCTTCTCGTCGTGCGCGTGTGCATCGGCGGATTCCTGGCTTACCACGGTTACAACAAGATCTTCGGCGGCAGCGGACTCTCCGGGACGACCGCGTGGTTCGGTTCGATCGGTATGAAGTGGCCGCACGTGCAGGCACGAGTAGCCGCGGCAACCGAAATCGGTTCCGGATTAGCTCTGGCGTTTGGTTTCCTGACGTCGCTGTCAGCGGCCGGGGTGATCGGCATCATGCTCGTGGCGATCGCAGTCGCTCACGCCAAAGTTGGCTTCTTCATCTTCTTGCCGAATCAAGGGTGGGAGTACTGCGCCACGATCGCACTCATGGCCTGGTCGGTCGGGGTGATCGGACCCGGCCGCTTGTCGCTCGACAATGCTCTCGACATTCACTTCGTCGGTTGGACCGGTGCTGTCATCACGTCAGTGGTGGGTTTCGCCAGCGCCAGTCTCCTTCTGGCCACGTCATACCGCCCCAAGTCGTGATCACCAGCCGATAAACATCGACACGCATCGTGCTCGGCTTCGTAATCGTCACCATCGCCATCTTCTAGGTGCGGACAGTCTCCTTTCTGCCCAAGCAATCAGTAGCCAAACTTGTCGATGTCGCCCGGACCGAACGGGCCGGGAGCGTCTTGTCGGTTTTCAGTTCTGGCGTAATCCTCTGGCATGATCTGGCCCCAAAAAAGTCTGAGCCCCTGTAGACAGGGGCGTTGTGGATTCCCCCAGCTCCACGAGCTCTACTTTTTCGCACAACCACGCGACCGGCATTGGCTCTTTTCAGGCGCGTAGGCGTAAACCTTTGGCGACAAGGACCACAGTGTCGTTGACGGACATGTGACGAGGGTAGGCGGGATTGGAATCAGCACGACAGTTTGACGAGACAATCGTGAACAGTCACCGATGATCGGTGGGGCAACTGGCGGGGATATCGACGAGCTCTCGACGGTGGTCTCCTGGCGACACGGATGTTGACCAGCCGGCGCTGGCAGGGTGAATGCGATTCCCG
>Ga0194112_10006435_pt1 | contig 15512 bp, 21 predicted proteins | sample TA2MahC400mmetaG_FD_146191 | JGI IMG/M metagenome (GOLD analysis project Ga0194112, IMG submission 146191) | Freshwater microbial communities from Lake Tanganyika, Tanzania - TA2015016 Mahale Deep Cast 400m | ecosystem: Environmental > Aquatic > Freshwater > Lake | place: Tanzania: Lake... | reverse complement strand
TAAAGCGAATCTGGTCCAGGAGGTCGAACTTTTTCAGGAAATTCCAGATCCGTCCTCCTTCCTGACATTCGCCCAATGATTGGACAGAGAGGTCGAAAGAGAACCCCTCTTTCCGGAAAGAAGAACAGCAACCGCCGATTTTCTGGTTCTTCTCAACAATCAGGACTTTCAGACCCTTTTGGGCCAAAAGGCAACCACAAGTAAGCCCTGCCACTCCTGCTCCGATGATGATGACATCCATATCAGGCATGATGTTAGCAGTATAACACAACTTTTCACTCTCCGTCGAACCACCACAGATTCCTCTCCTCGAAATGTTAAGGTAAGATTGACTTTTTAAAATAGATGATTTAAGTCCCTCTCGTGAGGATTGACCGGCAGTGCTAAGGGGAACACCTTATAAAATAATTTTTACAGGAGGTCTGAATATGGAAGGATGGACCGAAGAAGAGATGAGAAATAGGGACCTGATGGCGCCCTGCGGATTATACTGTGGCGCCTGCGGCGTTTACATTGCGACAAGGGATAAAAATGAGAAATTCAGAGCGGTGATGGGCAACCTCTACGGAACCAAACCCGAAGAGACAGAATGTCTTGGCTGTATGCAGCCCGATCCACCAGAAAAGCTCTATGGTTATTGCAAGGGATGCAAAATTAGAAATTGCGTAAGATCGAAAGGTTTTTACTCCTGCCATCAATGTGGGCAGTGGCCTTGCGGCTTAATAGAGAATTTTGGCTTTGCCACCGGCATACGAGTGATGAAAAGAGCCATCCCCATATGGCGAGCCAGGGTCGCTGAATTAGGTCATGAGAAGGGCAGCATTGAATGGGCCCGCTCAGAATGTGAACGCTATCACTGTCCCTCCTGCGGTCAACCTCTTTTCAGGGGGGCTCAACACTGCCGGGCCTGTAAAAAACCGGTTGCCGGCCAACTGGATGGATCGTTATGAAGTTGCTTTGAGCGGAACGATTTAAATCATTTCCTTGCTTTTAAGTCTGAAACAGGGTAATATGAATTAAACAATAAAGTTGTGGAGAGCCTTTTAGGCTTATAGCGCGTGCCCGCGAGAACTCTAAACGACTTCTTTGCGGGCTTTTTTATTGGGAAGAAATCCAAAGCAAGGAGACGACAATGAACATTTATGTGGGAAATTTATCTTCGAATGTAACGGAAGAGAGTATCCGGAAGGCTTTTGAATCTTTCGGCCAAGTAACCTCATCAAAAATTATCAAAGACAAGTATACCGGCGACTCCCGGGGGTTTGCGTTTGTCGAAATGCCTGTACAGGCTCAGGCTCAGGAGGCGGTTAGGAGTCTTAACGGTAAGGATCTCCTCGGCCAACAAATAAGTGTGAATGAGGCGCGTCCTCGCAAGGATCAGGGCCGCGCAAATCGTTATTGATTCCGTTTCCGTAGAAAGGAAGGTCGATCCAGGGGCCCTCCAAAAATGCATAAATACTAAAGGAGGAAATATGAACAAGAAAGTTTATGTGGCCAACCTCCCTTCGCAGCCCTGTGAACCGGAACTCAAAGCCCTTTTCTCTAAAGCCGGAAGTGTCATGTCCCTCAAGATGGTTGAGGACAGGCAAACCGGCCAGCCCAGGGGAATTGCGTTTGTGGAGATGTCCACTCAATGGGAAGCCCGTAGGGCTGTGTCCATGCTGAACCGGACGGTTTTCATGGGGAAGAATTTGTTGGTAAAAGAGGCAACGGAAAAACGTGGCTTCCGGGGAAACCGCTAAGATTTTAAAAACTCAAATCATTGGGATGGAAAGGGAGGTTTTATGAATAAAGACAGGCTTGAATGGATTATGTCAGGGTTAAACCAGTATGCGTTAACGAAGGATGAAGACAAATTTGTCAAATCTGCAGTGGAGCATTTCGATCAACATCGGCTGCTATCAGCGCAGGCGGAACAAAGAATAGAAACCCTTTACAAAGAGAAGTCAAGATTTATGCCCAATAAAAAATCTTCCAGCTATTTTTCTTTTGCGGAAGCAGGCCCCAAAAAAACCAGGCCCCGAAGACCCCGCACAAAAGAATGTTGATGTGAAAAGATGACCGATGCAGCCACTCGGGTATGAGGGACAACCGTGAGACACAGGTTTTTCACCCTCTTTTCACTTTTATTGAGTGCAGTTAAAAGAACGATGCCACATGCCCTTCCTGTCCTTCTCCTATTGGATCAAGAAATGATGGTGGAAGAAACCGGATAGAATAAAAACCCATTTCCTTTCGTCTAACCAATTAAAAGATTATAATTATAATAAGAGAAGTTCTTTACTGTTCATGGATTTTGCCCAATGACTAAAGGAGGTGTTTTCATGAAAACCTTAAGATGGGTCGCGCTGATGGCGGTATTCATTTTTCTCCCCACATTATCTTACCCTGCAACCCTTGGATATTTGCGCATCAGCCTCATCGAAGGGGATGTTCAGATCAATACGGAGGACACCGGCGATTGGGTCCCTGCATCTCTCAATATGCCGTTGAAAGACGGAGATCGAATCTGGGTTCCTGAGGGGAGCCGGATCGAACTCCAGTTAATAGACGGAACTGCCCTGAGGCTTGACGAAAAATCTGCTCTCGATGTCCTTACGCTCGAAAAGGATTCTTATCAGTTCTATCTTCCGGAAGGTCGGGCCTATGCCAATTTCAAGGGGGCGAGAGGCAGCCTCCTTCAAATTGATACCCCGCAGTCTTCCGTGAGGGCTTATGAGCGAGCCGTCTTTCGGATTGACATTCTGAATGATCGTCATACGGACATTTCTATCTACCAGGGTTTTGTTTATGCAGAGAGCCAAGAGGGAAAGATCAGGGTGGATCAAAATAGAACCCTTGCCCTTAGAGAAGGATTCCCTGCAGAGCTTGGTCCCATGTTCGCTCCAGATGAGTGGGAAAGGTGGAATCAAAACCGAAATCGAATCTATGCTGACCGTCGAGCCCCTTCCCGATATCTCCCTGAGGAGCTTTACTCCTATGCCAGCGACTTTGAAGATCACGGGAGATGGGTATACGCAAGAGGATATGGAAATGTCTGGACTCCTACGGCAGTCGTCTCGGTTGGATGGGCCCCCTACCGGATGGGAAGATGGGTGTGGATCAGGGGTGATTATGTCTGGATCTCTTACGAACCCTGGGGATGGGTGCCCTATCATTACGGAAGATGGGCCTTCGTGTCTTCTATCGGATGGTGCTGGGTTCCTCCTTCGAGAGGGGCTGTCTACTGGGGGCCTGGATTCGTGGGCTGGGTTCGAACACCCACTCATGTCTCCTGGGTTCCTCTGGCGCCGAGAGAGATCTACTATGGTTACGGACACTATGGTCCTCATAGCGTCAATATCACGAATATCAACATCAATACGGTTAATGTCGGGAAAGTGGTCTATAGGAATGTTCGTGTTCAGAATGCCGTAACCGTTCTTCACCACGACACCTTCGTTCACGGAAGGCATGTCGAAGTGAGGGAAAGAGAGAATCCCTTTCTGAGAGAGAGGATACATGTTGGAAGGCCCAATATCAAACCAGAAAGAGCCACGGCGATGCCTGTCGTTCGCGAAATCCCGCAGGTCAAGAGACCACCTGAAAAGATCAGGGAGATCAAAGTAAGGGATGTAAAAGAAAGGCGGCCTTTAACAAAAGAGCGGGAGGTCTCGGTTCTGAAACCAGAATCCCCTCCCAGGGAGATGACGATAAAAAGAAGGGAAGGAGGACCTGTGGAGAAAGGGATTGATCGAATAGGGGAACGGCCCGGCGCGAAAGAGCCCGAAAAAGCAAGAGAACATAAAGCTCCTGTGAAGGAGGTTGAAAAACCAATCGATCGAAAGCCGATAGAAAGAATTGAGAGGCCTGCCGAGACCAAACCCATAGAAAAAAGGGGAGAGCCACCGAAGGAACCAAAATCTCCTCCTGAAAGAATTGAAAGACAACCCGAACGAAAACCCCCAGAGAGGACCATTGAAAAACCTGCAGAAAGATCTCCCCAACCAGGGCTTGAACATCCCAGAGAGGATCGTAGATCAAAAGAACCCGAAAGAGAGAAAGCGAGAGAAAAATCAACTTCTGGCCAAGGGAGTGTTCCTGTCCGCGAAAGAGAGATTCAAAAACCCTCCGAACAGAAATCTCCAGAGGGAACGTCAAATCCAGAAAGAAGTGCGACCGGAACGAGGAATTGAAAAAACACAGGAGATAAAATCCTCGGTAAGAGAGACTGAAAAACCAAGGGGAACCATTCCCCGGGAGAGTGAGGGAGTAAGATCTCCGGATACAGGATCACGCTGGGAGATGCCCCACCCCGGAAGAGAGCAAAAACCGGACCGGGAATCAAAGTAGTACCCAGAACTGAATCAGGTTGAGAGATTTCCTTGCCGTCAGTGAGGGTCCAGACCTTTCGGTTCCCGGGGCCAGGATCAATAACATGAATCCTGCTTAATTAAATAAATATTGATCAATATATATTTGATTCGGCTAAACCTGACCCCAACTACAACTGAAACCTACCACAACTACTTGCAAGATAACAACGTGGGGATAAGGCGAGTAACAGCCTCAGATCCTGGTCGTGTCTAAATTCCTGGCCCAAACTTTCATCTCTGTTGCTTTTATCATAACGATTTGATATCTTTAGATTGAAACAAAAATGAGGGTAACACTTTAGCGGTTTGAAAATCTTTGTAAAATCCCTCCCGACCTCCCTTTGCCAAAGGGAGGAGATAAGGGTTTCCCCCTTTGGAAAAGGGGGATTAAGGGGGATTTTATGATGAATCTTTTGGTCAATTGACTCGTAAAACTCTTTTTTTCAAAATGCTAAAGTGATACAAATGAGGGTTTTTCGGGATATGGCATTGCCTGATCCAAGAGAAAAAAAGGTTAAAGAACTTATAAATTCTGGAAGATATGAATTCTCAAAACACGCGGAAAAGGAACGTGAAGCTGACAGGATTTCAGTCAAAGAACTGGAGGAAGCTTTAATTAGAGTCTGTTTATAAACTAAAGGTTTTCAAAAAGGTCGTCATTCCGGCGAAGGCCGGAATCCAGTAATTTCAAAACCTTCTGGATGCCGGATCAAGTCCGGCATGACGGGGAAAGGGCATTTATAAACAGACTCTAATTAAATGTAAAGTGATAGAAGATTATCCTGATGATCCAAGAGGGCCTAGCTTTCTTGTCCTAGGATTCTCTGATGAAAGGCCCATTCATGCAGTATGCTCCATAAGAACTGAACCTGATGAGCTTTTTTTAATTACCCTTTATAATCCATCAAAGAATCCTTTTGCATGGACAGAAAATTATCAGAAAAGAAAGGAGTAAAAAATGGCAAGGTTTTATCATAAATGCTATTTCTGTGGTGGCAAGGTGAGCGAAAAGAAGATCAACGTTGATTACAGGTGGGGGGAAGACCTCATTACTGTTTTTAAAAATGTCCCTGCAGGAGTGTGCCAGGTATGTGGGGAACAGTATTACAAGGCGGAGATTGTTAAAAAGATGGAAAGGTCAGCAAAATCTAAAGAAAAAGCCAAAGAATTCATTCGTGTCCCAGTCCGGGAATTACAAGTAACTTAAAATAAGGTTGAAAACTTCACATTTAAAAAATTATCATTCCAGTTCGTTGACTTCTTTAAAGCCTCATAGAAATTAAATATGACCTCTGGATTATCTTCGAGTTCCCCTTCAAGTTGTTCCCACTTATCTGGAATTATTTTCTCCAATTTTTCAATTTCCTCTTGAGCAAGTAATCCTTCTTCTTTTCATTTGTCAAAACACTTAAGTGCATCGGTTATATTTCCTTTCCTCCAATAATTCACCAATTTTTCGTAGTAGCTGAGCATTTCTTTCCTCCTGTCTACCAGGTCCGGGATCATTTATTCTATGTTGAATGATATTGTCTAAACCACAAAGAGATATTTGACCCGCCATTGGAACAGCCGTTCAACAGTGCTGATCGGATGCCTATCTTTCCTGGTGAACCAAGGATCACATTCAAGTCACATCCGGGATCAATATTCACTGTCCCAATCGTTGGAGGAATGATCCCTTGATTGAGGCTTAATGCAACGCCGCACGCTCTCACCCCTCCTGAGCCATCGAACTCCCCAAGCATTGATTTGAAGGCGCTCACTGAAATTTCTTTTGTCCTCTCTCCAAAGACTTTTCGGATGGCTGAGGCTTCTGCCCAATCCAGCTCCGGAGTAGAATTTGCCGCCGCTGAAATATAATCGACGATGGTAGGATTTTCTGCGGCCAGGGACATCGCCCTTGCAATCGAATCGCCACTCCGGTCATACCGGAGCACTCCTTCCGTACTGCCCGAAAGTCCAACGCCTCCTAACTCTGCATAGATTCTTGCTCCCCTTTTCTCTGCATGCTCCAATGTCTCTAAAACGATGATCCCACTCCCCTCACCCAGAACAATCCCATTCCGATCCCGATCAAAGGGTCTCATCCCTTCGGATCCCTTTCCCTTCCCCGGCGATAAAGCTCCTAACATAGAATAGACATGATAGAGGGGCTCGCTCAGTTCATCGCCTCCCCCTGAAAGAATAACATCCGCCCTCCCCTCCTTTAAGAGATGATAAGCATAGGCCATTGCCATCTCAGTGGAGGTCTCTTTATGCGAGAAGGTGATGTTCACCCCTTTGATTCCGTATTCAATGGCGCAATGGCTGGTGATCGCATTGGGCACAGCGGTCTGAAAAAGAAGGGGTTGCGCCCCAACAGGCCCTTCCTTTAAGAGGGCGCGAAAAAACTGGTCTACCGTATCCGAACTTCCAAGACCCGTGCCGATTGAAATTCCAAGCCGATGGGGATCTTCATTTCCTAAATCGAGGCCAGAATCATCGAGGGCCAGTTTTACTGTCGAGACCATGATCTTTCCGATTCGGTCCATTCTTCTGAGATTGGCGGGTTTGATGAAGGCTTTAAAATCGATTTCGGGAAGTGGTCCCCCCAATTTTGAACGGTAGGAAGAAACATCAAACCTTTGAACGGGCTTGATCCCCGAAGTTCCCATAAGGCAGTTCTTCCAGAACTCCTCTCGACCCACCCCGATCGGAGAGACGATTCCAAGACCGGTGATGACGATGCGGGGCCCCCTTGGGGAGTTCGGAGTTCGGAGCTCGGAGTTCGGAGTTTTTTTAAAAAATTGATTACGCATTCCCTTGCCTATTTTCCCATACATAGATTTTGATGTAGATTGATTGTCTCCGAACTACGAGCTCATTACTCCGAACTGAATTTCTTGAAGACCAGACAGACATTGTTTCCACCAAAAGCAAAAGAGTTTGAGAGGGCGACTCGGACATCTCTCTTGATCGAATGATTTGGTGTATAGTTGAGATCGCAATGGGGATCCGGCACCTCATAGTGAATCGTGGGAGGGATAACTCCATTTTTTATCGTCAGAACCGTTGCCACAGCTTCAATTCCCCCTGCTGAGCCGAGACAGTGTCCCACCATCGATTTGATCCCGCTGATGGGAATCTCCTTTGCCCTCTCTCCGAATACCCTTTTGATACCTCTCGTCTCAGCGACGTCATTGAAAGGCGTGGCCGTGCCATGAGCATTGATCGTATCAACTTCTTCCGGTGAGACTCCGGCGTGAGATAATGCGGCTCTTATCACCCTTTCTACGCCCTCTCCATTGGGCTCAGGCGCTGTGAGATGATAGGCATCGGCACAGATCCCGTATCCTAAAAATTCCCCAAGGACCGGAGCGCCTCTTCTCAGGGCATGGTCCAGATCTTCAAGGATGAGAATGCCTGCTCCTTCGCCGATGATCAACCCCTGTCTCCTCTTATCGAAAGGTTTACAACTTTCAGGATCGACCAATTTCAGACTGCTGAATCCACCGTAGGAGACTTCACAGAGAGAATCGCTCCCGCCGCTGACCATGACATCGGCCAGACCCATCTGAATCATCTCATAAGCCACCCCGATGGAGGCAGAGCTTGAGGAGCAGACCGTTGCCGTGGTCGAACGGGGACCTTTCAGCCCTGATTCAACGGCGATGAGGTCGGTAGTCGTGGCAAGGGAGTAAGAGATGAGGAGAGAGGGAGAAGGCTTCTTTCTCCCCCGATAGAAATCCCTGAAATACTTTTCAACCGAGAGGATTCCGCCTGATCCTGCTCCTAAGATGATCCCAGCCCTCTCTTTTTCGATGAGATCTTTATCGAGTCGGGCAGACCTCCATGCCTCCCTGAAAGCAACGAGTCCAAATTGGTCACACCGTGAAAGTCTGCGAAGTTCTCTTCCGGAGAAATGAGTCTGAGAATTCAGCCCTGAAACCTCAGCCGCCTTCTTAGTCCGATACGGCGAAGCATCAAAAGCAGTAATTTCTTTGGTTCCATCTTTTCCATCGATGAGGGAATTCCAGAATTCAGGGACACAATTCCCTACCGAACTCACAACACCCAGACCTGTAATGATAACCCTCTTTCTCATTTGATCTCTGTGACCTTCACGTCTTTTGGAAGTCGAATCTCAAAATCAGAATCCGAAAGCCCCATATTCACCCTCATATTGGAGTATCGGAGACTTGTCGTATCTCCGTTCTTTTCAACCATCTCCATTCCCATAATGATCCAGTCCTTCTTTGAGATCCATAGCTTAGTCTTAACAAAGAGGGCATCCTTCACTTTGGGCAATATTTCCACGGCAAGAACGGACTCCCGGTCCTCCACGATCCTCCATTGGGCAAGCTTCTCCTGAAAAGGGTCCTTTGAAAAGAGCATGTACTTTTCAACCACAGGGTTTCCCTGAACCTGGTAGCGTTCTGCCATCTTCTCTTCCTTGAAATAGAGAAGGAAGGTCTTGCCATCGTAGACCATCTGGCTTGTCTCGGGATGAAAGAATTCGATTGAGATCCTGTCTGGCTTCTTAAATCGAATTCTTCCTTTTGAGATCACCTTCTCTTTAAGCAACGATATCTTCTTCTCCTGGAGGAGGTCGGCGGAAAAGTCCTTTGTCTTTTCACGGGACTCCCTTATCCGTTGCACGACCTCATCAACAGTAAGGATCTCCGCTTCAACAAAAGCGGATGGCAGGAAGAATGAAAAAATAAAAATTAAAAGGATGTAGCATTGTAGCTGTTTGAAAATCTTTGTAAAATCCCTCCCAACCTCCCTTTGCCAAAGGGAGGAAATATTGGGTTTCCCCCTTTGGAAAAGGGGGATTAAGGGGGATTTTATAATGATTTTTGGGGTCAATTTACCCATGAAACTCTTCTTTTCATAAGGTTAAATTCATACAAAAGGATGAATTTCGCCTTAAAGAATTACCCCTTAAACGCTAATACGGTTTTACTCACTCCGGGCAATAAGAACCTCTTTCCGCTCATGTAGAAGAGGGCTTCGGAGAGAGACCCAAAAACAGATGAAGCAATTTTCTTTCCCGGTTCCCGTGGAAGTGTGTATCCGCCGATGAGGTGGTTCCATTCCTTAAATCCAGCCTTTTCCAGGCATTGCTGGATCATTTCGGGTGAAAAGTCAGAGAGATGAGCGGGCAGGTCATAGAGGCGATTCTCGATGCCAAAGAAACGGAGGAGGTTCTTGATCGGCGTGGTATGGGGATATCTCAACAGGAGAAGCCCTCCGGGTTTAAGGATTCGATAACACTCCTGGAGAAACTCCATCGGCCGTGGGAGATGTTCGATCACATAGAAGCCGCTCACCACGTCGAACTCGCTTTCCGAGAAACCAGCCTTCTCTAATGGCCCCTCCTGGACAGTGAGTCCGAGAACGTCTCTTGCATAATCGATCGCCTTTTGAGAGATCTCCACTCCCAGGACCTCCCATCCCCTCCCCTTCATTTCCGAGAGAAAGAAACCAAAACCCGCCCCCACATCCAACAGCCTGCCCCTCTTTTTGTAACGCTCTATAAGATTGGCCGCCTTTTGGAAGATCGACTGCATCATCCTCTGCCAGGCCTCGACCGAAGATTCGTCCTCCGGAAGATAGTCCTGATAGAAGCGTAAGAGGGATCTGCTTGTCGGTCTCGGATTAAGATAGATGAACCGGCATGAAGAACACCTTACCATTTTAAACCAACTCTCTTTGTGTAACAGGTGATCCTCCGCCCCCCCACAGATGGGGCAGGAAATTTCCTCCATCTCAATATCTAATTCGTGTCTATCCATAACCTGACGATTTTCTAAAAGGTTGTCATTCCGGCGAAAGCCGGAATCCAGTCTTTGAGACGGGAAAAAACATATTTATCAACAGAATTAACTTCATTCATTATTCGCTCTTCTGTGCGGGAATTGATTCGATCCACATCTCGATGGTGCGGGTGTAAAGTTTTCCGTTTGTTAACTTCGATTGATTCAAAAAGGCCCGACATTCTTCCAGCGTATAGGAGGAATTGACTGATTCGATAAACCCCTTTCTTGCTTTAGGATGTCTTCCGAAGAAGATCTTCCAGAAAAGATCAAATAAGCCTATCCAGATAAAAGAAGCATCCCTGTGAAAATCAACGATAACAAAGGCCCCTCCTTCTTTCAAGGCTCGGGCCACCTCATTGAAGAACATAATGGGCCTGTCTAAATGGTGAAGCGTATTGATGCAGAGCAGGAGATCGAGAGAATGATCCTCGCAGGGAAGCGAATAAGCAGAACCCACCTGAAAATCAATCCTGTCGCTGACACTTGCCTCAATCGCATTTTTTAGGGCAATATCAACCATGACCGGAGAGAGGTCAATCGCTTTAAATCGAATTTCCGGGAGCGCCTTCGATAAATAAATAGGAAAGATTCCGGGGCCGGTTCCAACATCGAGTGCCTTTCCCTTTTCGATTCCCTTTGCCTCTATCCGGCTGAGCACCCTCTGGCAGGGAATCTTCATGTGCCGCTTGGCCATAAGGCTGTAATATTCCGCCAGTTCTTGATCTTCAATAACCCCGGATTCTGAAATACGGTCTCTCATCTCAATATCCCACCAAGAATAACCATAAACCAGCAATCTCAAAATCGCAATGGGGACACCTCCTCTTCCTTAATAACGACAATAACGACGATACAGTCTCGCGTAGAGGGAGATTAAAATGGGGTGTTTGTTTTTGAGTGCCAAAAATAATTGACATATTTTACGGTTATGATAATTTGTATGGAAGAATATACCTCTCGTATCCCTTTTCGATTAAGTCTAATAATCTCCCCCCATTAGAAAAGAGGGCGAGGGAGGTTTGAATCAGGTTTATTGAGGGTCTCAGAATTGAATTGCCGTGAATCACAAAACTCCCCTTGTACAATACCCGTCTTTGCTAAACAGGGGTACTGTACCTCCCTTTGGTAATCTTTTTCCTGTCAAAGACAGACAAAGGGAGGTTAGGAGGGATTTTATAAAACAATGTCGTTATTATTTGAGGCTGTTAATATCTCGGTCGTTTCAGTAAAAATAGAGTAGAAAGCTGGAAGGTTTCTGGCGATTCTGCCAGAGGTGGAATATTCGCACCCAGTGCTGATATCACCCCTAATATAGGAATATATCAGCACCAGATGAGGATGTAAACGATGTTGTCCGAAATTGCGAGCGAAAATGACGGAAGGTGAAAAAAAATGGTATTCGACATAAATAGATTCGCTGATGGATTCAAAAACACTATTAATTGGATGCTGAGGGATAGTCATGCCCAAAAAATCAAAAGCGACCTAAAAACTTTCAAAGATAATAAAAACATCCTTCAGAACGATCCCGACTCTTTAAAGGCATTGCGCACGATAATCGAATTAATAAGAACTAACGGCTGGCGTTTAAAGTTACCCACAGATTTTGATAGTAAGTGGGATTCTTTTGTGAATAAACATAGTACAATTTTTAGAACATCAATAGCAAAAGAAGAATTCGTATTCTGGGGACGTTCTTAAGTTATTTAAATAACTTTGCGAGGCAACAGTCCAAAAGGCTGAGGGAACAGCCTTTGATACGAGACAAATTGATCATGAGATTGAAAACATTATTTTGCCCGCACCGGCAGATAACACAACATTGGCGCTTAAGCCCTTCGGGAAGCAGCCGGGCCTCATCATCAGCTTTTTTGACCGTGGCCAGTTTGTTTCGCCGATGAGAAACGTTATCTGCTCATTGCGGGCAGGGTAACCATGAGAACCGAGAACGGCTGGCTAACCCCCATTCAAATGCTACGGACCAGGGGGTTTTCCCCGTTATTTTGTCCTGGGATGTGTTATTATTATGCTTATGAAAAAACGAGTATACGTTGAAACAACCGTAGTGAGTTATCTCACTGCCAAACCAAGCCGTGATATCATGGTTGCCGGTCATCAAGAGGCTACCAGAGAGCTTTGGCCTGAACTTTCCGCCAAGTATGATACCTACATTTCAGCGCTTGTGTTTGAAGAGGCTAAAAGAGGCGATGCCGACCAGGCCAAAATGCGTCTTGAAGCGATTGAGCCATTTCCGATGCTTGACGTAGACGATGAAGCCCGATCTCTTGCCGAGAAGATTATTGAGAGACGTGCGATACCTGCCGAGTTCCCGGAAGACGCCCTTCATATTGCTGTCGCTACCGTAAACGGTATCGAAGTTGTCATCACGTGGAATTTCGCCCACATGAACAATCCGTTTACCCGCAGGGCGGTGAGACGAGTTGTTGAGGATGAGGGATACGCATGTCCTGAGATTTGTTCACCTGAAGAACTGATGGAGGTCATTAAATGAGAGACCCAATTGTTGAGGAAGTTAGAAAGCATCGAATGGAACATACCCGGAAATTTCAAGGCAATCTTTCTAAAATCTGCATCGATCTGCGACACGTTCAGAAAGCTTCTGGCCACAAGATTGTCCGCCTTTCTCCCAGAAAGCTGGAGCGCCCAAGAAAACATGTTAAGGCGGGCGACTGATAGTCACCTGTGATCAGTGATTGCGTCCGTTGAGAAGAAGCCGCTCTTGGGAACTCAGGGGGACGTTCAAATGCTGTCTGCAACATCGGCTAACACGCTGCAAAAGACTATCGTCCAAACCCTTCGGGCTTCTTTTGCAACGGAAACGTTAGCCAAAACCCTCTGAAAGGAGTAAAAGATGAATACGGCAAAAGAACAGGTTAGGAAGATGCTTGACCAGCTTCCAGACGACGCGTCATTCGAGGACATCCAGTACCACATCTATGTCCGAGAGAAGATCGAACATGGTCTGAAGGACATTCAGGAGGGCCGTGTTTTAACCCAAGAAGAAGTTGAAGAAAGGATGTCCAAATGGCTCGGAAGGTAATATGGACCAGGGGAAGCAATGGGGTCAAATCTTCAAAATTCATTTAAGAGAATTTGCCCACACTGGCAGATAATATGCTAAAATATATGGAAAGGATAGATCGAGATGAAAAGAGAAACCTTATATTTTGATTATCAAAAGGTGGCCAGAGAGATGAATGTCCCCAGTTCAATCTTAAAGAAGATTGAAAAAGAAGTAAAGTTTGAATTCCCTAAAGATAAAATGATGTACGAACTTCATGTTCTAAGGGCACTAAGGAGTAGATATTGGCAAAAAGCACCATTTTAATAAGACTGCCCGGACCGGCAGATCACTTTGAGAAATTTTGTTATTATATGCTTTAAATCTGTTATAATTTACCAAAGGCTGATGAGCAAGGAGGCCTCTTATGGCTGTAATACGGTATATCCTGAGTGAATATGTTGAACGGGGAATGGCCCAAGCGGTTTATGATAAACTTGAAGACGGTACATTTGCTGGCAGGATCCCCCTATGCAAAGGAGTGGTAGCATTCGGGAACACCTTGAGTGAATGTGAGGATGAGTTGCATTCAGTACTTGAAGACTGGATTTTGGTAGGATTAAAGCTCGGACATCCTCTACCAGTCATAGGTGGAATTGATTTAAACAAGGAGCCAACCCGTGAGCAAGTGGACGCCATGTAGGCGCAGGGATTTCATTCATCGATTGCGACAACTTGGTTTTGACGGCCCTTTCTCAGGAACAAGGCATCAGTTCTTGGTTTACAAAACACATCGTCTGGCAATCCCCTCTAACTCAGAATATTCAATCCTTCAACTTCGCATGATGATTCGAGAGACAGAAGAAATATTAGGTCGTGAAGTCACTGCTAATGAATGGAATGATCTATAAAAGATGTTTTTTCTTCAATCTCAAGCAACCGAACCGTTATCTACTCATTGCGGGTAACGGAAAAGGACACAAGAATGAATAAGAGCCAGGCAATAAAAGATCTTAAGAAACAACTTAGCGCTCTTTTTAAGAGCATGGATTTCATTAGCAACAATTTCCTTGACAGTGAGAAAATAGGTAAAAAAGAGTTTCAGACTTACTTCAACATCTATCAACAGCTCGGATTAGCCTGGGAATTTTTAGGCTTGCAGTGCAAACATTGGGATGGATACAAAAGGACGAGGGATAAGAAGGAAACCTGTAAAATATGCGGAAAAGTCAAAGGCGCTGATGACTTCTATATCCTTCTATCCCGAAAGGGGCTCAAAAAATTGGGAGCGAAGTTGAAACCCAATTCCAAAAAGACTTTTAAAACCCAAAAAGATGCCGAGATCGTGAATGATACAATTAATTTTTATGGGGTTTTGGTAAACGTGGATGTCCACAACTCGTATAAATCGAGTGTATTCAGAAAAGGGATTAATATGGCTGCGGAGAGGATCGTCAACGTAAAAGAAGATAGCGTCGAATGTCATATTGACGAGCATCTTATTCATATAAGACTACATGATAAGAATAGGAGACCAGGAGGAAAGAAATATGGTGGGTTCCCATGGGAGATAAAAAGAAAGAATTTGAAGCATTTCCCGGTCATTTTTGATTTTGATGAAAAATATAGATTTTTAGGGCTGACGATTTTAAAGTAATTTCTCATCAATGCACATACCATAACAGCAGATAACAGAGTCTTGAGGTAAACGCTAAGATGATTAAATTAGCTTGTTGCGGAGATGATTGTAGTTTTTGCCCTCGATATAAGGCTACCTTAAATCAGAATGAACATAAACTGAGAGAGATAGCTGTTTTGTGGAAGAAAATCGGTTGGCGTGAAAACATAGACCCTCCGGAAACGTTAGCCTGTTATGGATGTGATACTTTTAATGGTACTTGTGAATATAATGTAAGGGAATGCTGTATAGCAAAGAATATTGAAAATTGTGGAAAATGCGAAAGTTATCCTTGTGATAGGATTGAAAATGCATTCGAAATAACTCGAAATAATATTGAAAAGTATAAAGATATTCTATCAAAAGAAGATTGTGAGATTTTTGTGAAAGCTTTTTTCTCAAAGAAAGATAATTTGGATAAAGTAAATTATGGATTTAAAAGTAAAAAAGAATAGTTATTCCCCACAACTTTACATAACAGGGGACGGGCCTTTAGCTAAAACCAGCACTCCTTCGGCCACTATTTCTTCTTTTACCTTAGCCCATACCTTTACCTTGGCCAGGTTGGAAAAGATGTGTTCTATCTCTGCCTCCAGGATCATGGAGTCTCCTGGAACAACCTTTCCTTTCATTCGAAATTCATCAATCCTTGCGAG
>Ga0194112_10006433_pt1 | contig 15514 bp, 15 predicted proteins | sample TA2MahC400mmetaG_FD_146191 | JGI IMG/M metagenome (GOLD analysis project Ga0194112, IMG submission 146191) | Freshwater microbial communities from Lake Tanganyika, Tanzania - TA2015016 Mahale Deep Cast 400m | ecosystem: Environmental > Aquatic > Freshwater > Lake | place: Tanzania: Lake... | reverse complement strand
ATATAGGACACGACCGGTTTCAATCCACGCTCCCGCGCGGGGAGCGACTGTCTAAATTTAAATTGCTAATTTTAAAAAAATATTCTCAGGAATTCCGCGCACGCTTCCGTTTTCTCATCTCAATTTTATTCAGTTTTCAAAGAGCATTGTAAAAAATTAATATTATTAAATGTTTGCATGCTCCGCGAGCTTCCCGGTAAAAGTACGTCCACACCAGGTTCGCGGACAGACCTCAAGCGATCAGAGGCCCTTCCTGATCGATTGTTTTTTTCGCACCCACATGTTCTACACGCCGTCTCCAGTTAGAACCTAAATAGTAGAACCTGAGACTATCTTCTTCCGTGTCAATTTCATCAATCAATCTCTGACGCAACGCAGCCCACTGCGCGGGATCGACGATGCATTCGAACACGGAGTATTGCACCCTCTGTCCATAATCAAGACAGGCTCGCGCAACCCTGCGCAAGCGCCGCGCGCCGGCACCATCGACATTGGCGACGTCATAGCTCACAACGACAAACATGATGCCACCTCCTATTTCCAGATAAAGGGCGGATAGCCGTCTATATCCCCCCGTAAATAACGGGCAAGCAACAGAGCCTGTATGTGCGGCAACATCCCGATGGTAACCTTTTCATCGATAAAGGGATGAAGAATCTCTTCCTGCTTTCTTTCCTGATATGCCACAAGCAATTTTTTTCTCGTTTCGTCATTCATCAGAACTGCCCCGGAATCCGATTTTCTAAAGCCTTTCTCCTGCACCTGCCTGAGATTAATAAGGGATAGTGCCAATCGATCTGCAAGAAAAGGCCGGAACTCTTCCATAAGATCGAGCGCAAGTCCGGGTCGCCCTGGACGATCACGATGGAGAAATCCCACTGCCGGATCCAATCCTACGGTCTCTAAGGCGGAACGAATATCATGCACCAATAACGAATAGAGAAAAGACAGCAGACAATTGACATTATCCAGAGGCGGTCGGCGATTCCGCTCCTGAAAGGAGAAGGACTCCTTCTGAGAAACAATCAAATGGTCGAACACGGCAAAGTAGCAATGCGCAGCATCCCCTTCGATTCCCCGGACGGCGTCCAACAGGGATACCCTCTCCAGAGAATCCAGACAGCGGTTCAGGATGGTCACTGCCTGCCGTAGACTGTTCTCGTCCAGTTTCGCGCCGTGATCTCTCAATGCTCGTTGCAGAACCGTCCGTGAGTTTGCTATCTTGCCGGTAAGCACGGCTTTTGCCATATCGGCAGACGCTTTCGGATCGTCAGCGCGGCGGTACTGTTCCCGACGCAGGAGGACGTTGCCCGATACCGGCCCCTGCACCCGCGCCAGAAACCTTCCGTATTCGGATAAAAAACTGATACCCACGCCGTTTTCTGCGCAGAACCCCATAAGAAAAGGGCTGCACGAAACGTTTCCGAAGCAGACAATGCCGCCGATGGTATGGACTGGAATCCGGAGTCGTATCTCTTTATCCACCTTGACGACAACCGTTTCCCCCTCTTTCGAGAGGTAAGCCCCCTGGGTGGTGACGAACAGGGTATTGAGATGTTTCTTCATGACTCACCTGTTACTCGTGTCAAATAGGTTTTTACCGACCGTTTCTTTTGCATTGTTTTCGGAAGACATTCGGCGTTCAGCGAACATCTTTCGCACCGTTTCATATAAACCGGTTTGGGGGTGCTGCCGGATTCAATCAGCGCTTGTACCTGTTTTGCCGTGTCTTCCGTTTCCTTCCTCAACGCTTCATCGAAGGCGACATCCAGGCGATGTCGCGTCTGTCCATAGAAGATTGCGCCTGCAGGAATAGATACCCCCAGCATCTCTTCCAGGCACATGGCCTGGGCGCAGAGCTGCACCTTGTCGCAGTGTTCCGCCTTAGGTCTTCCGCGCTTGTACTCGACGGGAAAAGGCTGCCACCTGTCATCGGCTTTTCGATGAAATTCCACGACATCAGCCTTTCCGACCAACCCCAGGCGGAGGGATCTCAACGGCACGCCGTATTCAATTTTTACGTTGCCTCTCGACTCCCGGTCTTCATCGTGAACACGTTCGTGCATGATCCGGCCTTCGGCGGTGAGGCCGCTCTCCGTCCATGTTTGCTCAATGTGGATGAGCGCACACTGGCGGGGGCAAAAGGCCATGTGCTGCAAGGCCGAAAGCTGGATCAGGTCGTCTATGTCGTACATGTCGCTCTCTATTACCTAATTTATTACCTATATTAATTTTTATTACCTAATTTCCGGTATTCTTCCATTTTGCATTCCTGCCACGGCCAAGACATTCAACCACTCCCTGGGCTTGCAGGTCTTTGAGCACCCTGCGTATCATATCAATACCAACGCCGGGGCACTTCCTCGATATATCGGCGACACTGAAATCGCGGGAGAAGCTTCTGAGAGCATCATTAACAATGGCCGTCTTCTCTCCCCTTGGTTGAGGAAGCCTGCCCAATCTTTCTTCAAATTCTTTGTAAGCGCTCTTGAGAATGAAGCAGATAAAATTGATGTAAGGCCAGGGATCGTGTTTACCTACGTGCCAGCTTGCCGAACTCAGCTTTAATGTTTCGTAGTATCTTTCTTTATTCTGCTCGATGAGGCGCTCGATACTGATATACCTACCGACTTCGATTCTCAGATGATAGCACTGAAGAAGCATAAGCAGCCGGGATACCCTGCCGTTTCCGTCGCGGAAAGGGTGTATGCAGAGAAAGTCCAGATTAAATGCCGCCATCGCTATGAGCGGATGAACCGTTGCGTCGCGAACGCAGACATTCCAAGAATCAATGACTTTTCCCATGCAGAAAGGTGTTTTATCGGCCGGAACGGTTTGAAACCTTATGATCGATGTACCATCCGGGCGCTTTTCGATTATGTCGCTGTCCTTCTCTTTGAATTTTCCGGCGTCCCATATTTCGCCCCGTGTCAGACGATATAACTCCCTGATACAATCTTCCGTAAGCGGCAACGCTGATCCCTTATCATGGATGAGGTTGAGCGCCTCACGGTAGCCCCGGACTTCTTCCTCGGATCGGTCATGCAGGAGCGCTTTGCCAAAGATGATCGTGCCGATACGTTTTCTGTCAACCTCAATGCCCTCAATGCGGTTGGATGAAACTGCACTCTCAACCAGGGCATGCTCTTTGAGAGCCTTTAAGCGCTGAGGTGACTGCCTTGTATAGAGATCTTGCCTGCCTTTCGCTTCGCTTATGTCGGTCAGATACCATGATGTAGTTACGGGAATTGTATCAAGACCGGATATGAATTTCTTTAAAGTCATCATACCAGCAATATCACTCCTTCAATTTCCTGTCTGAATCAGTTGCCTTTCCGGTGCAGTCAACACCAACCCGAGACAAAATGTCATGACTTTTACTTTTTCCCTCGGTGCAAAAAACCACTATTCATCACTATGAAGTGTTCTTCAAATTTCTTTCCCCTGGATACGGCGGTATTCGATTCCATTCTATCCCTCATTTTCCTGACGCAATCGCGGAGATATTCTGTTTACCGCGCGCGCCGCTTGAATCATTTGGTCGTGCGTCTTCGACCGCTTGTAGATAAAGCAGTCGCAAAATACTGTCTCGTCATGCACGATCTCCGCCATTCGGAAAGTCTGTCTAAAAACCGTCAATCTCTTGTGGTTCGAGGCCATCCAAATTTTTCAAAGAGTGACTTCCATCAGTATTTACAGTAAGCGTCTTATGCACTTTTGCAGATGAGTATTGTCCTGACTTACAGTTATGCTCCCACCAGATAACTTTCCTCACGGCCATACTTCCTTCAGGGCGAGCCGAAGAGGCATCATTTTCAAAAAGCTTGGGAAGAATCCCTTTGATAACCGCGGCATCCTCATCCGAAAAGCCTGTTCGTTCAGCAAGCTGGGGATTCATGCTTCCGTAAGTGACATAAACAACATCTTTGCCAATACGGTGTTTCATACCCATTTGATCAGATTGTCGATTAATCCCATCGCCTTCAAGACTTGTCGATTTTATAATCTGTTCGGATATAATGTGACTTCTAATGCTTTCCAAACTAAAAGCAGGATGTATTGTAACTGGCCCTCTTATAGCTATTGATACACCAGCGCCACTGCTCCCATCTTCGGAGCTATCAATATTCTGATTTTTCTTCCCTTTTTTCTCAGATCCTTTAAAAGGAAAAACTTGACCAAAAGCTCTCACATCAAACCATTTTGCGCAGGCTTTATTTCGGATATCTGGTATGTTTTTAATACTGCCAAGTGCAGCTTCAGCTCTTTTCCGGAGATTTGGGAACTCATCTATTTTGTTATCATCGGATTGGACGAAGATGTTTTTACCATTTTCAAGTAATCTATCCCGGATCTTTCGTTTGAGACACACATCTGACATCTCGCCGAGTCCATCGTAATCAGTACGGGGACGGTTCCCATCCAACGGATCTCCATTAGGATTCGCATTCTTAACACTTATGATGACTGCGAAATCGATCTTTTTTGTCAGGGTAGACATACACATTCCTCCTTTTGTGGTTAGTTTATTTTTCTAAATCTGTTTTCTGATTTTCTACATCGTCGGCTGATTTCATCACCCATTGTCTTTTTTCCCTTTTATGCTCATTCAGCCATTTCCGTTGGCAATGGTAAGCCAATAGGAATTCTCCTTCCAAACGGCTATCCAGCTTGAACTTGTCAGTTTCAAATTTACAGGCAATTTCATCGATCAGCTCCATATAACCGTTGAGCAAACCGGGCCTTTTCGCGTTGATACGGGATTTGTAAGGAGCAAGACTTGTCTCGATTGTTCGCCAAGTTGAATACGGTCTATCGGCGAATCGTTGCATCAGCCGCGCTGCAGCGGTCTCCCGTCTTTCATTAGCGAAGTAAAGAGCCATTGATTCAATTTTCTCCGCCACCGCAAGCAATCTGCCATATAGGTAGTCACGCGAATTTCTGTCTTCTTCAAGAGCCATAATGTACCCCCTTTCATTGTAGAATCCTTTATATATTGAACATGCAATACCAAGACATTTTTCAAAGTCTGGCTGTCGCCCATCCTTTTCCTGCTTGAAACTAACCCTATTCGAAGCACGGCGGACACATTGCTCAATTAAATCGCGGGGGACAGGTCTGCCGTCAATGATTGAGGGCAGAAGGCGTTCTACGGTGGCATTGAGAAGTTTAATGCCGTTTTTCCCTTCGACTTTGCTCCCATATGCGCACCATGCGATGTCTTTTGGTGCTGGTGCGCCCTGAAATAGAATCACCTTCTTTTTGTCGCCCTTATCCCTGCCGTAGTTCTGAAACCAGGCAAAATCTGAATGCCATTTTTCTATGCGTTCAAGAAATTCAGAACCAGTTAGTTCGCGATAGAAGATAATTGCCATGCGTCCTGGTGACGCAGAATCCAGACCCATTACGACAATATCTTCCGTATCGTTAATGGTGGTTTTATATCCGGCAAGTTTCTTATTGAAGCGAAGCGCAAAAGATTGACCAACATCTCCGATTTGCGAATTCGAAGAATCGCCTGTTCTCAAATCCTCGCCAAGGAAATCCCAGGAACTGGCACAAGGATTTGGGATTGGCTTTCCTGTTTTTGCCCATGACACAAAGACTAGATTGTCACTACGAAATGCCTGTTTGCGTCCAATAAGCCAGCGGAGGGCGCTATGAGCCTTTTGTGTCACTACTGAAGAGACAGATGCCGCTTCGTTGGCAGATTCAAATCGACCAAGAAAAGTGAAACCGCTCGTATCATTTGATGAGATAAGTTTTGCGCTATCTTTGCCACTACGAAGCTTTGCGGGATGTTTTTGGGCTATATCGGTTTCTTTTTCGCCGGTGACGTAACAAAAGCCTTTTGCAACGTCGCGTGTACTTTCGTGTTCCGCCCACTTTTCAAAAAGCGTTTTATCTTTCCATGTTTCGGAACACAAAGAGCCGTCGGATTCCACTTTCCAACGAACAAAAACCTTTGCCTGGTTTTTTATGCCCTTGTCATCTGCAGAAAGAAGTTTCATGATCGGATGAAGTTCTTTAGAATCTACAATTATTGGTGTATCATTTTTGTTTGGAGCGGTAACTTTAACTCTTTCCTTTTCATTTGTCCTTTCAACGATGGCCAGTTTCCCTTCTTTTACAGTGAGTAGTCCTTTATCGATTAGGTCTTTGACTAAAGTTCGCTTTGACACATAGCTATAAATGGCTTCAACCTTTTCGTGCGAGTAACTTGATTTTGTCCATGCCTTTAAATTCTCTAAATAACTGTCAAAATAAGGTTTTCTATCCCCATAATTTTCATAATCACCAGCGCAATACTGAAGTGAATCGCAGAGCGGGTGAGGCGCAATTCCACTAGTTCTTCCTGTCAATGACTTTTCAGTAACCGGGATCAATGTCTTTGAATCTTTTTTATCAACCAGCAATGCTCTTCTAAAATTTCCGTCTTTGTCTATTACAACTTCAACGTGCGCATTTTGAACGGAATATCCGACAGGGCACAAGTCTTCAATATCGGGAATGTTTTCATTGCCATTACAAGCGTCATAAGTCTCATAAAGCTTCCGTATCCAACTCATCCCATCACCCCCAGTTCCTCGGCTTCAAGTTCGACCGATTTTACATTTCCGGTACCAAAGCTCTTTGTGTCCATCCTCCGAACAAACTTCCTAAACTTGCAATCTTCTGGTCGATCAAAAACCAGTATCCCGTTCTTAAGTGTTGGATACCAGAACCGAGCGTGCAACTCGTCGGTACCCGTTTCATCGGGATAATCAAACCCATGAAACATCAGCCCATAAGCGATCTCATCGTCTCCATCATAAGCGCCTTTGCCTTCACCGAAGATACACGGTTCGACATATCCTTGACAGTCGCGAGTGCCGAGGAAGATGTCCTGCCTTCCGCCACGGTCAAGCATCCGCTTGACAATCGCATAATGCTTGCCGTCGATGCGGTCTTTTTCCAATTCCTTATTGTGCTTGTTCCATTCAAAATGGGCTCGCACCTGATACTCCACACCATATTTTCTACTTTCATCATTTGCCTTATCATCAATGCCTGTCAAAAATGTGTATATTGCAAGGTCATTAAAGTTCTCTTGCTTTTTACCTGGAATTTTTTCGCTGGGATAAACGCCTCCATAATTTAACGGTTTTGTGCCTTTGGTCTGAGTACGAATCCGCCTCATTACACGCACAGCATCAACCACCCATGCAATCGTAGGTTTCCAGTAGATTGATTTGCAGACACCCTTCAGTGCCTCATAGGTCGGCAGATGATACGAACATTTCTCTCCACCGATTTTAGTAAGCGGGTCGGTGAAGAGGGCATATCTGCCCCACAGCCTGAATTCAATGCTATTCTTTGCAGTCTCATACATGTAAAAACCCCTCCTTGTTTACTTGGTCCATGGAAATTCCAAATTGTTCACTGTAATACTTGTCATCAAGGTAGAATATTTCCGTCTCCGCCTGCACTCTATGAAGCGCGTTCTGTTCTGCCAATCTTTCAAATTCATATGGAAACAGGTTGACCGAGTATTGTTGCGCTTTTTTAATCAGTGCATATTGTTTTTCCACTTCGAATGCGGAACAAAGCTGTTCGACTAATTCTCTTCCTGCATCGCCATAACCGACAATAACACTTCGCGTCGGTGCATCGATCGACTTGAACAGTTTTGCCGCTGTCATAAATGACTGGCGAAGGTTAATTGTCGGCATTGTCCTGTTTGCTCGCCGGAAATCAGCAACGGTAAGGCTGTTACATGAGAGCATATTCAAAAGTGTGTCGTTGCGATTTGAATTGACAGGATAATCCATGACATCTTTTCGATCATAAAAGTAATTTTGATAGTACCACTTAAGCATCTTTGGGCTGATGATGTCATTGTCATACCCTGATTCATCAGATTTATAATCATCGAGAACACGGTTTGTCTTTTCTTTGCCGACTGTAATGTCTTTCAAGTAGTCTAGGTTCTCTTCAACGGGATTGACAACAAACACATGGCCGATTTCCGGGCTACCGTGACGATTGCATCGGCCGGCAGCCTGTGCAATGGAATCAAGTCCGGCAAGCATGCGTATAACCGAACGGAAATCTATATCAACACCCGCTTCAATAAGCTGTGTGCTGACACAGAGAATCGGCTCTCCATCATCAAGTTTCTTACGAATCATCTTGAGCACCTGTTTCCGATGTACGGGACACATTCCCGTGCTCAAATGAAAAACTTCAAGGCCGTCTCTTTTCGCTTCCTCGAAAATGATACGAGCGGCTTTCTTTATGTTGACCACAACAAGACAGCTTCCATTCTTCTCAACTTGCCTAACCGCAAGCGCAGCTATCTCAGAGTAAGTCCAGCCGGGGGATTTACGGCAGTCATGAAAGTGTACCCTTTTCAGATTGGCAAAAAGTTTGGCCACATCCGGCATGAGCTCTTTCTTTTCAGACAGTTTAAGGGCGCCTTTCTTTTCATCGACTGATCCCAAAAGCGGCTGTGTAGCGGTGCAGAGAACCACACTGCTCCCACAGTGATTAACCAGAAAATTGATTGCATTGTTGAAGAGATGGACGCAATTTATCGGGAGTGTTTGAATCTCATCAAAAACAATTACAGCGTTCGCTAACTGGTGCATTCGCCTTATGCCGCGGGTTCCCGCTCCGAAAAAGGCATCCAGGAATTGTACCATCGTGGTAAAAACAACCGGCGCATCCCAATTCTCGGTCAGGAGTTTTTCTTTCCAACTCTGTGCGTCGGCTCCAATGTTTGAATGGTGCTCAAGAACAATTTTACCGGTATCTTCAGGGTACTCTTTGGGTTCGAGTATTTCCCGCACTACTTGTGCATTTTGATCAATGATAGTTGTAAACGGGATTATATAGATAATTCTATCAAAGCCATGTTCTTCTGCATGATGAAGCGCGAATCGAAGACTCGCAAGAGTTTTACCACCCCCAGTTGGCACTGTAAGGGTGAACAATCCCTTCGGTTGTTTTGCGGCATGAAGACAATGTATAGATATTTCTTTGCGAATTTCATCAACGCGGTTTTTTGTTTTAAAAGTTGTATACTTGTTTTCAAGCCGCTCAATCAGTGTACTCCATGACTGATAATTTCCTTGCTGGCGATACTGTGCTGTTTTGGGTTTCTCTGAATCAGCCGTATCCTGTCGGTCAGCGTCAATGAGAGCACTGAAAAGAAACCTCACAAGCAAACCTAATTGGAACTGTGCAACCGTTGAGAGATGGTTTCTCTCTGGAGAAGTACGCACAATATCACGGCACTTTTCTTCAAATGGCTTTGTAAAGGACATGTCCGCGAGTATGGTATTTATTTTTTCGAGTACATGCTTATCAATATTTCTTGCACATTCCTCTCGGTGAGTTTTCGTATCATTTTTCGATAGCCTCCGTGAATAGGAATCCCATGTCCCGCTGTTATCAGTCGTTAAGCAGTTGATCAGGCCTGAGTGATGCGACACCAGGCAAAGGGAAAGAATCTGCCCAATTATTTTATGTGCATTGGATGAGCCGTTTTTACGGAAAAAAAACTGGGCGCCAGCAGTGGAGTGGTCAATCTTGCCTTTTTTCCCCGTCGGGTCTTCGAACTCTTCGTCTTCGTCTGGATTAAACTGTAGGTCGTCTTTTTTTAATGCAGCCGAGATGTACTTTTGAAATTCGGAACTGTATTTTCCGAAATCGTGAAGAAGGCCCAGTAGTTCGCCGTAATTTCCCAAACCGATCTTTCCAGCGTGAATTTTAGCAAGTTCAGCAACACCTTCTAGGTGTTCATGCAGTCTCTGATTTTTATGGGCTATGTATTGGGGCATTAATTTGCTCCCTCAATTTTCAGATATCGCTTACCGTTCTATTTGTTGATGAGACTGCGCATTTTCCCAGATCATGCCACAGCCCGGCAATCGCCAGCCCCAAATGAATCGGCAAACGATTGAGCCAGTTCCGCGACATTTTTCAGGTGTTCCTCAAGGGGTTGCCATTCCTCCGGAGGGCGGCCTTCTTTTGTATGGGCGTAGTATTTCTGGGCATTCATTTAGATTTCTCCCTGCGGTCGAAATGACACAATGCGGATTTATGCAAGATCACTCCTTTTGATATGTCAAACACCCCTGGATTCCGGCTAAGGACATACCGGAATGACGATTAGTTGCTAATCTCCTTTATGAACAAACTTTCGCAAGATAGTATTGGATATCTCGTTTTAAGATTTCTTCAAGAGCCTGTATGTTTCCAGGTATATTTTCTTGCGGGGGCCGATTGCGACAATCTGAACTTCTTTGCCGTAGAGTCGATAGATAATCCTGAGCCTGCCTATGCGATAACTTTTTATACCGGAGAGATCATCCTTCAGGGCTTTTCCCGCATACGCGGATTCCGCCATCATAGGAGAAATCAAAAAAATGGTTTATAGACCAAAGCTCTACTAAAGTTGAAAGCCGGCGTTGGTCAAAGCCAGACGTACAGTATTTCTTACGTCATCGGCGATTTCAATTGCGCGAGATGCTTCTTCTGACGTAACTTCTTCGTCTTCGCCAGGATAGCGCGCGGTGACTGCATATGGTGATAATTCTTCGGCGTCCTGGATATCGGCTGTCCAGTCAGCTGATTCGGCGCATAGCTCAAGCAGGAGGGAGATGTTGTGCGTATAGGGGAAGTCAATGCCACGAAAGACCAGGTAGGCCTTCAGATGTTTTTCCACGCATTGCTGTGCATGGTAAGCGATTAGTCGATAGGGTATTCCCGTCGTAAGAGTCAGGCCGTGTTTTGCCAAGTTCAGGTCTTCATCGGCAAATGTCAGCCACTGCCTGACATTCTTCACAATAGGATCATCAGAGACGTTCATAAAGGATTCTTCCTTCCAGCCACGCTGGCCGGGCAATAGTTCCTGGAATATAACGATCTCTCTCAAATTCTTCGGGGGTTAGCACAATGATGTCCCGGGCAATTCCCAACCCTTTTAGCGCACGATCCATTGCGACCATCAGGGAGCGGCGTTTGCCTTGAAATGGAAATATAACGACGATATCTATATCGCTGCGGTCATCTTCAGTTCCCCTTGCGTGTGATCCAAACAGAATGATCTTATCTGGATGGAACTGGGAAACCAGACGTTCTTTGATTTCTTTAAGAATGGCTTCGGAAATCACTTTCTATTTACCCTTTTCATGTAGATTGTTAAGCATTTCCTGCATTGTTGTCAAGTATTTTCAAGCATTTGTCAAATTGGAAAGACGAAGAGAACATCAAGAGCCTGTATCAAGAAGCCATAAAATTATATAGGGCGCCGCGATTCTTACGGTCGGGGTCTTTTCGTAAGACAGTGTTAGATATCTCGTTTTAAGGTTTCTTCAAGAGCCTGTATGTTTCCAGGTATATTTTCCTGCGGGGGCCGATTGCGACAATCTGAACTTCTTTTCCGTGGAGTCGGTAGATAATCCTGAGCCTGCCTGTGCGATAACTTTTTAAACCGGAGAGATCGTCCTTAAGGGCCTTCCCCGCATACGGTTCGGAAAGGATCGCCTTAAGAGCGGCTTTGATTTTTCTCTTCAATTCAGGATGCAATCCCCGGATGAGGTCGGCCGTTTCATCCGGGATGCGTAAACGATAGATGTGCTGTGTCACAGTTCCTCAAGAGTGTAGAGCTTCGCATTTTTCTTTTTCAACTGGACAAGACCCCTCTTAATTTCCTCCATCAGTTCGCCGTCCGACATAACCGTGAACGTCTCCTTCCAGCTTGCGTATTCATCGGGACTAATAAGCACTGCGGCGGGAACGCCGTTCTTGGTAATGATCACCTCCTCATCGCTGGAAAGCACATTTTCCACAAGGGCGCTCAGTTTCGCCTTCGCTTCCGATAGCGACAGTGTTTTCATTGTTCTCCCTCCCCAATAGACCAGAATTTCGACTATCCTATCACTTGTAAAACAACCGGTCAATATGAATGTAATCCCCCGTGGAGACGGCATGGATAACGTTCGCTTATTTCAATTGCTCTGATCAGGAATCGATTGAAGATGAGGTCATCATGAGAATTATCTAATGAACTGCTGTTGATTTGCATAGGTTGGTTCAATGAGTAATTCTTTTTCGTCGCATTGTCAAGTGTTTCAAGCGTCTTGGCAACTTCCGGGGTTGTTCCCCTTCTTTTTTGCATGATAACATGATATACATCCTTTCCTGTCGGTAACCTCCAATCAATCGAAGGCAGCGTTGCTGCGGCTGAGATACACTTCCTGTTCGTTATGAGCATTTTCATGAGGTGCCTTTATGATTCCCAAGGCCTGGACGATCATCTCAAGTCATTTAGATAAATCATACCGGGTTTTCAACCTGCGGACCGATCGGGCAAGGTCACCCCGGACAAACGAGACGCATGAATTTTTTGTTCTGGAATCATCCCCCTGGGTCAATGTGATTCCCGTCACACCGGCAGATGAAGTCGTGCTGGTGCAGCAGTACCGCCACGGCATCCGCAATGTGACGTTGGAGATTCCCGGCGGACTTATTGACCCTTCCGATTCGCCGGAAGAAGCGGCACGGCGGGAATTGTGGGAAGAAACCGGTTACAGGGAAGAATCCCTTGTCCCTCTGGGCACCGTGCATCCAAACCCGGCCATTCAGAATAATCTCTGCTATACGTTTCTCGCCAGAAACGTCTTTCCCGCAGGTGAGCAAAACCAGGATGACCGGGAAGATATTTCTGTAATCCTCCGGCCGCTTTCGGAAATTCCCCGCCTCATCAGTGCCGGGGAAATAACACATTCCCTCGTGATTGTGGCGTTTTATCGTTATTTTGTGGAGTATCTCAGAGCGAACATTATTTTCAAATGAACAGGGAAGGGGTATGGCGGTTGAGCAGCTGAAAAATCGGATCAGGGCGGCCAGAGGTGAACGTCCTCCCGATTTAGTGGTGAAAGGGGGGAGGGTGATAAATGTCTTTTCCCGTGAGATTGTCGAAGCGGACGTTGCCATATACGACGGTCTCATCGTCGGTGTCGGTAGTTACGAAGGCCCCCGGGTAATCGACGCAGAGGGAATGTTTCTCTGCCCCGGCTTTATCGACGGTCATTTTCATATTGAGAGCACCATGCTCTCGCCCCCGGAACTCGCAAAAGCGGTGCTCCCGTATGGAACCACCGCCATAATCGCGGATCCTCATGAAATTGCAAACGTCGTCGGTAAAAGAGGCATTCGCTACCTCATCGAGAGCAGCGAAGGTCTTCCGGTAGATATCTATATTATGCTCCCCTCCTGTGTTCCGGCAACATCCCTGGAATCGTCGGGAACAACACTGACCTGCGAAGACCTGAAGGCATTTCAGAGAGAGGAGCGGGTACTGGGACTGGCGGAAATGATGAATTATCCGGGTGTCGTCGCGGGGATGAACGGTGTGCTGGATAAAATCGAGGCTTTCTCGGGATATGTAAGGGACGGCCATTCTCCTCTTCTCTCCGGCAGGGACCTTAACGCCTACATTGCCGCAGGTCTCCGCTCGGACCATGAATGCACGGATCTGGAGGAAGCGAGAGAAAAGATGCGCTTAGGCATGTACATCATGATGAGAGAAGGAACGCAGGCGAAAAACCTGAAGACCCTCCTGCCCCTCGTGACGCGGGACACGGTGTGTCAATGTTCCCTTGTTACCGATGACCTCCATCCCCATGATCTCCTGAAGGAAGGTCACCTGAACCACCTCATTGACATCGCGGTCGGCCAGGGGATCGATCCCCTCCTGGCTCTTGCCATGGTAACGCTCAGCCCTGCCCGCTACTTCGGCCTCCGTCATGTAGGCGCAATCGCACCGGGTTTTCAGGCGGATGTGCTCATTCTGTCATCGCTTCAGCCCGTCACGGTAGAGACAGTACTGAAGAAAGGCAGCAAGGTCTTCGATCGCGGCGTTTTCACCTGCGAATTTCCCCGGCCTGCACCGACTGATAATTTATCATCGATGAACATCAAATCTTACGGTCCCCATTCCTTTGCCATAAGGGAGGGGGGAGAATACATCCGCGTGATCGGTCTCATTCCCGATCAGATTCTCACGAAAAATGTTGTCGTAAAAGCCCCGGTGTACAATGGCAGCATCGTGGCAGACACGAAGAGAGATCTGATCAAGATCGCCGTTGTCGAGCGTCACCACGGCACTGGAAACATAGGTCTCGGTATGGTACAGGGTTTCGGACTCAAAGGGGGTGCTCTGGCCTCTTCCGTTGCCCACGACTCCCACAACATCATCGCCGTGGGATGTACCGACCCCGATATTTTCACTGCGGTAAAGGCAGTAGAAAAAATGGGGGGAGGATTGGTCGCCGCAAAGAACGGAGAAATTTTGTCACGCCTTCCTCTTCCGGTTGCAGGGCTCATGTCGGACCTTCCCCTTGAAGAAGTCGCTCGCGGCTGGAAGGAGGTGAACGGGGCTGCGGGCATCCTGGGATGTCACCTGGAAGAACCCTTTATGGCTCTTTCATTTCTCGCCCTGCCGGTCATCCCGGAATTAAAAATCACCGACAGGGGTCTGGTGGACGTAGGTCAATTTGTACATGTACCGCTCTTTGTTTCGGAACACCATCAGGAATGAACGGTACGGCGGTACACTTAAAGTGATCAGAGATCTTTGACGTCTTTGAGAATCTTCAACTTTCCTTCTTTGATCATGTATTCTTTGTTTTTCTCGAGCCACGAAAGAATGTATTCGCTCGCCTTCATTCTCCTGAGCGAAACTTTCAGCAATGCCTTTTTGGCCTCGAAGTCGGCGGTGTTCAGTTTCCCTCTCTCTTTGAACCTCAGTATGACGTAATGATCCTGCACGAGAAACACATTTTCCGGATAAGGATTCTTCTCGGAAAGTACAGCAAGAGTATCACCCAGTTCCCTGGAAGCTCCGAGTTTGGGTACTGGTGAAGAGGGAACAAAGAGCCCCGTTTCTTCAATGCGCAGGCCCTTCTCCTGTGCCACTTTGTGTATCGTTTCCCCCTTCTTCAGACGGTCCAGTATCGCATCGGCTTCTTTCTTGCCGAGGTTACGTGATTCTTCGTCCCCGTATCTTTTGCTTACTTCTGTCTCAATCTCTTTAAGTGAGGGGATATAGGAGGGGTTTCTGGCAACCACCTTCAAAAGATAATACCGTCTATTGTCCGAGAGAACGGAGCTTGTTTCGTGAGTTTTGAGGTTCAGCACGGCGGCGGGAAAATCGTTGATCAGCCTCAAGTCCTGCGGAGGCTTATTCGGATTGAAAAACCCTGTTGAGTGGATCTCCAATCCGTGTTGCCTGGCGTAGTCTTCGAAATTTTCCTTCTGGTAAATTGTGTCGTGGGCTTTCTTGGCAGCCTCGGAGGCTTTTTGCATCGCCTGTCTGTGTATCAGTTCAGAGGCAATTTTATTTCTCACTTCCGGAAGCGGAACCGGTTTCCCTCCTTTTCCCCTGTAACTCTCTCTGTGACGCTCGTAGTAATCGGCGATCTCCGCCTCGAATATTTTTACGGAAGACGAAAAGTCTTTGCTG